>Ga0209473_1001720_pt1 | contig 12189 bp, 12 predicted proteins | sample GraSoiAngelo_133_FD_185890 | JGI IMG/M metagenome (GOLD analysis project Ga0209473, IMG submission 185890) | Grasslands soil microbial communities from the Angelo Coastal Reserve, California, USA - 14_0929_05_20cm (SPAdes) (version 2) | ecosystem: Environmental > Terrestrial > Soil > Grasslands ...
ACACGTCGATCAGGCTGGCGATGTCCTGCACCACGGCCGCGGAGAGCCGGCGCGTTACCGTGTTCCAGTGCCGTTCCATGAATACGAACGCGACCACGGTCTGCAGCACTACCATGGGCACGATCATGATCAGGAGCGCGCGGGCGTAGAGTCCCGTCGGCATCCAGCTCTTGAACGCATTTCCCATCCAGCCGTTGACGGCGGAGACGCGTCGGGAAGCGGTCCGGAACAGCGTCAGCCCGGTGTCGAGCGTGCTCATCTGAAATCGCTCACGGCGAAGCGACCAGCCGATAGCCGATGCCGCGCACGGCCTGCAGGAACAGCGGGTTGGTGGGGTCGCGTTCGATCTTGCGCCGCAGCCGGTTGATCTGCACGTCGACCGCGCGCTCGTTGACGCTGCCGTTGCCGGTCAGCGCGCTGCGCGGCACCGTCTCGCCCGGTATCACCGCCAGAATGCGCAGCATCTCGCGCTCCCTGTCGGTGAGATGAATGGGCTCGTCGCCGTGGCGCAACTCGCCGCGCTCCAGATGGTAAACGTAGGGACCGAACGCGACTTGCTCTAGTATTTGCAACGGCGCCGGCGCGGTCCGTTTGAGGATGTTGCCAATCCGAAGCACCAACTCGCGCGGCTCGAATGGCTTTGCGACATAATCGTCAGCCCCGATCTGCAGGCCCTCGATCCGGTCCTCCGTCTCATCGCGCGCCGTCAGCATGATGATCGGCACCGATGACGAGCCGCGGATGAAGCGGGCGAGATCGAATCCGGTTTCGCCGGGCATCATCACATCCAGGATCAGAAGATCGAAATGCAGCCCGTGCAGCTTGGCGCGGGCGTCGTTGGCGCTCATCGCGGTGGTGACGCGGTAGCCTTCGCCCCGGAGAAAGCGCGACAACAGATCGCGGATGCGGCGGTCGTCATCGACCAGCAGCAGATGCGGCGCGTCGTCCGCCGGTTTGCGCGGGGTTCGCGTGATTGTTGCGGCCTCGATCACGCGTGTTCCTTTGTGCCTGCCTTGCCGCTTCCGAGAATAGTCAACAGTACCTTGTCGGGATCGTCGTGGTCGATCATCGCGCGCAGAAATTGGCGGACCGTATCGACGCTTTCGGGCCTGATATCTCGCAGTGCCCGGTTGATGCGGTCGGTCTGCAGCCCCGCGAGTTTCGCCACCAGCGCCTCGCCCTTGGTGCTGGCAAACAGAAGCCGTTGCCGGCGGTCGTTATTGCCGGTCTTCTGCACGATGTAGCCTTCATCGAGCAGTTGCTTGAGAACCCGCCCCAGCGATTGCTTGGTGATGCGAAGCACATCCAGGAGATCGGCCACCTTCAGACCCGGATAGCGGTGCACGAAATGCAGCACCCGGTGATGCGCCCGTCCGAACCCGAACGCCTCCAGTTCATGATCGGCGTCGCCGACGAAATCCCGGTAGGCGAAAAATAACAGCTCGATAATATCCCACCTGACATCGCCAGCACGTGGGCCAAGGGACCGCCCCTCAGACTTCATTGCATCGGAGGGAGGGTTATTCGAATAATTTATGTCAGCCATATTGACGTATCTTGGGTTCAATGTTACAAAAGAATCCACCGCGACGAAACATTAGGTCGTCTCGATCAAGGTGGCGCTTAAAAGGGCCTTAGAGAGCCGGAAGTGCCCGACTAGGCCGCGAATTTGTCCACCGTGCGATTGTCGAGCGGCATTTCGGCAAACATACTGGACTTCCGCCTTCCGCAAAAGCATGTCCTGAGGACTGTGCTGGGATGGAGGCCGGCCGCGAGGCCGGCAACAGGTTGAGGGCCAGACGTAACAACGCGCCGCGGCGCAGGCGCAACAAAGGCTTCGACCCGGAGAGAGTCCATGGGAGTTTCGTTCGACAAGGTCTCCGCGAAATCGGGCCAGCAGGTCCCGAGAGACAGGCCGGCGTCAGAAGTCGCGCCGGTTCCGCCCGCGGGAAGCAAGGGAATGAGTTTGAAATTCGAAATTCAGCCTGCGACGAATCCGACCTCCGAGAAGGAGCGCGTTGCAAGGCTCGTGGACCCGGGCTTCGGCCGGATTTTCACCGATCACATGGCTATCGTCCGCTACAATCAGTCAAACGGCTGGCATGACGCGCGCGTCGAATCCCGCGCGAATTTTCCACTCGATCCGGCCACAGCCGTACTGCACTACGCGCAGGAGATTTTCGAAGGACTGAAGGCCTACAAGCGCGACGACGGCGGCGTGAACCTGTTCCGCCCCGACGCCAACGCCCGGCGCTTCTGGAATTCCGCTGAGCGCATGGCCATGGCGCCGCTGCCCGAGCCTGTGTTCATCGAAGCGGTCGAGCAGCTCGTGCGCATCGACCGCGCCTGGATACCAGGCGGCGAGGGCAGTCTCTACCTGCGGCCGTTCATGATCGCGAGTGAGGTCTTTCTCGGGGTGAAGCCTTCCGCGGAATACATCTTTGCCGTCATCGCCTCGCCGGTCGGCTCCTATTTCAAGGGCGGACCTGCGCCGGTGTCGATCTGGGTGTCGGAGAACTACACGCGTGCCGCAATCGGCGGCACCGGCGCGGTAAAATGCGGCGGCAACTACGCCGCGAGCCTGCGCGCGCAGGCCGAGGCCATCGAGCACGGCTGCGATCAGGTGGTTTTCCTCGATGCGGTCGAGCGCCGTTACATCGAGGAACTCGGCGGCATGAACGTCTTTTTCGTGTTCGATGACAATTCGCTGCTGACACCGCCGCTTGGCACTATCCTGCCGGGCATCACCCGCGATTCGATCATCGCGCTCGCAAAGGATTCCGGCACGCGCGTCCGCGAGGAGGTTTACACGATCGACCAGTGGCGCGCCGACGCCGGCAGTGGAAAGCTGAAGGAGGCTTTTGCCTGCGGCACGGCGGCTGTGATCTCCCCCATCGGCAAGGTGTGTTCGGCGAGCGGCGATTTTCTCATCAGCGGCGGCGCCGCCGGCCCGGTCGCGATGGGGCTGCGCAAGAAACTGGTCGACATCCAGTACGATCGCGCGGCCGACCCGCACAACTGGATCAGAAAGGTCTTGTGACCGGCCACAATTCTTCGTCATGCCCGGGCTTGTCCCGGGCATCCACGTCTTTGTAGCGGCGGAAGAAGAAAGACGTGGATGGCCGGGTCAAGCCCGGCCATGACGAATTCTGAGGTCGACAAAAGAACCTCGCGCTTGCCGGCTTCTGCATGCGCTGATAACCCCGACGTATGCCGTGTATCAAATGGCGCGTTGCAACGAGATACATCGGAAGACATGGCCGAAAAACCCAGAAAACCGCAGAAATTGCGAGCGCGGCTGCCGCGCGGGCTTGCCGATCGCGGTCCCGCCGAGATCGCCGCGACCCGTGCGATGGTCGAGAAAATCCGCGAAGTGTTTGAGCGCTATGGCTTCGAGCCGGTGGAAACCCCGGCGATGGAATATACCGACGCGCTGGGAAAATTCCTGCCTGACCAGGACCGGCCGAACGAGGGCGTGTTCTCGTTCCAGGACGATGACGAGCAGTGGATCAGTTTGCGCTATGACCTGACCGCGCCGCTGGCGCGTTACGTGGCCGAGAATTTCGATTCATTGCCGAAGCCCTATCGCAGCTACCGCGAAGGCTACGTCTATCGCAACGAAAAGCCGGGGCCGGGGCGATTCCGTCAGTTCATGCAGTTCGACGCCGATACGGTGGGCTCGGCCTCGATGGCTGCCGATGCCGAGATGTGCATGATGGCCGCCGACACCATGGAAGCGCTCGGCATTCCCCGCGGCAGCTATGTGGTGAAGGTGAACAACCGCAAGGTGCTCGACGGGGTTCGCGAGGCGCTCGGTATTACCGACGACGCGCAATGGCTGACGATTATGCGCGCTATCGATAAACTGGATCGACTTGGCATTTCCGGAGTTCAGCAATTGCTTGGAGACGGCCGCAAAGATGAGTCCGGTGACTTTACAAAAGGCGCTGGATTGAAAGCGGCCGACATTGCGCTGGTGAGCAGCGCCATCGAAAGTGGCAACAAGTCTGAGATCGATGTGCGACTTCGTGAAAGCGAGATTGGACAGCTGGGGCGGGAAGAGCTGAAAGAAATAGGCAGGCTGGTTGCGGGGTCTGGTTATGGCCCGGATCGCATTGTAATCGATCCTTCCGTCGTGCGCGGTCTCGAGTACTACACGGGCCCGGTCTACGAAGTCGAGCTTCTGCTCGAGACCAAGGACGAAAAGGGACGTCCGGTGCGGTTCGGCTCGGTGGGTGGCGGCGGGCGTTACGACGGTCTGGTGTCGCGGTTTCGCGGGGAGCCGGTGCCGGCGACAGGTTTTTCGATCGGGGTGTCGCGGCTGCAGGCCGCGCTTACTTTGCTGGGCAAGCTCGATGCCAAACCCGAGTTCGGGCCGGTGGTGGTCACCGTGTTCGATCGCGAGCGCATCGCCGATTACCAGAAGATGGTTGCGGCGCTGCGCAATGCGAACATTCGCGCCGAGTTGTATCTCGGTAACCCCAAGAACATGGGCAACCAGCTCAAATACGCCGACAGGCGCAATTCGCCCTGCGTGATCATTCAGGGATCTGACGAGAAGGCGCGCGGCGAGGTGCAGATCAAGGATCTGATCGAGGGCGCCAAGGCCGCGGCCGCGATCGCCTCCAATCAGGAATGGCGCGAGAGCCGCCCCGCGCAGTTTTCGTGCCGCGAAGATGAGCTTGTCACGAAGGTGCGCGAAGTGCTGACGCGCCATGAAGTGAAATGGGGCAGCTATTGATTCAGGCGTCATGGCCGGGCTTGTCCCGGACAAGCCCGGCCCATGACGGAAAAAACAGAGCAAAGGGAGCAAGAGAAAATGCCTGAAATTACCGTGAGCATGGCCGCCGGCCGCACCGACGAGCAGAAGGCCGGCATGATGCGCGACATCACCCAGGCGCTGGTGAAGAACCTCGGCGTCGATGCGGACGCAGTCGTCATCCAGATCAACGAAGCGCCATTGTCGCACAAGATGAAGGGCGGCAAGACTTTCGTCGAGCGCGCAGCGGCGAAGAAGTAGCAACCGCAATCACAATTGTCGGCCGAGTTATCTGCGCGCAAGGTAATCACCCGGATTGCGGGCTAATTACTTCGCCAGCTCTTTCGAGCGCCGGGTTGCGGCGAGAACCGCGCGCGTCAGCAGCGACTGCATGCCATCGCCTGCCATTAGCACTTCCAGCGCCGCAGCCGTCGTGCCGCCGGGCGAGGTGACGTTCTGGCGCAGCGTGGCCGAGTCAAGTTCCGAGCGATGCAACAACTCGCCGGAGCCGGCCACGGTTTCGCGCGCGAGTTTGGTGGCGAGCTCGCCCGGCAGACCGGCCTCGACGCCAGCGCGCGCCAGCTGCTCCGCAAGCAGGAACACATAGGCCGGTCCGGAACCGGAGACGGCGGTCACGGCATCCATCAAACTCTCATCGCTGATCCACTCTACCGAACCGGTGGCGCGCAGCAGCGCATCGGCCACCGCGCGCTGCGCGGCGCTGACATTTGTCGCCGCGACCGCAACGGTGATGCCGCGGCCGATAGCGGCCGGCGTGTTGGGCATGGCGCGCACTACAGTGCTGCCGCAAAACTCGGAGATCGACGCAATCGTGGTGCCCGCCATGATCGAGACGACCAGCGTCGATAATCCCGTAAAGGATTTCAGCATCGCGCCGGCGTCCCGAAGCATCTGCGGCTTCAGCGCGACGACGAGTGTCGCGGCGGTGCCGAGATCGCTCGCGGATGGATTGAGACGGACGCCTTTTGTCGCCAGCGCGCTGATGTCCTTCGAGGGAGACGGCTCGATCACCGCGATGTTTTTCGGATCGAGTCCTCGCGCGAGCCACCCGGTCAGCATGGCGCCGCCCATTTTTCCCGCGCCAGCGAGAACGATGGTGCCTGTGATATTTTCCAGAGTGTTGCTCATGCTCGACGACGTCACTATCCACCGTCGTCCCCGCGAAAGCGGGGACCCATAACCACAGCCGGTTCTAATGACGCGAAGGGCGCGCTACAAGCACTTTACCTGAACGGCATCGCCGAGTATGGGTTGGCTAGCTTTGCAGGCTCGAAGCCAAACGTGTGAAGCGTCGCGGCTGAACTCCTACGCTTCGCCCTCGGTGTCGAACATCGCCGCGCTCATCGCCTCCGGCGCGCTCTTGCCGGCCCAGACCACGAACTGGAGGGCCGGATAATAGCGTTCGCAGGCGTGGATGGCGCCGAGCACCATGCTCTCGCATTGTGCGGTCGAGGCGGTGAGGCCGCCGGGCAGCACCAGCGCCTGCCGGTACATGATCATCCCGGTGTGGTTCCATATGTCGAAATGGCCGACCCACAATTGTTCGTTGATGGAGGCGATCAGCCGCTGCACCTCCGGGCGGCGAGGGCCAGGAATTTTCATGTCGAAAGCACACGCCAGATGCAGTGCCTCGATTTCGTTCATCCAGGTAAAGGACAATTGATAGTCGGTCCAGTTTCCCTTCGAGACGATCGTCACTTCGTCTTCGCCGGACCTTTCGAATGGCCAATTGTGATCCGCGGCGATGTCCTCGACAACCGCGAGTGGATTGTTTCGGGAATCGATGGTGCCTTCGAGGAGGGACATTCCGTCTCGACCTTGCCTTTTGCACGTTTCAGATACGATGGTTGTTACGCATGCGCTGGCATCACGCATCGCCGCCAATTGCAATCCAGGATGGGTTGCCCACGTCCCGCAGAGATGAGGTGATGTGATTTGCGGAATCCGCGCAACGGCACGGCGAGTCCATCCACAGGCAAAGCGCTGCTCGTCCACAGCTCTCACACCGCGTTAACGATTTGGGCGAGAACAAAACGGAATCGGATTCGCGCCTTGCGAGCAGGAGCGCTGAAGCCACCTCCGGCGCGGCGGATCGGCTCGCGCAATCGTCGATGTTCGGAGCCGGGATCACCTGGGGAATACGTCGATGTCATGGGGGACATGCGGTTTGCCCATGGCGAACCGGCTTGCTGAAGCCGCGAGGCTTGGGCATAGTTCGCTCAGGCCGCTCATACCGGGCGGCCGATGTTCTCAGGGCGGGGTGAAAGTCCCCACCGGCGGTGAGGGTGGATAAGCCCAAGCCCGCGAGCGCCTTCGTTCCCTAAGACGAAGGGTCAGCAGATTCGGTGCAATTCCGAAGCCGACGGTTAAAGTCCGGATGAAAGAGAACGGTCGCGACAGCCGCATTCCGCGCGGCGCGTCGTTCCGTATGCCCTGATTCTGGTCCTGAAAGAGGAAAGCCATGAATCAGATGTTGCAAGATGCTCCCGAAGCAAACGACTCTTCCGAAATCATCGATCGTCCACCTGTTCCAGCGCATCCGCGATTTTCAAAACCGCAGCGGATCGCGTTCGTGCAGTCCTCCTGGCATCGCGCCGTCGTGGAGCAATGCCGCATAGCGTTCCTCGAGGAGATCGAGGCGCGCAACATTGCACGCGCGCAAATCGATTTCTTCGAGGTGCCGGGCTCGTTCGAGATCCCGCTGCATGCGCAACTGCTGGCGAAGACGCGGCGCTACACCGCGATTGTCGCCGCCGGGCTCGTGGTGGATGGCGGCATCTATCGCCATGAATTTGTCGCCGACACCGTGATCAAGGCGCTGATGGATGTGCAGTTGCGCACCGAGGTGCCGGTTTTCTCTGCCGTGCTGACGCCACAGCAGTTCCACGAGAGCGCGACACATTTCGAATTCTTCCGTAAGCATTTTGCGATCAAGGGCGTCGAGGTCGCGGAGGCGTGCGCCAACACCTTGCTCAGCCTCGAGCGGCTGCGCGGCCAGGTCGCCGCGGGGATTGTGTAATGTGACGGCTCGCGTGCCCCGGACGCTGCGCAGCGCATAAGCAGCGCTGCACCGCGTCCGGGACACGAGATGCGCTAATCGAACAAACTCGACACCGACTCTTCGGATGCGGTGCGGCCGATCGCTTCCGCAATCAACGTGGCGATCGAGAGCGTGCGGATGTTCTTGGCGTTGCGAACCGCTTCGGTCGGCAGGATCGAGTCGGTGATCACAAGCTCCTTGAGCCTGGAGGTGGTGATGCGTGCGGCGGCGCCGCCGGAAAGCACGCCATGGCTAATATAGGCGTAGACTTCCTTGGCGCCGTTGGCGAGCAGCGCATCGGCGGCATTGACCAGCGTGCCGCCGGAATCCACGATGTCGTCGACCAGGATGCAGGTATATCCGGCGACATCGCCGATCACGTTCATGACTTCGGATTCGCCGGCGCGTTCGCGACGCTTGTCGATGATGGCGAGAGGAGTGTTGATGCGCTTGGCCAGCCCGCGCGCGCGCACCACGCCGCCGACGTCAGGCGATACCACCATGACGTTGCTGAGGTCGAAGCGCTCGCGGATGTCGCGCACCATCACCGGCGACGCAAAAAGATTGTCGGTCGGAATGTCGAAGAAGCCCTGGATTTGCAAGGCATGCAGATCCACTGTCATGACGCGATGGGCGCCAGCATGGGTGATCAGGTTGGCCACCAGCTTGGCTGAAATCGGGGTGCGGGATCCGGATTTTCGATCTTGCCGGGCATAGCCAAAATAGGGAACGACGGCGGTGATGCGGCGCGCCGAGGCCCGGCGCAGCGCATCGGTGATGATCAGCAATTCCATCAGATGATCGTTGGCTGGATATGACGTCGACTGCAGGATGAATACGTCCGAGCCGCGGACGTTCTCCTGGATTTCGACGAAAATCTCCATGTCTGCGAAACGCCGGACCACGGCCTTGGTGAGCGGCAGCTCCAGCTCGCCGGCGATGGCCTTGGCCAAAGCGGGATTGGAATTGCCGGCTACCAGCTTGATCGAGCCGTTCTTGGCCGACATCGATGCTTCCCCCCGGGCCTTGCTGGAGACAATGTTCAGCATATCGGGACACCCACGAGACCACCAATAGACGGCGAGGTGATATCAAGGACATAGCTTGGCTGGCAACCCATTGCCTCGCTTTTTCGGGCAAAAATGGCCTTTCGTCGGGTGTTTTGGCTAATCCCGGGTGTAGCCGAGCGCGCTGACACCGAATTCGCCCGATGCGGGCGAGCGCTGATCTGTGCTCGCCACCGCCGGGCCGCGCTTGCCCGGCGCAGTGGGCGGTGGCGCATCTGAAGGTCCGCTTCCGTTGACCATCGCGTTTAGGCCGCTCAAGCCGGCCTGGGCGATTTTTCGAAGCAGGAGGTCGTCCGCCGCGGCCCAAGGGTCGCGTGCGAGCTTGCCTCCGGGCTCCTCGCCGGTGAGGCGAACCGCGCGCTGCTGGTCGCGGTCATAGACGTCCCACACCCACGCGATCACGGTGCGGCCCCGATTGACCTGGGCCGAGAGATAGCTTCGCACCCGGTAAGTTGCCGCGCCTTCGCGCGATACGATGGAGAGGCTGCGAAGCTTGGATTCGCTGTCGAGCACGCTGACCATGCGGTCGAACACTTGCGGCGGCGGCCCGTCGATCGATTCGAATGCGACCGTAGGACCTGCTCCGGCGCTCGCCATGGCCAAAGAGCCACTGCCGGCTCCGCCGCTGGCGCATGCGCCTAGTCCGCAGGCGATCACCAGCAGAAGCGCCGCCGTGGCCGCGCGCGGTGCGCTCGGGCTGACGCGCACGGCGCGCAACAGGGTAGTTCGACGGTTTCTCATCCGGCCCGAAGCGATATCGTTAAAATGCGTTAAGGTCTAGGGCGGGATGAGGCTTGGACGCGGTTCAATTGTCTACTCCAGCGCGATGGCGTGAACATGCCTGCCGTAGTCCGGCTCTTTGCGGTGTACCGAACGACGATAGCTGTAGAAGCGATCGTCGGAATAGGTGTCGATCCCGATATCGTCGATCATCAGAACGCCGGTGTTTTCGAGTCGCATCCGAATGAAGCCGGCGAGATCGAACATTGCATGGCCCTCGCGCGCCGAGGGTAGGAAAAACAATGCGTTCTCGGCATCGGCTTCGACGAACCGCTCGATGAATTCCCCGCCCACTTCATAAGAGTGCTGGCGGATCAGCGGCCCGATCGCCGCGACGATGCCGCTTCGTTCGGCCCCGAGTTTCTCCATCGCCTCGACGGTGGATTCCAAAATGCCGCTCAACGCGCCTTTCCAGCCCGCATGGGCCGCGCCGACCACTCGAGCGTTCGGATCGACAAACAGGATCGGGCCGCAGTCGGCGGCGGTGACGCCGATCGCGAGCCCTTCGGTCCGGGTGACCAGGGCGTCGCCGTGCGGCCGCGCGGCGTTCTCCCATGGTCCCGATGCGGCCACAGCATCGGGTGAATGGATTTGCCATACACTGAGAAAATGCGAGGGCGTCACGCCCATCTGCTCCGCCATGCGCCGGCGGTTTTCCGCGACATTGGCCGGATCGTCGTCCGAGCCAACGCCGCCATTTAGGCTCTCGTAGACGCCGCCCGAAACGCCGCCGTGGCGGGTAAAGAAGGCGTGGCGCAGGCCTGGAATGGAGGAGAGGAGCGGTGAAGCGAGCATCATGAAGGCTCGGCCTTGTGGTCCTGTTTGTCTTCCTGAAAGCCGGCCAGCGAAGTGAGTCGGGGTTCGGACACGGCCAGCACCTTGAACATCGAACCCATGCCGCCGCGGCCGCCGCCGACCAGCCGTTTCAGCGCGCTCGAAATATCCTCCGAAACCTCGTGGCTGGCTTTTGCCATCAGCGTGACGGCGCGGGTCTCGATACCGAGCCGTTTCAGGAACTCGCCCTGCGGCACTGGGCCGTGGACGCGCGCGCCTAAACTTTCGGCGGCGCGCGCCAGCGCTTCAAAATCGACATGGGCGGTGACGTCGGAAAGTCCGGCGCTCTGCAGAGGATCGGCGAAGCTGTGACGGGCGATCGCCTGAAAGGTATCACCTGCGTCGCTGCGGATGTGGCCATAGTCGACGATCAACGCGGCACCGTCCTGATCGCGGACGCGACTGGCGATCTTCATGATCTCGCCATCCGGCCGCCACTCGAACACCGCGAAACGAGGGGTCGGTTCGCTTGCTGTGCCGAACACCAGCTGGCCAGTGGCGTCGATCTCGACCGTACGTTCGTGCCAGCCGGTGTCGCACTTCACCATCTGGTGGATCGGCAGCACGTCGAAATACTCATTCGCCAAAATGATCGAGGGACCATCGGGGACATCGTCGATGCTGTCGTGCCAGGCGACGCTGCGCGCGCCCGAAAGGGCCGAGGCTTGCTTGTCGCGCAGCACCGGATTGATTTCGACCAGATGCACGCTCACCGACTGATACAGCGGCGGCAGCACTCGCATCGCGCGCAGTGCGTCCGCCATCAAGGTGCCGCGGCCTGGTCCTAGTTCGATCAGCCGAAGCAACGGCGGCGAACCGATCGCCTTCCACACCGAGGCGGCCCACAGCCCGAGCAACTCACCAAACATCTGGGTCACTTCGGGAGCGGTGGTGAAGTCGCCCTCGCGCCCCAACGGATCGCGCGAAAGATAATAGCCGAATTTCGGATGCGTCAGACACAGTCCCATGTAGCGCCAGACCGGCATCGGCCCTGACGACTTGATCAGATTCTTGATCTCGAATTGCAGCGGCGAGTATTCGGTCACGGCCTGCTTTCGGCGGGGTGCGACGGGCGCTTCGGGTTCTCGCGGCGCCATGCCACCACAACAAGAATGGCTCCTGCAATGATCATCGGTATCGACAGCAGCATACCCATGGTCAGGTCGCCCAACAAAAATCCGAGCTGCGGGTCGGGCTCGCGGAAGAATTCGCCCGTTACACGAGCCAAGCCATAAAACCCGATAAAGCTGCCGAGGATCAGCCCGGGCCGCTTCAAGGCACCGAAGCGAATCATCGCGGCCAGGATCGTAAACAGCACTATTCCCTCCAGTCCGGCCTCGTAAAGCTGGCTGGGATGGCGCGGCAGCGGCCCCCCATTGGGAAATACGACGGCCCACGGCAAGCTGGGATCTGCAGGCCGGCCCCAAAGCTCGCTGTTGATGAAATTGGCCAGCCGGCCGAGAAATAGCCCGATCGGTCCGACCGCGGTGCTGATGTCGCCGAGCGAGAGGATCGGTATGTGATGCTTGCGGCAGAACAATATGACCGCCGCGACGCAGCCCAGAAAACCGCCGTGGAACGACATTCCCCCCTTCCACAGTTCAAAGATCTCGGCCGGATGCTCAATGAAGAAAGCCAGATTGTAGAACAGCACGTAACCGGTGCGGCCTCCGAGGATGATGCCCAGT
>Ga0209473_1001722_pt1 | contig 12175 bp, 12 predicted proteins | sample GraSoiAngelo_133_FD_185890 | JGI IMG/M metagenome (GOLD analysis project Ga0209473, IMG submission 185890) | Grasslands soil microbial communities from the Angelo Coastal Reserve, California, USA - 14_0929_05_20cm (SPAdes) (version 2) | ecosystem: Environmental > Terrestrial > Soil > Grasslands ...
TATCTCGACAGGACGCTCCAGGTCAACATCCCCGCGTTCCGCGACGAGTTCGGCGTGCGCTACCCGCCGCTGGGCCGTCAGATGATTCCGTATTCCGCAGCCAGACAAGTCGTGGCGGTGGATCATCCGGAACGGATCGTCGCGCCGCACGATTTCATCTGGGACAACGATACGCCGTTCGACTTCGACGGCCACGGGACGCACGTCAGCGGCACCATCGGTCAGCTCACGAACGACAACATCGGCACCGCCGGCGTCGCGTTCAACGTGAAGCTGATGCCGGTGAAGGTCATCGACAGCATCTGGGACGATCTCTTCGGCGCGCCGAACGTGGGAGACGACGCGACGGTGGCGCGAGGCATCCGGTACGCGGCGGACAACGGCGCCAAAGTGATCAACATGAGCATCGGGCGCACGGGACCGCCCGACACGGCGCCGGCCATCGAGGATGCCATCAGGTACGCCGTCGGTAAGGGCGTCTTCATCGCGATCGCGGCCGGCAACGATTTCGAGGACGGTAACCCGAAGGAGATCGTCGCCGAGATCGCGTCGCGCGTGCAGGGCGCGGTGTCCGTGGCGGCGATCGATCGCCATGCGGTCGGCCAGACCGGCGCGCTGCGTTGCCAGGGCACGCCTTCATCGCCCGACTGCCATGCGTACTATTCGAGCAGCGGCACGTGGGTCGAGATCGCGGCGCCCGGTGGATCGGAGAGAGGGTTCGACCGCGACGGATTCGTGTGGCAGCAGACCTTTGACTTCAGACAAACCGACACTTTTCTACTGCCGCCGAACCAGTTCCGCGCGCCCCGCTTCGACATCATCCAGTACGTCGGCTACATCGGCACGTCGATGGCGACGCCGCATGTCACCGGAATCGCCGCGATGCTGATGCAGCAGGGGATCACGGATCCGGCGGCCGTCGAAGCGGCGATTGAGAAATTCGCGATCGACATGGGGAAACCCGGGCGCGACGATCTGTTCGGCTTCGGGATGATCGATGCGCGGAACGCGCTGCGCGGACTGGGGCTCGCGCGATGAGCACCCGCTCGCGAAGAACGCTGCCGGTCCGCTCGCCTAAAAGGCTCGCGCTACCTGGCCTCGCGCTGCGCTCGCCAAAAGTGCTTGCGCCAAGGCTACAGCGGTCGAGAAGGCTCACGCTCCAGGCGATTGCCGTGCTTGCGATGGCCGTCCCTGCGTCTGCGCAGTCGTTGTCCCAGATCTCGCTGCGACCGTTCGCCGAAGTCACCGAGGAATCGTTCAACGCGATCGACACGTTCACCTCGGTCTTCGGCCGCACGTATCAGCCGTTCTGGGGCGGCGGCCTGCAGGTCACCCTCGGCGATCGCTACTACGCCGAGCTGACTGCCTCGCGCTTCCGCAAGAACGGCGACCGCGTGTTCCGCAACGCCGGCCAGACGTTTCACCTCGGCATCCCGTTGACGGCGACGCTGACGCCGTTCGAAATCGTCGGCGGATATCGATTCCACCTGACGAAGCGTCCGTGGCTCGTGCCGTACGTCGGCGCCGGGGTCGGGCGGTACGCCTATCGCGAGACCTCGCAGTTCGCGGCCGACGGCGAGGATCTCGACACCCGTCACGCGGGGTTCATCGTGCACGGCGGCGGTGAATTCCGGTTGAGCCCATGGGTCGGGGTCGGAACCGACGTCCAGTTCACGCGCGTTCCTGGCATCTTCGGCCGGGGCGGCATCTCTCAGGACGTGGGCGAGGACGACCTGGGCGGTTTCGCGGCGCGCGTGAAGTTTGTGGTCGGCCGCTGATCGCGCATATCATCGAATGACATGCTGGGCGCAATGAAAGATCGCCGCCGGCGCCTCGACGTCTTCTGGATGGCGCTCTACGCCATCTTCCTGCTCACCGCGCCGTTCGAGCACCACGATCTCTCGTGCGAGCTCAAGACGCCGCAGCACTGCACGGCGTGCACGTCGAGCGTCGTCGGATCGGATCCGAATCCGACGATGAGCCTCGACGTGTGGGCGCTGGCCGACGCCGGCTCCGCGGTGCCCGACGAGATCGTCTTCCGCGAAATGCTCCTCGGCGTCCGGACGACCGGTCGATCGCCTCCCGCCGCGCTGTAACCGCAGCTTTCCCGAAGACAACACGCGGCTCGACACGGGAGGAAAACGATGCGACCCATGCGTCTCGTCTGCGCATCGGTGGTGGCGGGTGGTCTTGTTCTGGAACCATCGGCGGCGCATGCGCAGGACAACGCGCAATCGATTCAGCAGCAGATCGACCAGCTGCGTCGAGAGTTCGACGCGCTGAAGCAACAGTACGACCAGCGGCTGACGGCGCTCGAAGCGAAGCTCGGCGGCGGTCCGCCGCCCGCCGCGGAGACCCCGCCTCCGGTAGCAGCGGCGCCGGCGCAGCCGACGGCGCAGGTGCCGCCTGGGGCGGAAGGCGCGGGCGGGCCGGCAGGCGCGCTGCCCGTCTACGGCGGCGCAGCCGCGGCATCGAAAATCTTCAACCCAGACATGGCGGTGATTGGCGACTTCCTCGGCGCAGCCGGGACGAATTCGGTCCAGCCCGATCCGTTCGCGCTCGGCAGCAATCATCCGTTCCCGCTGCAGATGCACGAATCGGAAGCGAGCTTTCAGGCCGTCGTCGATCCGTACGCGCGCGCCGATTTCTTCCTGTCGTTCGGCGAAGAAGGCGTGAGCGTCGAGGAGGGTTACGTCACGTTCACGTCGCTGCCGGGCGGACTGCTCACGAGGGTCGGCAGGATGCGGGCGGCCTTCGGCAAGGTCAACTCGCTGCACAACCACGTGCTGCCGTGGACCGATCGACCGATCGTCAATTACAACCTCGTCGGCGGTGAAGACGGCATCAGCGACGCGGGGTTTTCGGTCGCGCGTCTGATTCCGAATCCGTGGCTGTTCCTCGAAGCGACGGGACAGGTCTTCCGCGGCGATTCCGGCGCTGAGGGAAGCCCGCTGTTCCAGACGACGCGGCGCAGCGAGCTGAGTTACGTCGGACATCTGCGCGCGTACCAGGACATCACCGAGAACAGCAACATCGATCTCGGCGCGTCGTATTCGCGCGGTCATAATGGATTGCTGTTCGACAGCGCGTCGCCGGACCTCGGGTCGCGGGTTACTCAGTTATACGGCGTCGACGCGACGTTCCGCTGGCGGCCGCTGCAGCGATCGATCTATCACTCCTTCGTGGGCCGGACGGAATGGATATGGAGCCGCCGCGATCAGGAGGACGGCCTGCAGAGCGGCGTGGGCATGTACATCTCCGGCGATTATCAGTTCGGGCGGCGCTGGTTCGTGGGCGCGCGGTACGACCGCAGCGACCGCGCGACCGACGCGTCGCTGCTCGATACGGGCGGGTCGTTGATCCTCACGTACTGGCCGAGCGAGTTCAGCCAGATTCGCGGGCAATACCGGCGCACCAACTACGCGCTCGGCTCCGCTGCGGACGAATTCCTGTTTCAGTTCCAGTTCTCCATCGGCGCGCACGGCGCGCATCCGTTCTAGGTGTGCTTATGAAGATCGCCATCCGCCTCGCGGCGCTCGCGCCCGCCATCGTGTTCGCGGCCACAGCGGCGTTCGCGCAGGGCAAGCTCAACGTCGTCGCCACGACCGAAGATCTCGCCTCGATCGGGCGTGAAGTCGGCGGCGATCGCATTTCAATCGAGGCGATCGCCCGCGGTTATCAGGATCCGCACTTCGTCGAGGCGAAACCGAGCTTCATCCTGAAGCTGATGAAAGCGGAGGTCCTGATTGTCGTCGGCAAGGAGCTGGAGATCGGCTGGCTGCCGCCGCTCATCCAGCAGAGTCGCAACTCGAAAATCCAGGTGGGCGCCGACGGGTACCTCGACGCGTCGCTGAGCGCGCGGATTCTCGAGATACCGACGGGACAGATTACGCGCGCGATGGGCGACGTCCATCCGCTCGGCAATCCGCACTACTGGCTCGATCCCGAGAACGGAAAGCGGATCGCCAAGGACATCGCCGACAAGTTCTCGCAGTTCCGGCCGAACGACCGCGCGTATTTCGAGCAGCGGCTGGCCGACTTCACCACGCGGCTCGACGCGGCGGAGAAAGGCTGGCTCGCGAAGATGGCGCCCTACAAGGGAACCAAGGTCGCGACGTATCACCGTTCGTTCCCGAACTTCGCCGAGCGGTTCGGCCTCGACATCATGGGATACGTCGAGCCGCGGCCGGGCATCCCGCCGTCGCCGCAGCACACGCTGGATCTGATCAACGAGATGAAGCGGCAGAACGTGAAGATCGTTCTGGTCGAGCCGTACTTCGACCTGAAGACACCGAACGCGATTGGACGCGACACGGGCGCGATCGTGCTCGTGATGCCGCCGTCGGTCGGCGGCGTGAAGGAAGTGATCGACTACTTCAAGCTGTTCGACTACGACATCAACCTCCTCGTCGACGCAATCAGGAAAACCGGGGCCGGGAAGTAGCGCCGATGGATACAGCGATGCTGCACTTCCTGGCGGCGCCGTTCGTCGCCAGCCTCATTCTCACCGGCATTCACGCGTACCTCGGCGTCCACGTCGTCGAGCGCGGCGTGATCTTCGTCGACCTCTCGCTGGCCCAGATCGCCGCGCTCGGCGCGACGATCGCGCTCCTGATGCCGATCACCGGCGGCGATCCGCACGCGCCGGTCGTCTACTGGATCAGCCTTGCGTTCACGTTCCTCGGCGCCTTGATCTTCTCGACGATCCGCGCGAAGCACGCGCGGATTCCGCAGGAAGCGATTATCGGCATCTGCTACGCCGTCGCGTCGGCGGCGGCGATTCTCGCGATGAGCAAGGCGACCTCCGAGAGCGAGCACCTGAAGGACATGCTGGTCGGCAACATCCTCGCGGTCTCGTGGCAGGAGGTCGGCAAGACCGCCGCTCTCTACGGCGCGATCGGGCTGTTCCACTACGTCTTCCGGCAGAAGTTCCTCGCCATCTCCATGGCGCCGCATCGCGCGGAGGCCGAGGGGATCTCGATCAAGTTCTGGGACTTCCTGTTCTACGCGTCGTTCGGCTTCGTCGTGACCTCGTCGGTGGCGATTGCGGGCGTGCTGCTCGTGTTCTGCTATCTCATCGTGCCGTCGGTCGCGGCGATGCTGTATGCCGACTCGATCGGCCGCCGCCTGGCGATCGGCTGGACGATGGGCACGGTCGTCTCCGCGCTCGGTGTGTACTTGTCGCTGCGCCTCGATCTGCCGACCGGCGCGACGATCGTATGCACCTTCGGTCTCGTTCTGATTATCATGGCTGCCGTGCGCCCGATGATTCAGCGCCACGCGCCGGCCGATATGCATCAGATGAACTACCGCGACCGCGCGCACGGCCGCTGATGCAATGCCGAAACTGCGGTGCACAGATCGCCGACAAGGCGCTCATCTGCTATCGCTGCGGTACCGCGACTACCGAGGCGAAATATCAGCCGGCGCCGCTGACGCGCAGCCGCTCCCGATCGGGCCTGGTCGCGACGGTCCTCGCGCTCGCACTGCTGGTCGCGCTTGCGTTGTTCATGGGTCGTCTGCCGGCCGGCGACACGCCGCGCTACGTGACAGCGGCCGCGGTCGCCGTCGCCGTCGTCATCGTCGCGCTGCGGGCATACGCGAGACGGCGGTAGCCGCGCTCGCCTGAAAGGCTCGCGCTACATCTCGCTCGGTAGCCGCGCTCGCCTGAAGGCTCGCGCTACACCTCGTTCGGTCGGCGACACCTCGCTCGGTCGGGTAGCGCGAGGCTTTCAGCCGAGCGTGATTCGCATGAGATAATCGGAAATATATGGAGTCTGCGCGTGCGACGCGCCTCGCCCGGGCGCTCTGGATTGCCTGGGCGGTGATCGTCTGGAACGTGGTCTTTGACCACGTGATCGTCGTCGCCGGACGCGCGTATCTCTCCGCCGCCGTTCAGGCGGCACGCAGCGGCGCCGGCTACCTCGGCATGGACGAGTGGATGCGTCCGGCGGTCGCACGCGGGCTCTGGATCGCATCCGCCTCGGCGGCCGCGATCGTGTTAACAGGTCTCGTCGCCGTCGCGTTCGCGTCGCGGACGTCCCAACCGTCCTTCAGCGAAAGGTGATCCGTTGCGCATTGCGCCCCATCCGCTGATCTTCGACTGGAACGACGACGCCGCCGGCGCGAACCGTGTCGCGATGCTCGACGACGAGACGCTGCGTGACGGACTGCAGTCGCCGTCGGTCCGCCATCCGAGCATCGACGAGAAGATCGGGATCCTGCACCACATGGCGGCGCTGGGCATCGACACGGCCGACATCGGGCTGCCCGGCGCGGGACCGAAAGTCGCCAAGGACGTCGAGCGGCTCGCGCGCGCGATCGGCGAGGCGCGTCTGAAGATCTCGGCGAACTGCGCCGCCCGCACGATGATCGGCGACATCAAACCGATCGCCGAAATCCAGCAGAGGACCGGCGTCGCCATCGAATGCTGCGCGTTCATCGGCTCCAGCCCGATTCGCCAGTACGCGGAAGGGTGGTCGATCGAGTTCCTGCAGAAGTGCACCGACGACGCGCTGACGTTCGCGGCGAAAGAGGGGCTCACGACGATGTACGTGACGGAGGACACGACACGCGCCGATCCGAATTCGCTGAAGGTGCTGTACACCACCGCAATTCGCGCCGGCGTCAAGCGCGTGTGTGTCGCCGACACGGTTGGCCACGCGACCGCGCACGGCGCGACGGCTGTCGTCCGCTACGTGAAATCGATCATCGACGAGCTCGGCGTCGCCGTCGGAATCGACTGGCACGGCCACCGCGACCGCGGCTTCGGCGTTGCGTCGAGCATCGCGGCGCTCGAGGCGGGCGCGACGCGGCTGCACGGCGCCGCGCTCGGCATCGGCGAGCGATGCGGCAACACGCCAATCGATCTGCTGATGGTGAACCTCGCGATGATGGGGTACATCGATCGCGATCTCACGAAGCTGCCGGCGTATTGCCGCGCGGTCGCCCGCGCCTGCGACGTGCGCATTGCCCCGAACTATCCGGTGATCGGCGCCGATGCGTTCCGCACCGCGACCGGCGTGCACGCGGCCGCGGTCGTGAAGGCGTTCCACAAAGGCGATCGCGGGCTGATGGACGCGGTCTACGCCGCCGTTCCCGCCAGCATGGTCGGCCGCGAGCAGGAGATCGAAGTCGGCCCGATGTCGGGGCGATCGAACGTCGTGTTCTGGCTGGAGAAGCGCGGCCTGCCGGCGACCGATGAAATCGTCGATCGCGTGTTCGCTGCCGCAAAGGCATCGAACCGCACGCTCACGCACGATCAGATTCAGACGATTATCGACGACACGAAACTACGAGCTATTTCCTGAGCAGAATTTCCTCGAAAAACTGCACCGCGCGCGGGTCCTTCGACTGACCGAGCCAGAAGAACGCCTGCTTCCGAACCTCCGGGTTGCGGTTGTTGCGCGCGACGTCGATCAGCCTCGGCACACCTTCGTCCTTCGGCAGCTGGCTCAGGGCGAACACCGCCCGCTTCTTGACTTCCGTCTCGGGATCGGCGTCGATCGCGTTGGCGATCGTGGCGACGGCCTGCTGACCGGCGCGCTGCGCCAGCCAGAAGAGCGCCTGGCCTCGAAGGTGGGCGATCGCGTGCGCGCGCGCGAACCCGATCAACGTGTCGACCGCGCGGTCGCCCGGCTGCAGCGACAGACCTGTGAGCGCCGGATCCGCGACGCGCCTGGTCCACTCGTTGTCCTGGGCGGTTCGGGCGACCAGCGACGCGAGCCACGTCACGCTGTCGTCCGGCCTCACGTCCTTCAACCAGACGAGCGTGGCGCCGCTGCTATCGAGATCGCAGTCGGGCGTGAACGTCCGCACCCGCGTGACCGATCCGTTCTCGATCCGCGCGAGGACGAGGAACTCGGTCGGCGGCTCGAGCACGATGCGCGAGCCGCGCGACGGCGCGCTGCCGGTCGTCCCGGTGCTCAATATCACGCCGCTGCCGCCCTCGAGCCGGCACATGCCGCAGCAGGCGCCCGCGTCGGCAATCGAGTCGTAGCAGCACATGTGACGCGGCCCGGCCACCATCGGCAGTCGATAGCCGACCCACGTGACGGCGCCGGGCGCGGCGGCTGCGCGCATCTGGGCATCGAGGTCCTGCGCGGCCGCCGGCGATGCCGGCGCGAACGTCAGCAACCAGCAACCAGCAACCAGCAGGCGGCGATTCATTTGAGCAGCTCCAGCAGATAGTCAGTCGCTTCCTTCGATTTCATCACCGAGAGCTTCTGGACGATCTCCTTCTTCAATTCGGTGTTTTTCTCGGCACGCGCCAGGGTGACGAGCGCGGTTGCGTTCTGCTGCAGGAACAGCGCGTTGATGACCGCCTTCTTCACGTCGGGCGACGTATCCGACGCGTAGATCGACGTCAGCGCTTCCGTCGTTCCCGCGCGCTTCATCAGCCCGAGGTTGTGGATCGCCGTCTTGCGAAGTTCCGGATCGCGCTCGCCCTTCGCGAGCTCGATCAACTTGTCGGCGTCGCCGCCGATGAACATCGCCTGGAGGATCCGCTTCTTCACCTCGGCGGACGATTCGGTCTGATACAGCTGCGACAATTCGGCGCCCGCGTGCACGATGCCGAGCTGATGTACCGCTTCGCCCCGCAGAGCGGGATCGGTTTCCCCTTTCGCGATCGAGAGCAGCCGCTCGCGGTCGCCGGCGATTCCGTAGCTTCGCAGAATGGACCGCTTCACGGCCGGGTCTTTCGACGAGCCGTAAGCCTCGACCAGCACCTGACGATTTTCCGGTCCGCCCATGATGCCGAGGTAATGGATCGCCTTCAGCTGCAGATCGGGATTCACGCTTCCCTTGGCTGCGTTGGCGATGATGTCGCGCGCGCGCGGCGAGTGGCTCTGGCTCAGGACGAACAGCGCGCGTTCCTTCACTTTCGGCGAATCGGTGCCGGACAGGATCTTCTCGATGATCGGCAGCGCCTGATCGGGGTCGCTGTTCATCAGCCCGCGAAGCGCGTACAGCTTGAGGTCGTCGTCGTTCTGCGATTCGGGTCGCACCGGTTGACCCGACGCCTGCCGAATCTCCACCTCCAGCGCCTTGGCTTCCTTCAGCCACCGGCTGTTCCCGAACTTCTCGTAGAGGTCGGTGACCGTCTTCAGCGCGTCAGCCTGCTGTCCGAGCTTGGCGAGGCTGTACGCCTTCCAGTAGAGCGCGGCGTCGGTCCGCGTGCTCGCCTTCATCTCGATGACGCGGTTCAGGCTTTCGATAGCGCGTTCGAAGCGCCCCTCCTCCATGAGATCGCGGGCTCGTTCGAGGAGATCGTCAGCCTGATCGTCGTTTTCTAATTCGCGTGGGGCCCCATCTTTCTCCATTGCGGTGGGGGCCCCACCCCCACCGCTGTTGCTCGGCGCATGCGCGCCTCGCAACGGCTCAAGGCTGCCACGCGCTGACGCGCTCGGAACATATTCAATTGCTCGCGGGGCCCCACCCCCGCTCGGGCACCCCAGCGCGCACAAACCGCGCGCTGGGGGCCCCGCCGCCTCGCTCGCGCATTCGCGCTCGCTCGGGCCGCAGGCGCTGCGCTCGCGCGTATCTAGAACAGAACGTCGCAGAACGCCCGCATCGATGGCGGCGGTCGCATTGACGGCGAAGACGCCGGAGAGAAGCAATGTCGTTGCAAACATATGTTTGATATCCATGGTGGTTAACTGATTTGTCGTGTCGGCGCCGCGTCGCGCTGACGCAGTTCGTCGCCGAGCACCCGGACCTTGAAGAGCAGCGCCGCCGCATCGATGCGTCGCCGAATCTGTTCCAGATCGGCCGCGCTGATGCGCGACGGGCTGTGCACGATCTCGATGAGGCTTCGCTCGAGATCGTCGAGCACGGTGGCCACCGATTGCTCGCCCGCATCGATCGCATCCTGCCGGTAGAGCCGGCTCGTCGTCAGCAGATCGTCCGCCCACGCCTGCTCGGTCGCGATATCGCTCCGATCGGGTGTGTTCATGATGTCGATGAGCAGCCGTTCCGATCGATCGAGATGGTCCGCGACCGACGTCAGCAGGATGCGGCGCGTGACTTCGGCCGACGGCGCGCTTCGCGTCGCCTCCGCCGCTGTCGGTACCGCCGGCGATGCCGGCTGCCGTTCCCATACGCGCCCCGCCACGAACGCGGCGACGACGATCGTTGCCGCGACGGCGGCCCACGCCAGGCGATCGCTGCGAATCCACGGCGTCCACCACGGTGCGTTCTGCTCCGGCAGCTTGTGGCGGATGCGCTGCCATACTTCGAGGCCGTACTGCTCGCCGCGCGCCGGCGCGTCGGGCGTCGCGATCATGGCGAGCGTCGCCGCGATCTCCTTATATGTCGTGGCGCACGCCGTGCACGTTCCGAGGTGGGCATCGATGTCCTCGCGGCGCCGCGCCTCGCCGTAGTAGTAGAGCGTCAGTTCTTCTTCGGTGAAATGGCGGTTCATGGCTGGCTGCCCGCAGATCGCTCGGCTGAAAGCCTCGCGCTACCCGGCGAACTTCTCAATGGCGCGAGTGAGATGCGCAGCTTCTTCACCGCGCGAAACACGCTGTGCTTCGCCGCGCTCGTGCCGAGCCCGAGCGTCCGGCTGATTTCGTCGATCGAGCGTCCCTCGTAATGCCGCAGCGTGAATGCGGCGCGCTCGAGCGGGCTCAGGCCGCCGAGCGCTTCCTGCACGCGCCGCTGAATCTGCGCGCTCTCCGCGAGCCGCTCCGGGCCCGGCGTCCCGGCGGCCGGCATCTGCACCGCCGCGTCGAGGCTGTCGCCGCGCGATTGATCGTGGCGCGCCTGTTTCATTCTCATCATGTCCACCGAACAGTTCGCGACGATGCGATAGAGCCAGGTGCCGAAATTGGCGCGCGACTCGAAGCGTCCGAGCTGCTTGTAGGCGCGAAGGAAACTCTCCTGCACCACGTCTTCGGCATCCTGCTCGTTTCCGGTCATCCGGAACGCCAGCCGGAAGACACTCCGGCTGTGCCGCTCGACGAGCGCGCGAAACGCCTCGCTGTCGCCCTGGCGGGCACGAGCCAGGACGGCTGCTGCCTCGGTCGCGTCCATCTGAACAGCTTAGACGGGGCCTAAGACCGTTGGTTAGCTGGATTTACGCTCGCCTGAAAGGCTCGCGCTACACCGGGTCTGGGCTGACGTTCGCCTGAAAGGCTCGCACTACACCGGATCGCCTGACGTTCGCCTGAAAGGCTCGCTACACCGGGTCTGGGCTGACGTTCGCCTGAAAGGCTCGCACTACACCGGGTCGCCTGACGTTCGCCTGAAAGGCTCGCTACACCGGGTCTGGGCTGACGTTCGCCTGAAAGGCTCGCGCCACGCATCGGGCTCGTGTCTCGCGGTGTAGCGCGAGGCTTTCAGCCGAGCGTAGGCTCCTGAATCGTTAACTCGATTACTGGTTCGTGATCGGCCCGGACCTCTCGGATTGCCGCTGCAGCGTGTTGCCGGCGGCATCGTTGTTGCCGCCGCCGGTACTTCGCATGTCCGTGCTCTGGCTGCCGTCCGTCATCATCGGGACCGCATGCGTGCTCGCGCTGTTCGTCCTGGTGCGGTACAACGCGCTGCTCAGATCGCGCAGTCGTGTGCACGAGGCGTGGTCGGCCGTCGACGTGCAGCTGCGGTGCCGGTCGCGCCTGATTGCCAACGTCGTCGAGGCGGTCAGGGGGTATGCGGCGCACGAGCGCCGAGTCTTCGATCGGATCGCGCGGGCGCGTACCGCGCTCCAGCAGGCGAGCCGCGCGGCGGACGCCGGGCCGGCCAACGACCTGATCACGGCAGCGCTCGGACGCGTGCTGGCGGTCGCCGAGGATCATCCTCAGCTGCGCGCGTCGCACAGTTTCATGAGTCTGGGGAACGACCTCCACGCCATCGAAGAAAAGCTCGCCTTCGCACGAGAGCGCTACAACCGCAACGTTCTCGACTACAACACACGCATCGAAACCTATCCCGAAGCCTTCTTCGCCCACGCGTTCAACTTCATGCCGGACGACTTGTTCGAGGTGGCGGACGAGACGCATGGCGAGCTGCGAGTGAGCTACCCGCCGGCCGCGTAGCAGGCGGCGTTCAATGACCCATCGTCACGACGTCGGCTTTGCGGCGAAGCCCGCGGCGATGGTGACGGTGCTGCGCAAGGCGAATCGCATAGTCCTTGCGCGGCGCCTTGCGGCGAACGGTCGTCTTGTGGACGAGGGCG
>Ga0209473_1001723_pt1 | contig 12166 bp, 14 predicted proteins | sample GraSoiAngelo_133_FD_185890 | JGI IMG/M metagenome (GOLD analysis project Ga0209473, IMG submission 185890) | Grasslands soil microbial communities from the Angelo Coastal Reserve, California, USA - 14_0929_05_20cm (SPAdes) (version 2) | ecosystem: Environmental > Terrestrial > Soil > Grasslands ...
TTCGTGCTGCTCATCATTTTTATGATCACCACACCGTTGCTCGAAAATAGCATGAATCTTGTCATTCCCTCGAGCAGCGCGGCCAATGCGCCCATCAGCAAGGCGCAAGTCCAGACCATTTCGATCGATCGTGACGAGACCATTAGGATGAACAATAAAACTGTTGACGCTGATTCACTAGCGGCTCGTCTGCTGGAGCTGAAGCGTGCGAATCCCGATGTTGCCATCGTCATCCGACCCGACCGTGAATTGCCGGTGCAGAAACTAGTAACGCTGATGGATTCGTTGCAACGCGCACAGATCACGAAAGTCGGTATCGCAACAAAAGCGGAATCGAAATAGGGATGCGACTGAACGCACGTTTCTGGCGAAACGTCACATTGATCGCGCTCGTCCACGCCGTGGCTTTGATCGCGCTTTTGCGATGGGCGGGCGCTTCGAAAATCGCCAGTGCGCAGGAGATCACGTGGCTGAATACTGCCGTCGAAGCGAGCGCGGCTGCTGACATCACCAAAATAGAAGAGACGCCGACGCCCGAGCCGGAACACGCGCCGTCTCCTCCGGAAGAAAATCAACCAACCTCGGCGCCGGCGAAAAGCGAGATCCAAATTCCGGCCGCTACTCCGCATCCGACTCCGACGCCGAGCGCGGTCGCGAAGCCTTCGCTAAAACCCTCACCCAAACCGAGCCCTAGGAAAAAAGCGTCACCAAAACCGAGTGCCACCCCGGAGAAAAAGAAATCGCGCGCTACCGCGACGCCAACGAAGGAAAAGAGAAACGCTCAGAAGCTAGCGGAAACAAAAGGCGAACCTAAGAGATCCGAAAGCAAGTTGAGCCAGAAGACGGGCGGAAGCGGGACCGCTGCCGGACAGACGGGCGCCAATGCCAACCCGGCCAACGCAAGTTGGTACGGCAACATGTTGCACGATCGCTTTTATCGCGAATGGGCTCAGCCAACCACCGTGGTAGCGAGCGGGGCAAAGCTTTCTGCATTGGCAAAAATCCGAATCGAAAAAGATGGCCGCATTTCAGATTTCAAAATTGTGCGGTCGTCGGGCAACGTCGTGGTCGATGAGTCGGTCGAAGCCGTTGGAAGAAAAGTGACACGGGTAGATGCGCTTCCAGCCGGAATCGGAAACGGCGGGCACTACGATGTGAACATCAATTTTGCGTTGAATTCAAAATAGGGTCACAAAAGCACCAATCGGCCGCCCTTCGCGATGCGCGACTTGGTCACGCGTACATTGCCGCTGCGCATTGTCCCCGTGAACCTTGTCATGTCGAGCGCAGTCGAGACATCTCTAGCTCATGTCTAGGGAGCCGAAATAGTTAGAGATCCCTCGACTTCGCTCGGGATGACAAAGGAAGGTGATGGCGACTAAAGCAATGCAATCGCGCGACCTTCGCGGTGCGCGACTTGGTCGAGCGTGCATTGCTTTGGCGCTTTGTCTTTTCGCCATCTAACGATTTTTGTGCCGTGGCGAAAACGGTCGCCCGTGAAGTGATCGTAAGTCACTTCCACCACTACTCTCGGATCGACGGGTTCCCATTCGCCGCTACGCTCGGTGCTCCAGCGACTCGGGCCGCCGGGAGCGTTCCCGGTAAAACCCGGTGGTTTGCGCAATGCTTCGAATTTTTTCGTCAAAGCACGCTTGTCAGTCGTCTTAAAGGCGGACGTGAACCCGACGTGATGTAACAGGCCGGCATCATCGTAAAGACCAAGTAAAAGCGATCCGATCAATTTCGCGCCGCTGGCGTAGCGAAACCCGCCGACCACGCAATCGGCGGTGCGGATGTTTTTCACTTTCATCATCGCGGTGCGTTCCCCCGAGGCGTAAGGGAAATCGAGACGCTTGGCGATGATGCCGTCGAGATTGCCACCGACTTTCTTGAACCATTTCTTCGCCTGCGCCAATGAAGTAGTTGCCGGCGAAAGTTTGATAGCCTTGGCTGATTTCAGATTTCTCGTGACGAATTTCTCCAGCGCAATCCGCCGTTCATGCAGCGGGCCTTTCAGAAGCGATTTGCCAGCATCGTTCTCGAGCAGGTCAAAAACGATGAAGGTTGCAGGATGGGCCGCCGCCAATTTTTGCACCCGACTGGCAGCGGGATGGAGGCGCAGCTGCAATTCGTCGAAGGAAAAACGGCCACCCACATCAATGACGAGTTCGCCATCGAGGACAAATTTTTTCGCGGCCAATTGCGAAAGCGCGACAACGATGTCCGGGAAGTAGCGCGCGAGGGGCTGGCCAGATTTCGATTGCAGATAAAGGTCCTTGCCACGCCGAAAAGCAAGGCAGCGAAAGCCATCCCATTTCGGTTCATATTGCCAACAGCCGGTTGGAATTTGGTCGACCGACTTTGCTTCCATTGGCGGCAGCGGAGGCGTGAGCACGGCTGACATTGTGATGCTCCATCAGGCGTCCGCGGCAACAAACGCGCTGTCGTCCAGAACGAAGTGAAGGATCTCACTGAAGGTATGCGAACCCACAAGATCAGTTGGGTGACGAAATGAAAATTGGCGAGGTCCCTCGCCGTCTTCGCGGCTCGGGATGACAATCATATCGGCGAAGCCCTTGAATAGCGTCGCGGCGTGAGTTTCGGTGGACGCTTGCCGCTGCGAACAGCGCCCATCACGGAAATGTAAGGCAGTTCCGTTTTATCCATCGCGCAACGCAACAGTAGTCCGCCGCGGCTCATGTCGCCCCGTCCGACAAAATCCGCTGGGAAACGCAAACGATGTTGAAAATTCTCCAGCAAAACATCGACGTACTTGCCGGTGGCGATACTGCCGAGCAGAACAACTTCGCATTCCGCGCTCAATTTTTTTGCAAGCCGCTGCGCATCCCGCGCGAGCGGTTCCCGGTAACGCGGATCGCTTTCATGGATATCGACTTCGGCAAATTCGCGCAGATCGCGCAGACTTACTCTGGTCGCGGCATCAACCAGGCCACGCGTCGGCGTAATTACGAGGACGCCGCAAATTCCCTCGGCCGTGCGGGCGAAGGCATTGGCGTAGGCGAGTTTGCCACGAAAATAAAGTCCGCTGAGAAAGGCGAAGACTTCACCCAAAGTCGCGCGTTCGCGGCTGCGCAATCGCCGTGCGAGGTCGAACTGCGCCCGCTCGCTCAAAATCATCCGCGCGCGTTCGCCACCTGCGTAAGCGGGCGAAAGTAGAAATATGCGGTTGGGTTTGATCTGTTCCACGCGGAGTTACCTGCAGAAAAGATGCGTGCGAGGCGGCAGTCAACTCATCGGATACACGCGCCGCGGCTCGACGGAGTCTCGCCCTACCAAAGCGTGCTGGCGAAAATTTCACTGGTAGGGCAACGCTCTGCGGAGCCGCAAACGAGGGAAAAACCATTGGTCGTAGCTGCCCCAGTCGCCAGAATCGGGCCGCGCTGGTTGCGACCGTGCATTCAGAATTCTAAATTCATTATATGATTCATGTTAATCGCAACCGTCGCCCTGATATTTTAGCAGCGGCTGAAACGGCGGGAAACAAACAACCGCCGGCATTGTCCGCTCCGGCGGGGGATGATATCGCTTTGCTCGACGAATATTCGCGCACTATCGTAAGTGCGGTTGACCGGGTCGCGCCTTCGGTGGTTAACATCGAATCGCGGGCCAACGGATCGCGCGGGGGCAGCGGCTCGGGATTCATCATCGCGCCAGACGGTTTTATTCTGACCAACAGCCACGTCGTGCATGGTGCGCGCGAAATTGTGGTCAACCTTTCCGACGGCCGCGAATCTCGCGCCCACCTTGGCGGAGACGATCCGGACACCGATCTCGCCGTGATTCGCATTGATGCGGCGCACCTTTCCCACGTGCGCTTGGCCGATTCGGAAACATTGCGCGTCGGTCAGATCGCAATCGCCATTGGTAATCCCCTCGGTTTTCAGGCGAGCGTAACCGCGGGCGTAATCAGCGCACTGGGCCGCTCGATGCACGCGCAATCAGGCCGGCTTATCGACAACATCATTCAAACCGACGCCGCGTTGAATCCCGGAAACTCCGGTGGGCCGCTCGCGAATTCCGCGGGTGAAGTGATCGGAGTCAACACCGCGATGATTCGGCCCGCGCAGGGAATCTGTTTCGCGATCGCCAGCAACACCGCCAAGCTTATTGCCGGCTGGCTGATCAAGGAGGGGCGGATTCGTCGCGGTTACATCGGCGTGGCTGGCCAGACCGCGCCGTTGCATCGCCGGGTGGCGCGCTTTTATCACTTGGCGAGCGAGAGCGGTGCCATGGTGGTTTCGGTTGAAAAAGGGAGTCCAGCGGAACAATCCCGTGTCCGGCCCGACGACGTGATTGTCGCCTTCAACGACGAACCGATCGCCAGCGTGCACGATTTGCACAAGAAACTTGGACGTGATTGTCGCCTTCAACGACGAACCGATCGCCAGCGTGCACGATTTGCACAAGAAACTTGTCGGCGACCGGATCGGTACACCCTGCAAGCTGACTATCCTCCGGGGCACCGAGCAACTAACGATCTACGTTACGCCGGCAGAAATGCCGGCGTTGCGTGCGCGCTGATTCTTGCCATTGACCGCGGGCTGACGCACGCTCGCTCCTGTGAAAATTCTCGTCGTCGGCAGCGGAGGTCGCGAGCATGCCCTGGTGCGGAAACTAGCGCAATCGCCTGAGGCCGATCGCATTTTTTGCGCACCCGGAAATGCCGGCACGCAAGAAATTGGCGAGAACGTTTCGATCTCCGCAAACGATCTGCCGAAGCTCACGCGTTTTGCCAAAGGAAACGGGATTGATCTCACCGTTATCGGACCGGACGACCCACTCGCGGCCGGGATTGTCGATTTGTTTGAGGCGGAAGGGCTGCGTGTTTTCGGCCCGAACAAAAAAGCGGCGCGATTAGAAGCTTCGAAGATCTTTGCCAAGGAATTGATGGGCGCAGAAAAAATTCCGACTGCGCAGGCGCGCACGTTTTCCTCTAGAAGATCTTTGCCAAGGAATTGATGCGCGCAGAAAAAATTCCGACTGCACAGGCGCGCACGTTTTCCTCTAGCGCGGAGGCGCTCAATTATTGTGATAAAGTCGCGCTGCCTGTCGTAATCAAGGCGGACGGGCTGGCCCTTGGTAAAGGCGTTGTCGTCGCGCACGATCGTGCGGGCGCGCGCCAGGCGGTCCGCTCGATGATGGAAGAGCGCGCTTTCGGCGAGGCCGGACGGCGCATTATCATGGAAGAATGTTTGCGCGGAGGCGAATGCTCCGTGCACGCGCTCGTCAGCGGAAAATCGTTTCGCATGCTCGCGACCGCGCGCGACCACAAGCGCGCGCACGATGGCGACGAAGGTCCGAACACCGGCGGCATGGGCGCAGTCAGTCCGGCCGACAATTGGAACGCGGAGCGTGAGAGCAATTTTACCAGCTCGATCATGCAGCCGTTGCTGGACGGGCTAACGAGAAATGGAACGATGTTTCGCGGTCTTCTTTTCCCGGGACTGATGATCACTGATGACGAGTTGCGCGTCCTCGAATTCAATTGCCGATTCGGCGATCCGGAAACGCAGGCCATCTTGCCGCGAATGAAATCGGACCTGCTTCCATTATTAATCGCGACGATTGAAGGCAGGCTCGAAAATGTGGCAATTGAATTCGATCCGCGCATTGCGGTGACGGTGATTCTCGCGTCCGGCGGTTATCCGGGAAAATACGAAACCGGGAAACCGATCGAGGGACTGGAAAATGGGGCGCGCTTGCCGGAAGTGCAGATTTTTCACGCCGGAACGAAACGGCAGGATAGAAAAACCGTGACATCCGGCGGTCGGGTGCTGGCGATCACAGCACTGGGTGACTCGGTCACACAAGCACGCGAGCGCGCCTACGCTGCCATTAACCAAATTCATTTCGATGGTTGCCATTTCCGGCACGATATTGCCCTGTGCCCCGCTCACACATAGAGTCTGCGCCCGTCGGATGAAGCTAAAAACAATGGTGGCCACCGTGCTCCTGGCGGGGATCGCGTCTGCGATTTTTGCGCAAACACCGAGTCCATCGGCACAACCGAGCGCGTCGGCTGCCACAAAAACGACGGTCGATTCCCTCGCCCCCGCGGAAATCGATGAAACAATTCGCGCGCTGAAATCGAATTTTGTCGATCCGAATGCACTCAAGGATCAGGAGATTAATCGGGCGACGCTGGAAGGTTTGCTGGCGCGTTTACACGGCGGGGCGATGCTTATGGCGAGCAAAACCACGACTCCGGAATCGCCCGCGCCCTTTTATAGCGAAGTGCTGGGAAATCATATTGGCTACATCCGAATCGGATCGCTCACCAATGATAACGTGCGCGCGATGGAGAAAGCGCTGACGGATTTCACCTCGAAAAAGGTGGATGCACTGGTGATTGATTTGCGCGCCACAAGTTCTAACGATTTCGATATCGCGGCGGAAATGACGAAACGTCTGGTGGCGAAGGGCAAAACGTTATGGACCGTGCGTAAGACGGCGGCGCATCAGGATCGTGCATTCACGAATGATCGCGATCCGGTTTTTCAAGGAACCATCATGGTGTTGATCGACGGCGAAACTTCCGGGCCGGCGGAAGCGATGGCGGCGGCGCTGAAAGCGCACGGGCAAGCATTGTTGATCGGGCAACCCAGCGCGGGACTTGCAGTGGAATATTCAGACTTTCCACTTTCGAGTGGAAAAATACTGCGGATCGCAGTCGGCGAAGTCGTCGGCCCGAATGGGCAATCGCTTTTTCCCGGCGGAGTGAAACCGGATTTGCCGGTGGAATTGTCGCCCGCGCAAAAGCATCAAATCTTTGCCCTGAGTATGCAACGCGGTCTAACGACTTTTGTATACGAACGCGAACGTCCGCATTTTAACGAAGCCGCCCTCATCGCTGGGACCAATCCCGAGTTCGATGTCCGGCAGCAGCGACGCAATCCGGACGAAAATCTGCATGACATGGTGTTGCAGCGGGCGGTGGACGTGATTGCCTCGCTGGCTGTTTTTCAAAAACACTAACGTGGAAACGCTCGAGCAACGCCTCGGCTACCAGTTTCGCAACCCAGCTCTGCTCAAGGAGGCGCTGACCCATCCCAGTCTCGGCCACGAAAAACAGCGGTATCAGGAGGACAATCAACGCCTGGAATTTTTGGGCGATGCTGTTCTCCAGCTTGTCATCACGGAATATCTCTACGCCCATTTTCCACGGGAACAGGAAGGCCGGCTCACGAAATTGCGCGCGCGCTTGGTTTCGCGCGACGCGCTCAAGGCGCACGCTCAGGCGCTCGATCTCGGCCGGCATTTGTTGATGGGGCGTGGCGAGGAAGCAAGCGGCGGGCGCGTGCGGGCTTCTACCCTGGGCGACGCTTTCGAGGCGATTGTCGGCGCGATTTATCTCGACAGCGACTTCGCTACTGCGCGCAACTTTGTTTTACGCGAAGCGCGTGCTGCCCTCGAGCGCGTCCGGGAAGAACCGATCGACATCAATCCCAAAGGCGAGCTCCAGGAAATTTTGCAAAGCATCGCCATGCGCGGGCCGACTTATGAGGTGCTTTCGGCGACCGGGCCTGAACACGCCAAGACGTTTATCGTTGAAGCGCGCTGGGAAGGGCTCGTCCTTGGTCGCGGGACCGGCCTGAGCAAGCAGGCGGCGGAGGTCGAGGCTGCAAGCGATGCTCTCGAAAATAAACTTTGGGAAAAGAAGTAATCGTCGTCCCGAACGCAGCGAAGCGGAGTTGAGGAATCCCGACGCGTTACCTTGAAGCTTTCATGGAGGGATCCCTCCCAGCCTTCGCAGGAAGCTACGGCGCGGCAGGCGACTTACGCTCGGGATGACGACGCTTGAGCCCGTCACCTAATCCATCCGCGCATTGTCATCCTGAGCCGCGAAGACGGCGAAGGATCTCTCTTTGCTCGAGAACGTGCCATCCGCTTGAGAGGTCCCTCATCGTCTACGCGATTCGCGATGACGCGGCAGCGCTCGGCACAACCCGCTACACTGACGGGTTGAGGGCGAAGATTTTCCCGCGCCCGGATTTCCAAACGAAACGCAAGCGAATGGCGGACGAGACAAATCTTTTCGCAGTCGCGATTGCACGGGGGAGCTTCGCGCCCTTCGCTAACTCGGCCGTAATAGCCGCCGAATAGGTGCAGCCGGTTCCGTGGGTTTTCACGCCTGGCAGAAATGCCGCCGAATATTCCTTGGTGCAATCGCCGAAAGACAAGACGTCGATTGCTCGCCGACCGCGGAGATGACCGCCCTTTAGTAAGATGGCGGTGCCATACTTTTTTGCCAGCGTTCTCGCCGCCCGATGCATTGCGGCCAAATCTCGAATAGGATCGCCCAGCAGCCGTGTCGCCTCGTCCAGGTTCGGCGTGATCAAGGTCGCGAGCGGGAACAGTTCGCTCTCGTAAATCTGGATCGCCTCCGGGGCGAGCAAGATGTCGCCGGTGGTCGCAACCATTACGGGATCGACCACTAGCCAGCATCCTTTTACTTTGTACAAACTCCGGACCACCTGCGCCATGATTTCTGCGTTACAAAGCAGTCCAGTTTTAATCCCGGCAACCGGAAAACTTTTCAGCAAAAGCTCGATTTGCTCGCGCACGATTTCAGGATCGGCCGCCTGAACGCACGACACCTTTCCGGGTGTTTCTGCGACGATGCAGGTGATGGCGGTAAGTCCGTAGACGCCGAGCGCGGTGAACGTTTTCAGGTCCGCTTGCGCACCAGCGCCAGCGCTACTGTCCGACCCGGCAATGGTGAGGGCGACGGCTGTAGCGGCACTCTGTGAGCGCCGAGCCTTTTTGTTGGACATCAAATCCGGCGGTCATAGACCGCCGCTACAGAAATCTACGCGCCGTCGCTGCCGATCGCCTCGACCGGGCAGCCTTCCATCGCCTCTTTGCAGAGCGCTTCTTCCTCGGGCGATTCGGGTTGTTTGTAAACGTAGGAGTGCCCGCCATCATCGTTACGACGGAAGTTCGCAGGTGCGGTTTCGCGGCAAAGATCGCAGTCGATGCACTGGTCATCGACATAGAACTTTCCATCTACATTTTCGGGATATTTATTTGCGGCGTCGGCCATTATTTAAAGCTGGTAAAAACGTCGGGGAAGGTAGGATGAACCGAAATTGACGCAATGGCTTTTTACCACGCGCAACCGCACCCAATATTGAGCGCGAAGAGAGTATAACATGAGTCCGCGCTCAAAAACAGCAGTTCGCCGGACGCTGCGCGCCTTTGCGCTGGAACTCGTCATTTACGCCGTGCTGGTCACGGGCTACTTCTTTGCCGTCCTGCATTTCCTCGGTGGCTGGCTGGTTCAGCTCGAAACTCAGCACATCCGGGTTTACGCCGTCGTCGCCATCCTTCTGATTATCGGACAAGCAGTTGTCCTCGAAGCGGTTACGACCGGCTTGTTGCGTCTCCTGCGCGGAGGTCGCTCCGAATAATGTTTTTCCCGATCTCACAGGCGCACGTTAATCCGATCTATCTCGTCGTAGTCGGCTTCGTCATCGGCGTTCTCGGTGGGTTCTTCGGCGTGGGCGGAAGTTTTATTGCCGGACCAGCGCTGCGCCTCGCCGGCATAGACTGGAATTTTGCTGTCGGCACCGATCTGGCCCACATCGTCGGCAAATCTGTGGTGGCAGCGAAGCGTCATCGCGCGCTCGGCAACGTCGATCTACGCCTCGGGTTTATCATGGCGCTCGGCACCATCGCTGGCGCGGAAGCTGGGGCGCAATTGATTCAAATGTTAAAACGCGCCGGCAATGTCAACTTCGTTGTCAGCGTCGTTTCCATCGTCATCTATCTCAGCATTTCGACTTTCATGCTCTGGGAAAGCTGGAAAACGCTCGCGCGCGCAAAGTCGCGGAACGCCGGGAGCAAATCGGGGCCGCTCCGCGCGAAATCCGACGAATCCGCATTCCAGCATGTAACCACGGCAATTCAGCGCTGGCGCATCCCGCCCATGATTTCGTTGCCGGCATCGGGGGTCACGATCTCACTCTGGATCATCCTTCTGGTCGCGTTCGTCGGCGGATTGTGCAGCGGATTTCTTGGCGGCGGCGCCGGTTACATCCGGATGCCGTCGATGGTTTATATCCTCGGAATACCAACCCACCTCGCGGTCGGCACCGATCTTTTTGAGATCATCATTTCCGCCAGCTATGGCACTTTTAGCCACGCGATCAAAGGCAACGTGGACATATTGATTGCCCTGGTGATGCATACCGGCGCTGCCATCGGCGCACAGCTCGGTGCGATTTCGACTCAATATTTCGCCGGTCCCAAGATTCGTCTCGCCTTTGTGCCACTGCCGATGATCGGGGCGGCCATTGTCATTTACACCATGTTTACCGGTCACAAGCTATGAACATCCTGATTTGCAGCGACGGCACTCCGGCTTCTGACAACGCCGCGCGGCTCGGCGGTTTATTGGCCGGCGCGACCAAAGCCCAGGTCACGCTCCTCGGCATCGCGGAAAATCCGAGCGACGAACAACCACTCCGACAAGCTCTCGATCAGGAGACCGACATCTTGCGACGAGCCGGTGTCGAGCTCAAAACTGCAATCCAAACGGGGGAGCCGACTGCGCAAATTCTCGGCGAAACCTCCACCAAAAAATACGACCTTATTGTCATCGGCTCCCGCCGGAGACATGCATCCGGCCGCACCTACGAAATCATTAAAGCAATTGAGCCGCCGGTGCTCGTGGCGATCGGAGCCTGCGAGCGGCTCTCGCGCATTCTCCTTTGCAGCGGCGGCAAACATTTTATCGACGATGCGGTTCGGCTTACAGGCACGCTGGCCGCCGCTCTACACGCAGAAGTCACCTTGTTCCATGTCGTGGCCGAGCCTCCCGCCATTTACGCTCATCTCGTGCAGCTGGAGGAAAACGTGGATGCTCTGCTCGCTTCCGGCTCGGAACTGGGGCGCAATTTGGCAGCGGAAAAGAAAGCGCTCGAAAAACTAGGCGTCGCCGTGAATGTGCGCGTCAGGCATGGCTTCGTCGTTGATCAACTTCTGGATGAAATGCGGGAAACCAATTACGATCTAATCGTATCCGGGTCCTCCCGTGCGCGTGGCCCATTGCGTTATTACATCATGGGCGATGTCACTCAAAGCATCCTCGATTCCGCGCAATGTTCCGTGCTCGTTGCTCGCTCTCAACCGCCCGGGCCCGCCAAAGGTTTATGGCAGTCACTCGCCAGGCTGTTTCGGTAAAAGCAACCTCAAACAGCTGGAGTGGTAAGCTCCTGCGAGCCCCATTCTACTGCTCGGCGTCGCAGAGCTCCGCCCTCCATTCATCTCTTCGCTCACGCAGCCAGCGTGCGCCTCTCTGCCAGAGTTAATATTTGAATGTTGCATTTGCAACACTCGAATGTTAACTCGCAGCCTTGACATGACTACCGCTCTCCGATCGAGAGGTCGCCGCGCATTAGTCCTTCCCCCACTAGTAACGCGTCGATCGGATAAGCCGCCATCCGCTTCAAATCTGCCATCGTTCGGATACCGCTTTCGCTGACGATCGTGATCCCTTGAGGAATTTCCGGTAGCAATTTTTCGGTGGTGACGAGATCAACTTCCAGCGTCGCCAGATTGCGATTGTTGATCCCGATAATTTTCGCGCCGCCATCAACCGCCAGCCCGATTTCGTCGCGGGTGTGCACTTCAACCAGCACGCTCATTTTATGTGTCGTCGCGACGTGGTGAAGCGCACTTAGTTGCTCCGGCTTCAGTGCGGCAACGATCAGCAGCAGCGCGTCGGCCCCAATTGCGACCGATTCGAGAACCTGCACTTCATCGATGATGAAATCCTTGCGCAAAACCGGCAAGGCAATCGCCTGGCGCACTGCGGTTAAATGTTCGGTCTTCCCGTCAAAATAGTTTTGCTCAGTCAGAACGGAAATCGCGTCAGCTCCGTTGGCCTCATAATTTTTTGCGGTTTCCACCGGATCGTAATCTGCCTGGATTACGCCGGCTGAGGGCGACGCCTTCTTTGTTTCCGCAATGATTCGCACTCGATCCGACCGCTGAATCGCTGCGGCGAAATCACGGAAATCGCGGCGCTCTTCGGCCAGTGCGCGCATTTCTCGCACGCGCTTCTTAATTGCGACGATCTCGTCGCTTTTCGCCGCGATTATTTTCTCGAGCCAGTTCACAATTGCAGGGCGTCTGTGTCAGA
>Ga0209473_1001725_pt1 | contig 12164 bp, 20 predicted proteins | sample GraSoiAngelo_133_FD_185890 | JGI IMG/M metagenome (GOLD analysis project Ga0209473, IMG submission 185890) | Grasslands soil microbial communities from the Angelo Coastal Reserve, California, USA - 14_0929_05_20cm (SPAdes) (version 2) | ecosystem: Environmental > Terrestrial > Soil > Grasslands ...
CGATTTAGAGACGACAAACTAGCGCACGAGCATATTTACTGGGACCAGGCCTCAGTGCTTGTTCAGATTGGATTGATCGATGCCTCCAAGCTGCCCGTCGCCGGGGTCGAGAGTGCGCACAAGGTTCTCGATCCCACTTTGCCAGCGAACGAACTGATGAAGCGCGCTGGCCCAACCGCGCAATCCACAGAGAAAGATAGATGAGTGTCATCGGAAAAGTGGACAGCCTTTGGCGTTATCCCGTCAAAAGTATGCGGGGCGAAGAGTTGGAAGAAATTTTTGCAGGGTTCTCAGGAATCTATGGTGATCGCCTCTTCGCTTTTAGAAGTTCCGCGAGTCCCAAAGGATTCCCATATTTTACAGCGCGCGAGCAACGGAGACTTCTGCAATATCGTCCGCGCTTCCGTTACCCCGACAAAGCGGCGCGTCCGATCAACCTGATGGAAGCGGAGAGCATGGGCGCGAATCCCGTATCAGCCGATCCTTCGGAGTTAATAGTCGATGTTGAAACGCCAGACGGACGAACACTTGCGGTTGATGATTCGGCGCTGTTGGAGCTGCTGCGAACCGATATCGACCAAAAACATCAACTCACACTGATGCGGTCCGAGCGCGCGATGACCGATTGTCGTCCGTTTTCGATGTTTAGTTTGCAATCGGCGCGACAATTGGCTGAAGAGACGGCCACTCAGATGGATAAGCGGCGTTTCCGAGCAAACGTGTATGTGGACTTAGCGTCCGGCAAAGGCTTCGCCGAAAATGAATGTGTTGGCCGATCGTTGCGAATCGGCCCAAAGGTGGTTGTCACAATTCTGGAGCGCGATCCGCGCTGCATGATGATCACACTCGATCCCGATACGGGAGAAAAAACGCCGGCGATACTGAAGAAAGTAGCGCAAGCTCACGACGGCATGGCGGGCGTTTACGCTGCAGTCATGGTAGAAGGCATGCTGCACAAAGGCGATTCGGTCGAATTGCTAGAGGCCGTCTGACAAATCCTGTAGCCACACCGCTGCGGGGCGTCTGAATTTCCAGATGGGCAACGCGCCCATCGGAGATGATCTTCTCTGCATTCGACCCAGCAGGTTACAAATCCGCTGGGCGCACAGACTGGAAGCCTATGTTCCGATTAGCGCGAATACAGCTCGACTATCAGTTGTTCGTTTACGATCGGTTGCATCTCTTCCCGAGACGGGATGCGCGCGACTTTGCCGCTGAGCGCGTCGCGATTGGCTGTCAGCCAGTCGGGCACGGGAACAATTTGCGTAAGATCAAGATTTCGCAGCACCAGTTGGCGGGATTTCGGTTTGTCTTTAATCGTGATCTCGTCGCCTGCCTTCACGTTGTAGGAAGCGATATTCACGGTTCGCCCGTTCACGAGCACATGGCCGTGCGACACAAGCTGGCGCGCAGCGCTGCGGGTATTAGCAAGGCCAAGCCGGTAAACGACATTATCGATACGCGTCTCCAATAGTTGAAGAAGTGTTTCACCTGTTACACCGCGCTTCTTCAGCGCCTTCTCGAAAATCCTCCGAAATTGCCGCTCGAGAAGTCCGTATTGATAGCGCAGCTTCTGTTTTTCGCCGAGCGCAATCGCGTACTCCGATTGTTTGCGCCGGGAACCTCTCGGGCCGTGCTGCCCGGGTGGATAGTTTTTCCGCTCCAGCGCCTTGGAGGAACCGAAAATCGGCACCCCGTAGCGCCGGCTCACTCTCGTTTTTGGTCCTGTGTATCTGCCCATGGGGTTCGTTGAAGAGTTGAAGCGTCAGACGCGGCGTTGTTTTGGCGGGCGACAACCGTTGTGCGGCACCGGTGTGACATCGCGAATAACCGTGAGATCGAGTCCGATTGCCTGCAAGGCGCGCACGGCGGATTCGCGGCCGGCTCCCGGTCCTCTGACTAATACTTCCACTTCTTTCAGCTTCCACTTCTTTCAGTCCGTGGCCCATGGCCTGCCGGGACGCGTCCTGCGCGACCATTTGCGCTGCGTACGCCGTGCTCTTGCGCGAACCCTTGAAGCCTACCTTGCCGGCGCTCGACCAGCCGATCACGTTGCCTTTCATGTCGGTAATGGTCACGATAGTGTTATTGAAGGTCGCCAGCACGTGCGCAATGCCTGAGTGAACGTTTTTGCTGCCTTTGGCTTTGACGATCTTCGCTTTCTCAACGTCAGGCGAAAGTGAAAGGCTTTCCGAAGCTGCTGCGGCTGGGGCTGGCTGTTCTTTTTTTGGCTTGGCTGGTCTTTTGGAAGGTTTGGCTGCGTCAGCCTTTGAAGCTGGCACTTTGTCGCCTTCCTGCGACTTTGAAGCTGGCGCCTTCTCGCTATCCTGAGACTTTGAACCTGGCGCCTTCTCGTCTTGCTGCGAAGCTGCCGAAGCCGGCGTTGGCTTCGACTCCTCTGTTTTCGGTTCTTCCGGAGTTGGATCGGTTAGACTCTCTGGCTCAGCCATAATTCTAATTAGCCGTTAAACTTTGCCGGCTTTAGCTTCCGGGTTGCGGATCACACCGACGGTTTTGCGCGGCCCCTTGCGCGTACGGGCATTTGTGGAAGTGCGCTGCCGCTGCCCGCGCACGGGCAGGCCTTTCCGGTGACGGATCCCTCGATAAGAATTGATTGCCTGCAGACGTTTCAGGTTACTTTGCACGTCGCGACGGAGATCACCTTCAATCTTGATCTTATTGTTCGTAATGGCGTGAATGATTTCGTTCAGCTGCTGCGGCGTAAGATTTTTCGCGCGGATGTTCGGGTCGATGTTGGTCTGCTCAAGAATGCGTCTGGCTGTGCTAAAGCCGATTCCGTAGATGTAGGTGAGCGACGCTTCGATGCGTTTGTCAGCTGGAATTTCAACTCCTAATAGTCTTGGCATAACTAATCACTAATCATTTCTGACCTATCATCCTTGCCTTTGTTTATGGCGCGGGTTCTTGCAGATCACGCGCACGACGTTCTTGCGCTTCACGATCCTGCAACTGGCACAAAGTCTTTTTACTGATGGTCGTACTTTCATAATAATCCAGGGAAATTACCCGTGGCGTCTGACACCGACACCCTACAGCGTCATTTTTGGCGATAAGTAATTCGCCCCTTCGACAAATCGTAGGGTGAAATCTCTAGCATAACTTTGTCGCCTGGCAAGATCCGAATGAAGTGCAACCGCATTTTCCCGGAGATATGCGCCAGAACACGATGGCCGTTGGCCAGCTCAATCCGAAACATGGTATTAGGCAGCAACTCGACGACTGTGCCTTCTACTTCAATTGCGTCTTTGCGCGCCATGTCAGAATTTCCGGATCATCCTTTGTGATCAGGACGGTGTGCTCAAAATGCGCCGATGGCATTCCATCCGCTGTTCGCACAGTCCATCCATCGTCGAGCAATCTGACGTCGGAAGTGCCAATGTTAATCATCGGCTCGATTGCCAGCGTCATGCCTGCTTTTAATTTCGGACCGCTGCCGCGTTTACCGTAATTGGGAATTTGCGGTTCCTCGTGCATTTTTCGTCCCACTCCGTGTCCAACAAATTCGCGCACGACTGAAAAACCAAACCGGCGCGCTTCATCTTCGATTTCGGCACAAATGTCACCCACCCGCCGGCCTTCGCGGGCGACGCCGATTGCACGCGCGAGCGCATTTTCGGTGACGCGCAGCAGTTGATCGGTGCGTTCGTCAATGATTCCGACGGGAACAGTCGTGGCGTTATCGCCTACCCAGCCATCCTGAATGATGCCGATGTCCAGCTTCACAATTTCGCCATATTGAATGCGCCGTTGGCTGCCGATGCCGTGAACCACTTCGTCGTTAAGCGAGATGCAAATGTTGCCCGGGAAAACGCGGTGCCCCATCCGATAACCCAGAAATGCACTCTTCACGCGGGCCTCGCTCATGAAGTCCGCTGCTGCTTCGTCCACCTCTTTGGTCGTAATACCAGGGCGAATCAAATCGCTAACGCGGTCGAGAATGTCGCTCGCAGTGCGACATGCCTGCCGCATTTTCTCAATTTCCCGGGCGTTTTTGATCGGAATCATCGTTTGTCTTCAATCAGTCGCGAGATGTCGCTAAAGACCCCTTCGCGATCGCGATTACCGTCGATCCGATGCAAGACCGACATTTTTTCATAAAAGCACGCAAGTGGTTCGGTTTTGGTGCGGAATTCTGCCAAGCGGGTTTGCAACACGCTCAGATCATCGTCATTGCGGCGCTCTAAGTGGCCATCGCAATAGGGACATACGGGACGATTAGCAAACTGTGCGCTCGACGAGCTGGTCGTAAAACCACATTCGCCGCACTGAAGCCGGCCAGCAATGCGGTCAAGCACAGTCTGCTCCGATACCTCGAGCCAGATCACTAAATCCAATCCAGAGCGTAGTCTGGCCAAAATCGACATTAAACCCTCGGCCTGTGGCAGTGTCCGCGGGAAACCATCGAAGACGAACCCGTGGCTACCATGCAGACGCAACCAGTCCTCGATCAGTTCAATAATGATCTTGTCCGAAACGAGTCCGCCGCTTTGCAGCACTTCAGCAGTCTCCTGCCCCAAAGGCGTTCCCAGATCGCGTTCACGGCGCAAGATCGCGCCCGTCGAAGTGACAGGAACGCCGAACTGGCGCGTAATCATTTCCGCCTGGGTTCCTTTGCCGGAACCGGGCGCACCAAGAAGAACGAGCCGCCTTTTCACCTATCGCCCGTAAAGAAAAAAGGCGACCCCGGCGATCACGAGGACCGCGATCCCCACATAAAGCCACATCAATGTTCCGCTGGCTGCCGCCTCGCCGCGAACGTAAGTGCCACGATCGAAGGCTCGCCCCCGGATTCGTCCCTTGCGCAAAAAGCCGTCGTAATGCCGCTGAATCAGGTGCGTTTCCACTTGCCGCATAGTGTCAAGCATGACGCCCACAATGATCAACAAGCTGGTGCCGCCGAAAAATTGCGCTGTAATGATAGGCACATTCAACCACTGACTGAGGAGACTTGGAAAGACCGCGATCAGCGTCAGGAAAGCCGCGCCAGCAAACGTGAGTCGCGTCATCGTGAAATCAAGAAAGTCGGCAGTCGGTTTTCCTGGACGCACACCCGGAATGTAACCGCCGTATTTTTTAAGATCATCCGCGATTTGAGTCGGTTGAAATTGCGTGGCAACCCAGAAGTAACTGAAAAAGAAAATCATTCCTGCAAGAACGACATAATGGAGCCAACCTGTGGAAAGCGCGGCGGCGATGCGCGCGGCTGTAGGGCTGCTTCTGAATCCGTACTGAACAATGGTCGCAGGAAAAAGAAGCAGCGCCCAGGCAAAAATGATCGGCATCACGCCGGCGTAATTTACCTTCAGAGGCATGTACTGCGTCTGGCCGCCGTACATTTTCCGGCCCACCACGCGCTTCGCATACTGCACAGTGATCTTGCGCACGCCCTGCGTGATCGCAATCACCGCAGCGATGACGACGATCAAGAGGAACACCAGCAATACGAGGACCATCGGATTTACCTGGCTCGAGCCTGTTTGTGCCGAAGGCACAAACGTCTTCCACGCCTGTGCGAGCGCAGCGGGGAGACGCGCAACGATGCCAATCGTAATAATGAGCGATATTCCGTTGCCGATACCGCGCTCGGTAATTTGATCGCCCATCCACATCAGTAACAGTGTACCGGTCGTCAGGGAAATCACCGTTATGATTCGAAATCGCCACCCAAGGTCGTCCACTAACGGGATGCCGAGGTTCCTGATGGTGTCAGTGATCCCCGGCAGCATGGTATGATACGATTCAGGATGCTGAAACGAAAGCGCCAGCAGATAGCCTTGGAAAATGCACAGCCCAACTGTCGTATAGCGGGTCAACTGCATGATCTTCTGCCGTCCGCCGTCTTCGCGCGCCAATCTGCCAAGTTGCGGAATCACTGCGGTGAGCAACTGCATCATGATCGATGCGCTGATGTACGGCATGATCCCCAAAGAAAAGACTGCGCAGTTTTCAAGTGCGCCGCCACTGAATAGGTTGAAAAGAGCTGCCAGACCGCCGCCAGTCCGCTGGCTCAACGACGTGCGAAACCATTCCTGCAGCACAGCTTGGTTAACTCCCGGAGTCGTAATCGCAGCGCCCAAACGCACAATCACCACTACCGCCAGCGTAAACAAAATGCGCCGCCGCAGCTCCGGTATCTTGACTGTGTTTAGGAACGCCGAAACCATCCGCTAAATCTGGATTATTGCCTGCCGAGACGCTAGCTCTCCTGAGATGTTTTCTTCTTTGCTCGCGACTTCACTTTGGCGTGCATCCGCCTCGACGACTTTTTCTTTCGTGCTGCCTGTAAGGCGGGTTCAGCTGACCCTTCGCCCGTCGAGAGCCCAGGCTGCTCAGCGGCATGGATTAGACCTGCATTCGGTGCGCCTCTCTCGCGCAGCGAAATCGTTCCCCCAGCCTTCTCGATTTTTTCCCGTGCTGCCGCACTGACTTTGTCGGCTTCCACCTTCAGGCCATGTTTCAATTCGCCGTCACCAAGGATTTTTATTCCTACGAAATGACCGCGGACAAGATTCGATTTACGTAGCAATTGTTCATTTACAACGCTTCCGGCCTCAAATTCATTGAGGTCGGCGAGGTTCACAATCGCATAACGCTTGTGAAAGGCCGCATTGTTGAACCCGCGCTTGGGCAATCGTCGAATCAGCGGCATCTGCCCGCCTTCGAAGCCCAGTCGAATGCTCCCACCCGAGCGCGCCTTTTGCCCTTTATGACCCTTGCCACTCGTCTTGCCGTGCCCCGAGCTCTCACCACAACCCAGGCGCTTGACGCGATGTCGCGATCCTGGCCGTGGTCGCAAATTATGAAGACGCATCATGTTGGTCGCCCTTTCCATCGCTAAAGTGAATTCCGCGCGCTTTAAAAATTTCGTCTCGTCGGCGAAGGGATCGCAACGCGGCGATCGTCGCCTTGACTACGTTGGCGTGATTACTTGAGCCGAGCGACTTGGCCAGCACGTCGCGAATACCAGCCGCCTCAGCTACTGCGCGTACGCCTCCACCGGCGATAACCCCAGTTCCCGGCGATGCGGGACGCAGCAGTACCCGGGCTCCATCGAATTCGCCGATCACTTCGTGCGGTATCGTGTTTTCATTCAATGAAACTTTTTCCATCGATTTGCGCGCTGCCTCGGAAGCCTTTCGAATAGCCTCTGAGACTTCGTTGGCCTTGCCAAATCCGCATCCCACTTTCCCATCGTGATCTCCCGCCACGATCAACGCGCTGAAGCTAAAACGCCGACCACCCTTCACAACCTTGGCGCAGCGGTTGATAAACACGACTTTCTCGGTCGTATCGCCCTTAGCTGCGGGAGTCCTATCTGGTCTGCGCGAGTCTGGCCGCCTGCCTGAAGTCGTCTGAGCCATGAATTAAAATTTTAACCCGGTTGCGCGCGCTGCTTCTGCTAATGCCTTCACTTTTCCGTGATAAAGAAATCCACCGCGATCAAAAACGACGCGCTCGAGTTTCTTCGCCAGCGAACGTTCCGCGATTGTCTTGCCGATCAATTCTGCCGCAGCCTGGTTCGCAGCCGCTTTATTCTTGGCAAGTAACGATTGTTCTGTAGTAGACGCAGCCGCCAGTGTCCGTCCGGCGTCGTCATCGATCACCTGGGCATGAACATGTTTGCCAGAGAAATGAACTGCCAGCCGCGGCCGTTGCGCCGTGCCTGCGACTTTTTTCCTGATCCTTCGATGAACGCGCTGCCGCGCTGCCTTACGGGTCGTCGTCGCCATACTATTGAACGGTCTTGCCCACTTTGCGACGAATCTGCTCGCCCGCGTAGCGAACGCCTTTGCCCTTGTACGGTTCAGGAGGATAGAAGCCACGAATGTCCGCCGCCACCTGTCCAACCAGTTTCTTATCGGCGCCCTGGATTGTGATCTTCGTGTTGTCCGTGACTGTGATTTTGATGTCCTTCGGAATTGAAAATTGAACTGGATGCGAAAAGCCGAGGCTTAAGTTAATGGTTGATCCCTGCACGGCAGCCCTGAAACCGACTCCTTCGATCTCGAGTTGTTTGGTGAACCCTTCGCTCACTCCCTGCACCATGTTGTGCACCAAGCTGCGGGAGAGTCCGTGCAACTCTTTCACGCCGCGCGTTTCCGCTTCGCGCACCACGGACACCCGGTTCTCCTCGAGGCTCGCGCGGATGTCGCGCGGCAGTTTCCAGTGGAGTTTTCCCTTTGGCCCTTCCACCGACACCGCTCCGTCACCGCCAATGGTCACCTTAACCTTTTCGGGAATCTCGATCGCTTTATTTCCGATTCGTGACATAAATTTGGTGATTCGTTAAAACGTTACAATGGTAAATCCCTACCAGACGTAGGCCAGCAGTTCTCCGCCCACTTTTTGTTTTCTCGCTTCGCGCCCCGACAAAATACCGTGGGAAGTGGAGAGAATCGCGAGGCCCATTCCACCCAGCACTCGCGGGATTTCATGCGCGCCAACGTAACGGCGCAATCCCGGGCGGCTCACCCGCCGCAATCCTGCGATGGCGCTCGATCGGTTCACAAGCTTATTCATTATTTTGATGCGCGGATGCGCAGCGCTCGTATCGATCGAGTAGTCGGTGATATAGCCTTCATCTTTCAAGATCCGCGCAATCTCAGCCTTGATTTTCGAGTACGGAATGAGCATCTCCGGTTTTTGCGCACGCGTGCCATTGCGGATACGCGCCAATAAATCGGCAATAGGATCAGTAACAGTGCTCATCAAAAAATCAGGCGGGTTGCGCGGCGGGCTTCTTTGCCCGGTCGCTAAACGGCATGCCCATTTCGCTCAACAGCGATTTGGCTTCCGCATCCGTTCGTGCCGTGGTGACGATTGTAACATCAAATCCGATGTTGCGCTTGATTTTATCAAGCTCGATTTCAGGAAAAATCGATTGATCCGAAATTCCGAGCGTGTAGTTGCCGTGGTTGTCAAAACAACGCGGAGAGACGCCGCGAAAGTCGCGAATGCGGGGCAACGCGGCCTTGATGAAGCGCTCCAAAAATTCGTACATGCGTTCTCCGCGCAGGGTCACCTTGGCGCCGATGGCCTGACCTTTTCGTAATTTGAAATTGGAAATGCTTTTCTTGGCCAGGGTCTCCACCGGGCGCTGGCCAGTAATCAACGCAATCTCGGCTTTTGCTTCTTCCAGCGCCTGCTTCACATCCGATTGCGACCCGATCGAGGTGTTGATCACCACTTTTTCGACCTTCGGAATTTGGTGAACATTTTTGTACCCGTGCAGCTTTTGCAGCGCAGGCATCACACGCTCTTTGTAATAGCGATGAAATTCGTTTTCCATTTTCAACAAAATGTCATTCTGAGCGAAGCAAAGAATCTCACAATCGACGCCTAGGCTTACCTGCGGGCTCCCTCGCTACGCTCGGGATGACAGGCTTGTTTTACTGTTCTCCATCATGCCGCTTTTTTTTCCGTCTCGCGTCTTGGCTTCTTTTGTTTCGCCGCTTTTTTCTCCACGTCCTTCTCGCGCTCGATCAATTTCACATTGGAAATATGAATGGGCCCCTCGCGCTCGGCGATTTTGCCGCTCGGATTGTCCTGCGATTTTCGAAGGTGCTTCTTGATAATGCGTACGCCTTCAACCAAGACACGCTGCTTTTCCGGAAACACCGCCAGGATCCGCCCTGAAGAACCGCGGAAATTCCCAGAGATGACCTCGACTTGATCGCCTTTTTTAACGTGACACTTGATTCGATTCATAAGACTTCCGGCGCGAGCGAGACAATTTTCATGAAGTTGCGCTCGCGCAACTCGCGGGCTACGGGCCCGAAAATGCGCGTGCCGCGCGGATTCAAATCTTTGTCGATAATCACGATCGCATTGTTATCGAAGCGAAGCAGAGAACCATCGTCCCTTCGGATGGGCTGTTTCGTGCGAACAAGAACTGCACGTACCACTTCGCCCTTCTTCACCGTTCCGGTTGCGCTGGCTTCCTTCACGTTCGCAGTGATCACATCGCCGATCCCGGCATAACGAGTGGATTTACCGATCACGCCAATCATCGTCGCCATGCGCGCGCCGCTGTTGTCTGCCACATCTAATCTGGATCGAAGTTGTACCATCGAAATCTTCCGCTGCCTCTGCTCTTCTCTCTACTTTTGGATGACCTCCACGAGACGCCACCGCTTGAGCTTGCTCAGTGGCCGCGTCTCCATGATGCGGACGGTGTCGCCGGTTTTCGCCTTGTTCTGTTCATCGTGGGCATAAAACTTTTTCATCTGCTTGACGATCTTCCCAAACTTGGGGTGCGGCACACGCGAGACTGTCCTCACCACAATCGTCTTGTTCATGCTGCTGGAAATCACTTCCCCGGTTCGTGTCTTGCGTGAACCGCGAGCCACGGACGCAGGCTGCTGTGAAGTAGCTGATGAAGGTTCTTGTTCGGCCATACTTTACTTTTTCTCCGACTGTTTAGTCCGCTCAGTCAGGACTGTTTCGAGCCTGCCAATGTCGCGCCGCAGTAAGCGCAATCTGCTCGGCCGTTCGAGCTGGCCACTCTGCTGTTGCAAACGCAGGTGCAGGCTTTCCTGGCGCAAGTCGCGTCTCTTGGTCAGCAACTCGTCCGTGCTCAACTCGGTGATTTCTTTCATTTTCATGATTCTTAAGCGGCCCTGACGTGGTGACGTGTGAGAAACTTCGTGCGTACCGGCAACTTGTCTGCAGCAAGACGCAGAGACTCACGCGCGACCGATTCCGGCACGCCGTCCAGTTCAAACAAAATGTTACCAGGTCGCACCGTGGCGACCCAGTACTCGGGCTGGCCTTTGCCCTTGCCCATGCGCGTTTCTGGTGGACGCGAAGTTACCGATTTATCCGGGAAAATGCGGATCCATAGTTTGCCCTTACGCTTCATGTTACGAGTGAGCGCGACACGCGCAGCCTCCAGTTGCGTGTTAGTGATCCAGGCGCGCTCGAGTGTCTGCAATCCAAACTCTCCAAAATCGATTCTCAGATTGCGCGAAGCGGTCCCCTTGCGGCTTCCCCGCTGGGACTTTCGGTACTTCACGCGTTTTGGCATCAATGGCATTTAAATTCCTCCTTAGACTTCAGCCGGAGCCGGCGGCGGTGGAGGCGGAGTAGCAGGCTGGGCCGCTGGCTCCTCCTTCCTACACATCCAACACTTCACTCCGATTTTTCCGTAAACGGTATTGGCTTCGGCAAACCCGTAATCGACCGGTGTTCGCAGCGTGTGCAGGGGAACTTTGCCTTCTCGATACCATTCCGAGCGCGAAATCTCGGCGCCATTGAGCCGGCCCGAACATCGCAGCCGAATTCCTTCCGCGCCAAAATCCATCGCGGTCTGCAGGGCTTTTTTCATCGCGCGGCGATAGGCAATGCGCCGCTCGATCTGCAACGCCACGTTTTCGGCGACGAGCTGCGCGTCAAGCTCGGGCGTTTTGATTTCCTGGATATCGATCTTGACCTGTTTGCCCTCGGCCATCTTGGAAATTTCTTCCGTCATCTTTTCGATCTCAGCGCCCTTTCGTCCAATCACAATCCCGGGACGCGCTGTGTGAATGGTCACGCGAATGGAATTCCACGCACGCTCTATCACAATTTTGGACACAGCAGCGAACTGCAGCTTCTTCTTTACGTAATTCCGAATCTTCAGGTCGCTGTGCAAAAACGACGGAAATTCTTGCTGCGAGGCGTACCAGCGCGACCGCCAGTCACGATTCACGCTCAGGCGAAACCCAGTTGGATTAACTTTTTGTCCCATAAAAATTATTTCTTCGATTTTGTGCTCGCCTTCGGCTTTGCCGTTTTTTCATCAGGCGTAGTCGCCGCGCTTTCACTGGTCTCATCCTTAATTGCCTTCCTTGCCGCTTTCTTTTCCTGTTCCCGTTTTGCTTTCCGTGTTTCTCGGGTTTCAATTGGAATCTCGTTGGATAGGACGATGCGAATGTGACTGGTGCGTTTCTGAATGCGGCTTGCGCTGCCGCGGGCGCGCGCCATGATCCGCTTCAGCGTTGGCCCCTCACCGACAATCGCTTCCTTCACCACCAGCCCGTCTGGTTTAAGATTGGCGTTGTTTTCCGCGTTGGCGATCGCGCTCTTCAACGTTTTGCTAATGAGAAACGCCGCCTTCTTCGGCGTGAAAGTCAACAGGTCTAGTGCTGCTGAAACCGGCAGAC
>Ga0209473_1001726_pt1 | contig 12158 bp, 9 predicted proteins | sample GraSoiAngelo_133_FD_185890 | JGI IMG/M metagenome (GOLD analysis project Ga0209473, IMG submission 185890) | Grasslands soil microbial communities from the Angelo Coastal Reserve, California, USA - 14_0929_05_20cm (SPAdes) (version 2) | ecosystem: Environmental > Terrestrial > Soil > Grasslands ...
CCGCATCGAGTTCCATGACACCGCTCGGCTGGAGTTCAACCTCGACGCGCTGCTGAAATCCTTCGAGCCCACGCCCAACGAGAGCTGTTTCGAGTCTTCCTTGTTTCAGAAGGGTTGCGCTCATGGTCCTAGCCTTATATTCGCTTTTTATTCGCCCAGGCTAATTCTGATCAGAACGGATAGGGTTGTCAAGAGGTCGGCTGTACGGCCTGTACGGCGGCGTCCAGTTCCAGACGACAATCCCAACTTCCTGTTGGCCGACCACTCGCCCAGAACGCATCTTTTCTCGCTTTCCAAACCGCGAATCTGGATAGCTGGCTCTTAGCGCAGAACCTCGTATCGATACTCCGTAGGACTGGTTCCGCAGATTCGGCGGAACCCTCGCGCAGCTCCTGTACGGAAAGGCCCGGCTGCTCGAAGGCGGCGAAGTGGTCGCCCTTCTTTAGCTCGCTTTTGCCCCTGCCTCGCGCTTTTGGAAGGCGGCTTCTCCAGCGTCGGACACCTTGACCCACTTCGGGTCAGGCGAGGCCTCGGCGTCGTAGTTGTCGTGCCAGTTCCACCACTTGTACGTCGGGGTCTGGGGGTAACCCTCTGGCGAGTCCTCCCAGGTCTCCTGACGACCGAGGGCCGTCATATCGAGGTAGCTCCAGGTGGTTCCCATCGCCTCGTCGCCGCGGCCGTTGATGAAGTATGTGCGGAACACCCGCTCGCCGTCGCGGATGAATGCATTGTGGCCGTGCCACTGGTCGACGCCGAGGTCCACATCGAAGCTGTCGGTGATGGTGTACCAGGGCATCTCCCAGCCCATCCGAGCCTTCAGGCGCGCGATGTCCGCCTGCTGCGCGCGTGAGGCGTAGGCGAGAGTGGTGTCGCGGGCGTTCAGATGGGCCAAGTGCGCGACCTGATCGGCGCCCAGGGAGCAGCCGCGGCAGGCGTGCTCGGGCCAGCCGAACACTCCGGGTTCGAAGAAGGCGCGATAGACGATCAGCTGACGGCGGCCCTCGAACAAATCGAGCAGGCTTACCTTGCCCTTGGGTCCGTCGAACTCGTACTTCTTCTCCACCGCCATCCACGGCATCCGTCGACGCTCGGCGGCCAGCGCGTCACGGGAGCGGGTCAAGGCCTTCTCCTTCACGAGGAGCTGCTGGCGCGCAACCTGCCACTCCTGCGGCGACACGACCGGCGGTGTTTTCATTCCGCCTTTCCGGTTCTCCATTTTCTGCTTGCTTGTTGCCATATCATTTCTCCTTTGTTTTCCTGTCGCTAATTAAGACGGTCCTTAAACGCTGGCAGACCGCTGCGGCACGAAAGCGGCGAATTGGCGCTCAAGCGCCTTGGATACCCCAGCGCGCCAGCCCTCCGCGATGGACCGGGACGTGGAATCGGGGAAGATCTCCTCTTCGCCTTTTTCCAAGCCGTCGAAGATGCCTACGGCTGCGGACTCAGTCGAGACTTTCGGTATGTTGAAGCCGCGGTTCATATCGGTGTCCACGGGGCCGAGGACGACTGCATGGACCGTCACGCCTTGGCCGGCCAAGAGCGCTCTCAGTGACTGCGTCAAGTTGAGCGCGGCGGCCTTTGATGCTGAGTAGGAAGGTATGATCGGTAGGGGAGCGAGCCCGGCCAGGGACAAGTCGTTGACGATGGCCCCTTTGGAGCGTTTCAGCAGCGGCAAGAACGCGTTGGTCACTTTGAGCAAACCGAGGAAATTGACCGCGAAGGTCTGTTCGAGCACGTCGAGATTGCTCAGATCGTCGTAGATGGCGATGCCCGCATTGTTAATGAGGATATCGAGTGTGTCGACCTCATCGACTGCCCGCTGGATCTGCGAACCGCTGGTCACGTCGAGCGTCAGGGGCGTCACGCGTTCATCAGCATGTTGTAGAGCACCGCGCGTTCCCGCATATACTTTTTTTGCTCCGCGTCGAAGCGCCTCATCGAGAAGGGCCCGGCCGATACCACGGTTGGCGCCCGTGATCAAGACTGACTTATGTGAAATATTCATGACATTCTCCTTTGTTGACTCACCTTTGAATTCAGAACCTCAAAAACCCAAGCTGAAAATCCATTTCCCTTACTGCACCTCGTAGCCCTCCGGAAAGTGCGCATCAGCACTTACCTGTTTGTTGTATCGCTTGCGATTCCTGCCAGCCCGACTCGGCGGTCTTGGCCTGTCGGGCTACTTTTACTTGAGTTGGCAGTGACTTCGTGTCTCGGCTTTTTCTTTTGAGACAGCTTCACGGCCAATGCCGTCAACCCTCCGGCGGAAGTCGCGCTGGCGACGATCAGCCCCATGCTTGCTAAACAGAATGGGCACATCGCATCACCTCTCATTCGGGCGGCGAAGCGCGACCGCTAAGCCGCCTCTGTATGGATGACGGGCAAAGCGGGGCGATTTCTACATCAGACGGCGGAAGGAATCCGAAGCTTGGGAGACTGCTGATAATACAGGGTTTATGTCAGATTTGGGTTTCAGACTGCGGCGAAAAAGCCGGAAAACTCAACCGCGTTTCTGGAGCAGGAACTCTCTCACTGCGGGATCTTCCGCCAGACCGATCGCTCGGTCGTAGGCGTCTGCGGCCTCACGCTTTTTCCCAAGACGCTGCAGGAGGTGAGCGCGAACAGCCCAGTACGGTTGATAGTGCGACACAGCGTCCGGGGCAATCGGGTCCAAAACGGCGAGTCCCGCTTCTGGTCCCTCCGCTTCCGCAACTGCGGCGGCGCATCCGACTCGTGTGCCGAGCGCGGGCGATATGCGGACCAGCTGTTCGTAAAACAATGCTATCGCCGCCCAGTCGGTCCCGTCAGTGTGTGCACGCTCAGAATGTACCGACTGAATTGCAGCTTCGAGCTGAAACCTGCCGGAGCGCCCGCGCTTGAAAGCCTCGGCGAGATGACGTTCCGCCTCTTCGATTAAAGGGAGTGACCATTGCTTCGGGTCCTGCTCGGAAAGAGGAACGTACCGGCCATCAAGGGCCCTGCGTGCCGAGCGCCGTGCTTCACTGTGCAGCATAAGAGCCAGCAGCCCCTGAACCTCAGCCTCGCTGGGCATGAGCTGCAGAAGAACCCGCGCAAGCCAGATGGCTTCCTCTGCCAGATCGCGGCCACGCGGGTCAATGCCAAACATGTCGTCCCAGCTGATTCCGAAGGCAGCGTAGATAGCTTCCAGCACGGCATCGAGCCGCTCCGGCAAATCGCGCTCTTGCGGAATTTCAAACTGGATACCACCATCGCGGATTTTTGTCTTCGCGCGAAAGAGCCGCTGGCCCATAGTCTTCGGTGGGACAAGGAAGGCATGAGCAATACGACCCGCATCCAAACCCAGAACCGTCTGCAGCATTAGCGGCGTGTGCATGGCGGGATCGATCGCCGGGTGAGCGCACACGAAGAGCAATTTCAGCCGTTCATCTGGAAATTCGGTGGACAAATTTGCCTCCGCGGAGTTTTCCTTCAGCAGTGCGAGCGTCGGCTCGCTCGCCAAGACCACGTGCTGGTGACGAATAACATCAATGAGTGAATGGCGTGCTGTTGTGAGCAGCCAGGCTTCGGGGTTTTGCGGCAGGCCGTCTCGTGGCCAGGCCTTGAGCGCGGAAACAAGCGCTTCGCTGAGGGCATCCTCAGCGCTCGCCAAGTCGTGCGTGTGGACGGAAAGATACGCCACCAGACGGCCGTAGGATTCTCGGGCCACGCGCTCTATGGTCCGCCCTACGGCGCTCTGGATGTCCTCCTGACTGCCTTGATTCATCCTGTGAACCCCCGGCGCATGGCTTCAGGCGCCAGCGGCCGGACTTCCACTGCGCCGATCGATGCACCCGGGCATCGCGCAGCCCATTCGAGCGCGGCGTCAATGGAAGGGAGTTCCAGGATGATGAATCCTGCCAGTTGTTCCTTCGTCTCCGCGTAGGGCCCATCCTGCACGCGGCGCTTTCCCTCCTTAAGACGTACGGTCGTTCCCGTCTCTGGCGCTTCAAGAGCATTGGCGCCGACGTAGACGCCGGCCTCGACGAGCGCCTTATAGTAGGCCCGCCAAGCGCCGAGATGAGGATCGTTATAGTCGTTCTTCCGCATCGCAAACTCTTCCGGTGTATGGTAGATCATCAGAGCAAACTGCATTGGTTTTCTCCTTTGGCGCAACTCTCGTTGGCTTTACCAGCGTCTATCCGTATGACGGACGAGAAGCGGTCCATTCTACAGCCCTCAGAAAATCTGCTGCGGATTTCAACTGGAGTAGAAGACCTTCGCCGTTCTTATTGGATGACGCAAACCGGATGTTATTCCGGGCGAGAAATTCGCCTTACCGGTAACTTGGGTCCGGGGCATAAAGCTCCACCTCTTTTGCGTTTTCCTCGGTCGCGGCCTCGCGCGATAGTTTCGCCACTGGGCTCCGGAGTGGGAGGCCCATTTCCGTACTCCCTCTGCTTCGCGAAAATAAAACTCCGGGTTGTCCAATTCAGAGGGTTCTCGAAAATGACTTTGTCGTCGTTACAGGCACAGGCACCGCGCGTGACTGTCGAACTGCATTGAAAAGACAAAGAGAAAACCGGTTTGCCAGGTTTGCCAATTAAGGGCCTCGTGAAAACAGCTAAGTGATTGTGGCGCCTTGCCTTAGCTTATTTTCCCCACTGTTCGCAATGAGGAGGCCGGGGGTTCGAATCCCCTCTCGTCCACCATCTTTCAAAACGACCTCGAGCGTGCCAAACAGTTCCTACCGCGGCACGCTCGGACTAACTAAGTTCACTACCGGATAGCTTCCGGTACCTCGTCATCCACCCGGAACGACATTGCCTAAGCGCCGCCTCATCGGTAAAGACTAGCAGACTTGGACTTGTCGGTACCGATCCCCATGTTGCAATCTGGACTTCCGGGTAGCCGATACAGCCTGAACTCATGGATGCTTGCTTAGACTGGATGGCATGCATCTCCATCGACGCCCCTTGGCTGCTCTCGTGATTCTATTGGGCGGTAAAGCGTATTGAATTGACAGAAGGCGGGGAACTACTACAGACCGATGGTTGATACGATGCTCCTTGCCTTTTGGGAGGGCTCTGCAGAAGCTACCCGATCCCACCTAGCCAGAGAACCTAATCAGTTTTTCCCGGACAGTTTGAAATTTCACATAACGCTGCTGCGTCCGAGGAGAATTCTCAGTGTGAAACACAATCCGAGAACGATGCTGTTTGTGTGCACAATTTGCGATAGTTTCGACAGGTCGAAGACGTTCCCCTCGCCGTCCCTCTACTCGATGCGGAGGGCGGTAGCGGGGTCGGTTTGCATGGCGCGGCGGCCAGGGATGTAGCAGGCGAGAGCCGCGGTGGCGAGGAGGAGAGCTGCGACGGCGAGGTAGGTAAGGGCGTCGAAGGGTTTTACGCCAAAGAGAAGGGTGGCCAAGTAACGAGAGAGCCAGAAGGCGCCGATGGCTCCGAGGAGCGCGCCGATGAGAGCGGGACGCAAACCCTGGCGAATGGTCATGCCAAGAATATTGGAGCGAGTGGCGCCAAGTGCGACGCGGAGACCGATTTCGGGCGTGCGGCGCGTGATGGAGTAGGAGAGAACGCCGTAAATGCCGGTTGTGGCGAGGAGAAGGGCCAGCACGCCGAAGATGGACAGGAGAACGGCATTGAGGCGCTGCGGAGCGACGGAGCGGTACACGATCTGGTCGAAGGAGCGCATGTTGGAAATGGGGAGATTGGGATCGAGTTCGCCGACGAGCGACCGAATCGTGGGAACGAGGGCAAGCGGATTGTCGCGCGTGTGAACGACGAACTCGCTGGTCAGGGCGTTTGTTCCGTAGGGAAGATAGACGGTGAGCGTCGGGTTTTCGGCGAGGCCGCGCTCGCGACTATCCCCCACAATACCCACAACTTCGGCGAGGCCGCTGCTTTGGCCCTTCCAGAGAAGCACTTGCTTTCCGATGGCATCCTCGTTCTTGAAAATCTGTTTCGCGAGACGATCACTGATTATTACCCGGCGAGGATAGGGCGGCACGTCTTTGGGAATCCAGACGGGCTTGTCGTTTTCACCGAAAAGTCTGCCGCGAACGAGGGGAAGGCCGACCGCGGCGAAATAGCCCGGCGTAACGACGCGCCATCCGGCCCAAGGGGGTTTCGCCGAAGATTGCGGCGTGTCGATGCCCATGCCGGGATCGCCGCCTTCGACGGGGCGCTGATTGACGGCGCCGGATGCCAGAACTTGCGGGTTGGCCTTGAGGCGCTCGAAGAAGCGATCGAGAAACTGTTTGCCGACGACTCTTTCCCAGTAAGACCCCGGCATGTTGACGGTAAACACGAGGCGATTTTCTGTGTGAAAGCCACGGTCTACAGTCATGAGTTCTTTGAAGCTGCGGATGAGGAGACCGCCGCCGACGAGCAGAAGAAACGACAGCGCCACTTCACCAGTGACCAGAATGTTGCGAAGGCGCCCTTGTCCGCGGCTGCTGGTTTGGCGATCGCCATCGCGAAGAGCGGCAGCAATGCCGGAAGCGGGCGCCTGAAGCGCGGGGGCGAGGCCGGAGAGAATGCCAGTCACGAGGGCGATGAAAACAGCGAAGGCAAGCACCCAGGGGTTGAGCCCGGCGTCAGCAAGGCGCGGTATGCCCCGAATTTCGAGAGATTGGATGACGCCGATGCCGACGTAGGCGACGAACAATCCTGCCGCCGCGCCGAAGCCGTTCAGCAAAAGCGACTCCATCATCACAAAGCGAATGAGGCGGGCGCGGCTGGCGCCGAGAGCGGTGCGCACGGCGATTTCGCGCATGCGCGCGGTACCACGAGCGAGGAGAAGATTGGCGATATTCAGACAAGCTATGAGAAGAAGAAAGGTGACGGCACCGAGGAGAACCCAGAGAGCGCGGCGGGTGGTCTGACTGGCAACCCAGGTACTCGAAGGGGTGAAGAAAAAGCCGATGCCCTTGTCCTGTTCGGGGAAGGACTGCGCGAGAGATCCTGCGATTTGAGCGAGATCGACTTGCGCCGCTTCTTGCGTGGTGCCGGGCTTGAGGCGGCCGATGACTTGAAATTCCCAACTATCACGGTCGGCGTCGGGGCGATAGCCGAAAGGCATGTAAAGCTGATCATCAATCCAGGGCTCGCCGGGAGGAAGAACGCCGATGACGACGTAGGCTTTGTCATTGAGGCGGAGAGCTTTACCGAGAATGTTTGGATCACTGCCAAAGCGCGTCTTCCAGAATTTGTTGCCAATTATCACAACCGGATTTCGGAATCCGCCACGGTCATCGTCGTAGGAAAAATCGCGGCCGAGAATCGGCGAAACGCCGAGCGTGCGGAGGAAGCCGGCGCTGACTTCGCAAGCGACGACCTTCTCAGCGGGGCCCAGGCCCGTTAGGTTGGCTTCGTCATAGTGATAGGCGCCGACTTCGCTGAAAGAGTGATTGTAGGACCGAACGTCCCAGAAATTGGCTTCGGAAAAGGATGCCTGATCGATGCCGCGGTCGAGGCGGGTTTCCCAGATGGCGAGCAGCCGATTCGAGTCGCGGAAAGGCAAGGGTTTGAGCAGCGCGGATTGAAAGATGCTGAAAACAACAATGCTGGCACCCATGCCGAGGGAGAGCATGGTTGTGCCGAGGACGGCTAGCGAAGGATTGCGGCGAAGACCGCGGAGGGATTGCCGAAGTTCTGCGCCCAGGACGTCAAAAGCAGCTCCGCGGCGGACGTTGCGAACTTCTTCCTTGAGCTTCTCGGCGCCCCCGAGTTCGATCGAGGCTTCCCGCCGAGCCGTGACCGGATCAACGCCTTCGCGGATCTTTTGTTGCTCGAGCAATTCGCAGTAGGAGCGAATTTCGTTGGTGAGGTCGTCTTCCACCTTCTGCCTCTCCATGAGACTACGCCAGAGAGAGTTTACTTTGGGCCAAAGGGGCATTGTCCACCTCGAAGAGCTGCTCGTTCTCAGGTTGCTTTCAGAGCGCGGGCCATGGCGGCGGAAATGCGCGCCCAGAGATCGGTTTCCTGTTTGAGCTGTCGGCGGCCGACGGCGGTGAGGCGGTAGAACTTCGCGCGACGGTTGTTTTCGGATTCGCCCCAGGAGGAAGTGAGCCAGCCGGCCTCCTCCATGCGGTGAAGCGCGGGAAAGAGTGAGCCAGGCTTGACGAGAAAGGTGTTCGAGGTCACCTGCGCGATTCGGTTGGAGATTCCGAGGCCGTGCATTGGCTGGAGCGCAAGAACTTTAAGGATGAGCACATCCAGTGTGCCCTGGAGAAGATTGGTGTTGGAAGGTGGCATTTGTTCTGTCCTATAGAGATTCAATAGGAGATGCTATAGACACTCTATAGAAGAGAAGTGGAAAAAGCAAGATCCGAGCGGGGATCGGGCGTATTCTTTGAAGGCCATTGCATACCTTGACCTTCGACCTATCATAATGTACGCTGACCGGTAGGAGGTTGAGGCATCGATGCCCTCGCCAAGGTTCCCCATCCCGCAAGGCACACTTGACATGCTGATTCTGCAGATTGTGTCGCTGGAGCCGGTGCACGGCTACGGGATCGCTCAAAGACTGGACCAAATCTCGCGGTCGGTGGTCCAAGCAAATCAAGGCTCCCTCTATCCTGCGCTACACAGGCTGGAACTAAAGGGATGGCTTAGGGCCGAATGGAAGGAATCAGAAACGGGGCGGGAGGCCAAGTTCTACTCATTGACGGCCTCAGGACGAAAGCAGCTCGCCGCCGAAAAACAAAGTTGGGCGCGCTTGGCGGGCGCGGTTCAGCTCATTTTCAACGAGGGCAACAGATGATGTGGCAACTAGCGAACTGGTTCCGTCGCAAGAAGCTGGAGAGCGATCTGGATCGCGAACTGCACTACCATCTCGACCGGCGAATTATCGATCTTGAGAGGTCTGGTCTGCCAACTGAGGAAGCTCGTAGGCAAGCCCTGCTTGAACTCGGGGGCATCGCGCAAATCCAAGAGGAGGTGCGAGACATCTGGCTGACTCGCTGGCTGAGAGACTTCGTGCACGACCTGCGTTTCTCGGCGCGATCTATTTTTCGGAGCCCGTCGTTTATGGCGACGGCAGTGCTTTCCCTTGCGCTCGGAATTGGAGCGACCACCGCCCTTTACTCCCTCATCGATCAGATCGTTCTTCGCGCCCTACCGGTCGACCACCCCGAGCGCCTGGTTCTCATTGATTGGATCGGTTTCCAATATGCCGAGACCTTCGGCACCAGTAACTTGATGTCCTATCCAATCTGCCAGGATCTCCAGCAGAAGAAGGATTTCTTCGAAGGTGTATTATGCCGTGCCGCGACGACGATCAGCGCCTCGACGGGCGGAGAACCCAAGCTGACTGCCGCAGAACTCGTATCAGGTAACTACTTTTCACTACTCGGAGTGCGCCCCGCGCTCGGCAGGCTCTTGACCACCGATGATGACCAGACGCCCGGTTCCAGCCCCGTGGTTGTGCTCTCCTACGACTTCTGGAAGAACCAACTCGGAGGCGCTGCGGATATCGTCGGCCGAAGGGTGCTGGTGAACCAGTACCCCATGACGGTTGTGGGGGTTGCGGCGCCTGCATTTCATGGCATCGACGTGGGCGAGGTTCCATCGCTCTGGATTCCGGCTGTCATGTCGGCCCAGGCTATTCCTGGATTCACCACGATGCTCGATCGCCGCACGCGCTGGATGCAGATCCTCGGCCGGCTTAAGCAGAACGTCTCTTTGCAGCAAGCGCAGACGGGACTGCAGCCCTGGTTTAAATCAATGTTGGACGAAGATATGCGCCGAACTAACGTCTCCAGAGCCAGCGCCGAGCAGCGCCGGCGGTTTCTTGCGTCCACGCTGGAACTCACTCCCGCTCCCCAGGGCCATTCGGTTCTCCGGCAAGGCCTTTCGCGGCCCCTCTGGGTCCTGTTCGTTGCCACGGCGGTACTCCTGGCGCTGGCTTGTCTGAATGTTGCCGGGCTTTTTCTGGCCCGCGGCTCGGCACGCCATCGCGAAATCAGCACGCGATTGGCGTTGGGAGCGTCACGGGGCAGAATTGGACGACAGCTTCTTGCCGACAGCGTGCTTCTCGCATTTGCCGGTGGACTGCTCGGCGTAGTGATGGCGCCTATTGCGGTACGGGCGCTCATCGCTTTCCTGCCCCGCAACACCGCTGCGAACAACTTGCAAGCCAACATCGATACGCGGTTGTTGCTTTTTGCATTCCTTGTAAGCCTGGTCGCCGGTTTCCTCGCCGGCTCCGCACCGGCTTTACAGGCCGGCCGCAAATCGCTCGATTCCTCGCTCCGAGAGCGGGGCGGCACACCTTCCGGCGGCTTGGCTCTACGCAGGGCGATTGTGACGGCTCAGATCGCGTTTACGTTGATTCTGGTAATCGCCGCAGGTTTGTTTGTTCGAACCCTCTCCGGGCTGTTGGTAAAAGGTCCGGGGTTTGACACATCCAGCCTGATCTCGTTCGGTATCAAGCCGGCTCTTAACGGCTACTCTGGAGCCGAAGAAAGCCGGCTCATTCGACGAATTACTGAAGGACTCCGCGATTCAAGCAGCATTCAAGCCTCGGCGGTTGCGCACGACCAGTTACTCCTCGGGGGGGCGTGGAGTAATTCTCTAACGATCCAGGCTGGTGAACGATACATTACCGACCGCGAGGTCCAGATGAACGCCGTCTCTCCCGGGTTCTTCGCGACCCTCGGAGCCAGGATTGTCGCTGGACGAGACTTTAACGAACACGATGCCCTGAATGTCATTGCGCCAAATCAATCGATGCCGGTGAGTCAGACCGGACAGCGCGCGGTGATTGTCAACGAAGCCTTTGTAAAACGATATTTCGGAGGACGCAATCCTCTCGGCGCCCGCGTCGCTATGGGATCCGCACCCGACGCCAAACCGGACAGCGAGATCGTCGGCGTCGTGGAAAACATCAGCTACCGTAATGTTCGCGAACAGTGGGAACAAGCCTACTTTCCCACTGGTACCGAGATGTCTGGCTCGAATTTTTACGTCAGGTTTCGGGGAACGCCCGAGTCGGCCTTTCGATCGATTCGGGCGATCCTTCGCAACGCCGATCCAACATTGCCAATCAGCTATTTCCGCACGCTGGACGAGCAAATCGACCGATCCTTGAACACAGAGCATATGCTGGCGGCACTTTCCAGCAGTTTCGGCACGCTGGCGCTGCTGCTCTCGTTGGTTGGCCTGTACGGTGTGATGTCTTTCGTCGTGACCCAGCGCACGCGCGAGATCGGTATTCGATTGGCGCTGGGAGCGACACGTCTTTCTGCCATCTGGCTGGTGCTCCGGGATGCGCTGGTGATGATCGCCGGCGGAACAGCGATAGCGCTACCTTGCGTGTGGGTGTTGGGCCGTCTTGTTGAATCGCAGCTATACGACGTCAAGCCGACAGATCCGGTAACGATCCTCGCGGCGACGTTGGTTCTGTGCTCGACTGCACTAGGCGCAGCGCTCATTCCCGCGCGTCGCGCTTCGGGTATAAATCCGACGGACGCGTTAAGAGTCGACTAAATATGCTAACTAACTTGGGTTCGCCTGTGTCTCTGATCATTTCAGCAACTCATGTATGGAGTAAGAATCTGTTTTTGTAAGTTTGTGGACGTAAGTGTCAGGGTTTGATGGGGCGGCGGAGGGTGGGGGCGTCGGGGGGGCGGTTCTTGTCTTCCTGGGCTTTCTCGACGGGCTCGGAGGGCGGGACGACCCAGTTCAAGCCGCGCTGTTCTTCCATGGTTCCGATGACATACGAAGAATTGCCGGCGAGCACGGGCACCGCGGCGCGCATGAATTCTACCGAATCCACCGGCGCTGCTTTCTGGGCGCTGCCGGCGCGCAGATTTTCCAGTACTTTTTCGTAGCGTCCATTCTGCAGCACCGAAGAAATGCGCGGGTCATTGCTCTTGATCATTTCTTCCAGCGTGGGCCCTTTCATGCCGGCGGGATAACGGCTCTCGACCAAAGTGCGCGGAGCATGTTTTTCCGGCGGGTAGAGCTGCGTAAAGTGCGGACGCAAGAGGCGCGTCTGCCAGTACTCCTCGCCGCGCGTGGCGACCTCTTGCTGCTCCATGTGGTATTCCGCGACCCAAACTTCGGGCCCATAGTCGCCCGGCGCATAGCCAATGATCACCATTGCGAAGACGGGCAGGTCGGGAGAAAAATCCACTTTGTGATGCAACTGGCCCACTAAGGGACGCAGCTTCTCAA
>Ga0209473_1001728_pt1 | contig 12157 bp, 14 predicted proteins | sample GraSoiAngelo_133_FD_185890 | JGI IMG/M metagenome (GOLD analysis project Ga0209473, IMG submission 185890) | Grasslands soil microbial communities from the Angelo Coastal Reserve, California, USA - 14_0929_05_20cm (SPAdes) (version 2) | ecosystem: Environmental > Terrestrial > Soil > Grasslands ...
ACCATTGCCTACGAATGGAGCGGTTCCATTCTTGTCGCGATGACGATGCATTCGCTCTTCAATTCGGTGTCGCTCACGGCGCTCGCATTTCCCGAGCTGTTTCCGCAATGAAACTGCGCCAGCTCGGTGAAGACCGGCTGCTCGATCAACTTTTGCATCGCCTTCCGTTCGGAAAAACGGTCACTGTCGGCGCCGGTGATGATTGTGCGCTGGTAGCACCACCGGCTGGCCGCAACTTTCTTGTCCTTAAAACCGACTGCGCCGTCGAAGGCATCCACTTTTTGCGCCGAGCGAACGCGCTCGACGTCGGATGGAAGGCAATGATGCGTCCCCTCAGTGATTTTGCCGCGACGTCGGCTCTCCCTCAATTTGCGCTGATCACACTCATCGCCCCAAAAGAAACCGAGGTCGGCTGGGTGAGAGAATTTTATCGGGGACTCCGCAAAGCCGCGGCGCGGTTCAAGGTCAGCATCGTCGGCGGCGAAACGAGCAGTACACGAGGGCCGATTGCCGTGTCGGTTAGCGTTGTTGGATTTGTTGAGAAAAATCGCTGGGTATCGCGCCGCGGCGGAAAAGTCGGCGATCATCTCTTTGTCACGGGCCAGCTCGGCGGCGCCATCAAGCGAAAGCATTTGCATTTTGTCCCGCGGATTGCGGAATCGCGGTGGTTGACCAAAAACTTTTCGATTCACGCCATGATGGATTTGAGCGATGGGCTTGGCATCGACCTTCCACGCCTCGCCCACGCCAGTAAGGTCAGATCCGAGATAGAGGTGCAGAATCTGCCGCTCAATCGCGGCGCTAAAATCGCCAATGCAATCTCGGACGGAGAAGACTACGAATTGCTCTTCGCTAGTTCGCCTCGTCAGAGCAAACGATTGCTACGAAGCTGGCGAAAGAAATTCCCAAGACTACCGCTCACGCGCATAGGTTCTCTTATTCCGCAATCTGCGGTCCGCAATCCACAATTATCTGGTGGCTACGTTCATTTCCAATAATCCGGCCGAAACCGAGGAAATCGGACGTCGATTAGCAAACAATGTCGCTACGGGATCGGTTTTGGCGCTCAAAGGCGAACTTGGAAGTGGCAAAACGCAATTCACCAAGGGACTGGTTGGGGGACTGGGGAGCCGCGTCCCTGTTACCAGTCCGACCTTTACAATTATTCACGAATATCCTGGTGGGCGTTTGCCGGTCTATCATTTCGATTTTTTTCGTCTGGAAGATCGAGAATCGGTCGCGCGGCTCGGAGTCGGCGATTATCTTTTTGGGGACGGCATTTCGGTGATCGAATGGGCCGATCGATTTCCGGAGTTCATTCCCGAGCAAGCGCGCTGGATTTTGTTCGAGATAAAATCTGAAAGCGCACGAGCGATTAGCATAAAGTGAAAATCCTTGCTCTGGAACTTTCCACCGCGCGCGGCAGCCTCGCGTGGCTGAATAAGGATGTCGATCCTGTCACGCGGGAATGGCCTAACGATCGCAAGAATTCCGGTGCATTTTTCGAAAATCTTGCGCAGGTCCGGGACCAGTTCGGTTTGCCCGATGCAATCATCGTCGGACTCGGGCCCGGATCGTACGCAGGGACTCGGATCGCGATCTCGGCTGCAATCGGATTACAAGCCGCTTCTAGAGCGCGGCTTCTCGGCCTTCCTTCAATCTGCGCGATCGAAAACGAAGACTATTGCGTCATCGGAGATGCTCGCCGGCAATTGTTTTTCTTCGCACGCATCCGCAAACAGGATTTGACTGAAGGCCCCAGTTTGTTCAACGAAGACGAACTAAAGAACAAAATCGAAACCCTTGCTGACAGCATTGCGGTCTTCTGCTCCGAATCGCTGCCGCAATTTCCAAAGGCTGTAATCCGGTATCCTTCAGCGAAAGTGCTCGCGCAGTTTGCACGGGATTCAGATCGCAAATGTAAATTGCCACCACTAGAACCGATTTATTTGCAGGAGCCGCACATTACCCTGTCAAAATCCCAAAGAATCGCTTCATGACGACAGAAACTCATCGATGCTGGACTGAGATTGATCAAAGTGCTTTGCGGCACAACGCAGCTGTGGTGCGCGAGCATATTGGATCGGCCGAGCTTCTCGCCGTTGTCAAAGCAGATGCTTACGGACACGGCCTAATTGGTGTCGCCCAAGCACTGGCAAACGAGGCCCAATTATTTGGCGTCGCGAATCTGAATGAGGCGATTCAACTGCGGGCCGTGCTGCCTCATTCAATCATCATTCTTGGTCCGGCACTCCCGGAAGAAAGATCGATAATTGCCGAGCGCGGTTTCATCCCAACGGTTTCCACTCTTGAGGAAACACAAGAATTCAGTCGCCTTGTTCCTGACAAAGTGATCGCCATCACTTTCAAGATCGACACAGGGATGGGACGAATGGGCGTTCCGGAAGTCGATGCTTTGACACTTTTCAAACAAGTTGCTGCGTTGACAAACATCAAAATCCACAGCATTTCCACGCACCTTCCAGTTTCGAACGAGGATGCGGAATACACGCGCGACGAGCTTCAGCGCTTCGGCCGAGACGTGGAACAACTTCGGGCCGAAGTTCCCGGTGATTACAAGGTGCACGTATTGCAAAGCGCTGGCGTACTCGCGTTTAACGAAGAAATTTTCGACATCGTCCGCGCTGGGATCGTGCTCTACGGGATTTCGCCCCTCCCGGCCTTTCAAAAACTTCTCAAACCGGTGATGACCTGGAAAACGAGAATTGCTCTCGTGCGTGATATGCCGAAGGGAAGTTCCATCAGTTACGGCCGGACGTTCATCACTCCGCGAAAGATGCGGGTCGCAACGTTGTCGGTTGGTTACGCCGATGGCTATCCGCGACATCTTTCCAATCGTGACGCGGCGGTTTTGGTTCGTGGTCAACGATGCCCACTGCTCGGTCGCGTAACGATGGATTTGATGATGATTGATGTGAGCAAGATCGACAATGTGCAAGTGGGCGACGAAGTGGTTCTAATGGGACGCGATGCGAACGAGGAAATTTCGTGCGCCGAACTGGCCGAGCGCGCCGACACAATCACCTGGGAAATTACGACCCGAATTGGCAGCCGCGTCCGACGCGTTTACATTTGATCGGCGATGTTCCAGATCATCTTCAACGAATTGAGCGCGGCAGAGATATCGGCGTTGCCGAAAAAATTGCAGCTCGACCTGCTGGCCGAATTCCAAATCTTGCCAGAGGACCTCGATCACCTCGAGTCGAAACGGTTCGGCCTAATTGAGCGCGAAGGAAAAAAATTATATCGCTATCGGGCCAAAGATTACCGAATCTATTTTGAGAGGCGGGACGAGGGGATCACCGTCCATCGCGTCCTGCACAAGAACACGTTCCGTGATTTTCTTTTCCGCACGAAACTCCCGGTCTCGGAAGACGCGCAACTGGGCGAAAGGCGCGAGTTTTGGAAGCTGATTGAGCAGGGCGAGCGAACGCGAAAGGCGTAACGGCAACGAAGCGTCCGACGCCGAACTATTGTAGTGGCGTTTGTGTCAAAGGCCGAGGTCAACGAACGGCGCTCGCCGCGGCGAGCGCCTCGACATTCTACTTCATCAAGAGCACGGAGCGACTCCGCTTGATCTCACGCGTGATTCTCCGGTGAAGATGCGCGGGCATGCCGGTGACGCGGCGGGGGAGGATCTTGCCGCTCTCAGTGACGAATTTTTTCAGCAGGTCTGGATTCTTATAATCGATCGCCTCGATCGCAATGTCGATCCTGCGGCGCGGCATTGTGCGATTGGCGCGACGGAAAGCGGAACGGCGTTTGGCAGTTTTGGGTTGCATCGATAATTACTTCGTTTCGCGATGAAGCGTGCGCCGCTTTAGAAATGGATTGTACTTCTTCTTTTCAAGACGATTAGGAGTCCGCGGGCTTTTCTTGTTCCGCGTGGTCATGTAACGCGAGACCGGTTTGCCCAGCGCTTTTGCCTCGGTGCATTCGAGAGTGATAATTTCCTGCGCCATTTGGATTATTCTTTCGTCTCAGCTGGCGCGGCCTCTTCTTCCTCGGCCTCGCCGCGTTCCTCATCGGTTAAGCCGAAGAGCGAGGTCACCGATTGGCGGACGCGCGAAGCTTTGTTCTGTTTCTCGAGCTGTGATTGGCATTGGACGGTAAAACGTGCGAACGGGATTGCCTCCAGCCGTGCATGAGGGATGGGTTTACCCGACATTTCGCACTTGCCGTAGGTCCCAACTTCGATGCGCTTTAGCGCCTGATCAATTTCGTAAAGCGCGTCCTGTTCCTGGGAAAGTAAGCTCAACGCGAAGTCCCGATCATAGGCGTCGGATCCGGCATCGGCCTGGTGCATTCCAAAAGCCGAAGCCTCACTGCCTTCAGCGCGCGAGCGAAGAGTGTCCTGGGCAACACCGGCCATGGAATCGACCATGGCGTCGCGGAGTTGAAGCAACTTCTCCTTCTGCTTGCGGGTGAACGGGTCGAGTCTCTTCTCGCGATGGTTCCGGCCAAATAGAGCAGCCGGCGAGCCAGTGATTGCCTTTCTGGATTTCGAAACCTTCGGCGAACGTTTGACGGCCTTCGTCGAGACCCGTACAGCCTTTTTCGAGGCCGACCTTTTAGCAGACACTTTACGCCTTGGCCTGAAGGCCTTAAGCCCCGGTCGCGCTTTACGGGCAGTGGACTTCTTCACAGAACTCTTCTTTTTCTTTGGTTTGGCCATAGCGTGAAAGGCGCCTTTTACTGAGGCGCCGGAAAAACGGAGGCTTAATTAAGAACATTTCAACCGGTGCGCAAGCGGAGATTTGCCCCGAAGGCGTGGAGGGTTTTTCGCCGCTTTTGTCGATCCTAAGAGCTGGCACTCGAGTAATGCCGCAGAGCAAAACGCCAGAAAACGCGTGATAACCAGAAGATGATCGTGGAGGCAATGACAAGGTGCACCATGAGCCGGCCTGGTTGTCCGAGGGACTTTATCAGTAACCGGGCCGGAATATTTGCGATAATCACTACCGGAATAATCCAACCGAAAATAAATCGAAAAATTCTTGGAAAAATCGCGTCCGGATAGCGCGCGATATTGAGAAAATTAAAATATCCGTAGACGAGGCCTTGCGCTCGCACGATCCAAAAACTCACGGCCGCCAGGCCGAGCATGATTGAGTAATGGACGGCGACACCGAATATGAGCGCGACCAGGTAAAGGAGGACCGACAGCGCGTTTGGCACGATACTAAGCTGAGACAGAGACACGCAGACCACCACGCCGCCGAGCGCGGCGTTGATCATGCTGTCGAGGGCGAATTGTTTAGTGGAAACAGCAAACTGGCTGTCGATCGGTAACACCAGCAGCGAGTCGAGTTTTCCGGTGCGGACCAGTTCCGGAATATTGGCAATGTTGACGAAAAAAAAGCCCTGGAAAATTTGGGCGATCATTTGGTGGGTGCCGATGAGAAGCACCACTTCCCATTTCGTCCAATCCCCGATGTGATCTACTTGCCCGAAAATAATGCTGAAGAAAACAATTTGTCCACAGAACCAAAGGACCTCGACGATCATCCACAGCAGGAAGTTTGCCTTGAAGCTCATCTCCCGAATGAGGGAATTGCGGAGCATGATCGAGTAGATTTCGATGTAACGGCGCATTAGGTCTTCCTGTCATTTACTTATAAGTGCATCAGTCACCACCCGCATGAAACGTTTTTTTCCGTGGTTCCTCCTCATCGTGGGCCTGCTAATAATCGCGTTCATTGTCAGGCAATGCCGGAAGAGCGGCGCTGCAAATTATCAGACCGCGACGGTGACGCGCGGTCCAATAACCCAGGCAGTTACCGCGACAGGAACGCTTAATCCCGTGGTCAACGTGCAGGTCGGCAGCCAGGTTTCGGGGAACATTGCGAAATTATTCGCAGATTTTAATTCCCAAGTGAAAGCGGGAGAAGTTGTGGCACAAATCGACCCGGCAATATTCCAAGCCACGGTCACTCAAGCAGAAGGCGATTTGGCCAGCGCCAAGGCTGCGCTAGAGCTTGCCAAGGTCACTGCGGCGCGCACACAGGAGTTGTTCGCCAGGAAAACTTCCTCACAGGCCGATGTCGATCAAGCGATGGCGAATCTTCATCAGGCCGAGGCCAACGTGAAAATCAAGCAAGGCGCGCTCGATAAGGCGAAGGCCGATCTCGACCATTGCACGATCACATCGCCGATCGATGGGGTGGTGATTTCGCGCAGTGTGGATGTTGGCCAAACCGTTGCGGCGAGTTTGCAGGCGCCAGTCATCTTTGCGATCGCGAATGATTTAACGAAAATGCAGATCGATTCGAACGTGGCGGAAGCTGATGTCGGCGTCGTTAAAGTTGAACAAAATGTCGATTTCACGGTGGATGCTTTCCCGATGCAGACCTTTCATGGCAAGGTTGTCCAGGTGCGCAATGCGCCAATCACCGTCCAGAATGTGGTGACTTACGACACCGTCATTGGAGTGAGCAACCCGGATTTGAAATTGAAGCCGGGAATGACGGCGAACGTTTCAATCATTGTGGCGCACCGGGACGACATTTTACAGATCAAGAATGCGGCGCTGAGATATCGCCCACCGGATGCAACGCCGACTGAGACAAGACGAACGAGCGGGGACCGCGGAGGACGGCCTGGCGGTGGACGGGGAAGCGCGCAAGAGGGGCGCGCTGACCGAACCGTTTATGTGTTGCCAGGTGGCGCCAGCCGTCCGCAGCCGGCGCAGATTAAAACTGGGATCAGCGACGGGATTATGACCGAAGTGCTCGATGGCCTGAAAGAAGGCGATCGCGTTGTGACCGCGGAACTGACTTCAACCACCGCCGCGCCATCGCCTCCGACAAATCCATTCGGTGGCAGCCCGCGCCGCTTCTGATCTTCGGATGAAAACACCCGCTCCGGAAAGATCGACAGGAAACAACGGCGAAGTCGTAAGGCTAGTCGATGTCCAAAAAACATATCGCACTGGAGAAATGGAAGTGCACGCCGTGCGCGGCGTTTCTCTTGAGATTGCGCGTGGCGAATTCGTGGCGCTGATGGGTGCGAGCGGTTCCGGCAAATCGACGCTCATGAACATTCTCGGCTGTCTCGACCGGCCAACTTCGGGTCGCTATGTCCTGGACGACGCGGACGTTTCCGGACTCGATCGGGATCGACTCGCCGACATTCGCAATCGCAAAATCGGTTTTGTTTTTCAGAATTTTAATCTGTTGCCGCGCACATCGGCACGAGAAAACGTGGAGTTACCGTTGCTTTACAACCCTCAGCGCCTGACAAACGCGCAGCTTCGCGAGAAGGCCGATCGCGTCCTTGCGTCCGTGGGGCTTGCTGGCCGCGAAGATCATCATCCGAGTCAGCTTTCAGGGGGTCAGCAACAACGCGTAGCGATCGCCCGCGCGTTGATTAACGCTCCCGAGGTAGTGCTTGCGGATGAGCCGACCGGAAATCTCGACAGCCGGACGAGTATCGAGATCATGGGAATCTTTCAGCAACTGAACGGGCGCGGAATCACGATCGTTATGGTCACGCACGAGCAGGACATCGCCTCATACGCGCGCCGGAACGTGGTGATGCGCGATGGAATTGTCCTAAGCGACAGAGTCGTGACGCAACGATTTGCCTCCGAAGCTGAGTTAGAAAGAGCGGCAAGATCGACAAGTGAGGAAGGTCGAGAGGTTGGCCCGCACTAGAGACTTATCTTATGCGAGCAGGATCGACATTTAACGTCGCGTTCCGCGCCTTGCGCCGAAACAAACTACGTTCGGTGCTCACCGCCCTCGGAATTATTATTGGCGTCGGCGCAGTTATCGCCATGGTCGGAATTGGCAACGGCGCCAAGGCCCAAGTGGAGGCGCAGATCGCAAGCCTCGGGCAAAATGTCATTTTGATTTTTTCCGGAAGCACCACCTCCAGCGGCATTCGTACCGGTTGGGGCGGCGCGGGGACGTTAAAGATCGAAGATGCAGAAGCGATCCGGCGCGAAGTCCCCGGTGTCGTAGGAGTCAGTGAGGAAGTTGTTTCAACTACGCAGGTGGCTGCCGGAAACCAAAATTGGTTCACCAGAATTTACGGCGAATCGGCAGATTATTTTGATTTGCGCCAGTGGCCCTTGGCCGATGGCGTACCGTTCACGCCGCAGGATGTGCGCAGCGCGAACAAGGTTTGCGTCATCGGCCGTACCACTGCGACGCAGATTTACGGCAACGAAGACTCGGTTGGCCAGATTTTGCGAATTAAGGAGGTCCCGTTCACGATCACTGGCGTGCTGACGCCCAAGGGATTAAGCACCCAGGGCGTCGATCAGGACGATATCGTGATCATGCCGTATACGAGCGCGATGAAGCGCGTGATTGGCGGCAACAATTTGCGCAACATCAACGTGCAAATCGGCGACGCGCGTCAAGTTGAAGCAGCTCAGCAACAAATCATTTCGTTGCTTCGACAACGGCATAATATCCGGCCCGGGCGCGACGACGATTTCACAGTGCGCAATCAACAAGAAATCGCTGAAGCCGCCACGGCAACCTCGCGCGTCATGACACTATTGCTGGGCGCAATTGCCGGCGTTTCGCTGGTGGTCGGGGGTATCGGCATCATGAACATCATGCTCGTGAGTGTGACCGAGCGGACTCGCGAGATCGGAGTGCGCATGGCCGTCGGCGCACACGGCAACGATATTCTGACGCAATTTTTAATCGAAGCCGTGACGCTAAGTTCTGTCGGTGGAGTGATCGGGATCATCTGTGGCATCGGCGCATCAAGAATTTTATCGGCTTATGCACATTGGCCGACGCTCATCTCGATCAGCTCCATCGCGATCGCATTTTTATTTAGCGCCGCCGTGGGAGTATTTTTTGGGTTCTATCCGGCACGCGAAGCCGCGCGGCTCGACCCGATCGAAGCGCTGCGCTATGAATAACTGGCCGCGACGCGCGGCCGGGTCATCCATCGATTCTATTTGAAATGGCAGAACCCACTCGTTTTGAAAAATTGGTCGCGGACGCGAAAAAACGGATCACAGAAATTTCACCGCAAGAAGCAGCCGCGAAAACGAAAAGCAGCGACGCAGTGATTGTCGATGTTCGTGAGAAAGACGAATGGGACGAGTCGCATATTCCCGACGCTGTCCACATGAGCCGCGGCACGGTCGAGCTCGAAGTCGAAGAAAAATTTCCCGATCGCAACACCACGATCATCTGTCATTGCGGCGGCGGCGGACGATCCGCGCTCGCGGCCGAAAGTTTGCAAAAGATGGGCTATAAAAACGTTCGCTCCATGGCCGGCGGCTTCAAAGCTTGGAAAGCCGCCGGTTTACCGACGACAAAATAGCGCGCGGGATGCTTGTATTCGGCGCCAGAAATTTTTTAAGATTTGCGTTCGAGCGTGAGCAGCAAACCGCACATCTTGAGACCGATCGCAGCAATTGGATTGGTAATTGTCGCGTTTTGTATTTCGGGCTCTACGACGAATCCAGCCGATGTTTATTTGCCGCAGTTGAAAGATAAAGACGCCGACGTGCGGATCGCGGCGTTGCGGGAGCTCCTGACGTCGCTCGACTCGAGAATTCCCGAAGCAATGCTTCCGCTGCTTTCCGACGAAGGAAATTCTATCCGCCGACTCGCGGCGCGCGCGATTGGCAGTCGTTGGTGGCAGATTCCGAAAGAGAAAACTGAAAGTTACGTCAATGCGCTCGAGCATAATTTGCGATCGGAAATTGACTTTGAAGACGAAAAGAACATGGCCGAGCGCGGGATCGGACTTCTCACGCGACGGTATGATTCAAAAATGTTCTCGCGAAGTCCGAACGGGCGGTGGATCATTTACGAACGACGCGGTTTCCCGTGTCTGATCGACACAACAACCTACACCGAAGAATTAATGGGTTGGGCTCCCGATTATAATCGCGACTTAGAAATGCCGCCTTGGATGTTCGGTGGCAATGGCCCTATCGAACAAGATGAGGCTCGTTGGCATCCCTCGAAGGAGGCAGTCGCTCTAAGTGTTTCGGTCAGTCGTCGGGCTACGAGTGTGTGGATTTGGCAGCACAAATACGGTGTTCAGAAACTGAATCGCTCCGAATTAATCAAACTGCTTCAGCCGAAAGGGAAGATCGACGAACCGAACCCGCTCACCGCCGAAATCAAAGAATGGAATGGCGACGATCTGTTTGTGTCGGTGGGTTGGGGATTTGAACCCGTGATCGGAAAGGCAGTCGTCGCGTGGAATCTTTCGCAGCATAAGTGGCGCGCGATCTCGAAAGAGTATCAGCGCAAATTTGAAGAATAAATTTTCTAACCGCCGACGGCTTGATAATGGCCGAGGCCGCGTTTCCACATCGCGCGCGCAGCGGCCCAAGTGAGCAAAAGCCAGCCTGACTGAATTGCCAATGCCTCCGCAAGTTGCGCGCCTTGTAGTCGCCCAAGGAAAATGGCGATCGGACAAAACAACTCGTAATAAAACGGCAACCACTTCATTACCGCCTGCACCGCGTTTGGCATGATGTCGATGGGAAACATTTGGCCGCCGAGAAAATACTCGAATGAATAAACGATAAAAACGATGGTCGAAATTTCGAGGATCCAGAACGCCATCATGGCCAGGCTGTAAGTGATGAAAAATTGCATAAACGCCGCCATTGCCAGCGAGATGCAGGCATAGACGTAGGTCAGCGCGTGATCGGGCAACGCGAGGTAGTGCCGGAAATAAAGAAAGATCAACGCGATCGGCGGCAGCGTGACGAATGTGTAAACAAGGCGTCCGCTCATGAAAATGCTGAAGCGATAGGCGAGATAACTCATCGGTTTCGTCAGCAACGAATTGATTTGTCCCTCGCGAATATCGGCGGCGATTTGCCATTCGTCTTCCGTAGGCGTGACGAGATTGCTCACCAAAATCGTCAGCAAATAATAGTAAATCATCGAGCCGTAATCATAGCCGTGAAGGCTCCCACCGCGCTCTTTGAAGATCGCGCGCCAGAGAAAAACTGTGCCGGCCAGCGGGATCAGTCCGAAAAGCGCGCGCAGGAAATAATTCCAGCGATAAACAAACGTGTTTTGCAGTCCAAGATTAAAGACGCTGATGTACTTATCGATCTTTGCCGTCATTCCCTTTGCGTTAGGTCCACCGTAAGTTTGATCGCAGCAATCATGCTATCGGGTCGCGCGAGGCCTTTGCCCGCGATAGCGAACGCGGTGCCATGATCAGGGCTGGTGCGAGGAAACGGCAGACCGAGCGTGACGTTCACGCCGCTGTGGAAGGCGTGCAGTTTCAGCGGGATGAGGGCCTGATCATGATACATGCAAAGGACGGCATCGAATTCACCCTCAGCGGCGCGATGAAAAACCGTATCGGGCGAGAGAGGACCATCGAAGACCGCGGATTGGTCCGAGCCGGACTGGCATCGATTGCGGATTGCGGATTGCAGCTCGGCGATCGCCGGTGCGATGATTTCGATCTCTTCGCGCCCGATTTTGCCTGATTCGCCGGCATGGGGATTTAATCCCGCAACGGCGATGCGCGGCGCGTTGTTGGATCGACAATGAAGTAAATCGGCCAATAACAAGCCGACGCGCACGATTTCGGATCGCTCGAGCATGTCTGAAACTCGATTTAGTGGAATGTGCGTGGTGACGAGGGCGACCGTGAGTTTCCCTCCGGTCAAGCACATTGCGAAATTCTTCGCTCCGCAACGATCGGCAAAAAACTCAGTTTGCCCGGCAAACTTAAAGCCCGCTTCGGACATCCGGGCCTTGTGAATGGGACCTGTTACGACGGCATCGAGTTCACCGCGGCGCGCCAAAGTCACAACTTCTTCAAGTGCGGCCGCAGCGGCGCGGCTGGTTTCGACCGTTGGTTGGCCCAACGAACATTCAGGATACTTCCCGATGATGACGTACGCGGCAGTGGTCGGTAGAGCGTTTGATGAGAGCGCGGCCCGAACAACTTCAGGTCCGATGCCAGCGCAATCGCCCAAGGTGATACCGATGCGTTTCAAAGTGGCGCAACTTTCGAAGTTGCGGAACAAAGATTCGCAGGCCGGAAGGTAGCGCCACTAAAAAGTCCGGATGTAAGCTTTTGAGCGCAAACTGGCGAGCCAGCGTTCCTGAAGGCTTTGCGCTTCCAGTTGGATCAGTTTCTTCTCGATTTCGGATCGGACTTCAGCGAGCGATCG
>Ga0209473_1001731_pt1 | contig 12135 bp, 9 predicted proteins | sample GraSoiAngelo_133_FD_185890 | JGI IMG/M metagenome (GOLD analysis project Ga0209473, IMG submission 185890) | Grasslands soil microbial communities from the Angelo Coastal Reserve, California, USA - 14_0929_05_20cm (SPAdes) (version 2) | ecosystem: Environmental > Terrestrial > Soil > Grasslands ...
CATCCTGCGTTCACTCGTCCTAATCGTTCCCGGATCCATCGAGACGCGGACCGGCGGGTATGAGTACGACCGCAGGATGGCGGCAGCGCTGCGCGCCCGCGGGTGGACCGTCGGCATCCGCGAGCTCGACGACGGCTTTCCGCTGCCGACGCCGGCGCAGCTGGAGCGCGCCCAGCGCGCGCTCGCGGCGATTCCCGACGGCGCCACGGTACTGGTGGACGGCCTCGCGCTGGGAGTGATGCCCGAACAGGCCGAGCGCGAAGCCTCGAGGCTGCGCATCGTCGCGCTCGTGCACCTGCCGCTCGCGGCGGAGCCGGGTATCCGCCGCGAATTCGCGGTGCTGTTCGAAGCGGCCGAGCGCCGCGCGCTCTCCGCGGCCAGACTGGTGGTCGTCACCGGCCAGACCACCGTCGCCGCTCTCGAACGGTACGGCGTCGATCGCGACCGCGTCGTCGTCGTCGAGCCGGGCACGATGCCGGCGCCGCTCGCGCGCGGCTCCGTCGACGGGCCGTTGCAGCTCCTGTCGGTGGCGGCGCTGACGCCGGGAAAAGGTCACGACACGCTGTTCCGCGCGCTCGCCTCGATCCACAGTCGGCGGTGGCGGCTCACCTGCGCGGGCACGCTCGAGCGGCATCCGCCGACTGCCGCGCGGATGCGTGCGCTGCTGCGAGAGCAGGGGCTTGACAATCAGGTGTGGCTCGGCGGCGAACTGAGCGAAGGGATGGTCGCCGATTCCTACAATCGCGCGGACGTGTTCGTGCATCCCTCGCTGCACGAGACCTACGGTATGGTCGTCGCCGAGGCGCTCGCCCGCGGCCTGCCGGTCGTCGCCACCAACACGGGCGCGATTCCGGATCTCATCGGCGACGGCGCCGGCCTTCTCGTGCGGCCGGGCGACGTGGACGCGCTCGCGGTCGCGCTTCGGCAGGTGATGGAAGATCGCGAGCTTCGCGAGCGGCTCGCGGCGGGCGCGCGGCGCGTGCGCGGCCGTTTGCCGACTTGGGATCAGGCGGCAGAACGAATGGCGGCTGCGCTTGAGCGAGTCGCTGTCTGACTGGCTCGCCCTGCGCGAGCCCGCCGACTTCGCGGCGCGCTCCGCGGCGCTGACGCGCGCCGTCGTCGACGCGCTGCCGCGGCGGCGGCCGCTCCGCATTCTCGATCTGGCGACCGGCACCGGCGCCAACGTCCGCTACCTGGCGCGCTTCCTTCCACCCGATCACAAATGGCTCCTCGTCGATCGCGATCCTGAATTGCTCGCCGAGGCGTCGCGGCGAACGGCCGCCATGATGGCCGTCGATACGAAATGCTTCGACCTGGGTCCGCTCGATCGTCCGGAGATTTTCGCGAACCGCGACTTCGTCACCGCGTCGGCACTGTTGGATCTCGTGTCCGAGCGCTGGCTCCGCGATCTTGCCGAACGGTGTCGTGCCGCGCGCGCTGCCGTCCTGTTCGCGCTGACCTACAACGGCCGCTCGCAATGCTCGCCGGTCGAGCCCGAAGACGACGCGATACGCGAGCTGATGAACCGGCATCAGCGGGCGAACGATAAGGGATTCGGCCGAGCGGCCGGACCGGACGCCGTCGATCGAGCGGAGCGCTGCTTTGCCGCGGCCGGATACGTCATGACGCGCGAGCCGAGCGACTGGGCGCTCCCATCAGAGATGCACGCGCTGCAGCGTGAGTTGATTGAGGGATGGGCCGAAGCTGCGGCGGAGATCGCGCCGGAGGAGTCGGCGATGATTCAAAGCTGGCGTGTCAGACGACAGGATCACGTTGCGCAGAATCGATCGCGGATCGTCGTCGGCCACGACGATCTCGGCGGCTGGCTGCCTTAGCTGTTCACGCTCGCTGACCGTCTTCGCTGAATCAGCAAACGCTGCTTGATCACGAAGATTCGAAACCACGAAAAACACGAAACTCTTCGTGCCCGTGGAACGACTGCCCGATGTGGCAACGACATTCCACTACACGACGCGCGTCACCGGCGGACGATCGCCGGCGTCCGGCCCTTCGTCCTCCGCGCGGACGCCGAGCTCGCAATCGAACAGGACGTCGCCGCCCATCCGGAACACGCGGTATCGCGGGCGGTGACAGTCGCCGAGCGCCGCCGGCGCCGGCAGCCTGATGGCCGGACGTCCGTTGCCGATGAGCAGCGGCGCGATCGTCATGTGCAGGCGATCGAGCTGGTTCGCTTCGAGGAACATCGACACCGTCACGCCGCCGCCTTCGACGAAGACCCGCGTGCATCCGCGGCCGCGCAGCAGCCGCATCAGCGCCGCCGGATCGATTCGCTCGGCGGTGCCTTCGAGCCCGACGATCGACGCGCAGCCGAAACGATCTTCGCCGGCGCGGACGAGCGGGCGCGAGCAGACGTAGATCGTTTCGGCCGATCCGTCCGTGAACACGCGGTGGTGAACGCCCAGCCTGCGTGCGGGATCGAGCACCACGCGCAGCGGATTCGGCCCCTCCACGAGTCGCGTCGTCAACTGCGGATCGTCGGCGGCCACGGTCCCCGAGCCGACGACGACCGCGTCGCAGAGCGCGCGGAGCCGGTGCATGTGCACCATGTTCTCGTGCCCGGTGACCCACCGCGATTCGCCGGCGTGCGTGGCGATGAAGCCGTCGAGGCTCTGACCGAGGTGACCGACCGTCACCGGTCGCGCGCTGGTCGCGCTGCAGATGGGGAGATAGAGGTCGATGATGGCGCTGCGCGGGTCATCGCCACGAAGCGCGAGGGCCCAGCCGGCGCCGGGACGCCACTCGAGGACGGCGTCGGTGTGCTCTGGCGTCACCGTTCGCAGCTGGCCGCCATCGGTCACGGCGAACGTCGACTGTTCATGCGTGTGTGCGAGGCGTTCGGCATGCCGCGCCGCGGCGAGCACGATTGTCCAGGCCGCGTCGGGATCGGATTCGCGATGAGACAGCTGCGGCGCCCCCGTCGCGATTATAGCGGTACGACCCGGACGACACCTTTCGCGGCAGGGACGTGGCAGCGATTCGAATTCTGTGGCTCGCGATGTAAACTTTGCGCGCTAAAAAATGGCGACGCCTCCCGCCACGCTGCGTCAGCTTCGGCAGCGCGCCCGCGCGCGCTTCACCGATCCCGATCGTCGCGGCTTTCTGATCGCGTTCGAAGGCCCCGACGGATCGGGAAAGACGACGCAGCGGAAGCTGTTCAAGACGTGGCTGCAGACGGAGGGCTACGAAGTCGTCACGACCAAATGGAATTCGTCCGAGCTCATCAAGCCGATCATCAAGGCGCGCAAGTCGGTGCAGGCGCTGAGCCCGGAAGAGTTCTCGCTGCTTCACGCCGCCGACTTCAGGCATCGCGTCGAGCATACGGTGCTGCCGGCGCTCTGGGCCGGCAAGGTGGTGATTGCCGATCGGTTTCTCTTCACCGGCCTCGCCCGCGACGTCGCGCGCGGTCTCGATCTCGATTGGGTCCTGAAGCTGTATCAGCCGCTGCTCTGGCCCGACCTCGTGTTTTGTTTCACCGTCACACCCGACACGTCGAGCCGCCGCGTCACGGCGACGCGCACGCCCAACTACTACGAGTCGGGGCGCGACGTCACCGATCTCGTCGATCCGGTCGAAAGCTACTACCGGTTCATCAAGCGCGTCATCAAGGAGTACGAGTCGCTGGCGATCATCTTCAACATGATCACGATCGACGCCGAGCAGCCGATTGGCGATCAGCATCACAAGCTGCGCGACCTCTTTCGCCAGGGGCAGCGGCGTCCGTGGTCCGAGTGGAACGTCGACGCGGTGACGGAGTGGCTCGCGCTCAACGGAGGCCGAGGCTGACGTGGCTGGACCACGGCAGGACCGGGGTCGGCCGTCGGGCAAGCTGATCGCGGTCGATGGCGTCAGCGGCGTGGCGGTGAAGGCCGCCGCGAAACATGAAATCGCGGCGGTCAAGCGCGGGCATCGCGGCGGCGTGAGCGAGTGGGATGCGTCGGGCGTCTTCGACGACCTCGTCGTGGCCGGCGAAGAGGCCGGCGAGCCGTCGGCGCGCACGCTCTTACTACTGTACGCCGCCGACCTGGCGTTCCGTCTTCGATGGGAAATCCGTCCGGCGCTTGCCGAAGGACGGGTCGTGGCGGCGGCGCCGTACGTGGTGACCGCGATTGCGTTCGGCCGCGCGGCCGGGCTGCCGGGCGGCTGGCTGAAGAATCTGTTCTCGTTCGCGGCGCGCCCCGACGAAGCACGCCGTGTCGACGCGGCGCCGGCGCGCAGCGGCGGGCTGGCCGGCTTCGTCGAGTTCGGCTGCGAACGGTTATCTGCGGGCGGATACGGGCTGACGCGGAATCAGCTGACCGACCGCGCGCGCCGGCACCTGCAAAGGATTTATTTTATTCGCGTGGGGCCCCACTCCCACGCGCAGACGCGCTCGCGGCGTAAACCGCTCGCGCGTATTTAGAACAGAACGTCACCGCCGCCATTCCCCTTCTACAGGCAGACGCACTCGATCTCGCGCTCCAGCCGCGCGTATCGGCACGTGAACTGGTTCTTGTTCGTCCAGCGGTACCAGTAGAAGTTGTTGACGCCGTAATCGCCGTTGAACCCGTCCTGGTCGGCGATGAAGCTCTCGACGGCGTACCGAAATCACAACGCCAGCCCTTCTGCGCCAATCATCGGAGCGCCATCGATCGATCGGAACAGCTTGCGTACTTCGGCGACCGCGTCGGGCTCGTCGACGATGATGGCGACCTCGCGGCGGAAATCGAGGCTGATCGCGGCCAGCGCGAGGCTGCCGACGACGGCGAGGCGATCATCGACGAGCAGGATCTTGCCGTGCGATTTCAGGCCGCCGAGGTTCTTCGATCCGAACACCTCGACTTTCAAGCCGGCGGCACGCCTGGCGTTGAGCAGCGTGACGAGGTCGGGATCGGAGAGCTTGGCGTCGATCAGCCGGATGCTGGATCGCGCCTGTTCGACGATGGTCGTGAGCTGCCGGCGCGCCCGCTCCGGACCGATGACGAGCCGCTCGGTGACGGTTTCCGGCGCGCGCAGGCCGTCGCGGTCGGCGGCCATCAGCGCCCGCAGGCCAGACACGACGCCGGCGTCGTAAGTGACGACGAGCGCGTCGCACGTGCGCTCGAAACATTTCCGCGTGAAGTTGCACGATCCCACGACGGCCGGACCATCGTCGGCGACGAGGTACTTGGCGTGATACTTGACGACCGCGTCGGTGTAGGCCGAGATCGTCGCGCCGGTATCGTCCAGCGCGGCGCACAGCTTCGTCAGTTTTTTCTGGCCGCCCTTGGCGCGCGACGTGATGAGCGCGTTGACGCCGACGCCGCGCTTCACCGCGCGGCCGATCTCTTCGAAGATCGCCGCGTCGCTGCAGCGGAAGAGCGACAGACAGATGTCGCGCTCGGCGTTGCGGATGACATCGAGGATCGTGTCGCGGCGATCTGCCACCGACGTAATCACGCGCGTGGCCGGCGGCTGTGACACCTCCCGGCTCATACGCGCTCCCGCCGTGAGTGCACCTGCGTGCAAAGGCCGGAGCTGCGCGGATTCTCTTCGAGACTCTCGACGGCGCCGCTCACGACGAGCGGCGCCTGCGGCAACAGGGCAAGACGGTCACCGACGACGGGCCATATGCCGGGCATTAATGCGCCGCCGCTCGGATTTCGAGGGGGATTAATTGCCAGCATCGCCTCACTGCACCCGCAGCGCGACGAGCGGATCTACACGCGTCGCGCGGCGGGCGGGGATGACGCTCGCCAGCAGTCCGGCGGCGGCGAGCACGATCGAAACGCCCACGAACACGATGGGATCGAGCGGGCTCACCTCGTAGAGCAGCCCGGTGATCGCACGTGTGAGCGCGACCGCCGCAATGAGTCCTACGACGGTTCCGGCGGCGACGAGCGCCATGCTTCTTCCGAGCACGAGCCGCAGCGTGTCGCCCGCGTTCGCGCCGAGCGCCATGCGGACGCCGATCTCGCGCGTCCGCTCGGCGACGCTGTACGAGACGACGCCGAAGATGCCGACGACCGCGAGCACGAGCGCCAGCGCCGCGAACGTCGCGAGCAGCACCATGCTGATGCGCGGCAGGAACACCGATCGCGCCACTACGTCGACCATCGCGCTCGAATCGAAGATCGGCTGTTCCGCGTCGATCGCCGCAATCGAGCGGCGGATCGGCTCGATGAAGTTCGTCGGATCCGACGCCGTCCGGACGACGAACGCCATGCCGTTCAGCGGCTGCTGCCACGCCGGCGACAGGAACGTGTTGTCCACCACGACCAGCGCGCCACTCGCCTTCCCCCACCCCGCGAAGGTCTCGATGTCGGTAATGCGCAGCAGCGGATTGCTGGGAGTCTCGCTCGGCGCGCGGGCCGCCGTCGAGGCCGTAATGCTTCACGTCGCCCGAGATGCCGACGACTTCGGCGGTGCCGTGCGGGCCCCTGACGACGCGTCCGATCGGATCCTCGCCAGGGAAATACCGCCGCGCCATCGTCTCGTTGATCACCATCGCTCCGGGACGGCCAGGGAGATCGCGCTCGTCGATCGACCGCCCCTTCACCATCGGGATCTTCATCGTCTCGAAGTAGCGCGGCGTCGCGATCCGGATGTCGGCGCGCGGCTCCTCGCCGTTGGTCGGCGCCGCCTTGCCTTCGATGGTGAACGGCAGCGCGAAATCGATGCCGACCGGATACATCGGCAGCGCGCTGACGGCGGCAGCCGAGCGGACGCCCGGCAGACCGTCGATGCGGCCGAGCGCCTCCTTGTAGAACCGCATGCGCGAAGCGGCGTCCTTGTATTTCGTCTGCGGCAGATAGACCTGCACCGCGAGCAGATTCGACGGCTCGAATCCGGGCGACACGCGCATCAGCTGCGCGAAGCTTCGCGTCATCAGCCCGGCGCCGACGAGGAGCACGAGCGCCAGCGCCACCTCCACGACGATCAGCGCGCTGAGCACCCGCGTGCCCGACACCGCCGTCGTCGTGCCGAACGCGCCGACGGTGTCGCGCAGCCCCGCGCGCGATGCCTGCAGCGCCGGCACGAGTCCGAAGATCAACGCGACGACGAGCGACACGACGACGGCGAACAGGAGCACGCCCGCGTCGAGCCGCACGTCGTTCATCCGCGGCAGGCTGCCTTCCGGCAGCGCGTGCACGAACCGCACGCCGGCCCACGCGACGAGCACGCCGAGCGCGCCGCCGATCCCTGACAGCACGAAGCTCTCCGCGAGCACCTGCCTCACGAGCTGCCCGCGGCCCGCGCCGAGCGCCGCGCGAACGGCGAGCTCGGTGCGCCGGCTCGAGATCCGCGCCAGCAGCAGGTTCGCGACGTTCGCGCAGACGATCAGCAGCAGGAAACCGACAGCTGCTGTGATGAGCAGCAGCGCCGGACGCACGGTCGTGACGAGCTGTTCCTGGGCGGAGATCACACGCGCGCCCCAGCCGGCGTTGCTGTCGGCATACGTCACGCCGAGACGGCTCGCGATGAGGCTCATCTCGCGCTGCGCCTGCTCGCGCGGAACGCCCGACGCCAGCCGTCCGACGACGCTCAGCGAGCGTCCCTTCCGCGATCGGCCATGCGCGTCGTTCGGGTCGAAGCTCAAAGGCGTCCAGATGTCGATGTGATCGCTCGGCGGAAAGTCGAAGTTCGCCGCCATGATGCCGACGACCGTATAGGGCTGCGCGTCGAGCTGAATCGTGCGGCCGATGATGCTCGGCGCTCCGCCGAAATGACGCTCCCAGAACGCGCGGCTGAGCATCGCGACGTGGTCGGCGCCCGGAACGCCTTCCTCGGGGAGAAACGTCCGGCCGAGCATCGCGTTAACGCCGAGGACCCCGAAGAGATTCGGCGTGGCGCGGATGCTTGGTACGTCGAGCGGGTCTTCCTTTACAGGCGATCCCGCGAACGCATAGCGGAGCGATCGGTACGCCGCCATCGATTCGATCGCGCGCGACTGCGACTGCCAGTCCTTGAACGTCAGCGGCGCGACGAGATCGGGCGAGCCGTTGGGATTCTGCTCCCACAGGACGACGAGACCCGACGGCTTCTCGTACGGGAGGCGGTTCAGCAGCACCGCCTTGACCACGCCGAAGATGGCGGTGTTGGCGCCGATGCCGAGCACCAGGGTCAGGATGGCCATCGCCGCGAACGTCGGCTGACGCGAGATGGATCGGAACGCGTAGCGGGTGTCGTGGAAGAACATGTCGAACCTTTCTGCAATGCTCGCGGGGAACTTCCCTTATTCGCGTGGGGGCCCACCCCCACGCTTGGCTCAAGGCTGCCCCCGCTCGCGCTCACTCGGCGGCCCGGCTTCGCCGGGCTTCCCTCCGGCGAGCCACCCCAACGCGGCTGCCGCGTTGGGGACCCGGCGCCTCGCTCGAGCCGCTGGCGCTTCACGCGCCGGTGACGCGTACCATTTCCGACACCGTCGTCACGCCCTGCAGAACCTTCTCGATCGCCGCTTCGCGAACCGTACGCATCCCTTCTCCGCGCGCCGCCTCGAAGATCTCGAGCGACGTGCTCTGCCGCCCGATCAGACTGCGCAGGCGCTCGCCGATCGGCATGACCTGAAACACGCCGTCGCGTCCGGCATATCCCGTCTGCCGGCAGTGCAGGCATCCGGTTCCGCGACGCAGCCGGCGATCGGGCAGCTGATCGAGCGGCACGCCGAGCGCAACCGCTTCCTCGGCGTCGGGCTCGACGTCGACCGAGCAGTGATTGCAGTTCACGCGCACCAGACGCTGCGCGACGATGCCGATCACCGTCGACAGGATGAGGAAGTGCGGGATGCCGAGGTCCAGCAGCCGCGTGACGGTCGACGGCGCGTCGTTGGTGTGCAGCGTCGACAGCACGAGGTGCCCGGTGAGCGCCGCCTGCACGGCGTTCGCGGCCGTTTCGCCGTCGCGGATTTCGCCGACCATGATGATGTCTGGATCCTGTCGCAGAACCGTGCGCAGCGCGTTGCCGAATGTCAGCTCGATCGCCGGCCGCACCGCCACCTGGTTGAACTCCTCGTGCACCATCTCGATCGGATCTTCAATCGTGACGATGTTCACCTCGGGCCGCGACAGATGCTTCAGCACCGAATACAGCGTCGTCGTCTTGCCGCTGCCGGTGGGGCCGGTGACGAGGATGATGCCGTGCGAGCGCGTGAGGAACTGATGGAACTTCGCGAGGTCGGGCGCCGCGAACCCGAGCTCGTCGACCCCTTTCAGCAGCACGTCGGGATCGAAAATGCGCAGCACCGCCTTCTCGCCGAACGCCGTCGGCATCGTCGACACGCGCAGCTCGATCTCGCGGCCGTTCTGGTCGCGCTTGATGCGGCCGTCCTGCGGCCGCCGTTTTTCGGCGATGTTGCAGCCCGAGAGCAGCTTCACCCGCGAGACGACCGCCTGATAGACGATGCGCGGGATGACATGGACGTCGTGCAGCATGCCGTCGATGCGCAGTCGCACGAGCGTCGCGTTGCGCTTCGGCTCGAAATGAATGTCCGACGCGCGCTGCTCGAAGGCGTAGCCGAGCAGATGGTCGAGCGCCTTGATCACCGGACCCGAACCGGGATCGAGCTCCTCGGCTTCGCCGGATAAGTACTCCTGGTTGCCGAGATCGAACGCCGGTACCGACCGCGCCGACAGCTGCTTCTCCGCGGTCTTGAGGCTCGACTTCAGATCGTAGAAGCTCTTGTTGACCGATTCGATGTCGGACCGCGTCGCGATGACGCGCTCGATCGCGAGCAGTCCGGTGACGCGCTTGATGTCGTCGGCGGGAAATGGCGCGAACGGATCGGAGACGGCGACGGTGAGCTTCTCCTCGGTCTTCGCGAGGGCGACGATGCCGTGTTTGCGTGCGAACGGACCGGAGAGCGCGCCGGTGACGACGTCGAGGTCGAGCTCGAGCGGATTGATCTTGACGAAGCGCAGGCCGGTGAACTGCGCCAGCGCCTCGGCGACCTGAACCTCCGTCGCGAATCCCAGCTTGACGACCGCTTCGACGACGGGCATCGCGCTGGCGCGCGCGTGCTTGCGGACGCGCTCGGCCTGCTCGCGCGTCAGCGCCTTGCGGAACATCAGGATCTGCAGCAGATCCGAGTCGACGCTCTGCGACGGCGCGTTCGGCTGCGCCCGGCGGGTCGGAGGGGTTGTCATCGGGCCGCCCGTATTCTACAGTTTCGGTCGGACGGAGGTTCGCATGCAGCGCCGCACTCTGATTGGCGTCGTCATCTCGCTTGCAGTCGTCTCGGCCGCGCCGGCGTTCGCGCAGTCGAAGGCCAAGGCCCAGAACGTTCCGGAGATCGCCTACGACTCGGTGCCGAACTTCTTCAAGTTTCCGCCGAACATCTACTTCGGCGAAGGGATTGGCGTCGCCACCAACTCGAAAGGGCACGTGTTCGTCTACACGCGGAGCGGCGAGACCCGCCTCTTCGAGTTCGATCAGAACGGCAATTACGTGAAGGAGTGGGGACAGGGCCTCTACGGCTTCGCGTTCGCGCACGCGGTGCGCGTCGATCCGCAGGACAACGTGTGGGCGGTCGACGAAGGCACGAACATGGTGATCAAGTTCAACCCACAGGGACGCGTCGTATTGGTGCTCGGCCGGCGCCAGGAAACGGTCGATCAGCTCGCCGACATGCCGGGTCAGGGCGCGTACACCGGCGCGAACAAGCCGTACTCGTTCAACCGGCCGACCGACGTCGCGTGGGACAAGGACGGCAACATCTTCGTGTCGGACGGCTACGGCGACTCGCGCGTGGTGAAGTACGACAGGAACGGCCGCTTCATCAAGAGCGCCGGCACGCGCGGCACCCAGCCGGGTCAGCTGAACCTGCCGCACACGCTCGCCACCGACGCGCAGGGCAACGTCTACATCGGCGACCGCAGCAACGCGCGCGTGCAGGTGTGGGACAACAACCTGACCTTCAAGGCGATCTACGACACGGTCGGCAGCCCGTGGGCAATCTGCGTGTCGCCGGGAACGCATCAATATTTATTCGTGTCGAACTCGATTCCCGACAACGGCGACTGGAGCTCGACGGCACGATCGTCGGCCGTTTCGGCAAGGCGGGGAAGGCGCTGAAGGAGTTCAGCACGGTCCACGAGATCGACTGCCGGAATCCGAACGAGCTGTTCGTGTCGGAGATCACCGACTGGCGCGTGCAGAAAATCATCCTGCGCCAGCAACTCCCGACGTCGAGCGGAAAGTAGGAGACCGCCCATGAGAAGAACAAATCCTTTGAGCTCTCCGCGGTCTTTGCGTTTCCTCGCGCTCCTCGGGCTCGCCCTCGGTGTGTCGCTCCGAGCGCAACCCTCAGCTCCCGATATCGCGTTCGACTCGAATGCGGACTTCCTGAAGCTGCCGGACACGATTCATCTCGGCGAAGCGGCGGGTGTCGCGACCAACTCGAGGGGGCATGTGTTCGTGTACACACGCACCGGTCCGGCGAACGCCACCGTCGGCGCGTCGCGCACGTTCTACAAGGCCGGCTCGCGGCTGCTCGAGTTCGATCAGACCGGCAAGTTCGTGCGCGAGATCGGCGCCGGCGTCTACGGACTGAATTTCGCGCAGGCGCTGCGCATCGATCCGCAGGACAACATCTGGGCGGTCGATCAGGGATCGAGCAACGTGATCAAGTTCGATCCCGAAGGCCGGATTCAGCTCGTCCTGAGCCGCAAGCCTGAAGCCATCGGCGTTCGACCCGCCGCGCCGCGCGGCGGTCCGCCGCCCGAAGGACGCGGGGCTGAAGGACGCGCGGCCCCGCCGCCCGAAGGACGCGGTGGAGGCGAAGCCCGCGGCGGCGCGCCCCCCGGCGCCGGTGGCGGCGGCGGACGCGGCATCCCCGGACCTCCGGGGTCGGGAATTCCAGGCGACAGCTTCGTGCGCACCGCCGATGTCGCGTGGGATCGCGCCGGCAACATCTACGTCGCCGACGGCGTCGCCGTGGGAGGCGGCAACGCGCGCGTCGCGAAGTTCGACAAGGACGGCCACTTCATCAAGTCGTGGGGCGCGCGCGGCAGCGAGCCCGGCCAGTTCAATTCGCTCCACGGCATCGCGCTCGACGCGAAGCCGAAGACGCACCGCGACGGCGCACGGTCGTGCTACTTCCGCGATCCGGACGGCAACCGCGTCCAGATCATCCACCATCCGCCGATCAGCGGCAAAACCTGA
>Ga0209473_1001742_pt1 | contig 12106 bp, 4 predicted proteins | sample GraSoiAngelo_133_FD_185890 | JGI IMG/M metagenome (GOLD analysis project Ga0209473, IMG submission 185890) | Grasslands soil microbial communities from the Angelo Coastal Reserve, California, USA - 14_0929_05_20cm (SPAdes) (version 2) | ecosystem: Environmental > Terrestrial > Soil > Grasslands ...
GTGCTTTGCTTCACCGTGGCCGTGGCCCTCCTCACCGGTCTGCTCGCGGGCGTCGCGCCGGCGTGGCAACTGGGCCGCGCGGACTTGACGCCCGCCCTCAAGGCGGGTGCCGGGGAAGGGAGCTTCCGCCGCTCCCGAGTCCGCACGGGACTACTGGTCGGGCAGGTTGCGCTCACCGTCGTCCTGACCGTGGGCGCCGGGCTGTTCGCGCGCAGCCTGCGCGCCGTGCGCGGACTGGATCTCGGCTTCGATCCAGAGCACGTGATCCTCGCCACCGTGGACTTGGGCTCCGCGGGCTACCGCCCGACCGAGATGAACGCGCTTTACATACAGATGTTGGAACGCCTGCAAGCGCTGCCGGGCGTGGAGCACGCGGCGGCGACGGTCGGCAATCCCTTCGGGTGGAGCATGGGCATGAGCGTCTCCGTGCCCGGGCGTGACTCGATCCCGACGTTGAAGAGTGGTGGACCGTATTACCAGGCAGTAACGCCCGATTATTTCGCCGCGATGGGCACGCCCGTACTGGGCCGCGCCTTCAGCGCGGCAGACCGTGGTGCCCTCGTGGCAATCGTAAACCAGACGATGGCGCGGCTGCTTTGGCCTGGCGAGTCCCCGCTCGGAAAGTGCATTCGGCTGGGGGACGACAAGCGCTGTCGGGACGTGGTGGGCGTTGTGCCGGACGCCCGACGTCATCAGGTCGTCGAGGACGCCACGATGCTGCTCTACATACCCTTTGTCGACGGTGGAACGAACGCGTTTGCGAACAACGTCGTCCCGGCGCTCGTGGCACGCACGCGAGGTCGGCCGGAAGACATGGTCGCGTCGGTTCACAGCGCGATGCAGGGCACGGCGGCGAATCTCCCCTTCGCCCGCGTGACCCCGCTCGCCGACCTCGTCGCCCCTTCAGTTCGGCCGTGGCGACTCGGAACTATGATGTTCGGACTGTTCGCGGGACTGGCTCTAATTCTCGCCGCGGTCGGGTTATATGGCGTGTTGTCGTACACCGTGGGGCAGCGAAGCCACGAGATCGGGATCCGGATGGCGATGGGCGCAGAACGCGGCAACGTACTCGGTCTGATGGTGGGAGAGGGCGTCAAGATCGCGGCGCTGGGGGGCGGCATCGGAGCGCTCGCCGCGCTCGCCGGGGGGCGCGTGCTGAGCTCGCTGTTGTACGGAGTGTCACCACGTGATCCGCTAGTCCTGCTCGGCGCGGCCGTGATTCCGCTCCTGGTCGCCGCTGCGGCGAGCTACCTGCCGGCCCGGCGGGCGACGAAGGTCGATCCGATGGTGGCATTGCGATATGAATAGGGATCAGGGGTCGGGGATCAGGGGTCAGAGCGCTCGGCCGCTTTCGAGCGCGCGGCGCCTCGCTCGGCACGTCCCTAATCCCCGACCCCCGACCCCCGAGCCTCGATGAACGACCTCCGCTACGCGCTGCGCACGCTCGCCAAGAGCCCTGGCTTCACGGTCGTCGCTGTGCTCACCCTCGCGCTCGGGATCGGACCCAACACGGCGATCTTCAGCCTCGTTTACGGGGTGCTCCTCAAACCGCTGCCGTACCCAGAGTCCGATCGCCTCGTGGGTTTGGCGGAGACATACCAGGGCAACCGGAGCGAGCTGGACGTCACGTACGACGAGTTTCGGTACCTCGAGGATCACAATCCCGTGTTCCAGCGGCTCGCCGTCTCCACGGACGTCGGGTTCAGCGTGTTTACCGGAGACATCGCCGAACGGGTGAATGGCCTGCGGGTTTCGAAAGACTTCTTCGCCACGCTCGGCGTGCGGCCGGCGCTGGGCCGGGAGTTCCTCGCGGAAGAGGACCAAATGGGCGGCGCCAGTGTCGCCATCCTGAGCCACGGCTACTGGACGCGGCGCTTCGGCGGCGACCCGGGCGTAGTGGGACGCACGATTGCGCTCGACGGCCGGCCTACGACCATCGTCGGCGTGATGCCGGCCTCGTTCCGGTGGCTCTCGCCAGTAGACGTGTGGTCCACGGTGGGGCAGGTAGCGCGCAGCATCGGGGGCGGCGAGAACCTCCACTTCGTCGGCCGGTTGCCGCGTGTCTCGTACGATCAGGCGCACGCTCGCATGCAGGCCGTCATGGCCGGGTTCCGGCAGGAATTCAAGCCACGGCTCCCCCCCGACGTCGGGGAGCAGCTCTTTCCGTTGCGGCAGCTGGTCGTCGGGGCCATCGCAACCCCAGTGCGAGTTCTGTTCGGGGCGATCGTGCTGGTGTTGCTCATCGCGTGCGCCAACCTGGCCAACCTCCTGCTCGGCCGGGCCGCCGCGCGCGGCCGGGAGTTGGCGGTGCGCCTTGCCCTCGGCGCGAGCCGCGCTCGCCTGGTGCGGCAGATCTTGACGGAGAGCGTTCTGCTCGCGCTCGCGGGTGGCGCGCTCGGGCTCATCCTGGCGGATGGGGCGCTCCGAGCGCTGCTGACACTGAGGCCCGAAAACCTCACGCCCCCGACCGAGATCCACTTGGACCGCTGGGCCCTGCTGTTCACGGCTCTTACCTCGATCTGCGTCGGTATCGTGTTCGGCCTGGTGCCCGCATGGCAGGCGAGGACGGCCGATCCGCACGAGGGGCTGAGGGCCGGCACGGGTCGAGCAACGAGCGGCGCGGCCACCGGCCGGTTGCGGGGCGCACTCGTGGTCAGCGAGAGTGCGCTCTCGCTCATACTGCTGGTCGGGGCAGGCCTGCTGCTCCGGACCGTCGCCAACCTGACGCGCACGGATGCGGGATTCGATCCGCGTCGCGTGATCGCGGCCGAGATTTGGATCACCGGCTCGCGCTACGATTCGACCGCCGCCATGGCAGCCTTTTACGATCGGCTGCGGGAACGACTCGAGGAGTCCCCCGGCGTCCGCTCGGCGGCGGTGATCGAGGCGGGGATCCCACTCGAGCGTCGTGCGGGCAACCTGGCGGTGGCGGTGGACGGCAAATACCCAGGGCCGACCAGCTACCGCACCGTCACGCCGCGCTATTTCGAGACGATGGCGATCCCGCTCAGGCGGGGGCGGGACTTTTCGTCCGGGGACGTCCAGGCCGCCGAGCCGGTCGCGATCGTGAGCGCATCGTTCGCCGAACGATATCTCGGTGGCGACGGGCTCGGCCGGATGGTGACGGTCGGCGGAGGGTCCGCCGCGCCGCGCCGGGTCGTCGGCGTGGTGGGCGACACGAAGCAGTTCATCGGGGCTCCCGTCACGCCGACGGCCTACGTCCCGTCGGCGCAGACGCCCGCCGGGTTCACGCGGCTCTTCAACAGCTGGTTCCCGATCCACGTGGTGGTGCGTACCGCCGGCGGCCCTGCGGCGCTGAAAGAGTTCGTGGCCCGGACAATTCGCGCGACGGATGCACGGGTCCCCCTCGGACGCGTCCGCACGATGGAGGAGATCCTCTCGGCGTCCCTCGCTTTCCATCGTTTCCTGATGCTGCTGCTCGTTGCGTTCGCGGGGCTCGCCGTCGCGCTCGCGGCGGTGGGGATCTACGGCGTGATGAGCTACGTCGTGACGCAGTCCACTCGCGAGATCGGCGTACGCATCGCCCTCGGCGCGCAGCCGGGGCAGGTACGCGGCGTCGTCATCCGCCACGGCATGTTGCTCGCCGGGATCGGCGCGATTGTCGGCGTCGCAGGGTCGCTGGCTCTGACGCGGCTGCTCGGGAGCCAACTGTACGGCGTGACGCCGACGGACGCGGTCACCCTGGGCGGGGTCACTGCGCTCCTCCTGTTCGTGGCCATGGCGGCCTGCGTCATCCCGGCGCGGCGCGCGACCAAGGTCGATCCGATGGTGGCGTTGCGATATGAATAGGGGTCAGGGGTCTGGGGTCAGGGGTCAGAGCGTTCGGGGGCTTTCGACCGCGCGGCGCTCTCCTCGGTACACCCCTGACCCCCGATCCCTAATCCCCGACCCCCGATGAACGACCTCCGCTACGCGCTCCGCCAGCTCGCCAGGAGCCCCGGCTTCACGCTGGTTGCGGTGCTCACGCTCGCGCTCGGCGCGGGGGCGAACAGCCTGCTCTTCAGTGTGATCTACGCCGTGCTGCTCCGCCCGTTACCGTACCCCGACCCGGACCGGATCGTCTCCCTCGGCTTTGTCTCAGAGGACTCAAGGGCGGCGAGACAGTTCGCGGGCGTGGTGTCGCACACGGCCTATTTCGCGTGGCTCGACCAGAACCGCTCGCTGGCCGCGCTGGCGGCTTACACTCCGGATTTCGTGGACTTCGGCAGCGGCACCGCGCGCGAGCGACTACGCGGTACCGCGGTCACGGCGGACTTCTTCCAGGTGCTCGGTGTTCAGCCGGTCCTCGGCCGGCCGTTCACCGCGGACGACGAGCTTGGGAACGGCCCGTCGCCCGTGCTCCTGAGCTATGGCCTGTGGCAGGAGCGCTTCGGGGGCGATCGGTCGGTCGTCGGACGAGGCGTGGACGTGGACGGCGTTCCCGCGACGGTCGTGGGCGTCCTTCCGGCAACCTTTGCCTTTCCCCTCGACGCGCGCTTTTGGCGGGTGATGAGGCTGCCGCGGGGTGACTCCTGTCGGTCACCGGGGGAGCGGCCGGGGACGTGCTTCACATTGTTCGTCTGGGCCATTGGCCGGCTCGCCCCGGGAGTCTCGATAGCTCAAGCCCGCACCGAGCTGGCAGCAATCGGTGGCCGCCTGGCAGTGCACCCCTCTGACCCGGTGCGTGCAGGAGTCGACGTCGTAACGCTACACGAGCGGCTGTATGGCGGCGCGCGACCGTTGTTGCTGATTCTGCTCGGTGTCGTGGGCTTCGTGCTATTGATCGCCTGCGCCAACGTTGCGAGCCTGCTCGTGGCCCGCGCCGCTACGCGGGTGCGGGAGTTCGCGGTCCGCGCGGCGCTCGGAGCCGGCCGGATGCGGCTAGCGCGGCAGCTCCTGGCCGAGAGTCTGCTGCTCGCGATGCTGGGGGCGGCGGCCGGACTGCTGGTGCCGGTTGCGGGGCTCCACGTCTTCATGCACGTGGCACCGCTGGGCACGGGTTCGTCGGTGGATGTGCACCTCGACGCTGTCGTGCTCGCCTTCACAGCGGCGCTCGCCCTCCTCACGGGTGTGGCATTCGGGGTTGCGCCGGCGCTCACCGCTACGCGAGCGGACCTACTCGAAGGGTTGAAGAGTGGTGGGCCCACCGGCACGTCGGCTCCGCGGGGCCGGATGCGGGAAGGCTTGGTGGTTGTGGAGTTGGGCGCGGCGCTGGTCCTCTTGACGGGCGCGGGCCTCCTGGCCCGGAGCCTGCTCAACCTGTTGTCGGTGAATCCGGGATTCAGAGCCGAGCACCTGCTGGTCGCCTACCCGCAAGGGAGAGGGAGAATCACCCTCAACTCCGAGCTGCTCGATCGGTTGAGTGCGCGCCCGGGCGTTGCAGCGGTGGCGCTGGCCGGCGCGCCTCCGCTCGGCGCCCCCATGGGCAGCATTGGCCCGATTCGTGTGGACGGCTCCCCGGCAGAGAGCAGCGGCGTGTCTTACAACGTTGTTTCAGCGGATTATTTCAAGACGGTGGGCGCGACCCTGATTGGAGGGCGCTCGTTCACACCCGCCGACGGCCCCGGAGCCCAGCCGGTCGTCATCGTCAACCAGAGTTTCGCGCGTCGGTTCGTCCGAGGCGGGGACCCCGTCGGGCACTACCTCCAGATTCCAGGGCGTCGCACGATCGTCGGAGAAGTCCATGACATCCGGCAGCAGGCCCAGGACATTCCTGCGGAGCCCGAGATGTTCCTTCCCGCGGCGCAGGTCGCGGCCCCCGTCCGGGCAGCAGTAATCCGGACCGTGGGTGATCCCACGGCGCTGGTCGCGTCGGTGCGCAACACCATGCAGGAGGTCGACCCCGAGCAAGCGGCCCCGCGCGTCTACACGCTCGAGAGCGAACTGGCTCGACACACTGCCCCGCGGCGGGTGAACGCGATCCTGCTAGGAATTTTCGCCGGCGTGGCGCTGCTGCTCGCGGCGGTAGGCCTGGCCGGTGTCATGGCGGGCCTGGTCGTCCAGCGCACCCACGAAGTGGGCGTGCGCGTGGCGCTCGGCGCAGAGCGGACGGATGTGCTGCGGTTGATCGTGGGGGAGGCGGCGCGCCTCGTCGCGGTCGGCGGGGTCATCGGGATCGTCGCCGCGCTGGCGCTGACCCGGCTGCTGCGAAGCTTGTTGTTCGGCGTGCAACCGACGGACTTGGCGACGTTCTTGATCGCGCCGCTCGTGCTCGGGATTGTCGCTCTGCTGGCCACAGCGCTTCCCGCGCGGCGGGCAACGAGAGTCGATCCGATGGTGGCGTTGAGATATGAATAGGGGTCAGGGGTCGGGGATCAGGGGTCGGGGACGCGCCGCGAGCATGCGGGCGCGGGCACCGGCTCTCGCTCTTAGACGCCCCGACCCCCGATCCCTGATCCCCGACCCCCGATGAGCGACCTCCGCTACGCGCTCCGCACGCTCGCCCGGAGCCCCCGGTTCGCGCTCGCCGTGGTCCTCTCCCTCGCCCTGGGGATCGGCACCGACGTCACGATGCTCGGCCTCGCCGACTCGCTCTTGTTCCGGCCGCCCGCGCACGTCCGCGGCGTCGACCACCTGGTCGACATCCGGTTGCGCACCTACCCTGACTACGTCGATCTGCGGGATCAGACGCGCTCGTTCAGCGGCGTCGCCGGGTGGTGGGCTCCCCCGCGGCCCTACGCAATCACGGACGGTGACCGCGTCGTGCCCGTGCAGCAGATGCTCGCGTCCGGGTCGCTCTTTCCGGTGCTCGGCGTGCAACCGGCGCTGGGCCGGTTCTACACCCCCGCCGAGGATCGCCCGGGCGGGCCGCACGTCGCGGTGCTCGGCTACGGCCTGTGGCGCCGTCAGTTCGCCAGTGCGCGGGACGTCCTGGGACGTACGCTCCACGTGGCCGGTGACGGGTACACGATCATCGGCGTTGCGCCGGAGGGGTTCACGGGCGTTGCTCTCACGGATGTCGATCTCTTCCTGCCGATCACCACGACCAAGTTCGACGCCGGGCCCGCCGCGCTGACAACCCGGAACTATTCGTGGGTGCGCGTCGTGGCGCGGCTGGCTCCTGGCGTGACGATCGCCCAGGCACAAGCCGAGGCGAAAGTCGTCTATCGACGTGGCAATCCGGACAGCAGTGTTTCGAGCTGGCAGATCGCGATGCTGGGCGGCCAACCCGCCGACGTGCACCCGGTCATGGGGCTGCGGCGCGAGCTGGCGGCGGGCAGCATCCCCATCACGCTGTGGCTCGCGGGCGTCGCGACCTCGGTGCTGCTCATCGCCTGCGCCAACGTGGGTGGGCTGCTGCTTGCCCGAGGGGTCCGCAACCGACGCGAGATCGCGGTACGCGCGAGCCTGGGCGCCTCGCGCGGCCGGCTGTTCCGTGAGCTGTTGCTCGAGACTGGGATACTCGCGCTCGTGGGCGGCGTGCTGGGGTTCCTCGCGTCGCGCTGGGCCGACGGTCTGATTCGTCGCTTCATCCTCACCGACTTGGCCGCGGTGGCGTCGCCGCTCGACGCACGGCTCGTCGGTTTGGCCATCGGCGTGACGACGCTGACGGCGCTCGTCGCCGGCGTGTGGCCTGCCATGAGAGTGGTGCGGGGAGAACTCACCCAGGAGATCGCGAACGCCGCGCGGTCCCTTACCGCACCTCACGCCCACGCGCGCCGGCTGCTGCTCGCTGCCCAGCTGGCGCTCGCCACAGTGCTCGTGGTGGGCGCCGCGCTGTTCACGACGAGCTTGCGCAACGCGCGCGCCATGGACCTCGGCATGTCGCTCGACTCCGTGCTCGTCTCCGATCTCGACTTGGCCGGCGCGGGATACACGGCCGAGCGCGCCCACGCCCTCATCGATCCGATCACCGACCGGCTGATGGCCATCCCTGGGGTTCATTCCGTGGGACTCAGTGATGCCGAGATGCGGCCGGGGTTCATCACATATGGCTACTCGGTGCCGGACCGCGATTCACTGCCGCACGTCGCGTTCTTCAGCCCGAGCGCCGTGACCCCAGGATTCCTTGAAACTCTCGGCACGCCCATCGTCCTGGGGCGCGGTTTTACGCGCGCGGACCGCAGCGGGCGCGTCATCATCGTTAGCGCGGGCTTCGCGCGTCGATACTGGCCGGGGCAGGGTCCCCTCGGGCAGTGCGTGAAGGTCGGCGGCCGCACGTCGCCCTGTCTCGAGGTGATCGGCGTCTCCCACGATCGCCACACCGCACCCGGCGACACGACTACCCTGTACGAAGCCTTCGTGCCGCTCGGCTCGCCGGGCGAGCCTGCGGGATTGGCGAAGCTGTACCCGTTGACATCCGTGGCGCTCCGCGTCGATGGCAATGCCGCGCGCGTAGCCTCGGAGGCACAACAGGCGCTTCAGGAGATGTTGCCCGAGGCCCCCTCGATCCGGGTGCGTCCGGCCCTGTCGCTGTTCGACCGGGCGCTCCGTGCCTGGCGCCTCGGCGCGAGGCTCTTCACCGTGTTCGGCGCGATCGCCGTCACACTCGCCCTGTTCGGCGTGTATAGCGTGCTCGCGTATCTCATCGCGCAGCGCGGGCGCGAGCTCGCGATCCGCATCGCCGTCGGCGCAACCGCGACCGATGTATCACGCCTGGTGCTCGGGGAGACGGTGCGCGTAACCATGGTCGGAGTGGCGTGCGGCATGGTGGGGTCCGTGCTGCTCGGCCGCGGCGTGCGTGCGTTTCTGTTTGGGGTGGCACCGCTCGACCCTGCCGTTTACGCGGGCGCGGCGATTGGGCTCACGCTGGCGTCGCTTGCGGCCACAATCCTGCCGGTGCGCCGTGCGGTCGCGATCGATCCTACGGTCGCGCTGAGGTCCGAGTGATATGAATAGGGGACAGGGGTCGGGGATCAGGGGTCGGGGACGCGCCGCGAGCATGCGGGCGCGGGCACCGGCTCTCGCTCTTAGACGCCCTGACCCCCGATCCCTGATCCCCGACCCCCGATGAACGACCTCCGCTTCGCGGTCCGGACCCTCCGCAAGAGTCCCGGGTTCGCGACCGCCGCGATCCTCACGCTGGCGCTTGCGGTCGGCTCCAACACCGCCGTGTTCAGTGTGGTGAACGGCGTGCTGCTTCGCCCGTTGCCCTTCGCCGAGCAGGATCGCCTCTTCATGCTGGCCGAGCAGAGCCGCCAGGGAGCATTCCGGCCTCCGTCCTACCCGACGTTCCTCGACTGGCGAGCCCAGAGCTCGGCGTTCTCCGGGCTTGCGTACGTACGGGGCGGAGGGCAGCGGCTCGCAGGCCCAGACGGCGTTCAGAACATCGTCGGTTCCTTCGCTTCGCCGGGCTTCTTTGCGACGCTCGGCGAGGGCCCGCTGCTCGGGCGGCTGTTCACGCAGGACGAGGAGCGGGCCGGGACGCATGTTGCGGTGCTCTCGTACGCCCTGTGGCAGAGTAGGTTCGGCGGCGACCCGCACATTCTCGGCAGGACGCTCTCTCTCACCGCAGGCGTCTTCACCGTGGTCGGCGTCCTGCCCCACGATGTGGCCTATCCGCCCTGGGCGAGTGAGCAGCTGTACATGCCGATCGCCACGGTCGCTGCGACCGACCGGGCGCTCACCGAACGCGGCTTCCATGCCGACTGTCGCATCATCGGCCGTCTCAAGCCGGGGATGACCCGGGAGCTGGCGAAGGCCGATCTCGACGGCGTGGCTCGGCGTGAAGCAGCCACGTACCCTGGGTTCAACGCCGACTGGACGTCGGTCGCGCTGTTTCCGCTGCGCGATGAGATCCTATTCGGCACCACGCAACAGCTGCTCGTGCTCGTCGTGGCGGTCGGCCTCGTTCTCATGATCGGCTGTGTCAACGTGGCGAACCTGACCCTGGCGCGCGCCGGCGGGCGCGGCCGTGAGCTCGCGATCCGATCGGCCTTGGGAGCGGGACGGGGGCGGGTAGTGAGACAGCTCTTCACTGAAAGCCTCCTGCTCGCGGCTGTGGGCGGCGCGCTGGGCGTGGTCACCGCGTACGGGGCGGTCGCACTGCTCAGGCGCGCCGCGCCCGCAGTGCTGCCCCGACTCGAGACGGTAGTGGTCGGCGGTTGGGTCCTCGCCTTCGCGCTCGGCGTCACGATCATCACGGCCGTCGCCACCGGGCTGTTGCCGGCAGTGCGGGCGGCACGCCCCGACCTGACCGACTCACTAAAGGAAGCGACCGCCGGAGCCGGGACTGGACACAGGCGACAGCGCCTGCGCGCGGCGCTCGTGATCAGCGAAATCGCCCTGGCCGTGGTCCTCGTCGTGGGCGTGATCAGGAGCCTGTGGCGACTGCGGGCGGTGAACCCAGGATTCGACCCGCAAGGGCTCGTCACGTTTTTCATCTCGCCGCCGCCGCTGCGGGCCCAGGACCCGGTAAGGCTCGCGGCGCTGTATACGCAGGTCGAGGACGCGGCGCGGGCGCTCCCGGGCGTGACGAGTGTCGCCCTCACGAATTTCACGCCGCTCGCAGGCGGTGGACTGCCGTCTCCCGTCGAGATCCCAGGGCGCGCCCCGGACCCGCTGCGCGATCCGCGCGTCTGGTTCATGACCGTGTCCCCGGGCTATTTCCGCACCATGCGCATCCCGCTCCGCGCGGGACGCGAATTCACCGAGGCGGATCTCGCCCCCGGCGCGGCCGTGATAGTGAATGAAGCGTTCACGCGCGCGTTTTGGTCCGGCCTTGACCCGATCGGACGCCAGGTGACGCTGCACAAGGCGGTCCAGGGGCGCCCCGACTTCGGTGAGCCGCTCCCCGGCACTGTGGTGGGGGTCGTGGGAGACGTGCATCACTTCGGTCTCGACCTGCCGGCCGAGGCGCAGGTCTACGTCCCCTTCACCCGCAACGTCTGGGGGCATATGAGTCTCGTCGTCAGGACGGCTGTTCCTCCGGGCGGGTTCCTCCAGACGCTCAGCCGGGCCGTCCGTCAGGTCGATCCGGATATTCCGATGACGTTGACCGGCAGCACCGGAAGCATGTCGGCGGTGGGCACGGTCGATATCACTGGGGGCCTCGCGTCTCGACGGTTCGACGCATTGCTGCTGGGCAGCTTCGCTGCTGCCGCGTTGCTCCTCGCCGCGATCGGCATCTACGGGCTCCTGGCGTACGCGGTAGGGCAGCGGCGGCGCGAACTTGGGATCCGGCTCGCGCTCGGGGCGAGCCGCGGAGACGTGATGTCGCAAGTGGTGGGCGAGGGGATCCAGCTCGCGGCAGCGGGGATCGTAGTCGGCGTCTTGATCGCCCTGGCCGTCACTCGCCTGCTTACGGCGCTCTTGTACGGCGTGGGCGCGAGCGATCCCATGACTTTCGTGGGGGTCGTGGCCCTGCTCGCGGTCGTTTCGCTGGTCGCGAGTTATCTCCCCGCGCGTCGGGCGGCGCGGGTCGATCCGATGGTGGCGTTGCGATATGAGTAGGGATTCGCTGTTCGTGGCCCGCCACGCGCTGCGTCGCCTGGTGCGGCAGCCCGGGTTTTCGGTGCCGGTCGTCCTTACGCTCGCCTTGGGCATTGGAGCGACTGCGGCGGTCTTCGCTCTCGTGAACGGGGTCTTGCTCAGGCCGCTCCCGTACGCCGAGGCAAACCGCCTGGTCGAGGTAGGACATGCGGCGTCGCGCGTCGACCTACCCATGACCGGCGTCTCTCTGGGTACGGCTGACTACTACCGGGCACACAACCGCGTGTTCGAGGACATCGGCGTGTACATTGAGCAGGTCGGGACTCTGACAGATCTCGACTCACCCGAGCGGGTACGTTGGGCATTCGCGACGCCGAGCGTTTTCTCGGTGCTCAGCCCGGCGGTGACCGTCGGCCGCTTGATCCGCCCGGGGGATTATGAGCCGGGAGTCGTTGGTGTCGTGCACGGCGCCCTCATCAGCAACGAACTATGGGTGAGGCGGTACGGTGCCAACCCTAGTTTGGTAGGCCGAACGATCGAGCTCGATCGCCGGACCTACCCCGTCATCGGGGTCCTAGAGCCCGGCTTCCACTTCCCGAACCCCGACACCGACGTCTGGCTACCGTACGGGTGGCTGCCGCGAACCAAGGCCGCCGTGGGCTATCTCGGGTCCAGCGCTGTGGCTCGGCTCAAGCCAGGTGTGTCGCTCGCAGAGGCTCAGCAGGATATTCAGCGG
>Ga0209473_1001744_pt1 | contig 12101 bp, 7 predicted proteins | sample GraSoiAngelo_133_FD_185890 | JGI IMG/M metagenome (GOLD analysis project Ga0209473, IMG submission 185890) | Grasslands soil microbial communities from the Angelo Coastal Reserve, California, USA - 14_0929_05_20cm (SPAdes) (version 2) | ecosystem: Environmental > Terrestrial > Soil > Grasslands ...
ACTTCTTTCCGCCATGCAAACTCTTGCTCGCTTCCGGCGCAATCTCGCTGATTGGCCGGCCCTCGATCGTGCCTTCGAAATCGATTACCGCAAAATCATCCATTTGCAGAGCGCGCTCTGGTTCCACGTCCAGAAAATCAGCAGATTGGTCCCGCAAGCGTTCCATCGCAGTGTTCACTTCCTCTTCCGTGACCTCCAACGGCGGCAACTGCACCGTAATGTTTTTGTAATCTGGCAGGTCAAATTCAGGCGCCGTGATTACCGTTGCGCGAAACCGCATCGTCTTGTCATCGCCGATCTTGACATCCTCCAGATTTGTCAGCGACACCACGCGCAATTGTTTTTCGGCAACCGCGTCGCGATAACTTTTTGAGACCAGCTTTTTTGTGAGCTCTTCCTGAATTTCCTTCTTGAATTTCGCTTCGATCACCCGCCGGGGCGCTTTGCCCGGCCGGTAGCCCGGAATTTTGGCGTAGCGCGCGAAGTTATCCGCGATCGCATTCCACTCTTTCGCGACCTGCTCCGGCGGCAATTCAATTTGTAGCGTGGAGACGGAATCGGGCTGCTTTTCGACCTCGACTTTCATGAAGGAAAGCGACCCTACGCCGCGCGCATTTGTAGGGCAACAGCTCCCGGTTGCGGGTGTGGTAGCTGGCAGGCGACGCGCCTGCCCTATAATTCACAATCACTCACGGCCCATGCACAAAAAACATCGCGCACACATTTTCTGTCATCCCGAGGCTGAGAGCCGAGGGACCTCCCATGCGCGTATTCGTCACACAAATTCGTGCGGGTGCGAGCTAGCGATAGATCCTTCACTGTCTGCGCGGTTCAAGATGACGCCGCTATGGCCGGGTGCAGCTGCCGCTATCTCCAGCGGCAGGTCTCCAACAACCTCTGCCGCCAGCGACAGCGGGAGCTACAACCGCCATTAGCGTTGCCAGGTTACAAGCCGGATCAAGTAGGCAATTTCCAAATCGCACTCTGGTCATTTGGCGGTTTGGAAACCGCCGCTGCTTGAGATAGAAACGCCGCGCACAAAAACATCGCGCACCAGCGAAACTCCAAACCAATAGGCAAGCTCGCGATAATCTTCGCAATCGCAGATCGCAAAATTCGCAAGTTTGCCGACTTCCAATGAGCCTGTTTCGCCGACTTTATTCAAACTCGCGGCCGCATTAATGGTGGCCGCCGCGATGGCTTCCGCTGGGCTCATTCGCATTTGCGTAACCGCAAGTGAAAGCATCATCGGCATCGACGGGCCCGGTGACGAACCGGGATTGAAATCCGTCGCCACTACTACCGCCAGCCCGGCATCAATCATGGCGCGCGCGTCCGGATACTTTTTCGAACCAAGCGCGTAAGCCGACCCTGGCAGAAGAACTGGCTGGATGTTGGCTTTTGCCAGCGCGTTGATTCCATCGGCAGCAGTTTGCTCGAGATGATCTGCCGTCGCGGCTCCCAGTTCCGCCGCCAAGCGTGCGCCACCGCCGTTAGTCAATTGATCGACGTGCATCCGCAATTTCAATCCGTGCTGTTTCGCTGCGGTCAGAATGCGACGGGCCTCGTTGACATCGAAGTAGTCTCGCTCGCAAAAGATGTCGCAGTATTCTGCCACCTTCTCTCGTGCAATTCGTGGCAACATCTCTCCAATGATGAGAGAAATATAGCTGCCGTGATCCTCCCGAAATTCCGGTGGAAACGCATGCGCGCCCAGAAATGTCGGAACCGTCTCCAGCGGTGTTTCCTTTCCGATGCGCTGGATTACCCGCAAAATTTTCAGTTCGTCTTCAAGCGTGAGTCCGTAGCCGGACTTTGCTTCCACCATTGTCGTTCCATTTTGCAAAAACCAGCTCGCGCGCTTTTTCGCGAGTGCAAAAAGTTCGTCCTCGCTGGCTGCGCGCGTTGCCTTCACAGTTGTCTGAATCCCGCCCCCGCGCTTTGCAATCTGTTCGTAAGTCTCGCCCCGGGCCCGTGCTTCGTAATCGTCGAGGCGGCTACCAGCGAAAACCAGGTGCGTATGCGCGTCAATGAATCCTGGCAACACCACGCATCCACTCGCGTTGATGACCTCTGTCTCAGCGTCGCAGAGTTTCTCAATCTCGGTCGATTTGCCGACATGTGTGATCTTGCCGCCGGACGCCACAAAAGCCCCGCCGGGAATAATTGCTAGTTCGCTTAGCTCTTCCCCGCGCCGCGCCCGCGGTGGCCCGGTCAGCGTGACCAATTGCGACGCGTGAAGAAGAGCGAGGGAAGGCACGGTGGAGCGATAAAGGGTCGAACGGCTAAGCGTTAAATTGTTAGCTTGTTTGGAGGGTTCGTCCCACGCTTCGACGTTTCAACCGCCTCACCGAAACTTCTTTTCCACAATCTTACTAATTTCTTTGAATCGGGTTTCAGATTCGTCGCTGAATACCTGCACCTTGTTCAGAAAGGACGTCTTAATTTTTTCATCCTTCAGATTCGCCACATTAATTCTGACGTTCATCCCAGCTCCTTCGACACAAGCGCGCACCGCGAGAAGGCCAACGCCGACATCGGAAATAGAAGCTGGATTACCCCTGGCAGCCATTTCGGCCAGAAGGTCGTAGGCCTTCGACGCTGTCTGCATAACTCGCAGCGGCACCTCCGCCGCCAGCTTGTTGGCATTTTCGATCGCAGCCGAACGGGTTGACTTTTCCTTGGTGGAGCCTTTGGGCAGAGCAAATGCCGCCATCACCTCGTTGAAGGCGGCAGTGTCTTCGTCGACTAATAAAAGCATCTCATCCTTCATTTGCTGGGCTTTCACAGCCCAATCGCTGAAATATCTGAGTTTATCTTCCCATCCGCGTTTGCCGGCCGAGAGATTAGCGACCATTCCACCAAGAGAAATGCCCAGCGCCCCCATTAAGGCGGCGACAGAACCGCCACCGGGAGCCGGAGAATCGCTCAGGGTTTCGTTGCAGAATCGACGCAGATCCAACTTCACCAGGGATTTTTTCGGAGCAGCCGCTTCTACCTTTAGTTCGATAATTTTCTCTTTCGGATCGAACGGTTTCAACTCGTTCAAACCCATCGAGCGGATAGCAAGGTCAATCAGCTCTTCCTCCGCCGCGCCTTCAGACCAGTTTTGTTTCTGGAGAAAATGTCTTCCGGCATCAACCAGGCATTTCCTTGGGACCATGCCGACAATTTCCGACCCAGTCACGCGCAGGCCGCGTTTAGTGGCGGACTCATTGCAGGCGTCGAAGGCGGTATGGAGCGGTGTTTCATCAATATTTGTTAGATTCATCGAAACCTGTGCGATCCCGTACTCTTCCACATACCAGCCAATCGCTTTCACATGTTTTAGCATTCCCGGGATACGGATCGGTTCGCCCTTTTCGTCGACCATCGGATTTCCAGTGAGTGTGCCGTCCAGCGTCTTTACCCGGCCCATTTCTCGAACATCGAAAGCAACCGAATTCGCTCGCCTCACCGCTTTGGTGTTCAGGTTGACATTGTAAGCGATCAGGAACTCGCGCGCCCCAATCACGGTCGCGCCCGATTTAGCATTAAACTCGTTAGGCCCGAAATCTGGGCGCCAGTCCGCTTGCTTAATTTTGTCGAAAAAACCTTCGTATTCGCCCTCCCGGATGATGGCAAGATTTGCGCGCGATGGATTCTTCGCTGCTTTCTCGTAGAGATACACGGGGATTTTTAATTCGTCGCCGACACGTTTTGCCAATTCCTTTGCGCAAGCGATGGCTTCTTTCCAATTGACGTTGCTGATCGGAATAAACGGGCAAACATCGGTCGCTCCCATGCGCGGGTGCGCGCCCTTGTGTTTGCGCATATCAATCAATTCCGCCGCCTTTTGAATCCCGCGGAACGCGCTTTCCACCACCGCTTCCGGAGTGCCAACAAAGGTTACAACGGTACGGTTGGTCGTTGCGCCTGGATCAACATCGAGCAGCGACACTCCGTCGGCCGAGGCGATCGCGTCAGTAATTTGTCGGATAATGTCCGGATCGCGCCCTTCGGAGAAATTGGGAGCACATTCGATTAGCTTCTGCATAGCGATGGGATTCCTAACAGGATTTACGCGATTAACCGGATTGCAAGGCTAGAGCGACGTTCGGGGGTCCCGCATTCGTCGGCAACGTGCCGACGAAAATGTGTTCGGCAGGCCGAACACCGCAGGGAAGCTGCCTGCGCTCCCCGCAAAACGGAGGGACGTGCTTCTGCGCATCTTATCACTCCGCAAGCACCTTATTCGTTAATCGTGCTGCTGTGGACGTAGAGGAATATCAATGTCGTTAGCGGCAGCAAATTCAATTGCGCGGGCGTAACCGGCATCGGCGTGGCGCAAAATCCCCATTCCCGGATCGCTGGTGAGGACGCGTTCGAGACGGCGTTTGGAATCATTGGTGCCGTCGGCAACAACGACCATCCCGGCGTGTTGCGAATAGCCAATACCGACTCCGCCGCCATTGTGAATTGAAATCCATGAGGCGCCGGCAGCGGTATTGACGAGCGCGTTCAACAGCGGCCAATCGGCGATGGCATCGCTGCCGTCGAGCATTCCTTCGGTCTCGCGAAAGGGCGACGCGACCGAACCGGTATCGAGGTGATCTCGACCAATAACAATCGGCGCCTTCACTTCCCCGCGCCGCACCAGTTCATTAATAGCCGCACCAAACTCGGCGCGCTCACCATAACCGAGCCAGCAAATGCGCGCCGGCAATCCTTGAAAATGAATGCGCTCTTTCGCCAGTTTCATCCAGCGCGCCAGGATTGCGTTTTCCGGAAAAAGCTCGAGCGCGAGAGCGTCGGTTCGGGCGATGTCATCCGGATCGCCGCTGAGCGCGACCCATCGGAATGGTCCTTTTCCTTCGCAAAAGAGAGGGCGGATGTACTCGGGAACAAATCCGGGAATGTCGTACGCATCTTCGACGCCCGCCTTCTTCGCCTGGGTTCGAATGTTATTCCCGTAATCAAAGGTAATGGCGCCGCGTTTCTGTAATTCCAACATCGCGCGGACATGGTCAGCCATTGCTTGCATCGAGCGCTTGACATATTTCTCCGGATTCTTTGTCCGCAGTGCGATGGCTTCGGCTAACGAGATTTGATTTGGCACGTACCCGTTGAGGGCATCGTGCGCGCTGGTTTGATCAGTCAACAAATCGGGAACGAAATTTCGCTTCACCATTTCCGGGAGCACATCAGCGCAATTGCCAACCAGACCGACCGAGACTGCGCGCTTTGCCTTTCGCGCTTCGTCGACCAACTGCAATGCCTGATCGAGCGATTTCGCCATGTGATCGCAATAGCCGGTAGCGAGCCGTTTCTCGATTCGCGTCGGATCTACTTCCACCCCGATGAAGCAAGCGCCATTCATGGTCGCGGCCAGCGGTTGCGCGCCGCCCATTCCACCGAGCCCGCCGCTGACGATGAGTTTACCCGCGAGATTTCCGTCGAAATGTTTCTCCCCGGCCGCGCCAAAGGTTTCGAATGTGCCCTGCACAATTCCCTGGCTGCCGATATAGATCCAGGAACCGGCCGTCATCTGTCCATACATCGTTAGCCCGAGTCGTTCGAGTTTGTTGAACTGTTCGTAGTTCGACCAATGACCAACGAGATTGGAATTCGCGATCAATACCCGCGGCGCTTCATCGTGGGTGCGGAATTTGCCGACCGGCTTACCAGATTGAACGAGCAGCGTCTCGTCGTTTTCAAGCCCGCGCAAAGAACGGACAATGGCGTCGAAACATTCCCAACTTCGCGCCGCCCGACCAGTGCCGCCATAAACAATTAATCGCTCCGGCGCTTCGGCGACTTCCGGATCGAGATTGTTCATCAGCATGCGTAAGGCCGCTTCCTGGTGCCAGCCTTTGCAACTGCGCTCTGCCCCGCGTGGCGCGCGAATTGACCGTTTCCCGCTCATAACTTCTCGTGTTCGCTATCAAACTCTCCGGCGCGAATTGCTCTCGCGATGGCGGCAATGTCCGGCGCGAGGGCGCGGTCTTCCAGCAGGGGTTCCGCATATTTCCGGACAGTGGCGTAGGCGCGTTCCACCCCGGCACCGCCCTTCAATGGTCGCCGGTGCTCGAGCGCTTCCGCAGCCGCCAGCAATTCGATGGCAAGCAAGTTTTCCGCATTTTCCACGATCGATCGCAATTTGACCGCAGACGTCATCCCCATCGAAACATGATCCTCTTTCCCGGCGGAGGTCGGGACGTTGTCGATGCTGGCGGGATGCGCCAGCACTTTCGCTTCGTTCAAAAGCGAGGCCGCCGCGACCTGCGCGATCATCATGCCGGAATGCAAGCCGGGCTTTCGCGCGAGAAAGGCCGGCAAACCGTAACTCAAGTCGGGATTGACCATGCGCTCGATTCGTCGCTCGCTGATGCTCATCAAATCCGTCAGCGCAATGGCGGCAAAATCGAGTGCGTGCGCCAGTGGCGCGCCGTGAAAATTTCCGCCCGAAATGACATCCCCGCTGTCGGGAAACACCAGGGGATTGTCGGTCGCGCCCGCGCTCTCGATTTCCAGAATCTTTTCCACATACCCTAAAGCATCGCGCGCGGCGCCGTGCACCTGCGGAATGCAGCGAATACTGTAAGCATCCTGCACCCGCGGATCATTTTCGCGATGCGATTCGCGGATTTCGCTTTGCTGAACCAATGCACGCACGTGTTCTGCGACCGCAATCTGCCCGGGATGAGGTCGCGCCTTTTGAATCCGCGGATCGAAGGCGCGCGGTGTTCCCATCAAACCTTCCAGGGTCATTGCGCCAGCTACATCGGCCACGCGCGCGAGACGTTTGGCGCGAAAGAGTGCGAGGCCGCCGACGCTGTGCATTGCCTGAGTGCCGTTCAATAAGGCGAGACCATCTTTTGCTTCCAGCACAATAGGACTGAGCCCTGCGCGCGCGAGCGCGTCGGCTGAAGCCAGACGTTCATTTTCAAAGAACGATTCGCCTTCACCGATCAACGCCAGGGCCAGATGCGCAAGGGGAGCGAGATCGCCGCTGGCACCGACGGATCCTTTCTCGGGAACCACCGGATAAACGCCGCGATTTAGCATTTGGCAAAGGAACTCGACCACCTCGAGTCGCACGCCGCTGAAACCAAGCGCGAGCACATTGGCGCGCAGGAAAATCATCGCGCGCACTTCCGGAATCGAAAGCGGTTGGCCGACGCCGCAGGAATGGCTGCGGACAAGATTGAGCTGCAACTGGCGGAGCGCATCCGGCTCAATTTTGACATCGGAAAGTTTGCCGAAACCGGTGCTGATCCCATAGATGACCTGGCCCTCCTCGAGAATTTTTTCGACAACCGCGCGCGATTTGTGAATTCGATCCAGCGATTCGTCATTTAACTTGATGCGCTCGCTTCCAGTCGCGACTGCGTTTAGTTGCGCGAGTGAAATCGGGCGGCCAGAAATTTCCACAGCGCGATTTTAGCTGCTTGATCGCAAAATGACAAAGCGTGGCGGTGGATCGGATGATTCTGGGGAGGGAAATGCTTCTGGACATCGGGGACGAGAAGAGGCTCGTCTCCCCGAAGAAATTGGGAGCGCACCCAAAAAAGAAAAAGGCCAGGTCGCTAGCGACCTGGCCTTTACGTTAAAGCTGTCCGCAGGTGGAAGCTTATTTCGAGTACGTACGCGTCGAAGCCGCCGTCGTCCCCGTGGACATTGATTCTTTTTTTTGGGCACAAGCACCCAAGCTTAAGGCGCTGGCCAAAACGGTCAGGATCATGATTGCTTTTAAAACTCTCATTCTGTTTCTCACCCCTTTCGTAGCTGGTTGCTTTGAGCTTTATATTAGCGAAAGCAAACCGCGCAACGATTTTTCTCCGTCGCCCACGATAACCCGCTAAATCATTCCCTGATTGTTACCGGCGTGTCCACATCCACTAGATCATAGAGCTCGATGACATCTGCATTTCGCATCCGGATACATCCGTGGCTGTCGGGCATGCCGATTTTGTCCTCGTGCTTTGTCCCGTGAATGTAAATAAAACGATCACGGGTATTGGCGTTGTGCCCCTCCAGACCGTCGAGCCAGAGAATGCGAGACAAGACCAGATCTTGTGTCGGCGGCAAAGGATCGTCCGGTTTGAGCGGAACGCGGCCGACGAAAATCGTGCCGGGAGACATGGACTCTCCAATTTTATCGCTAACGCGAAACTGACCCAGCGGCGTTTTATTGCTGCCTTCTTCGCTCCCGAGCCCAAACCGCGAAGTGGACACCGGATAACGGCGGATAATTTTGCGGCCCCGCTGCAATTTCAATTCCTGATTGCGCACAGAAACGTGAATATGAAGCGGAGATTTTTGCATCGTGCCGTCGCTGCCCTAAAATGCGCCTGGGGATGAGCAAACATTATCACATCGCGGTAGTGGGAGCGACCGGCGCGGTTGGCGTTGAAATGTTTCGGGTGCTGGAGCGGCGCGGCTTTCCGGTGGCTTCAATTCGTGCCTTCGGTTCCAAGCGTTCAGCCGGCAAATCCGCCTTATTTCGCGATGAAAAGATTCCGGTCGCGGAACTGGCGCGCGAATCCTTTCGAGGAATTGATCTCGCGCTGTTCAGTGCGGGCACGGCCGTCGCGCGGGAATTCGCTCCGATCGCCCGCGACGCCGGCGCGATTGTGATCGATAACTCTTCGACCTTTCGAATGGAGCCGGAGGTGCCGCTGGTCATTCCCGAAATCAATGGCGCTGACGCGAAACTCCACCGCGGAATCATCGCCAATCCGAATTGTACTACTGCGGTCGCACTGATGGCGATTTATCCGCTGCATTGCGTTTTCCATGTGCGACGCGTTTTTGCCGCGAGCTATCAAGCAGTTTCCGGCAGCGGCGCACGCGCGATTGCCGAGTTGGAGCAGCAGGTCCGCGCCGCTTCCGAAGGTCAGCCGGCGCGTCCGGAGGTTTATCCGCACCCTATCGCCTTCAATGTACTCCCCCAAGTCGATGCATTTCTCGAAAGCGGTTACACCAAAGAAGAAATGAAAATGCAGAACGAAGGCCGTCGTATCATGCATCACCCCGAATTTTGCGCGTCGGTCACGTGCGTTCGTGTTCCGGTTTATCGCGCGCACTCGGTCGCGATCAGCGCGGAATTCACCGAACCAGTTTCGGTGGAACGGGCGCGGGAGATTTTAGCGAAGGCACCCGGTTTGGAGCTGGTTGATGAGCCGACGCGAAATCGGTATCCGATGCCGCTTCATGTTGCCGGGAAAGACAATTGTGAGGTAGGTCGGGTGCGGCGCGATTGCGCGTTTGAAAATGGACTCGCCTTCTGGGTTTCGGGCGATCAATTGTTGAAGGGCGCGGCACTCAATGCGGTGCAAATCGCGGAGCTCTTGTAGACGTTCTTGCTCCCCGGGAACAAGGAACACAGACTTTCCAGTCTGTGCGCCCAGCGAAATTTCACTCCGCTGACTGAGCCGGCTCGGGGTGGGTTGCCGAGGCAGCGGGTTAAAAACCCGCTGAGCGCACGGGCCGCGGGCCCGTGTTCCAAGCTGCCGAAAAGCGCAGGCTGGCAACCTGCGCTCCCAAGCAAAAGAAACGGCCCCGGGAATACCGGGGCCGTGCTAAACCTAATTCTTGTAAGTTACTGCGGTGATGGAGTTGGGGAGGTTTGCTCTTTCTTTCCTTTGCCCTTACTCTGGCCGCCACCTTGCTGTCCGCCCTGTTGGCCATATTGTGTACCCTGAGGCGGACCCTGGGATTGAATCTGCTCGCGACGTTTGCCACCGCCGCCGCCTTGCTGTCCACCACCCTGTCCGCCCTGTTGGCCGTACTGTCCCCCTTGCGGCTGACCTTGGGATTGAATCTGCTCGCGACGCTTGCCCCCACCGCCAACATTCTGCGACCCGGGCTGGACGTTTTCTTCATGCCGATTTTCCTTATGTTTGCCGCCTTCGGGACTGTTTTGGCTTTGCAGATTGGCGTTCGGATTTTGTGGAGTCATCGGTCCGCTAAGACCAGGCGTTTGTTCGCCCTTTTCCCTATGTCCCTTGTTCTTACCCTTGCCCTGCTCGGAAGCCTCCGCAGGTGAAGAGCCACCTGAAGTGCCTGGCTCATTTTCAAATCTCTGACCTCTGCCCTTCTTACCCTTGCCTTGCTCCATGGATTCTGCCGGTGAAGTACTAACGGACGCGCCGGGTTCCTTCTCCAATCTCTGGCCTTTGTGCTTACCTTTGTCTTGTTCGAAAGATTCTACCGGTGAGGAGCCCGGCGTCACCGCAGTGCCGGGTGCGTTCTCGACCATGTGGCCCTTTCCTTTTTTGCCGTGCCCCTGTTCGAACGGCATAGCCGTTGACGCTGGCGAAATTCCAGGCGCAACAGAGGCAGCAGCCTGATTCTCAAGTTGTTCGCCTTTGTGCTTACCTTTCCCCTTTTCGAAGGGAGAAGCACCAGGTGAAGCGAGGGCATTTACATTGGCACCAGCGTTGGGTTGAATATTGGGCTGGGGAACGTTTTGCGAGTTTTCAGTTTTAAATTTCTGTTCCAGTTTCGCCTTGGTGTTCGGATCGGAAATATTCGCCCAACCCTTTTCAACCTTGGGTTGATCAATCTTTGCTTTTACCGTTCTCGGGGCAATTTGCGCATTGGCTTTCTGCAACTTCATTGGCGCCGCAAGAACGAGTTTGTCGCCCTGAACTTTGGTGACATTTCCCGCCTTCACCGCCTGCAGCGGATCGACATTGGTGCGTTCGAGTTTCAACCGCTGAATCGGTCGAGTCGAATATCTGCTTAAGACGGCATAGTCCGGCCCGTAATTGTAAACGACGGAATTGTTATAGGTGATGTTCGTCACATTCACCGTGTTGTTGATGTAAACGACGTTCTGATTGTAATCATAGAAGTGACCACGTAGCACCGGCTCGCCGATGAAGCGCACATCGATGAAATTGTAATAGGCCGGACCGATACCGAAATCGACATCGACATGTCCAGTGATCGGCCGACTTTCATAAACGACTTCGCCGCGGCCTTCCGGAGGCAACGGAGCCCAGCCGATATAATTTCCGCCGGTCCGCCATGAAACCCAGGCCGGTCCCCATTCATAGCCGGGAACCCAGCACCAACCATAATCCTCCAGTCGGACCCAGCGGCCATAGTGGTAGGTGGCCCAGCCGAAATCTTCATACGATACCCAGGTCCAGCCGACATCGGTGTAAGCCCAATAGCCATCCGTGTACGGTCGCCATTCTGCACTGGTCGCAGCATCAGGCTGCCAGACATAGCCATAATCGGCCACTTGGTACCAGTTACCGCCATTCAAATTGTCGTAAAAAAAGTTAACCGAGACATCCGCGCCGCCCGATTGGAACACCGTTAACGCGAACGCACATACCGCTGAAAATATTAAAAAACGCTTCATAAGGTTATTCAGTGTTACGGCGTTTTAGACTTCCACGCCCATAGGTTTATTCACTGGGGATTCGAAGGCGACGAGAGCGGCAAGCGTATGTCAGGCTTAAATCCGTCATTCGAACGGGGCGCAGGCATCCAGCCTGTGGGGCAACCGGGCGTCTCGCTTGGTTAATCTTTCAAAGCAGGCTGGAAGCCACGCTGCCCCACAGGCAGGATGCCTGCGCCAGGCTTGCGATTCCGTCTCTCGCCTTAGCGCGGCCGCACCACGATAAATGAGCGAACACGATGTCGGCACACGGAAAACACGTGCGTGCTGTCTGGGTCGAGGCCAGCAACAAGTTGGTTGAATTCGCTCACCGAAGTCACTGGCTGCTGATCGATTTCTTCGATGACATCTCCGCGCTGCAATTCCGCCAAATCTGCTGCATCAACGACGACCCCGCGCACGCCCGTCGGCAAATCAAGACGTCTAGCCAAATCGGCCGTCAATTCACCAACGCGAATCGAGCCCAGCGGATTCGTATTGCTTTGATCTTCATCCGGGTTCGTATCGGGCGCATTTGGCTGCGGCATAGGATTGCTCGGATTCGGTTGTCCCGGCCGTGGAATGGCACGCGCGGTTTGAATATCCGGCGGCTGCTCCCGCAGTTCCGCCGACACCTTGAGCGGCTTACCGTCGCGCATTAGTTCGAGATCGATCTTCTTGTTTAACTCCGCTTGCGCAACCAGCGACCGAAGCTCCGGGAAAT
>Ga0209473_1001745_pt1 | contig 12093 bp, 8 predicted proteins | sample GraSoiAngelo_133_FD_185890 | JGI IMG/M metagenome (GOLD analysis project Ga0209473, IMG submission 185890) | Grasslands soil microbial communities from the Angelo Coastal Reserve, California, USA - 14_0929_05_20cm (SPAdes) (version 2) | ecosystem: Environmental > Terrestrial > Soil > Grasslands ...
CTGAAGATGACGAAGCCTCCGCCGCCGAAGAGCCGCCACCAGGTGTCCTCGACCGAGGCGAGCGCGTCGACGATCTCGATGCTCATGTCCTGGCGTCGCACGCCGTGATCGATGGCGTAGTTGAGCAGGAACTCGTCGCCGAGATGGCTGCTCTGGTGATAGAGGCGCAGCCGGCCCGACCAGATCCCGCGGCGCAGGGTCGCCTCCGGTCCGACGAAGTAATCGGCGTTGAGCAGATCGGCGGAATTCGCGTCGAGGTTGAACTGCGCGAAGACCGCGCCGAACATGCTGATCTGCAGACCGTCGCAGCCGCGCGCCTGGCGCAGTCCCCAGATCCCGAAAGCGCCGCCGAAGGCGACCAGCGCGGCGTCGATGCTGCTGCCGTGTCCTTCCGCCAGCACCTGCGAGCCGCGGAAGACCAGCCTCCGGTAATCCGCGTAGAAGCGCGGCTCGCGTTGGTCGGCGAGCAGCGGGCGGAACACGTCGTTGTCGGGGAGCGCGGCGCCGGCCAGCGTGTCTCGTGGCGCCGGATCCCGCGGTGACCGGCTGAACGTCGCGTAGCGGCAATCGACCTGCTCCGCGGAGACTTCGGGAGGGCCGTCGGCGGCGAGCGACGGCACCGCCGCCGCGAGGACGAGTGCCGCGAAGGGAAGAGCGCTACGCAACATTGGCGACCCCGAGAAGATGCCCGCGCTATCTCCCACGATTCGAGCGCGAAGTCGCGGGTTCAGACCGAAGCGGCGAGCTGAGGGTCAGGCTGCCGTCTGGAAGAGGGCCTTCTCGAAGGCGCGGCGCGAAGAAGCAGCGGTCGCGGCCCCGATGCGGGCGGCGAGGAAGTTCGCCGGATGGTAGGTCACGTCGGGTTCGTCGGTGGCGAAGCGCTGGAATCCAGCCGATTCAAGAAGCCGGGAGAGGCGGCGGCGGTATTCCCAGGGATCGTTGCCCGCGGCGGCGACGTCCCAGTGCCAGGAAAGCGCCTCGCCAATGACGATGTAAGGGTCGAGGCGATCGCCTTCGGCGAAGGCTTGCATGAGCTGGCGGGCGACGCCGCGATTGCGGAACGGCGCCGCGACTTCGACCGCGCCGAGCTCGCGTACCTCCGGGATCGCTTCCCAGCGCCGCGAGATCCGCTGCCCGTTCCACTCGACGGGAGCGAACGGCAGATCCGCGGCGTATCCGATGAGCGCACCTTCCAGGAGCGCCACGGTGATGGTGCCGCCGATCGCCAGCGACCTTCCGAACATCGCGAGCACTTCCGGAGTGGGAACGACGGCGGAGAATCCGCTCGCGACGCGCAATCCCTCGATCTGCGAAAGCGTCTCGAACCGCTGGACGGTCAGGTTTCCAGCCATGCCGTCCGGTCTATTCCGGTGGGAAGGCCGGCGTCACATGCGATCGCGCATGCCTCCCATGCGGAAAAGCCGACGCCGCCGATGCTCACCCCGCTCCTGTCGGGGAGGCGAGGGCGGCAGGACGATGCTCGTCCCCTCTTGTGTAACGATTACCGATCGGCACTGCAGGCATCGCTCGAACGACATGCCATTGTTGGTGCCCAGCCGCTCGATTTCCAAGTGCTGACAAGTATTGCCGGCTGTATCGATCATGGGCGCATTGCTAAGACGCGTGTCAGCTTCGAGCAATGTTTGTTGCTGGTTACCGACGCTTCTCGCGCTGCATGACGATCATTCCCGGCGGCACGTCGCGCGATTCGAGCGCGAGCGCATGGCCAGGGTCATTGTGATACCTTCGCACTTTCCCGAAAGGACGTCTCCAATGAGCACCGCACTCGCTCTGTACACGTTGCTCCACGTGGTCTTGAGCCTCGTCGGCATCTTTTCCGGGCTTCTGACGGTGGGAGGATTCGTCGCAGGCAAGCGTCTCGACGGATGGGCCAACGTCTTTCTCGTGACCACCGTTGCCACGAACGTCGGCGGGTTCGGCTTTCCGTTCGAGAAGTTCCTGCCCTCCCATGCGGTGGCGATCGTCTCGATAATGGTGCTCACTGTCCTGATCGTCGCCCGCTACTTCCGGTATCTCGCGGGGCCATGGCGTGGCGTCTACGTGATCACCTCGGTCCTCGCGCTGTATCTCAACGTCTTCGTCCTTCTTGCCCAGCTCTTCTTGCGCCTGCCGGCGCTGATCGCCGTCGCCCCGACGCAGAAGGAGCCTCCCTTCGTCGCGACGCAGGTACTCGTTCTTGCGCTGTTCGTCTGGCTGGGGGCGGCGGCGGTGCGGGGATTCCGCGCCGCACCGACCGCCTCCGCAGCGACCGTGCGGGGCTGACGGATTACCCGTCCCGGGACGGGCTGCTCTTCGACTAGTCGTCCCGGGACGGGTGGATTCAAGCAAGCCGCAGCGGCTTCAGTTGCTCGCCACCCGGACCCCCTCCGACCTCGACCCGAGGATGTCGAACCGTCCCATCAGGCCTCCGGCGAAGAAGAAGTTCACGCTCGGATCCGGTACGTTGGAAAAGCCGTTCTGCTGCGAGAGCGACTGGGTGAGGAACACGGTCGCGCTCGCCCCGACGTATGGGGAGACGCTGAATTCCGGGCTCACCCGGTAATCGACCCCGACCTGCAGGCGAGCGAGGTCGAGCCCGTGCCGGGAATCGGTCGCGCCCGGCTTGCTGATCCAGTGCCCTCGCCAGCCCGCGCCGAGCCCCACCCTGCACGCCAGCGGTCGCGCTCCAAACGTCGCTGTCGCTCGGTGTGAGGTTGCCGAGGCTGTACTTGCCGCCGGTGCCGTAGATGCCGACGAGCCAGTTCGGGTTGATCCGGTACCCCAGGCTCAACTGGACTTCGCCGCCACCGTGGGTGAGGTCGGTCAGCGTCGGCGAGTTTCCGCCGATGTCGCCGACGCCCTGGCTGTATCCGAAGCCGAGGCCGATCTCCCAGGCGTTGGAGGGCGCTCCGGGCGGGGTGCGCTTGACGGGGCTGGTGCTCACCTCCGATTCGCTTTGCGTGTAGGTGGGGTCGATGATTCCGACATCCCCCTCCTGCGCCAGGGCGGGGCCCGCGGCGGCCGCGAGGGCGATGGCGATGGTAACGATGCTTCCTTTCATGGCTGCTCCTTGTCTGCTCGGTCTTTGCCGATTGACGAGCGGCCCTTGCAGCCGGCGGGCCGGATCGTAAAAGGCCGCTTTACCGGCTTTTCCGACGCCTCGGCCAGAATTGCGGCGCGACTTTGTGCAACGCGCCGACAGGGGAGCGTCGGATGGTGATCAGTGGATTACCGGATCAGGAAGACGAATCGGCGCCGTTTCCCGCGAATCCATACTTCTTCAAGCGATCGATGAGCGACCCGCGGCTGAGGCCCAGGCGCCGTGCGGCCTCGGACTGGTTGCCCGCCACCGAGGCGAGCGTTCGCGCGATCACGTTCCGCTCGAGCGCCTCGACCTGCTCGCGCAAGCTGAGCGTGCCGTCCGGAGGAGGCTCTGCCCCGGGCTCGGCCGCGATCGCCGCGGCGCCCGGGAAGGCCGCAACCGCGATCTCTCCTCCGCCCGACAGCGCCACCATCCGCGCGACGGCATTCTCGAGCTGGCGGACATTGCCCGGCCAGTCCGCGCGCTGCAGCGCCTCGATCAAGTCGGGGGCGAGGCGCACGCCCGTCATTCCGAACCGCTCCCCGTAGCGACGCGCGAACTCGGCGGCCAGCGCGGGGATGTCCTCGCGATGGTCGTGCAGCGGAGGGACGATCAGCTCGACGACGGCGAGCCGGTAGTAGAGGTCCTCGCGGAAACGGTGCGCCCGCGCATCCGCCGCGAGATCGCGGTTGGTGGAAGCCACCACGCGCACGTCGACCTTCTCCACCCTTCCAGCGCCGACCGGTTGGATCTCCCCCTCCTGCAGGACGCGGAGGAGCTTCGCCTGAACGGACGCCGACAGCTCACCCACCTCGTCGAGGACCAGCGTGCCGCCGTTCGCCTCGGCGAAGAAACCCCGCCGCGACTGCGTCGCGCCGGTGAAAGCGCCGCGCACGTGGCCGAAGAGCTCCGCTTCCGCCAGCTCGCCCGGGATGGCGGCGCAATTGAAGCGCACCAGCGGTCCCGCTGCGCGCCGGCTCTCCGCATGGAGGAGCGAAGCGATGAGCTCCTTCCCGGTTCCGGTCTCCCCTCGGATCAGCACCGTGATGTCCTTGGGACCGATGCGGTTGACCGCCTCGAGCAGCCGGCGCATGGGCGGGGAGTCGCCGACGATGGCGCGGCCGAGCGCCTTCTCCGCCGTCAACCGGCGGTTCTGCACCCGCAGCGATCTCGCTTCCAGCGCGCGATCGAGGACCAGCGAAAGCTCGTCGATGTCGAAGGGCTTGGTGACGTACTCGTAGGCGCCGCTCTTCATCGCCCGCACGGCGATCCGCTCCGAGCCGTGCGCGGTGAGCATCACCACCGGAAGCGACTCGTCGCGCTCGTGCACCGCCTGCACCAGCTGGACGCCGTCCATTCCCGGCATCGAGTAGTCGGTGACGACTCCGTCCACGCCGTCGAGCTTGGCGAGCGCCTCCTGCGCCGAGCGCGCCAGCACCGGCTCCATGCCGCGCGACTTGAGCAGTTGGCTCAGCGTGAAGAGTAGCGCCGGCTCGTCGTCGACCAGCAGCACCCGCGCAACGTCGCTCCTCGGCATGTCGCGGCCTACGCCCTCGCTCCGTCGCCCGCCAAGCCGTCGCCTGCGCGCACGGCCCGGATGGGCAGCGTGCCGACCGCGGTGGTGCCCCTGCCGGGCTCGCTGGAGTAGACGAGCGATCCGCCGTGCTGGGCGAAGGCGGCGCGCGCAGTGACGACGCCCAGGCCGGTGCCGTCTTCGCGGGTGGTGAAGAACGGAGTGCCGAGGCGATCGAGGACCTCCGGCGCCATGCCCCGCCCGGAGTCGCGCACGGCGATGCGGGCGGCGCGCTCGGCCTCGAGCTCGATCTCGACCTCGACATTTCCGCCCTGCGCCGTCGCCTCGACTGCGTTACCGATCAGGTTGAAGAGCGCGTCCTTCAAGCGGCGGGGATCCGCCTCGATGACGGCGTCGCCGCGGCGGCGCAAGATCACGCCGGCGCTCGCGGCCCGCGCGTCCATCAGCGACAGCACCTCGTCGCAGAGCGCGCCCAGGGCGACCTGCTGCGGCTGCAGCGCCTCGAAGGGGCGCGAGAAGGAGAGGTACTCCTTGAGGATGTTCTCCATCCGGTCCACCTCGGCGGCGACGACGCGAAGCTGCTCGCCGAGATCGGGATCACAGATGGTCACGTTGCGGGCCGAGAGCTGCACGAGCCCCTTGATGGCGGCGAGCGGATTCTTCAACTCGTGGGAAAGCTTCCAGCCGATCTGCTCCATCTCACGAGCGCGGGCGAGGGCGCGATACACCATCTCCTCGCGCGCCCGGCCCAACTGGCAAGCGCTGTCGCCCACGGTGCGAGTCAGCAGGAGCGCATAGCGCGTGTGCCAGGCGCCGGTGGTCGCGAGGACGGCGAGGAGCACGATCCAGTAGCCGGGTTGGGGCACGTCGGGTCCGAACCAGCGCCCGGGCAAGACCGCCAGCAGGGCCAACCCGCTTCCCAGGATCACCAGGATGTTCTTCGCCGCTCGCGTAAATCCACTCTTGATGACGAGGTCGGAGAAGGGGATGAGGACCGCCGGCAAGAGCGGGCTGCGGATGCCTCCGGTGAGGACGAGCGTAAGGAACATGAGCAAGAAACGCGGGACCATCTGCCGCGTCTCCTCCCAGGGGGAGGCGGGCTTCGGCGCGAATACGGAGGTGGTGCGCGACAGCCAGACCACGAACATCGTCAGCGAGGCGCAGAACGCCACCGCGAGCGCGACCACCCGTGGCGCGGGATACCCGGTCAGCGCCAGGACGCCGACGATGAAGGTGTCGAGAGCGATCAGCCAGGCGAGCTTCCCGCGCATCGCGCTCATGTAGGCGCTCGTGGCGCGGGCGCGATACCAGCGCTCGGCTTGCTCGACGGACGGCACGCCGGGATGCTCCGCAAGAATCGAGCCGGTTTCGGGGTGGGCGCCGCCCATGCCCTCCAGTATAGGCCGACTTCCCGCGCCTGCGGCGAGTGTCGGAGTCCTGAACCACTCTTCCGGAAGCTTGTTCAGCATTCCGACAGGCTAACGGTCTGGCGAGGAGCCCGCCGGAGATCCTCCGCTCGTGCTGGCCGGTCCGGCACGGCGCGTGAAAGGGCGCCGCGGTCATGCAACGGAACGGCGGAGACTTCCTCATCGCGGCGGCACTCTTCCTGCTGCTCTTGCTCTATTCGCTTCCCTCGCTGGCGCTCCAGCCGGTGGAGACGTTCGTGGCCGGCGCGCGGCAGCGCAATCCCGACGCGCTCGAGGCGCGGGCGAATCTCGCGCAAGAGGAGGCGCAGGCCGACTCGACGCTGGGCCGGGTGCTGCCGGGCATCTCGGCGCGGGGCTCGTACACGCGCAACCAGTACTCGTCCTCGATCGACATCGCGCCGCCGGGCCAGGCGCCGCAGCCCATCACCGTGGTTCCGAGCGATCAGTGGGACGGCAGCGCGACCTTGCGCGTGCCGCTCATCGATCTGGCGGGCTTCCAGCGCGTTTCCGCCGCGAAGACCAGCGCGCAGGCATCCGCGCACCAGCTCGAAGCGACCAGGCTCCAGGTCGAAGGGCAGGCCGTCCAGGACTACTACCAGGTGGTCGCGAACCTTGCCCTGGTGGCCGCGTCGAGCGCCGCCCTCGACGTGTCGCGCGAGAGCTTCCGCCTTGCGCAGGCGCGCTATCAGGCGGGAAGCGCCGCGGCCCTCGAAGTCGATCGCGCCCGCGCGGACGTCGAGCAGCAGGTCCAGCAGCTTGCCGCCGCCGAGCTCCAGGTCGCCCTGACAGCGCGCGCTCTCGAATCGGCCTCCGGCGTCGAGCCGGATCTTTCCAGCGTCGTCCGGCTCTCCGACGACCTGCATCCAGAGGGGAACCTCGATGCCTTCGAGGGCGGACTCTCGCGCCTTCCCGCGGTGGCAGCGGCCACGGCGAGCACGAACGCGGCGGAGAAGCAGGCAGACGCGCAGCGGCTTGCGCTCGCTCCCAGCGTCGCCGGCTCGTTCACCGAGCGGGGGACGAACGCGCCCGGATTCACCGGACACGAATGGTCGTACCAGGCGGCGGTCACGGCCACCTGGTCGTTCGATCTGACGAACATCGCCGACATCCGCTCGCAAGAAGCGGCGGTCGATGCCGCCCGTGCCCGCGAACTACGGACCGTGCTCTCGTCGCGCGACTCGATCCACCGCGAGTGGAACACCATCGTCGCCGGCATCGCCCGCAGCCGCTCCGCGCGAGCGGGCCTCGAGGCGGCGCGCCACGCGGCGGCGCAAGCCCGCGAACGGTACCGCGCTGGAACCATCACCCAGCTCGATCTCCTCCAGGCACAGCGCGATGCCTTCAACGCCGAGGTCAGCCGCATCCAGTCGGACGCGGACCTCGTCAACGCGCGCGCCCAGCTCCGCCTCTCCACCGGACACAGTCTGCTCTCGGAAAACGCAGGGAAGGGAATGCCATGACCCGTTCGATGAAATTGCTGCTCCTCGGCGCGCTCGCGCTCGCCTCCGCTTGCAAGAAGGTCGAAGGCGCTCAATCGGCGCCGCAGCGTCCCCCCGCCCCGGTCTCGGTGGCCACCGCCGTCGAGCGCGACGTGCCCGTGTACCTCGACGAGATCGGCAAGAACATTGCTCCGGAAGTGGTGACCATCCAGGCCCAGGTCCCGGGCCGCATCACCGGAATCCACGTGAAGGACGGCGCCACCGTGAAGCGCGGCGACCTCCTCTTCACCATCGACCCGCGTCCCTACCGCGCGCAGCTCGATTCGGCAGAGGCGAGCCTGGCCCGCAACCAGGCCGAGCTGGAGCTTGCGAAGCTCGAGTTCGGACGCGTGCAGAAGCTCCTCGAGACCGACGCGATCTCGCAGCAGGACCACGATTCGCGCAGGAGCGCAGTTGCCGTCTCGCAGGCCCAGGTACGCCTCAGCCAGGCGGCAGTTGCGACCGCGCAGCTCAACCTCGAATACTGCTTCATCCGCTCCCCCATCGACGGCCGCGCCGGGCAGCGCCTCGTGGATCTGGGCAACGTCGTCAATCCGAGCGCCTCGGGTGGCCTGCTCGTCATCCAGCGTCTCGACCCGATCTACGCGGACTTCACCATCGCGGAAAACGACCTTGGTTCCGTGCAGCGCGCCCTCGCGGCCGGACAAGCGAAGGTGGAAGTGCGGCTGCCCGACGAGCCCGACAAGCCTCGCACGGGAACCCTCACCTTCCTCGACAACGCCGTGCAGGATGGAACGGGCACCGTGAAGCTGCGGGCGTCGATCGAGAATCGCGATTGGCGGTTCTGGCCAGGAAGATTCGTCAAGGTGCGCCTCGTGCTCGGCACGCAGAAGGGCGCCGTCCTGGTGCCTGCCACCGCCACGCAGATCTCGGCCAAGGGTCCCTTCGTCTACGTCGTGAAGGACGACTCGACGACGGAATTGCGCCCCGTCGCGGTCGGGCAGCGTCAAGGTGACCTGGTCGCGGTCGCGCAAGGACTGAAGGGAGGCGAGCGCGTCGTTACCGCCGGCCAGCTCGCCGTGACTCCCGGTGGCAAAGTGAGGAGCCAGCCGTGAACCTTTCCGAGCCGTTCATCCGCCGTCCGGTGATGACCGCGGTCCTCACCCTCTCCGCGGTCCTCTTCGGCGTCCTTTGCTACTTCCAGCTGCCGGTCAACGACCTGCCGACGGTCGATTATCCGGTCATCCAGGTCAACGTCGATTATCCCGGCGCGAGCCCGGAGACGATGGCGGCCAACGTCGCCACGCCGCTCGAGCGGCAGTTCATGCAGATCAACGGGCTCGAGCTGGTGACCAGCAAGAGCACGCAAGGGCACGCGACGCTCACTCTGCAATTCGATCTGAACAAGAGTCTCGACGCCGCGGCCACCGACGTGCAGACGGCCATCACGCAGGCATCGGGCGGCCTTCCCGTCGATCTGCCTTCGCCGCCGACGTTCTCGAAGACGAACCCGAACGATCAGCCGATCATGTACATCGCCCTCACCAGCGACTCGGTCACCGCCGGGCGGCTCTACGACTACGCGAGCACCCAGGTCGGGCAGCGCATCAGCATCCTGCCCGGCGTGAGCCGCGTGAACGTCTTCGGTTCCAAGTCGGCGGTGCGCATCAAGGCCGATCCGTCGGCCATGGCATCGCGCGGCATCTCGGTCGACGACCTCGCTTCTGCGATCAAGGCGGGTACGAGCTACACCGGAGCCGGCCAGCTCGACGGCCCGAGCGGCACCACGCTGCTCTCGCCGCGCGGACAGCTGGAAGGCGCCGAGAGCTACGAATCGCTCATCGTCGGTACCAAGAGCGGCGCGCCCGTCTACCTGCGCGACGTCGCCAGCGCGACCGAGACCGTGCAGGACGAGCGAGTCAAGCTGCTCTTCTGGGCGCGCGGGTACGAGATTCCCTCGGCGACGGCGGTTGTGGCGGTCACCCGGCAGGCGGGCGCCAACGCGGTGGAAGTCTCGAAGAGCGTTCGCGACCTGTTGCCGATCATCAACGCCGAGCTGCCCGGCTCGATCCGCGCCACCCTCATCTACGACCGCTCGCAGACCATCGTGAACAGCGTGAAGGACGTCCGCGAGACGCTCCTCATCGCCTTCGCCCTGGTGGTGGTGGTCATCTTCTTCTTCCTCGGCCGCGCGACCGACACGCTCATTCCGGCCGTTGCGCTGCCGCTCTCGCTGCTCCTCACATTCATAGCGATGAAGCTTCTCGGCTACAGCCTCGACAACCTCTCGCTCATGGCGCTGACGCTCGCCATAGGCTTCCTCGTCGACGACGCCATCGTCTTCCTCGAGAACACCGTCCGCCGGATGGAGCGGGGAGAGAAGGCGCTCGAGGCGAGCCTGAACAGCGCGAAGGAGATCAGCTTCACCATCCTCTCGATGACCATCTCGCTCGCGGCGGTGTTCATCCCGCTCGTCTTCATGCCGGGTCTGGTGGGCCGCATCTTCCGCGAGTTCGCCGTCACCATCGTCATCTCCATCTTCGCTTCCGGAGTCGTCTCGCTCACGCTCACGCCGCTCATGACCTCACGGATGCTCACCGACCGGGGGCACGGCGCGAAGCAGACCTGGATGGAGCGGGTCATCGGCCGCATCGAGAAGCGGGTGCTCGACTTCTACGGGAAGTCGCTCACCTGGTTCCTGCACCGGCGCTGGATCTCCGCCGCCATCTGGGTGGTCTGCCTCGCCGGCACCGTGGCACTCTTCATCGTGGTTCCCAAGACCTTCCTTCCGGAAGGGGACAGCGGCGTCGTCAACGGCGTCTTCATCGCCCAGGAAGGCTCCTCGCCGCAGCAGATGCAGGCGCTGCAGGAGCGCGTCAGCCAGGCGGTCCGCGAGGATCCCAGCATCGACCGCGCCATCTCCGTCACCGGTCTCAACGCCTTCCTCTCCTCGAATCAGGGGCTCACCTACATCTTCCTGGGAGGAGGCGAGAAGCGGCCTCCAGTCGCCGCGGTGGCTGGACGCCTGATGGGACGCATCGCGGCCATTCCGGGCGTGTTTCCCTTCTTGCGCCCTTATCCGGTGCTGCAGATCAGCACGGGCGCGACCAGCCAGAACCAGGGCCAGTACGCGTTCTCCCTCTCCGGCGTGAATCCCGACCAGGTCTACGAGGCCGCCGGGAAGCTGATGGAGAAATTGCGGCCCTATCCGGGCTTCGCGACGCTCTCGTCGGATTGGTTCAACCACACGCCGAATCTCGAGATCGACATCCTGCGCGAGCAGGCAAAGATCCTCGGCGTCTCCGAGACGCGCATCCTCGCGCTCTTGCGGAACGCGTACTCGCAAAATTACCAATACCTGATCAAGAAGGCAGACGATCAGTACCAGGTGATCCTGGAGGTCAAGGACAGCGAGCGCTCGAGCGCCGACGACCTCTCGCTCCTCTACATCAAGTCCGACGACGGCAAGAACATGGTGCCGCTCAGCCAGCTGGTGAAGTCGCGCACCCTGCTCGGACCGCAAGCGGTGAACCACCTCAACCAGTTCACCAGCGTCACGCTCTTCTTCAACCTGAAGCCGGGAGTCGCGGTGGGCGACGCGACCGCGTTCATCGAGCGGGCCTCTCGCGAAGTAGTGCCGCCCGCGGTGCGCGCCAGCCTGCAGGGCGAAGCGCTCACCTTCCGCGACACGGTGCGGAACCTCACCCTGCTCATGCTGCTCGCGGTCTTCGTCATGTACGTGGTGCTGGCGGTTCTGTACGAAAGCTATGTGCATCCCATCACGGTGCTGAGCAGCCTGCCTGTGGCATTGGTGGGCGGACTCCTCACGCTCTGGATCTTCCGCGAGCAGGCCTCTCTCTACGCCTACGTCGGGATGTTCATGCTCATGGGCATCGTGAAGAAAAACGGGATCATGATCGTCGACTTCGCTCTGCAGCGGATCGGCGAAGGGGCCACCGCCGAGGAGGCCATCCACCATGCCAGCCTGGACCGCTTCCGGCCGATCATCATGACCACCGTCGCCGCGGTCATCGGCGCTTTGCCCATTGCGCTCGGATACGGAGCCGACGGGGCCTCGCGGCGTCCGCTCGGGCTCGCCATCGTCGGAGGGCTCGTGGTCTCGCAGTTCATCACCCTCTACATCACGCCCGTCATCTATCTCTACCTCGAGGACTTCCAGGAGAAGGTCCTCGACCGCGTCGCCTTCTTCCGTTCGCGGCGGCCCGCGCTGGGTGCCGCGGTAGCCGTGCAACCAGCAGGAGCGCCATGACCTCATTCCCCGAGCTGGCGACGCGGTACTGGAAATCGATCCATCGCGTTTGCTGGAATCTCTTGTCCGATCGGAAGGCGGCGGCCGAGGTCGCCGAGGCGACGTTCCTCTCGGCGTTGCACGACCCCGGAATCCTTCCTCGCGGCGTGCCGCCGGAGAGGGCGCTCTATCGGGAGGCGGTGAGCAGATCGCTCCACCGGCTCCCCGCCGTCCGGAAGACTCCGTTCGACAGCGAGGGCGCGGGTGGAGCAATCCGCCAGGTCCTGCTGCGCCTCGACGCCATCGATCGAGCCGCCTTCGTGCTGCGCGAGGTCGAACAATTGCCGACCGAGGAGGTTGCG
>Ga0209473_1001752_pt1 | contig 12074 bp, 10 predicted proteins | sample GraSoiAngelo_133_FD_185890 | JGI IMG/M metagenome (GOLD analysis project Ga0209473, IMG submission 185890) | Grasslands soil microbial communities from the Angelo Coastal Reserve, California, USA - 14_0929_05_20cm (SPAdes) (version 2) | ecosystem: Environmental > Terrestrial > Soil > Grasslands ...
GAAGACGCGCCCGAGGCGTCCGCTACTGTCGAGAAAACGCCCTATCGAAAATGCGCGCGTTGCTGGCGTCATCGCGAAAGTGTCGGGCAAAGTAGCGCCCATCCCGATTTGTGCGACCGCTGCGAAACCGTCGTCGCGTCGGCAAAAAAAATGGAGGGGCGAGCTCCTGCGAGTCCGTGAAAAACGCCATGCCCGAGTTTGCCGTCCCCTGGAGGGACGCGCGGAAGCGCGTCCCTCTGCTTTACGAGCGGAACACAGACTTGCAGTCTGTGCGCCCAGCGGAGTTCCACTCCGCTGAATCCGCCGCCAACAGGCAGCTGTGTCTATGAAGTGGATCGCGTTTCTTTCACTGCCGCTCTATGCGCTCGATCAGATCAGCAAGTATTGGATTTTGCGCCACGTCGACGCCGAATCCCAGATCTCTATCATTCCTCGCTGGTTCTATCTGGTCAATGTCCCCAATACCGGGGCGGCTTTCGGCTCCTTCAAAAACAATAACGTGTTCTTTATCGTGCTGTCATGCATCGCTCTAGTCGCGGTCGTTTCCCTTCTCTTGCGAAAACAGGATAACAAAGACGCCTGGCGCGATCTCTCCCTTGCTTTGCTCCTCGCCGGGGTGTTGGGGAATCTGACCGATCGATTGACCCATGGTCATGTCATCGATTTTCTTCTCGTTAATTTACATGTTCGCTTTGCTGATCCATGGCCTGCCTTCAACGTCGCCGATTCCTGCATCTGTATCGCAGTGATCTGCTTCATCATTCATACCTTGCGACAAAAACCGGCCTCCGCGGCCGAAGATAGAAGCGATTGATTCGCGCGAGCAGACTTGTAGGGCAGGCGCTCCCGCCTGCCGATTCCCGAGCTGGCAACCGGGAACGGTTGCCCTACAAGCCCGCGCAATGCAAAACTAGTAACGGTGAAGGCAATGGAAGAAACGGCGCGCGCCATCGCGACAAAACTGCGCGAACACGACCACATCGCCTTCTTTGCCGGCGGCTGCGTTCGCGACATGGTGCGCAAGCTTCCGCCGAAAGACATCGACATCGCGACTGACGCGCGACCGGAGGAAGTGCAGAAGTTGTTCCCGCGCACCTATGCGGTCGGCGCGCACTTTGGAGTCATTGTCGTTCTAGAAAACGGATTCCAGTTCGAAGTCGCTACCTTCCGTTCCGACGACGTCTACCTGGACGGACGTCGCCCGAGCGAGGTTCGTTTTTCATCACCCGCGGAAGATGCGCGGCGGCGCGACTTTACCATCAACGGAATGTTTTTCGATCCGGCGAAAAATGAAGTGATCGATTTCGTCGGCGGCCGGGACGATCTAAAAGCGAAATTGATCCGTGCGATCGGCGATCCGGCGCAACGTTTCGCGGAAGATCGCTTGCGCATGCTGCGCGCCATTCGGTTCGCCACCGTGCTCGAGTTTCAAATTGAAAGCGAAACCTGGAATGCGCTGCAGCAAGCCTCCGCTTCCATTAGCGAGATCAGCGCCGAAAGAATTCGGGACGAGCTAGTCCGTATTTTTCTTTCACCACAGCGCTTGCGCGGCTGGGATTTGCTCGATCAGTCCGGCCTCCTCCGCGCCATTCTGCCCGAGATTGAGCCGATGAAGGGTTGTGCCCAACCGCCGCAATTTCATCCCGAGGGGGACGTCTTTCAGCACACCCGGTTAATGTTGGAGCTTTTGCCGGAAAACGTTTCCGTGCCGCTCGTTTTTAGCGTCATTCTGCACGATGTCGCCAAGCCGCCGACGGCAACGGTAGATGCGGACGGTCGCATCCGTTTCAACGAGCATGATCGCCTCGGCGCGGAAATGACCGAACAAATCATGGAGCGCTTGCGTTTTTCGCGCGCCGAAATCGACGCAGCCGTGGAGATGGTTCGTCAGCATATGGTTTTCAAAGACGTGCCTCGGATGCGGGTGGCCAAACTGAAGCGGTTCATGGCGCGTCCCACTTTCGAAGAGGAACTGGAATTGCATCGGGTCGATTGCGCGAGCAGTCATGCCATGCTCGACAATTACGAATTTCTCCAGCGCAAAAAGGAAGAATTCGCGAACGAGCCGATCATTCCGCCACCTTTGGTTACGGGGAACGATCTGATCGCGTTGGGAATGAAACCCGGTCCAAGATTTGGCGAAATCCTGGAAGCAGTAGAAACTCGCCAACTCGAAGGCGCCTTCAAGACCCGCGAGGAAGCGCTCGATTGGGTAAAGCGCGAATACGGGTAGCGCGCGCATCTTGCGCGCAGTTTGCCGCATTCTGCGGCGAACCGTCTTCGTTCGTGGCGTAACGACCGTTTCGCAAAATGCGCGCGCTACCCTCTTTGACATCAAACCTCAACCATCGAACATCAAACATCCCCAAGGATCCCATGCGCATCCTGATGATCAGCGCTGAAGCGCCGCCTCTCCGCCGCGCCGGGGCACTCGTGGACGTGCTCGACGCTCTCCCTCACGAACTGCGCGAAGCGGGCCATGAAGTCAGCGTGGTCTTGCCGTTTTATCGGGAGATTCGCGAGAACAGTTTGGTGGAGATAAACGATACCGGCGTGACGGTTGACATTCGCGTGGGGGAAAAGAATCACGTGGCGGAATATTTCGAAGGTCGGACTCCGAGCGGCGTGCAGCTATTTCTTGTTCGGTGCGACGAATTTTTTGATCGCCCGGAAATTTACGGCGAACACGGAGCCGCCTACGAAGACAACGCCACCCGCTTTATCTTTTTCAACAAGGCCGCCATCGAACTAGCGCGACGCCTGACGCCGGCGCCACAAATCTTACACCTGCACGATTGGGCCGCCGCCCTCATCCCGGTTTACATCCATGCGCACAATCTGCCATTCGCTACTGTCCTAACGATCCATAGACTGGCCGAGCAGGGAAGTTTTTGGGGGCTTGATTTCGCTCTCACCAATCTGCCGCAACGTTTTTTCTCGCTCCGTGGGGTCGAGTTTTTCGGGCGCCTCAATTTTTTGAAAGCCGGCATCGTTTTCGCTGACCGCGTCACCACCGTCAGCGAGCATCATAAGCAGGAAATCCTCCAACCTGAAGGTGGCTATAAACTCGACGTCGTCCTCCGCGAAAATGCCCGCAAGCTCAGCGGCATCTTGCATGGTGCCGATTACGCGCGGTGGGATCCGGCGACCGATCCCCTGCTGCCAGCTCATTTCGAGTCCGAAAAATTATGGGGCAAAATGATTTGTCGTGACGATTTGCTGGCGGATCTCGGGCTCGCCCCTGCGCCGCGCGGCCCGGTTTTTGGAATGGTCACGCGTGTGGTCGCCGAAAAAGGTTTTGGGATTCTCACCCCGCTCTTCGATCGCCTGCTCACGGATGACGTGCGCCTGATTATTCTGGGCGAAGGCGACCCGGCATTCGAAACTGCCCTCGCCATCGCGGCCCGCCGCTATCCGTCACGATTCGCCTATAGCCGTCATTTCGACGAAAGGCTGGCTCACCTGATCCAAGCCGGTTCCGATATCACGCTGATACCGTCACGCTTCGAGCCGAGTGGGCTAATTGCAATGTATAGCTTGCGATACGGAGCAATCCCGGTCGCGCACGCCAGCGGCGGGATTCAGGAAATTGTTCAGGACTACGACCCGACGCTAGAGCCTTCCGAGTCGGGCTATGGCTTTCTTTATTACGACTATTCCTCGGAAGCGTTTTGGGATTCGATCAAGCGCGCCCGTGCCCTTTTTCGCGATCGCGCCGTTTGGACCGGCCTCATTCGCCGCGCGATGGAGCGCGAATTTTCCTGGTCAGCTGCCGCGCAGCGCTACGAAGAACTGTACCGCAGTCTTGTCCGCGAGACGGAAATCGCTGCCTGAAGTCAAGAAGCGGCGCCTTCCCAGTCGCCGACTTTAATAAACGGCGGTCAAAGACCGCCGCCCCCTGGGGTCACACGCGAATAAAGCGAGAGCAACAGCGTCAAAAAACCGCACCGTGACCGCCGCACTATATAGTAAGGACGCAGCCCCGCCGGAAGAGCCTTGCATTCCACGGGCTCTTCCGGTTTCCTCTGCCCTTCCACGGACTCGCCCCATGACTCAGATATCTCCTGCGGCCAAAGCCCTTTCCGCGGGTTTCGCTGTCACGCTGTTGCAAATGGTCGTGGCGATCTTCCTTGTAGCGCCCGACGGCCCGTTCGAATACCGCTATCAAACGCTCCTCCAGCACGATAGCCACTGGTTCGCTAACATCGTTGCTCGTGGTTACGAAACTATTGTGCCGCCGATTTCCCACAAAATGATGGAGGTCTCCAACACAGCCTTCTTCCCGGCCTATCCCGCGATCGCTTGGATGTTACACCGCGCACTCGGCGTTGGGGTCGAGAACGCCTTATTAATTACCGCCCAATCCGCCGCCTGGGGTTTTTGGACCTATTTCTTCCTTTTCTGCCAACGATGGAACCTGCCGGCCAGTTGGCAGCTGCTCGGCGCGCTCGTCATTTTGGCGCATCCTGCGGCTTTCTTTCTCGTCGCCGGCTATTCCGAATCTCTTTTTTTGATGGCGCTTCTTGGTTTCCTCTACTGGAGCGGGATGGAATCGCGACGCGCGCGACTTTTGGCGGCACTTCACGGCATCGTCATGTCGGCGACCCGGATCGTCGGCCTGCCCTGTGCGCTGGCACCACTGGTGAAAAGGATTTGGGAGCTCGGCTGGCGCAAATTGGCAAACGTTCGCGATTGGTTGGCGAATTATGGCGGCGCGGCCTTGGTCAGCGCGTCAGCCATGCTCGGCGGCCTCGGATTTTTCGTTTATTGCCAGTTCCGATGGGGACACTGGGACATCTATATGCTAACGCAGCAGTTCGGCTGGGCAATTGAACCGGATTACCTCGCTATCTTTAAACCGTCGAACTATCACTGGCTCCTTCCTGCCCTCGAAGATCCTACCGAAATGAGCCAGATGGCGATGACGTTCGGCGGACTTCTGCTCCTAGCCATTTTTGCTTCTGAATTTTTACCGGGCGCGCGCCGTCAAACCAACCGTTCTGTGCGCATCTCATTTTATTTCGCAGCCTTCGTTCTCTATTTCCTCTCCGTCTCCGGCGTTGCCTGCGTAAACATGGAGAGCATGCTCCGTTACGAATTTTGTCTGCATCCGCTTATCGTACTGGCGCTTTTGCATTATTTGCACAATCTTCCCCTCCGCTCGTGGCTGGGACGAGCAAGCGCGGTGACTGCAATTGCGTTGGTCAGCGCGGCGGGGCTGGGCCTCGAAAGCTGGTACATTTGGAATTTTACACGGGGAAACTGGGTTGCCTGATTTAATGAAAACGAACGTAGCCATAATCGGCGCCGGACCAGCCGGTCTTACTGCCGCTTATCTTTTGTCGAAGAACGAAATCAGCGTCACCGTTCTTGAAGCCGATCCGGTTTACGTCGGCGGAATTTCCCGCACTGCCACGTACAAAGGTTTTCATTTCGACATCGGCGGTCATCGCTTTTTCTCGAAGTCGAAAGAGGTGAACGATCTATGGAAGGAGATTTTGCCGCAGGACATGCTCGATCGGCCACGCAGCTCGCGCATTTTCTACGGCGGAAAGTTTTTTGCCTACCCCCTCCGCCCGTTCGAGGCCTTGTTGAAGCTCGGCCTGCTCAAATCCGCCCTTTGCGTTTTGTCGTGGTTGAAAGCGCGCCTCATGCCCGTGCGCAATCCGCGCAACTTCGAAGACTGGGTCAGCAATCAATTCGGCAAACGTCTCTTCAATACTTTCTTCAAGAGCTACACCGAGAAGGTTTGGGGAATGAGCTGCCGCGAAATCTCGGCCGATTGGGCCGCGCAACGGATCAAGGGGTTGTCATTAGGCAGCGCGATCCGCAACGCGCTTTTCCCGCAGCGCCGTCCGAAAGACAGCTCGAGAGTGATCAAGACGTTGATCAATTCCTTCAAGTATCCGCGGCGCGGTCCGGGAATGATGTGGGAGACGTGCGCAGAAAAAACCAAAGCACTGGGCGGAGCGCTCGAAATGGGCTGCCGCGTTATCCGATGCCAATACGACGACGCTAACGGGACGTGGACGACAATCTATCGCGACCAGAACGGAAACGAACATGCCCTCGAATCCGAACACGTTATTTCCTCGGCGCCGATGCGCGAATTGATCAACGGTCTCGAGCCCGCCGTTTCCGAAGAAGCAAAACGCGCCGCCGGTTCGCTCAAATACCGCGACTTCCTGACCGTGATGTTGATCCTGAAAAACCGCGACGCTTTTCATGATAATTGGATCTACATTCACGATCCGAGTGTGAAGGTTGGCCGGATTCAAAACTTCCGGTCCTGGTCCCCGGAAATGGTGCCCGATCCGGACAAGGCCTGCTACGGGCTCGAATACTTTTGTTTCGAACACGACGGCCTCTGGGATTCGAAAAATGAAGATCTGATTGCCCTGGCCCAGCGGGAGTTGATCAAGATCGGCCTGGCCCGCGAGGGCGATATCCTCGATGGTTGCGTCGTTCGACAGAAAAAAGCGTATCCAGTTTACGACGACGACTATGCGGAACATGTCGCGACGATTCGCGATGAGCTTGATCGCCGTTATCCCAATCTGCATCTCGTTGGTCGTAACGGCATGCACAAATACAACAACCAGGATCACGCCATGATGACGGCGATGCTTTGCGCGGAAAACATCAGCGCCAACACCAAACTTTACGATCTGTGGCAGGTGAATCAGGACGCCGAATATCACGAAGCCGGCGACGCACCTGCGGAACAAACGGTCGGAACTGCCATTCGTCTTGTGCCGACGCGAGTCACAGCTACGCCTGAGCTCGCGCCGGAAGGCTAATTATCTTGCGGCCGTGCCGCGATCATACCTTTTTCAGGACCGAGCCGACGCGGGTCGGCAAGTTGCGGAAGAATTGTTGAGCTACGCTGGACGCGACGACGTCATTGTTCTCGCTCTTCCGCGCGGCGGGGTGCCGGTTGCGTTCGAAGTAGCGCAGCGGCTCGGCGTTCCGCTCGATGTTTTCGTTGTGCGCAAACTCGGCGTGCCCGGGCACGAAGAACTCGCCATGGGCGCAATCGCATCCGGTGGCATCCGCGTTCTGAACGAAGACGTCGTCTATGCCTTGCCAGACGCGCAATCAATCGTCGAGATGGTCACTGCAATCGAACGCGAGGAATTGAAACGCCGGGAACTTACTTATCGCGCCGGGCGGCCGCCGCCGGATTTGCGTGGGCGAACTGTGATTCTGGTCGATGACGGACTTGCCACTGGAGCGACGATGCGGGCCGCGGCTGCCGCGTTGCGTCAGCAAGGCGCGGCAAAAATTATTGTCGCTGTCCCCGTGGGCGCACCCACTACCTGTCGCGAGATCAGGGACGAGGTCGATGATATCCTTTGTCTCCACACCCCCGTTTCATTCATGGGCGTCGGCCAATACTACGAAGATTTTTCCCAGACCAGCGACGAAGAAGTGCGCGAGCTGCTCGCGGCCCCGGCCTCGAAAAGGCCGGAGTCCGATGTCTGAGGTTTGATTTGCTCTTCGTCTGGGGAGCACAGGCTGCCAGCCTGTTCGTTTCGGCTGCTAGCCGAAACGCATCTGTTCCGGGTAGCGCGCGCGCCTCGCGTGTACGCCAGTCCGGCTCGGACTTTCCGCGTCTCGCGGAAACGGACTTTGGAGCTGATTGAGGTTTGATGTTTGAGGCCTGATGCTCGATATTTGCGTCGTTTATGACGACCCTTCTTCCGGCTAGCGCGCGCGTCCCGCGGAAACAATTTTTTCTCTAATTTTTATGTCTGAAACAACTACAACCGCCGCCCCTCCGGCATCGGAGCCAAGGGAAAAACTCACCAAGAAAGCGGTTACCGCCGATCATCCTACCTGGTGCCCGGGCTGCGGCGATTTCGCCGTCTTAGCGTCCTTCTACAAGGTTCTCGAGAAACGCCAGCTCGATCACGAAAAGATCGTCACCCTCGCTGGGATCGGTTGTTCATCGCGTTTTCCCTATTTCGTAAACGGCCACGGCGCGCATTTCATTCACGGCCGCGCCGTTCCCCTTGCTTCCGGCATCAGCCTGGCCCGACCCGACCTGCATGTCTTCCTGTTTGGTGGCGACGGTGACGGTTTTTCCATCGGCGGCAACCATCTCAATCATGGGGCACGGAAGAACATCAACATGGTCTATTTCATCATGGACAACTTCGTCTATGGCCTGACCAAAAAGCAGACCTCGCCTACCTCGCCCATCGGTTTCAAAAGCAAGACCGACCCGACTGGCGCGATCGACATGCCGGTCAATCCAATGAAACAACTGATCAGCGCCGGGGCCACCTTCATCGCGCGCACCCACGCCACCCAGGTCAATCACATGATCCAGATGATCGAGCGCGCCATGGATCATCCCGGTTTTTCCGCTATCGAATGTTTGAGTGAATGCGTCGAATTTTATCCCGGCGCCTTCGATCCGGCCAATCCACGCAAAGGCGGCAGCTTCGAGCTGATCCAGGAAAAGAAATGGGACAACTCCCCCGAGGACGAGCTGCGCCACGACGTCACCGACGAGCTCGCCGCCTATAAACTGGCGCAATTGCCTTTCCCGGGCGTCTTCGGCGTCTTTTACCAGAACGACCGGCCGACGAAAAATGCCCTCGAGAAAAAATGGATCGAGACCACTCGCGAGAAAACAGGAAACGCCAGCGATCTGAAATTGCTCCAGAAGACATTCGACCGAATGAAATGACAGCGCGTTTCGCGTTGTTGCGTCGCCTGTAAATGGTCGACACGTTGCCGTAGATGAGAAATTTCCTATCTGTTGCCGTATTGGCCGTGATTTGATGGAGTCGTCGCTTAAGGAGCAACTGCGGGCGCTTCTCCAAAAAAAATCCATCTACCGCGGCGAATTCACTCTCGCGTCCGGGGCAAAGAGCGACTTCTACGTGGATGCGCGCCTTACCACGCTCGATCCGCGCGGCGCCTGCCTAATCGGCGAGGTGGGCTGGGAACTCGTGAAAGAAACTGCCTCGAAGTTAAGCAAACGTGTGGATGCTATCGGCGGTCTAACCATGGGTGCCGATCCGGTTGCGCTGAGCATCGGAATCGCCGCACAACGGCAGGATTCTTCCGGCCCGCTCCAGGTTTTCACGGTCCGAAAAACAGCGAAAGAACATGGCCGGCTAAAGCGGATCGAAGGCAATTTCTCGTCCGGTGATTCGGTGGTGGTAGTTGACGACGTCATCACCACAGGCGGCTCCACCATCCAGGCGATAGAGGCAATCGAAGAAGCCGGGGGACAGATCGCTTTTGTCATCGTGCTGGTGGACAGAGAAGAAGGCGGCCGCGCAAATATCGAGAAACGGGGCTACAAAGTTGTCCCGATCTTCACCCGGGCTGATCTTACCCGGAACAAGTAACCTATCTTCCGCAAATAAGGCGACGCCCGGCATTTTAGAGCGAGAGCTGTTTACATCGGCCAGCCAGGGAGATACCATTTATTCTTCTAATGATCGCCTCAGACAAAATTACTTATCTCGATAACAACGCGACGACGGCGATCGATCCAGCGGTGCTGGAAGCAATGCGACCGTATCTGGAAAAATATTTCGCCAATCCATCGAGCGGCTACCGGTTCGCGGCGCAAGTGCGCGACGCCATCGAGAAGGCGCGCGAGCAAGTCGCCGCCCTCCTCGGTTGTGAGGCGGGCGAGATCGTGTTCACTAGTTGCGGCACAGAATCGAACAACACGGCCTTTCATTCCGCGCTCGAAACCCGACCGGAGTGCAAGCACATCGTAACTACCGCAGTCGAACACAGCGCAGTGCGCAAACCTACGCAGGAACTCGCGCGACACGGTTACGAAGTCACGGTTATCGACGTCGATAAATCGGGCCGGCTGAGTTTGCGCGCATTGGCTGATGCCATCCGCCCTGACACGGCGCTCGTTTCGGTGATGTGGGCGAACAACGAGACAGGCGTGATTTTTCCCATCGAAGAAATCGCGGAAATAGCGCGCGATAAAGGTGTGCCACTTCATACTGATGCGGTGCAGGTGGCGGGAAAAATTCCGATTAACTTGCGTGAGGTGTCGCTGCAATTTTTATCGATTTCCGGGCACAAGCTACATGCGCCCAAAGGTGTCGGCGCGCTTTATGTGAACCGGCGCTCGCGATTCCATCCCCTGATACTGGGCGGGAGTCACGAAAACAATCGTCGCGCCGGGACCGAAAACGCCGCTTCAATCGTCGGTCTCGGAAAGGCCGCGGAGATTGCGTTGGCGAAATTATCGGAGGAGCAAACGCGAGTCCGAACTTTGCGGGACCGTTTTGAAAAAGCGCTCATCGAAAAAATTCGAAGCGCGCGCATAAATGGAGCAGGTGCGCCGCGTTTGCCAAATACCTCCAGCATCATGTTCGACGACATCGAATCGGATGCGGCGCTCATGATGCTCGACCAGGAAAATATTTGTTGCTCGGCCGGATCGGCCTGTCGCACCGGATCGCTACAGCCATCGCACGTCTTGAGCGCGATGGGTCTGGTTAACGAGCAAGCCCGCGGCAGTCTGCGGTTCTCTTTCGGCCGGTTCAACAACGAGGCGGACATCGATCGCGCGCTCGAAATCGTTCCGCGCGTGATCGGAAAATTGCAGGCGCTGTCGCCGGCTGCGGCGCGCTAGCTCGCTATCGAAAGCGGTCATAGCTCTCAGGGTTTGCGAATCATCCATTGATGAGCTCGCTCTTGGCCGTCATTCCTTCGCACGCCGAATCGGTCTTGCCACTGCGTATTTGTTTTAGTGTTTGCCTCGTCGCTGTTATCCTTGCCGGGCTTTACGTTTTCAAAAATCGAAAAAAACTTTTTTCGCGCGACCCTAACGTCACCGGCGATCATTACGGCGCCCCGTAATCTGCGGCTCTGACAGGTCATCCTGGTCTGGATTCTGGCGATAGATTTACTGGTGACAATGACAATGCTCTGGCGCCTGTAAGGCAAACGTCCCGCGCATTTCGTTCGATTCATTTCAAGAAATGACGCGGCGAAAACGAAATGATCACTGGCTTAATACCCAGCTGTGGAAGCTCCCGATTGGCGAATGGATCGGCCTAATCCTGGCACTCGGCGCAATCGTTTCGTTGCTCTGCATTCTCTTCATCCGCAGGCACACGCTGGAATATCATCTCGAGCACACTTTTGCCATAAGCGATCCGGAATTCTTCGGCTCGGCGCTCGCCCTGTCCGATCCAGTACCGGTCGAAAGCAATGCCATCGAAGTCCTGCAAAATGGCGACGAATATTTCCCGGCCATGCTCGAGGCCATTCGCACCGCGAAAAAGACCATCAACTTCGAGGCTTACATCGTTTATTCGGATGAAGTCGGCCGCGCCTTTTGCGAGGCGCTCTCGGAACGTGCGCGGGCAGGTGTAGAAGTGCGGGTGTTGCTCGACGGTGTCGGCTCGGGCTGGAGCCTCGATAATTCTGATGTGCGGATGATGAAACGCGCCGGTTGCAAGTTCACCTATTATCATCCGACGCATTCGTGGCGAGTGGACCGGACCAATCGGCGCAGTCACCGGCGCGTCTTGTTGGTGGACGGACGAATCGGATTCACCGGCGGAATTGGTTTTGCCAAACATTGGTGCGGGCATGCTCAGGATACGCAACACTGGCGCGATGTACAGTTGCGCGTCCGCGGGCCGTTGGTCGCGAAATTGCAATCAGCTTTCCAGGAACACTGGGCGAAAACCAGCGGAGAGGAATTGAGCGGCGCCGATCAATTCCCTAGGCTCACCGCCGCAGGAAATATCAAAGCGCAGATCGTGAGCTCGCACTCGTTTTCCATCGCGCCGATCCCGCTGGTGCAAGCGGTCGCTTTTGCCGCCGCCAACAAACGGATCTGGATCACTAACGCCTATTGCACCCCAACGTCCGATCAAGTGGAACTGTTGACCAAGGCGGCCAGGCGCGGCGTCGATGTCCGGATTCTCGTCCCGGGGCAAAATAACGATCAACCGTTAACCAAGTCCGCTGGCCGCGGAGCGTATGGAAAGTTGCTCGAAGGCGGCGTGAAGATTTTTGAATACGAGCCGACGATGATCCATATCAAATCCATCGTGGCTGACACGCAG
>Ga0209473_1001757_pt1 | contig 12057 bp, 9 predicted proteins | sample GraSoiAngelo_133_FD_185890 | JGI IMG/M metagenome (GOLD analysis project Ga0209473, IMG submission 185890) | Grasslands soil microbial communities from the Angelo Coastal Reserve, California, USA - 14_0929_05_20cm (SPAdes) (version 2) | ecosystem: Environmental > Terrestrial > Soil > Grasslands ...
GATCGACTCGACCATCCAGCTGCGCAAGCCCCCGCCGTCGGGGTGCGACGACATCCTCAGCACGCCCGCCCTCGACTTTCTCGCCGCGCTGGCGCAGCGCTTCGAGCCGCGGCGCCGTGAGCTGCTCGAGCGGCGGCGCCTGCGCCAGGCGGAGCTCGACGCGGGCAAGCTTCCTGACTTCCTCCCCGAGACGAAAGCGATTCGCGACGACGCGTGGACCGTCGCGCCCATCCCGCCCGATCTGCGCGATCGGCGCGTGGAGATCACGGGCCCGGTCGACCGCAAGATGATGATCAACGGGCTCAATTCGGGTGCCAACGTCTTCATGGCCGACTTCGAGGATGCCAACGCCCCAACGTGGGAGAACAACGTCGTCGGCCAACGCAATCTGAAGGATGCCGTCGCCGGGACGATCTCCTACGCGAGTCCCGAGGGGAAGCGCTACGCGCTCGCGGCGACGACGGCGACACTGTTCGTGCGCCCCCGCGGGTGGCACCTGGTCGAAAAACACGTACACCTGGACGGCGCCCCAATCTCGGCATCGCTGTTCGATTTCGGGCTGGCGTTCTATCACAATGCGGCGGCGCTGATCGCCAAGGGCAGCGGTCCCTATTACTACCTGCCAAAGATGGAGAGTCACTTGGAGGCGCGGCTCTGGAACGACGTCTTCACCTTCGCGCAGGACGCGCTCGGCATTCCGCGCGGCACCATCCGCGCGACCGTGCTGATCGAGACGATCCTCGCGGCGTTCGAGACCGACGAGATTCTGTGGGAGCTGCGCGATCACTCCGCCGGGCTCAACTGCGGGCGCTGGGACTACATCTTCAGTTACATCAAGAAGCTGCGCCACTTCCCCGAGCGCGTGCTCCCCGATCGCGCACGCGTCACGATGGAGCAGCCGTTCCTGCGGAGCTATGCCGAGCTGGTGATCCGCACCTGTCACCGCCGCGGGATTCACGCCCTCGGAGGCATGGCGGCGCAGATTCCCATCAAGCGCGACCCGGAGCTCAACGAGCAGGCACTCGAGAAGGTGCGCCAGGACAAGCTGCGCGAGGTGCGGCAGGGGCACGACGGCACCTGGGTCGCGCACCCCGCGCTCGTCCCCGTGGCGCGCGAGGTGTTCGACGCCCACATGCCGGGCCCGAACCAGGTCGAGCGCCGGCGCGACGACGTGCGGGTCACCGCCCAGGACCTCCTGGCCACGCCGTCGGGCGCGATCACGTTCGAGGGATTGCGCACCAACCTGGACGTGGCAGTCCGCTATCTCGCGGCGTGGCTGGGCGGCCTCGGGTGCGTGCCCATCAACGACCTGATGGAGGACGCCGCCACCGCGGAGATCTCCCGGGCGCAGGTGTGGCAGTGGCAGCGCCACGGGGCGCGGTTGCAGGACGGGCGTTACGTGAATGCCGCCGTGATACAACAGACGCTCTCCGAAGTGATGGCCTCCCTACCCGAAAGGGTAGGTGCGGAGGCCCCCGGCGCCGATCAGCTTTCGCTCGCGGCGCGGATTCTGGCCGACCTGACCACTGGCGCGGACTTTGCGGAGTTCCTGACCACGGTGGCGTACGACTATCTGGACTGACCGACTGGACGGGGCGGCCATGGACAAGCATGCGGTGATCTCGGCATTGGAGCGCGCCTGGGCGAACGAGGCGCGCTGGAACGGCATCACGCGACCGTACAACGCCGGCGACGTGTACCGGCTGCGCGGCTCGATCGATATCGAATACTCGCTGGCGCGCTACGGCGCGGCGCGGCTGTGGGAGCTCCTGCGTGACGAGGATTACGTCGCCGTGTTGTCGGCCATCACCGGGAACCAAGCGATCCAGCAGGTCCAGGCCGGGCTGAAGGCGATCTACGTGAGCGGCTGGCAGGTGGCCGCGGACGCCAATCACGCGCTCGAGATGTACCCCGACCAGAGCCTCTATCCGTCCGACTCCGTTCCCGCCCTGCTGCGACGCATCAACAACGCCCTCAAGCGGGCCGACCAGATCGCTCACCTCAAGGACGACCACGCGACCTACTGGTTCGCCCCGCTGGTGGCCGACGCCGAGGCCGGGTTCGGCGGGCCGCTGCACGCCTTCGAGGTCATGAAGAACATGATCGACGCCGGAGCCGCGGGCGTGCACTTCGAAGATCAGCTCGCGTCGGTGAAGAAGTGCGGCCATCTGGGCGGCAAGGTGCTCGTTCCCACGAGCGAGTTCGTCACCAAGCTGGTCGCGGCGCGCCTCGCGGCGGACGTGTGCGGTGTGGACACGATCCTGATCGCTCGCACGGACGCGAACAGCGCCACGCTGCTCACCAGCGACTCGGACGAGTACGATCGCCGCTTCCTGACGGGGGAGCGGACCGCCGAAGGCTTCTTCCGGGTGCGCGACGGCGTGGACGCCGCCATCGCCCGGGCCCTGGCTTACGCGCCTTACGCCGACCTGCTGTGGTTCGAGACGTCGAAGCCGGATCTCGCGGAGGCGACCAAGTTCGCCCAGGCGATCCACGCGAAATACCCGCGCAAGCTGCTGGCGTACAACTGCTCGCCGTCGTTCAACTGGCGCAAGCACCTGAGCGCCGCCCAGATCGCCGCGTTCCAGCGGGAGCTCGGCGCTTTGCACTACAAGTTCCAGTTCGTGACCTTGTCCGCGTTCCACGCGTTGAACCACAGCATGTTCACCCTGGCGCAGGATTACAAAGCGCGGGGGATGGCGGCCTACGCGGACCTCCAGGACCGCGAGTTCGCCTCCGAGAAGGACGGCTACGCGGCGGTGCGGCACCAGGAGTTCGTCGGCGTGGGGTACTTCGACGAAATCACCCAGATCGCCACCGGCGGAACGTCCTCGGTGACGGCGATGGAGGGGTCGACCGAGCAGCAGCAGTTCCACGAGCCCGGGCGCAAGAAGGCCGGCGCGGGACGCTAGGAACGGCGCCGGGCGCTTCATTTCACCGGGGGGGCCGGGTGGCGACACGCCGCCCGGCCCCCTTACGTTGTGTGAGATGAAACGCTCGACCCTCTATGCGATCGCCGCCGTGCTCGCGGTCGCGGCGCTGTTCTTCGTGATGACCACGGCCCGCGCCAAGACGCGGTGCCGCGTGTGCGTGGAGTTCCGCGGCCGGACCAACTGCGCCACGGCGGCCGGCGCGACCGAGCAGGCCGCGCGCGAGGGAGCCCAGACCACCGCGTGCGGGCCCGTCGCCAGTGGCATGGATGAGCAGATCGGGTGTGGAAGAACTACGCCTGTTTCCGTGGAATGCCAGCCCCACTGACGCGTCGCCGAACTTCGTCGCGGGCGTCGTTCCTAGACGTATCTCCGTGACGCCCTTATGATGTTGCTGTGTCAGATTTTTCGTTACCCCGCACCCCCGTCCCCGCTCGCCTGCTCCTCACGCAGGGCGTCTCGCGCCCCGGACAGATCTACGTGATGGAGCGCGTGCCGCACCACGACGGGCCGGAAACGGTGCTCGAGCTGCTGAATCGCCCCGAGGGGTTTTTCGCGTTCCGTCCCGCCGAAGACGGCGAGATCCTGCTGGTGTCCAAGGTGCAAACGGTCTCGCTCTCGGTCGATCGTCAGGCCCCGATCACCGACCCGGTCCGTCTCTCGGCGGCGCGGATGCTGGGCGTGGAGGTGGTGCTGGCGGGGGGCGCCACGCTGGGCGGCTGGGCGAGCGTCGAGCTGCCGGAGCAGCACGCGCGGCTGCTCGATTACTTGAACGCGTCCCAGGAAGCCTTCTTCGCGGTGTGGAGTCACGCCGCGACCCACTACGTGAACCGGGCGTACGTCCTGTTCGCGCGCCCCCTGACCTGAGATCCCCCTGATGGCCGCCCGGATCGATCCATTCGTCGACGTCCTGCTCCGCGAGCACGGGGACCAGCTCTATCTGCTACCGGACGAGCCCGTCACGATGGTCAAAGACGGCAAGCCGCGGAAAGTGAGCCGGCAGCCACTCACCGATCAGCACATCTACGCGCTCCTGGTCGAGGTGGCCCCGTCCGAAGCGGCGGACCACATCGACAAGAAGGCGGAGACGGAGTTCGAGTACATCGCGGACCGCGGTATGGTGCGGGTGCGGATCGTGCCCGAGATGGGTCGCCTGACCGCGGTCGTGGCGCCGAGCGGGAATGCCGCAGCCGCAGGGGCCCCCGCTCCGGCAGCCCAGCGGCCATCCGGTGCCACCGCGGCGCCTCCCGCTCCGGCAGCCCAGCGGGCGCCCGCCGTCGCGGGAGGCCGCGCGGCGGCACCGGCAGCCGGCCACCACCCGCCTGCCAGCCTGCCCGTGGATTTCGCCGCGTCCCAGTATCAGGGAGCCGAGCGCGCGCTGGGCGAGCTGCTCAAAGCCCTGGTCCAGTCCGCGTCGTCCGACTTGCACCTGCGGGTGGGCGAGCCGGCGGTGTTCCGCACGCACGGCGAGATGAAGCGCCAGAACACGCCGCCCCTGTCGTCCGAGCAGCTCGAGCTCATGCTCCTGTCGGTCATGCCGGACCGCAACCGCGGCGAGTGGAAGGAGACGGGCGACTCGGATTTCGCCTACGAGATCCGCGGCCTGGCGCGGTTCCGCGTGAATGCCGCCCGCGACCGCAAGGGACCGATGGCGGTGTTCCGCGTGATCCCGGCGCAGGTGGTGACGGTCGAGCAGCTGGGTATCACCAAGGAAGTCCAGCAGCTCTGCTACCTCACCAAGGGTCTCGTCCTGGTCACCGGGCCCACGGGGTCGGGCAAATCGACGACGCTGTGCTCGCTCGTCGACCTGGTCAACCGCATGCGCACCGATCACATCATCACGATCGAAGATCCCATCGAGTTCGTGCACGAGAACAAGAAATGCGTCATCACGCAGCGCCAGGTCGGCGTGCACACCGACAGCTTCAAGCGGGCGCTGCGGTCGGCGCTACGCGAGGACCCGGACATCGTGCTGGTGGGCGAGATGCGCGATCTCGAGACGATCGCGATCGCGATCGAGACGGCGGAAACCGGGCACCTCGTGTTCGGCACCCTGCACACCACGACCGCCGCTTCGACCGTGGATCGGATTATCGATCAGTTTCCGGCCGACCGTCAGGCCCAGATCCGCGTGATGCTCTCGGAGTCGCTCAAGGGCGTGGTCTCACAGACCCTCTGCAAGAAGCTGAGCGGGGGGCGGGTGGCCGCGCGGGAGATCCTGCTCTCCACGCCGGCCATGTCGAACCTGATCCGCGAAGGGAAGACGTTCCAGATCCCCTCGATCATCCAGACGTCGAAGCAGCTCGGCATGCTCACGCTGAACGACGCGCTGATCGATCTGGTCGAAAAGAAAGAAATCAGTCCCGACGAAGCCTACATGAAGTCGGTCGAGAAGACCGCGCTCGCGGCATCGCTCAAGGCCAAGGGCCACAAGGTGACCCTCACGGCGTAGCCGGCTCGGCCACCCTCCTCCCGACCGCCGTCGCGACGTCGCGTATCCGCTCCATCAGCTCGGCGAACGCATCGAGCGTGAGCGACTGGTCTCCGTCCGAGCGGGCGTGGTCGGGATCGGGGTGCACTTCGATCAGCAAGCCGTCCGCCCCCGCGGCCACGGCCGCGAGCGCGAGCGCCGGTACGAGATCGCGCCGCCCCGCGGCGTGACTCGGATCCACCAGCACCGGCAGGTGCGTCTCGCGCTTCAGGTACGGCACGGCGCCGATGTCGAGCGTGTTGCGCAGCGCCCGCTCGAACGTGCGGATGCCGCGCTCGCACAGCATGACCTGGCCGTTGCCGCGCGCCAGCACGTATTCGGCGGCGAGCAGCAGGTCCTCGAGCGTGGCCGACATGCCCCGCTTCAGGAGCACCGGCTTGCCGCTCTCCCCCACTTCGGTGAGCAGCGCGAAGTTCTGCATGTTGCGCGCCCCCACCTGCAGGCAGTCGGCCTTCTCCGCCACCAGGGCCACGTGGCGGGTGTCGAGCACCTCGGTCACGACGGGCAGACCGGTCGCCTCCCGCACCGCGGCCAACAGGTCGAGCGCCTCGGCGCCGAGGCCGCGAAACGCGTAGGGAGACGTGCGCGGCTTGAAGGCGCCGCCCCGCAACGCCACGGCGCCCGCCGCCTTGACGGCCTCCGCGGTCTCGAGCAGCATGTCCCGCGCCTCGACCGAGCAGGGACCGGCGATGGCGTGCACCGCCCCGTCGCCCACGGCCGCCCCGCCCAAGGTCACCTCCGTGTCGCGCGCCACGAACTCCCGGGCGGCGAGCTTGTAGGGCTTTTCGACCGGGAGGATCGTCTCCACGGCGGGGAACGCGAGCACCGGCACCTCGCGCAGGCGGTCTTCGTCGCCGATGCAGCCGATGATGGTGCGGCTGACCCCGCGCGAGACGTGCGGCGTCAGACCGAGCGCCGTGACCTGGGCGACGATCTGCTCCAGGTCGTGCTCGCTCGCATTGGGTCGCAGGACGATGATCATGCAACGCTCCGTGGCACGGGAAAAAGAAACGGCCCCGGAAACCGGGGCCGCGTAAGCTCGTGTCGTCTTGCAGGCTACTGGGTCAATCCTCTCACCCGCGCACACGCGCCCGCCGGCCCCTCGGGACCAAACCAGGAAAATCGATAATAGGACGCGTGCGTCATGACCTTAGCGTAGCCCTTGCTCGCAGAGCTGTCAACCGTGAGACGGCGTCACGGAAATACGTCACGAAGAGACGTCGCGGAGAACCGTCGTGCAGCTAAGTCTCTCCTTGACGGTTTTCCGTGACGTCTCTCCGCGACGTCTTTCGTTGACGCCTCTTGTATTTGAAGAGCCACCGGTCGGATTTGAACCGACGACCGCTCGATTACGAATCGAGAGCTCTACCACTGAGCTACGGTGGCGCGGTGTCCTAACTTAGCGACGTGCTGCTCCGCGCGGTACTCCACAGCCTGTCCTCGATTCTCTGGTCGGCGCGCAGAGAACGCTGTACTCTTAGGTAGAGCGCTGGCCCTCCAGCGCGAGCGGACATGACCGACATCTTCCTCCACCTCCAGGCCGCCCTCGCCGAGCGCTACGCAGTCGAACGGGAGCTCGGCCAGGGAGGGATGGCGGTCGTCTTCCTCGCCCGGGACCTGAAGCACCGCCGCCCTGTTGCCATCAAAGTGCTCCGGCCGGAGCTCGCCATGGCCCTCGGGGCCGAGCGCTTCCTCGGCGAGATCGAGACCGTGGGCGCCTTCGCCCATCCACACATCCTGCCGCTCTACGATTCGGGCGAGGCCGCGGGCTTTCTGTACTACGTCATGCCGTACGTCGAAGGCGAGTCGCTGCGTGAGCGGTTGACGCGCGAGAAGCAGTTGCCGCTCGAAGACGCATTGCGGATCGCCGGCGAAGTGGCAACCGCGCTGAGCTACGCGCACAGCCGCGGCGTGGTGCACCGGGACATCAAGCCGGAGAACATTTTGCTCGAAGCCGGGCAGGCCGTCGTGAGCGACTTCGGGATCGCGCGCGCGATCACGGTGGCAGGCGGGGAGAGGTTGACCCAAACAGGCGTGACCGTCGGGACGCCGGGCTACATGAGCCCAGAGCAAGCCGCGGGGGAGCAGGAGTTGGACGGCCGCAGCGATGTCTACAGTCTCGCCTGCGTCGTGTACGAGATGCTCGCCGGGAACCCTCCCTTTCTGGGCCCTTCAGCACGGGCAATCCTGGCGCGACAGTCCTTGGATCCCGTGCCGCGCTTACGGACGGTGCGGGAGACGGTACCCGAGGAATTCGAGCGTGTGGTGGTGAAGGCCCTCGCCAAAGCGCCGGCGGATCGTTTCGCCACCGCCACGCAGTTCGCGGAGGCGCTCGTGACAGGACGTGCTGCGCCGCGGGCCTCACGACGCGCTCCCCGCATTCCTATGGCATTGACCCTTGCCGCGGCGCTTGTGGCCATCGGGGCCGTCGTGCTTGCGCGGCGCCTCTCGCAGTTCCGCAACCCACCGGCGTTCGACCCCAACGTCGTCGCCGTGGCTCCGTTCGACGTGCTGGAGCCGAATCTGGCGCGGTGGCGTGAAGGCCTTGTCGACGTGCTGTCAGCCAACCTCGATGGCGCAGGGCCGCTTCGGACGGTGTCGCCCACCATGGTGGTCCACAGCTGGAGCGGCCGCGGGGACCAAGCGGGGGCCGCGAACCTGGGCCGGCGCACGGGCGCCAGGCTGGTGGTCTTGGGAACAATGTTTGGGGCAGGTAGGGACTCGGCCCGCGTCACCGCGCGGTGGCTGGACGTCGCCACGGGCAAGGTGCTCGGGGAAGGCATCGAAATCAGAGATATGACGTCCCGGATGGACCGGTTAACCGATTCGGTCACGGTCGGCCTCCTGCGCGAACTGAACCGCACGCGACCAATCGCGGCGTTCCGACACGCCAGTCTGGGCGCAAGGTCCCTGCCTGCCCTGAGTACGTTCCTGCGAGGAGAGCAGTTCTTTCGTCGCGCCGCCTGGGATTCGGCAATGACGCACTACAGACGGGCCGTGACGCTGGATAGCGCCTTCACAATCGCGTGGAGCCGCATGAGCGCGGTGCGGGGGTGCTGGAGAAGGGGAGGTGTGGGAGACCCGTTTGGGTACAAGTATGGTCTTCTCGCGGGGAGTTTGAATCGAGGACTGGCCCCGCGGGAAAGCCTGCTGGTCGCGGCCGACTCGCTATTCCAGGCTCTCTTGGATGGACCCACCGATCCCGCCGGGCGCGAGCACCATAGGCGGCTGTTCACGACGCTCGACGAGGCCGTGCGCCTCTATCCGAGCGACCCCGAGGCGTGGTACGAGCTCGGCGATGCGCGGATGCACTGGCCGCTGGTCGGGCGCACGACGCCGGGGCAGATCCTGGAGGCGTTCGATCGCGCGATTGCCCTCGACTCGGCCTTCGGCCCGGCCTACATCCATCCGGTCGAGGTTGCCCTCCAGCTGGGACGCCCCGCCGCGGCTCGGCGCTACCTCGCTGCATACCTCGCGCTCGACCGAGCCGATATGAACAGCGAGGGGATGGGGTTGGTCGAGCGGCTCCTGGTTCGCCCGCAGCCCTCGCCGGCCATCGTCCAAGGTCAGATCGACACGGCCTCGAGCTATGTCCTGCTAGCCGCCTGGAGCGTGATGCGGCACCTTCCGGATTCGGCCGAAACCGATGTGGCGTTGGCCCGAGCGCTTGTCGGCAGCCGCCGCACGGGCGATCCCGTTTTGGATGATTCACTGGGCCGAAAGGCAGTGCTGACGAACGCACTCGCGCATCGAGGCCACCTGCGAGAGGCGTATGCCGTCGGGGGTACGCACTTTCCCGCGGAGTTCGCCCAAGTCGCGCTGCTCGGCGGCGTTCCTCCGGAGAGCACCCGAGCAACCTTCGCCGGCTGGCTCGGCGAGCCGCTGCCCCGACAATTCAGCTTCGACCTCCTCGCTCCTCGGCTCGCCGCCTTCCCGTGGTGGGCAGCCCGGGGGGACACGAGTTCGCTGCAGGCCTTCGTGCGGCGCTGGCGGGCGATCGCCCAGACCGCAGGACCCAACGTTGAGATGAGACTATGGGCACTGTACGGGGCGGCTTCCGGTCAAGCCTATGTCGCGCTCGCGCGCCACGACACTGCCGCTGCCCTGCGCCGATTCGTCGAATTGCCGGACTCCGTCTGCCCGTGTCTGCCCGATCGGATCGTGACGGCCCAGCTCCTTGAAGCACGCGGCAGGTGGTCGGAGGCAGCGGACGTGCTGGAAAGCTCCGCGCCCATCGACTGGCTGGACCCCGCCGAAGGGCTCTGGCGGCTCGAGCGGGCCCGGCTCGCCGAGCGGCTCGGCCAGCACGACAAGGCCGAACAGGAATACCGCTATCTCGCAGATCTGTGGCGAACTGCCGACCCCGAACTTCGACCTGAGGTAGAGGCGGCAAATGCCGCCCTCAAACGGCTGGCGGGGGAGGCGCGGCGGTGATCGGTTTGGTCCCGGCTTCGCACCCTGAAGCTCCTCGAACAACCGTAACAATCTCATTACCGTTCGAGTAGCATGTCCCGGAACGCCGCGGCCGCAGGCCCGAGCGGCGTCCCGGCGCGCCGTACAATGAGAAGATCCCGTGTCCACCGCGGGCCGGCGAGCCGCGCGGCAACGATCCGTCGATCCCGCGCCAAGACAGCGTGACGCGACACCAGCGCCACGCCGAGGCCCGCAGCGACGGCCTCGCGAATCGCCTCGGTGCTCCCGAGCTCCATCGCCGGCGTGAGCGTGACCCCCAGCCGCGCGAGATAGCGCTCCGCCACGCCGCGGGTGCTCGAGCCTTCCTCGCGAGCGATGTAGGACTCGCCCGCGATCGCGTGTGCGGGCACGGACCGGCGTCGCGCGAACGGGTGGCCGCGCGAGACGATGAGCACCAACTCGTCCTTCACCCAGGGTTCCGCAGCTAGCCCGCGCACGAGCGGCGCTTCGCCGATCACTCCCAACTCCAGCTGACCCACCGCCACCGAGCGCTCGATTCCCCGGGTATCGCTGATCTCGAGCCTCAGGGTGATCCCGGGATACGTCGCATGGAACCGCCCCAGCGCGGCCGGCAGGAGGTAGGTGCCGGGAGTCGTGCTGGCGCCGATCGTGAGGGAGCCCGCCCGAAGCCCGCGCACCTCGCCCGCCGCTTGCTCGGCGGTGCGCAGCAGCGCGAGGGCCTGGCGCGCGTATGGCTCTACCGCGCGCGCCGCCGCAGTCGGCCGTACGCGCTGCCCGTGACGCTCGACGAGCCGGACACCAAAGTGGGCTTCGAGTCCACGCAGGTGCTCGGACACGGCGGGCTGGCTGATGTGGCATGCCTGGGCAGCGCGACTCACCCCGCCATGGTCCAAGACGGCGAGGAACAGCTCGAGGCGGTGCACCGTGAGGCCAGGCTTGACCATAGGATAAACCCTATCAGGAAGATCAATATCTCGTATTAGTCCTATGGTGCAACCTGCGCCAGCTTGGGACAACCCCTTGTGTTGGGCGCCGAGCGCCCGAGGAGATCCTCATGAGACACCACGTGATGCTCACCGTCGTCGCCAGCGTGTGCGCTGTCGCTTTCGCCTCACGGGCAAGCGCGCAGGCGGCCGCGACTCCATCGGCCGGTCCCATCGTCGTCCATGCGCCGGACATCCGCTGGGCCGACGGCCCGCCATCCCTGCCCCGCGGGGCCCAGTTCGCGCTGCTCGAAGGCAACCCGGCCGATGCCGTCCCGCTCACCTTGCGCCTCAAGCTCCCGCCAAACTACCGGATACCGCCGCACTGGCACGCCGTTCTCGAGCACGTGACCGTGCTCTCCGGGACGCTGAACGTCGGAATGGGCGAGCAGCCCACGTATGCGGGCGGCACGGCGCTTTCGGCCGGCAGCTACGCCGTGATGCCGCAGAAAATGGTCCACTCCGCCTGGACCGGAAGCGACGGCGTCGTCTTCCAGCTCCACAGCGTCGGGCCCTGGAGCATCACCTACGTGAATGCGAAAGACGACCCGAGCCAGGCGCGACCGTGACCGACGTCGCACGGCTTCACGCCGAAGAGCAGGCCCCGCTCGAAGCGGTGATCAAGGGCGAAGTCCTGCGGATGTATCAGGAAGTGGCCGAACACCCGGAAGGTGAGTTCCACTTCCACCACGGACGTCGGGCAGCCGAGCTGTTCGGCTACGAGCGCGAGTGGCTCGATCGCGCGCCGCCCGGCGCCGTGGCGTCGTTCGCGGGCGTGGGCAACCCGCACCTGCGCAGCCGTCTCCAAGCCGGGGAAGTGGTGCTGGACTTGGGCAGCGGCGCCGGACTCGACAGCATCATCGCCGGGTGGCAGGTGGGGCCGACGGGCCGGGTGATCGGCGTCGATCTCAACCCAACGATGTGCCGCAAGGCTGAGACCCATGCCGCCGCGTCAGGCGTGCGGATGGACTGCCACGAGGGGCGGATGGAGGACATTCCCCTGCCAGATGCGAGCGTGGATGTCGTGATCTCGAACGGGGTCGTCAACCTGTCCTTCCGCAAGCGTACCGTGATCCGCGAGCTGTTCCGCGTCCTTAAGCCCGGCGGCCGGCTCTCGATCACCGACATCGTGAGCGCGAAACAGCTGTCGCAGTCCATCGTCAACGATCCGAAGCTCTGGGCCAGCTGAATCGGCGGCGCTCTCCCGGAGGGAGAGGTG
>Ga0209473_1001760_pt1 | contig 12046 bp, 7 predicted proteins | sample GraSoiAngelo_133_FD_185890 | JGI IMG/M metagenome (GOLD analysis project Ga0209473, IMG submission 185890) | Grasslands soil microbial communities from the Angelo Coastal Reserve, California, USA - 14_0929_05_20cm (SPAdes) (version 2) | ecosystem: Environmental > Terrestrial > Soil > Grasslands ...
CCAGGAGCCGAACCAGCGCCGCGTCGCCCGCCAAGACCGCTTGGTGCAACGGCGTCGTATGTGCGTGGTTGCCTTCGAGGTTATAGCGGTTGGGATCCTCTCCGGCGTCGAGCAAGAGGCGAACAATCTCCGCATGTCCGTGTTGCGCAGCCAGCGACAACGCGCGATGACGCGCTTCGGCGTCGGCGGATGGGAGCAGACGGGCTGCATCGTCCACAAGGCCCAGTCCGGCGGCGGCGGGCAGATAGATACGGGCTCCGCGTCTCGCCAAAGCCTTGGCTGCACCGCTCATTCCGAAGGTTAGCGCGGTCACCAGCGGGCCTCCCCATTTCCTGGTACCGCGTCCTTCGATAGCCGCGCCAAAATCCAGCAGCAATTCGACGAGCGGTACCTGGAGTCCCACTTTGGCCGGGTGGCTACTCGACACCAGCATGCTCATGGTGGTGCACTCGGCGCCGTACATGTCGGCGAGGGCGTCGGGCCCGGCGCCGGCCTCAAGCAGCGCGCGGGCGATCTCGACGGCGTTGGGTGGCGTCTTCTGGCGGTATGCCTCGACGCCGTTGGCGGCGACGTAGTGGAGCAATGTGGCGTGGTGCACCGGCGGATCGAAACAACAGACGCGGCTCGAACGGGCGCGGACGAGAGCGGGATCGCGGCGCAGTGCGTCTTCGAGCGCGGCGAGGTCGCCACTGACCACGGCTTCGACAGCGGATTCGAATTCGAAGACGGGACTGTCCCGCAAGACCATTTGGACGTGGGCGACGAGCGAGGTCCAGTCAAGGAAGTCGTAGTAGCGAGCGACTGAGAGACGAGCATCGACGAGCGAGAGGGCGGCGTCGCGGATTTCGGTGTCGGAGATGAACTTCGGGCGCCATTTGATCTTCTCGTCGAGGAAGCGGGGGTGCTTGCGGTGGAGCAGATCGATCGCCGCGGGATCGGCAGCCCGGTGTCCGGAGAGCAGGCTTTCCGCTTGTTGCTCGTATGCGGCAAGAGGTGAGCGAAACGGGAGGACCGTCAAGTTCATGTGGGCATGCTACCAGCGCGCGGTGGGGGAAAGGAACGTCGGGGTCGGCGATGGGTCACGACCATCAGAAGCGACGTTCGTGCCGCTGCCTTTTCAGCGGATCAGCGTGGCGATTTGGCGGCAATCAACCCGCGCAAACAAGGCTAAGCTTTCGCGCCTACCAGCGCAACAATGGCTGCTCCCGGAGCCGGCCGACAGCTGCATGGATGTCGCTCCAAGCAGCTTTATCCGGCGCGAATTGCCGGCGCAGATATGTCACCAGCTCCGCGACTTGATCATCGCTCATGCTGTCCTTGAAGGCGGGCATGTAGCCGAGATCGCTCGACACCGGCTGCGCGATGCCGTGCAGGATCACCTGGATCAGATTATCCGGCACCGTGCTGTGTAGATTGCTGTTGAGTGCCAGCGACGGCCGGCTGCCGAATAGTGGCGGGCCGCCGGGTTCGTGGCAAACCGCGCACGCCCCGAGATAGAGACGCGCGCCGGCAGAGGAGGCCACGGTCACGGCCGAAGCTGCCTCAAGTCTCGCGGCCAGCCGCAGCTCGGCCGGGCCGTCGACAGCGGTCTCGCTGAACGAAGCGAGATAGACGGCCATGGCTCGGATATCCTGATCGGGCAAAGCCGCAAGCTCCTTCACCACAGGCGCCATCGGGCCCGCGGCCACGCCGTGGAAACGGGATTCGCCTGTTCGCAGATAAAGGTAGAGTTCATTCTCGCTCCACGGGATCGGCGCTTGCGAAAGCGAGGACAGCGCCGGCGCTTCCCAGCCTTCCGCAAAACCTCCGGCGAGATAGGCGTTTTGTTTTTCCGCGCCAAGCGCGTTGCGCGGCGAATGGCATGCGCTGCAATGGCCGAGGCCTTCGACCAAGTAGGCGCCGCGATTCCAGATTTCAGATTTCGAAGGATCAGACTGGAATACATCGGGCTGATGGAAAAGCGCGTTCCATCCCGCCATCAGGGGACGAAGATTGAACGGAAACGCCAGTCGGTTTCTCGGAATGTCTGATCGCACCGGTGCCTGGGCCATCAGATAAGCATAGAGCGCCTGCAGGTCGGCGTCGGTTGTCCTGGCGAAATGCGTGTACGGAAACGCTGGATAGAGATGCCGGCCGTCGCGATGGATGCCCTCGCGCATGGCGCGCTCGAAGGCGGGGTAAGACCACGCGCCGATGCCAGTGTCGACATCGGGAGTGATATTGGTCGAGTAGATCGCGCCGAACGGCGTTTCCAGCGCTCGCCCGCCGGCGTTGAGAACGCCGCTCGCGCCGGTATGGCAGACCGCGCAGTCGCCGAGCGCGGCAAGTTGCTGGCCGCGGGCGATGGTTGCCGCGGAATAGACCGAGGCGTCCGGCCGCGCAATCGGCGCGATTGATCGCCACGGCAGCACCGCAGCGCCGATGCCGATCGCGGCGGCACATAGGGCCGCGGCTGTCGCAACGACACCGCGCCGCCTGACAAAGGGATTTTGCCATTTGTCGGATGGAGCCGCTGGCGCGGGCAGGGCTTGTGTCGCCGCTGGCTCCTCACCGCGCAATCCCCGGAGAATTCGCTCCGGCGTAAACGGGAGCTCGCGAAAGCGTACGCCGGTTGCATCAAAGATCGCGTTGGCGATGGCGGCAGCACTCGGAACGGAGGCGGACTCGCCGACGCCCATCGGCGGTTGGTCCTGGCGCGGCAGCATCAGAACGTCGATCTTGGGCAGTTGCGGAAAACTGATGATCGGGTAGGCGCCCCATTCGCGGCTGGTCACCGCGTGACGATCAAACGATACCTCCTCCATCAGCGCGCGGCTGGTCGACTGCAAGACATTGCCATGGATCTGGTGACGGACGCCGTCCGGGTTAATCATCAGCCCGGCATCCTGGCCCGCGACAACACGTGTCACGCTGACGTCGCCGGTGGCCTTGTTGACGGCAACGTCGGCGATCCATGCCGACCACGCGGCGGGCCGACCCGGAAATGGGCCGTGAACGTAGAGCGCATAAGCAAAGCCGCGTCCGCGCACGATGTCGCCTTCGGCAACTGGCTCTTGCCGTACCGGACGCGGGGTCCAGCCGGCGCGTTCGGCGACCGCATTGACGAGATTGATCGCGCGTTGGTCTTTCAAATAGCGGAGACGATATTCAATCGGGTCGACGCCGGCCTCAGTCGCAAGTTCGTCAATATAGGATTCATGGGCAAACGTGTTTGGCAATGCCGACACGCCGCGCATCCAAGACGCCCGCACGATCGGCGGCATGTCGTTGGCAACCACGCGCATATGATCGTAGTCGTAGGGCGGGACCGCGGTGCGGTCGCCCATCTCGGACACCTCAGGCACGGGCGCTACGCGGCCGGTCAGGAGCAGCGCCAGGGTCGGCGCCCCGTTCGACGGATAGCTCGTGGCAAAATCATAACCGGCAACACTGCCGTCGGCATTCAGTCCGCCGTTGACGTCCATCAATTGCGCGGTGCCCTTCGGCTCCCACGCATGCTCCTGTTCGCGCGTGAGCTGCACGCGCACGGGGCGGCCGACCGCGCGCGATAAGAGAAGCGCATCCGCGGTGACGTCGTCGGCGCAATTGCGGCCGTAGCAGCCGGCCGCCTCCAGCCGGATCACCTCGATCTCGGTTTCCGGCCGCTCGATCAACAGCGCCAGATCGGCGCGCAGGATGTGCGGGTTTTGCGTGCCGGACCACACCCTGATGCGAGCGCTCTGATACTCGGCGACGGCGCAGGACGGCCCGATCGAGCCGTGCATCTGGTAGGGCCAGACATAAGTCCGAGGCATCGGCTTCGCGGCGGCCGCGATCGCAGCATCGACGTCGCCCTTGTCGAGCAATTTCCGTGGTGTCGACGGATGGGCGCGAAGCGCGATTTCAATGTCTTTCAAGTCGGGCAGGGTCGGCGTCGGCTTCCAGCTCAGCTGGAGTTGACTGGCTGCCTTGACGGCATTTTCCTCGCGCTCGGCGACAACGCCGACGAAGTCGCCGATTCGGACCACGGCAACCAGCCCCGGGATATTGCGCACCGAAGCCTCATCGACCGCAATCAGGCTGGTGCCGACGAAGGCGCCGGCATCGACGCCGGCATAGGGTGGACGCACGACGCGGCCATGCAGCATGCCCGGCACGCGCACGTCGTGAACGTAGACAGGTTCGCCGGTCGCTTTCGCGGGAAGATCGATGCGCGGCACCGACTGCCCGACGACGGTGTAGTTGCTGGCCGTCTTCACCGCAACGTCATCGGCCAGTTCAAGGTGGATGGCCTGGTCCGCGATCAGCTCGCCATAGCTGACGCTGCGGTTGTCCCTGCCGCGGATCAGGCCGTCTTCGATCGCAAGCTCTTCGGCCGCCAGTTCGAGCCGCTCGGCTGCGCGCGCGATCAAATATTGCCGCGCCTGTGCGGCGGCTTTGCGCAAGGGGACCGCCGTGACCTGGATCGTCTCGCTTGCAATGGTCGCACCCTGATCGGGCACCTGTGAGGTGTCGCCGAGTACGACGACCACGCGCGCAAGGGACACGTCGAGTTCTTCGGCGACGATCTGCCCCAGCGCGGTGCGAATGCCGGTTCCGAGATCGACATGGCCGTTGTAGGCGGTGACCGAACCGTCGGCTAATATCTTGACGAAGGTCTCGAACGCGCCATCCGAACTGGCGGGGCGAACAACCGACAGCATCCCCCGTGCCGCCATCAGTGGTGCGCCTCGACGAGCAGACCCGCCGCGCGCATCGCCGCGCGCGCGATCTCGACATGCGCGCCGCACCGGCACAGATTGTAGCGCAGCGCTTGCAGGATTTCGGCTTCGGTTGGGTGTGGGTTGCGCATCAGCAGCGCCTTGGTGGTCATGATCATGCCGTTGAGGCAATAGCCGCACTGCGCGGCCTGCTCCTTGATGAAGGCGTCCTGCACCGGATCGGGCTGCGCGCGCGAGCCGAGGCCTTCGAGCGTCACGATGTCGCGCCCGGCGCAGCCTTGAATCGGAATCACGCATGAGCGCGCCGCTATGCCATCGATCAGCACCGTGCAGCTGCCGCACTCGCCGAGCCCGCAGCCATATTTCGGTCCGTTCAATTCGAGATCGTTGCGCAACACGTAAAGCAACGCAGTATCGGGAGCGGCATCAACGTCATGGATCCTGCCATTGACGGCGAGGCGGATCGTGGATTGCGTCATCCTATAATTCCAGTTGTGCCTGGCGGAGATCCAGACAGTACCGTTTGCATACAAACGTGCAAGCCGCGCGTTCCGCACTGCAACCATTTGCCCGGTTTGTGAACAGCGGCGCCAGGCAACCGAGGTTTTATTCGGCAACCGCGCGATTTCGCTGGGTCGGACGCTTGACAGGTTTTGGCTTCGCGCGCAGGATCATTCGTATACGAACGATAGGTCGGTCGGTACCGGTTAGCCGCATCCCCGGTCGATGCTGACTTGCAGACTTTGATATCTTGCGGGCTCTGACATGGTGACTGATACAGCGAACGCCGCCGTCGGCGACAAGATCCGCTGCGATGCCTGCCCCGTGATGTGCTACATCAAGTCGGGCGCGGCCGGCGCCTGCGACCGCTACGCCAATCATGACGGAAAGCTCGTGCGCGTCGATCCGCATATCGTGCTGGAACGAACGGTGTCGCATGGCGGACGGCTGGTGCCGTTCCAGGCCGGCGGCGATTGGGACGGCAAGATCGTCCACGAGCCCAGCATGTTCGTCACCGCGATCGGTGCTGGTACTACTTATCCCGATTACAAGCCGGCGCCCTTTATCGTCTCCTCCGCGATAGAGGGCGTCGACATGGTCACGGTCGTGACCGAGGGCATCTTCAGCTATTGCGGCGTCAAGGTGAAGATCGACACTGATCGCCATCTCGGGCCCGAAACCGCAACCGTCCGCGCGCAGGGCGAGGCGGTCGGCCACGTCACGACCGGCGAATACGGCTCGCAGATGCTGTCGCTGGGCGGCGTGCATCATTTGACCGGCGGCTCCAAGAAAGAAGGCCGCGTCACCTGCGACGCGCTGATGGACTTGAGCAACTGCAAGCCGGTTGAGCTGAGCATCGATGGCGGCGCCACCGTCGTGGTGCAGGCCGGCCATCCGCCTGTCGTCAACGGCGTTGCGGAGGAGCGCATGCGGGTGGGGTGTGGGTCGGCGACGATCGGCATGTTCGCCAAGCAATGGCACGGCAAGGTCGACGAAGTCGTCGTGGTGGATGACCACATCACGGGTGTGCTCAGTGAGCATCAGGCCGGCAAGCTCTTGGATATTCCCGATACCGGTATCAAGATGAAGGGACGGCGCTCGACGCCGGGACGCTATTTCCAGGTCGCCGAGCCCGGCACCGGCTGGGGCGGTACGAAAATCTCCGACCCGCTTTCCGTGTTGGGCCCGTTCGACCCCAAGACCGCGCGGCCCGGCATGACCATGCTGATGGTCTCGACGACTGGCGAACACGCGTCCTATTACCAGCTCGACGAGGCGCTGCACCCGATCGAAAAACAGATTCCACTCGATCTCAAGCTGTCGGTCGAGCGCATCCAGGAGAATTGCGAGCCGGCGCTGTGCACGGTGTTGTTCATGGGTGGGGCGGGCGGTTCGCTGCGGGCCGGCGTCACCGACAATCCGGTGCGCCTGACGCGCTCGGTGAAGGACGCGTTGACGCGGGTCACCAGCGGCGGCGCGCCGGTCTATGTCTGGCCGGGCGGCGGCATCACGTTTATGGTCGATGTCACGCAAATGCCGGCAGGCGCCTTCGGTTACGTGCCGACCCCGGCGCTGGTCGCGCCGATCGAATTCACGCTGAAACTGTCGGATTACGCCGCGCTGGGCGGCCATATGGACTATGTGCGGCCACTGGCCTCCTTAAGGGACAGCGCCGAAATCCGCCCGATGCCCTACATGCCGGGACGGCACGCATGAAGCGGCGTCCGCAAATCGCGCTTTTGGCTGACCGCAGGCGGCTGCATCTGCAGGATGGCCCGATCGATCTGATCGTCGAAGCCAAGGGAAAAGAGGTGGATGTGCAGGCTGCCTATCGGGCCGCGGCCCGCCGTTTCACCGGCCTGCTCGATGAACTCTGCGAAGAGCTCGGCGAATTGCGAAGGGCGGCCGATCCCGCGCTATGCACGCTGAAGGGCGTCGTGGCGCGCCGCATGCATGCGGCGGTGGCGCCCTTTGCTGGAGATTGCTTCATTACGCCGATGGCCGCAGTCGCAGGCTCCGTGGCTGAGGAGATCCTTGGCGCGATGCTGTGCGCATCGCAACTGACGCGCGCTTACGTCAATAATGGCGGCGACATTGCGTTGCATCTTTGCGATGGCGAGCAGTTCACGGTCGGCTTGATGGATCGGCCGGATGGTCATGGCTTGTTGCGCACGATGATGATCCATGCCGACGATCCCGCTCGCGGCATCGCGACCAGCGGTCGCCATGGCCGCAGCTTTTCGCTCGGCATCGCCGATGCGGTGACCGTGGTGGCGCGAACCGCGTCGCAGGCCGATGCCGCTGCTACCATCATCGCCAATGCCGTCAACCTGCATGGACATCCCGCCATTGTCCGGCGGCCTGCCAATGAATTGCAACCCGACAGTGATCTCGGCGCACGGCTCGTCACCCGTGCTGTCGGTGAATTGTCAGATCACGAGATCGAGGAAGCGCTTGAAGCGGGTAACCAGTGCGCGCGCGAATTGCTCGGCGCCGGATTGATCGAAGGCGCCGCGCTGCGATTGCAGGGCGAGACCGTTGTCGTGGGAGCGCGAACGGTCGAGGCGCTCCAATCGCCGGAGCTTCACAATCGCGCGCTAGAGAATGCGATGCATGATTGATCGGAAAAGAGGCAGACAGCGATGAGTGCCGTTATTCGCAAGATCGTCACGGTGGTCGAAGAGACGCATCTGGAGATGGGAAAGACCATTGCGCCGCCGACAAGACGGGCGGCGGCTATAGCCGTGATCGAAAACCCGTTTGCCGGCAGGTATGTCGAGGACCTCTCGCCCTTGATCGCCATCGGTGAGGAACTCGGCGAACTGCTCGCCAAAAAGGCCGTCGCAGCCCTCGGCATCGATGGCGCCAAAGTGCAAAGCTATGGCAAGGCCGCCGCCGTCGGTGAAAACGGCGAGCTCGAGCATGCGGCCGCGATCTTGCATCCCAAGATGGGTACGCCGGTGCGCAAGGTGTTGAGCAAGGGTGCGGCGCTGATCCCGTCGTCAAAAAAGCGAAGCGGCCCGGGAACGACGCTCGATATTCCGCTCGGGCACAAGGATGCGGCGTTCGTGCGCAGCCATTTCGACGGCATGGAAGTGCAGATCAATGACGCACCGCGCGCCAACGAGATCATGGTCGCGGTTGCCGTCACCGATAGCGGTCGGCCGTTACCGCGGGTCGGCGGTTTGACGGTCGCGGAAGTCAAGGGCGAGGACGGTTTAAGATAATTTCTTCAACAGTGGAGGGTATGGATGCAACGGAGACATTTCCTGGGAGCGAGCCTGGCGATCGCACTTGCCGGTCTGACGAATACCGCCATGGCGCAAAGCGAGATCAAGATCGGCGAAATCAACAGCTACTCGCTGCTGCCCGCCTTCACCGAGCCATATCGCAAAGGATGGCAGCTCGCGGTCGAGGAGATCAACGCCAGCGGCGGCATCAACGGCAAGAAGCTCGTCGTCGTCTCCAAGGACGACGGCGGCAAGCCGGCGGACGCGCAGACCGCCGCCAATGAGCTGGTGTCGAGCGAGAACGTCGCGATGCTCGCCGGCACCTTCCTGTCCAACATCGGTCTTGCCGTCAGCGACTTCGCCAACCAGAAGAAGGTCTTCTTCCTGGCCGCCGAGCCTCTGACCGACGCCATCACCTGGGCCAAGGGCAACCGCTACACCTTCCGCCTGCGTCCCTCGAACTACATGCAGGCGGCGATGCTGGCGGAAGCCGCCGCAAAGCTGCCGGCCAAGCGCTGGGCGACGATTGCGCCGAATTATGAATACGGCCAATCGGCGGTGGCAGTGTTCAAGAAATTGATGTCGGAGAAGCGGCCCGATATCCAATGGGTCGACGAGCAGTGGCCGCCGTTCGGCAAGATCGATGCAGGTCCGGTGGTGCAGGCGCTCGCGCAAGCCAATCCGGAAGCGATCCTCAACGTCACCTTCGGCGCCGACCTCGTCAAGTTCGTGCGCGAAGGCAATACCCGCGGCCTGTTCAAGGATCGCACCGTGGTTTCGTTCCTCACCGGCGAGCCGGAATATCTCGATCCGCTCAAGGAAGAGACGCCGGAGGGCTGGATCGTCACCGGCTATCCCTGGTACTCGATCAAAACGCCGGAACATGACGCGTTCCTGAAAGCCTATCAGGCCAAGTATAATGACTATCCGCGGCTCGGCTCGATCGTCGGTTACCAGACCATCAAGTCGGCGGCGGCGATCCTCGCCAAGGCCAATTCGACCGACCCGGAGAAGCTGATCGCAGCAACCGAAGGCTTGTCGGTGGCCTCGCCGTTCGGCGAGATCACCTTCCGCAAAATCGATCACCAATCGACGCTCGGCGCCTTCGTTGGCAAGACCGCGCTGAAGGACGGCAAGGGCGTGATGGTGGATGCCGTCTATAAAAAAGGCTCCGACTATCTGCCAAGCGATGCCGAAGTCGAAAAGCTGCGCCCGAAAGAGTGAGCGATGGAATCCCTCGCCCCGCTCTTCGCGGGGAGAGGGTCGGGTGAGGGGACCCACCGCAGACTCGGACTCGCGGATAGTCCCCTTCACCCGGATTTGCTTCGCAGTCCGACCTCTCCCCGCAAGCGGGGCGGGGTGACCCAACCCGTGGACCGCCAATGCCTTTTTACATCGTCCAGTTCCTGACGGGTCTTGCCAGCGCAGCGTCGCTGTTTCTGGTCGCCTCAGGACTGTCGATCATCTTCGGCGTGACGCGGATCGTGAATTTCGCGCATGGCGCATTCTATATGCTTGGCGCCTATGTCGCGTTCACGCTGACTGATCGCTTCTCCGGCGCGCTCGGGTTCTGGGGCGGCATCGTTGTCGCCGCACTGATCATTGCTGCGGTTGGCGTGCTGGTCGAGATGGCGCTGTTGCGGCGAATCTACCATTCGCCCGAATTGTTTCAATTGCTCGCGACCTTTGGCCTGACCCTGATGGTCGAGGACCTCGTGGTGTTGATCTGGGGCCCGAGCGAATTGTTGGGCCGCCGCGCGCCCGGCTTCAAGGGCGCGGTCGATTTCTTCGGCCAGAATATCCCAAGCTATGATCTGTTCCTGATCGCGTTGGGTCCGATTGTGCTCGGCATCCTCTGGCTCTTGTTCCAGCGCACCCGTTGGGGCGTTCTAGTCCGCGCCGCGACGCAGGACCGCGACATGGTGGCGGCGCTCGGCGTCAATCAGAAATGGCTGTTCACCAGCGTGTTTGCGGTCGGCGTATTTCTGGCGGCGCTCGGCGGTGCCTTGCAGATTCCACGCGATGCGGTGCATCACGCCATGGATCTGCGGATCATCGTCGATGTCTTCGTGGTGGTCGTGATCGGTGGGCTCGGCAGCATCATTGGCGCCTTTGTCGCGGCGGTGCTGGTATCGGAACTGAACGCGTTCGGCATCCTGATCTTCCCGAAGATATCGATCATCCTGGTGTTTCTGGTGATGGCCGCCGTCTTGATCGTGCGTCCCTGGGGCCTGTTCGGCAAGCAGGAGGGGCCGGCACGCCGCACGCCGGGATTGACCGTCAATCCGTGGCGTGCACTGACGTCCGGCGAACGGCTCACGGCGACAGGCGCATTCATCATCGCGGCGGCGCTGCCGCTTTTCGGCGGCAATTACGCGCTCACCATCGGCTCGGAAATCGCAATCTTCGTGATCTTTGCCATCAGCCTGCATTTCCTGATGGCGGTTGGCGGGCTCGCCTCGTTCGGCCATGCCGCCTATTTCGGACTTGGGGCCTATGGTGTCGCGTTCCTCGCCAAGATGGCGGGCCTGCCGATGATCGTCTCGCTTCTTGTTGGCCCGCTGCTCGGGTGCTTTGGCGCGGCAGTGTTCGGCTTCTTCGCGGTTCAACTGTCCGGCGTCTATTTTGCGATGCTGACGCTGGCTTTTGCGCAGATCGTCTGGTCGATCGCGTTCCAGTGGGTCACGGTGACCGGCGGCGATAACGGCATCCTCGGTGTCTGGCCGGAAAAATGGGCGGCGAGCGCCTCGCATTTTTACTGGCTGTCGCTCGGCATCGCCGCGCTGACGGTCGTAGGCTTGCGGGTCGTCGTGTTTTCGCCGTTCGGCTTTGCATTGCGGGCGACGCGCGATTCGCCACTACGCAGCGAGTCCATCGGTATCGACGGCAAGCGCATCCAGTGGACCGCTTTCGTGATCGCGGGCACGGTCGCCGGCGTTGCCGGCGCGCTGTTTGCTTACCTTAAGGGCAGCGTGTTCCCCGATAGCCTCGGCATCTCGCTGTCGGTAGATGCGCTGGTGATGGTATTGCTTGGCGGCGTCGAGACGATCTCGGGCGCGGTGGTCGGCGCCATCGTCTACAAGGCGCTCAATATCTGGCTGGTGAGCCAGACCGATCTCTCCAAGCTGGTGCTTGGCGCGTTCATCGTGCTGATCGTGGTCGCCTTCCCCAAAGGCATCGTCGGCATGCTGGAGACGATCCGCAACCGCCGCCGCTCCTCTTCGTCAAAGTCGGCGCTGCTTGCCTCGCCAATCGAGACCGCCGAATGAGCATGGTGCCCACATTGCTGTCGGTCGAGGGCCTTTCCAAGTCCTATGGCGGGGTGCATGCCGTCCGCGGTGTCTCGTTTGAGCTCAAGGCCGGCGAGATCCTGGCGCTGATCGGCCCCAACGGCGCAGGCAAAAGCACCTGTTTCGATATGCTCAACGGCCAGAAGGATCCCGACAGCGGCCGGATCAATCTGTTGGGCGAAGATACCGCGGGGCGGCCGCCGCGCGCGATCTGTCGGCTTGGCGTCGGGCGCACCTTCCAGATCACCGCGACGTTCCCGACGATGACGGTACGCGAGAATGTGCAGGTCGCGCTGGTGTCGTATCGCAGGCAATTGTTCAATCT
>Ga0209473_1001768_pt1 | contig 12002 bp, 12 predicted proteins | sample GraSoiAngelo_133_FD_185890 | JGI IMG/M metagenome (GOLD analysis project Ga0209473, IMG submission 185890) | Grasslands soil microbial communities from the Angelo Coastal Reserve, California, USA - 14_0929_05_20cm (SPAdes) (version 2) | ecosystem: Environmental > Terrestrial > Soil > Grasslands ...
TGACAGGCAACGCCGCCCTCGTTATGAAATCTGCCGCACTGCTGATCGAGAATCTCTTGCGCTGCAGTGGAAAACCCCGGGCGAGCCAATCCTTCATTCCGCCGTCTACCGGAACGGCATTCACGCAACCGGCCGATCGCAGAATCCCCGTTGCAAGGCTGGCTCGAGCGTGACCGTCGGCGGAAATGACATAAACGCGCTCTGTTGTCGGGCGCCTCCTTCGAAAAATCCTCGTCGTCGCCAGCTCACCAAAGGGAATCGAGCGCGCCCCCGGGATGTGCATTGCAGCAAATTCTTTCCTCGACCGAACGTCGATCAATTCAATCAGCTCATGATTGACGACCAATGTTTCCAGCGCCAAACAGTCCATCATCTTCATATTGATTACATCGCAGGCACCTGCCGATTCAGCATGTTGGACTTTCGTCTTATAGGATCGCTGGACTCGTTTCAGCCGGGAACACGCCGTCGGGGGGTGGAGCGACGAGTCGCAATCAATCCGGCACAGGTGCCCTAACGAATGGCAGAAACCCACCCATCTTTTGTAAGTTAGGCTTACAGACGAACGGATTCATCGACATGATGCCGATCCCTCCGTTGGCTAATTGATCTTAGTCTTATGCGGATTGTGGGCTGGCGAGACGCCGGCGCGTTGCGAAACGCGCACGAGATCGGGGACGGAAGTGACCCTGAGCTTTTGCATGACACGGCCGCGATGAACCTTGATCGTCTTTTCGGCGGTGTGGAGTTCCGCGGCAATCTGTTTGTTCAAAAGACCCATGATGACGAAACGCAAGACCTCAAACTCACGCGGCGTCAATTTCTCGATGCGACCACGTGCTTCCCGTCTTTCCCCGCGTTTGTGCAGTTGTTCCTTGGCACGTTCGAAAGCAAGTTTGACCGCTTCGATCAATTCTACATCGTCAAAGGGCTTCGTCAGAAAATCAATGGCGCCGCTTTTCATCGCCTGAGTGGCAGTCGACACGTCGCCGTGGCCGGTAATGAAAACAATCTGCTCGCAAGCACCTCGTTTTTCGAGCGTCTCTTGTAACCCCAGACCATTCAATCCCGGCATGCGGACATCGAGAACCAGGCAGATCGGGCCTTCGAAGATCTCTCGCGCGAGATAGTCTTCGGCTGAGGCAAAAGTCTCCGCCGCATATCCAGCGGACTTAAATAGACGCCCTAAACCGCGGCGTACCGATTGATCGTCGTCCACCACGCAAACAAGCTTCCTGGCATTGCTCAAGCGACCTCCCGAGTCTCAGATTTTCGTGTCACCGGCAAGGTAAAGAAAAAGCGAGCACCTTCATCGACATTTTCCGCCCGCAATTTCCCTCCATGCGCCTCGACAATCGAGCGCACGATGGTCAAACCCATTCCCATCCCATTTGGTTTCGTCGAATAAAAATGAGTGAAAACCTTGTCCGCATCGTCCGCGGGAAGTCCGCTGCCGTAATCGCGCACACTGACCGCCACAGACGAATTTGGTTGGCAAGTTGTGGAAATGACAACACGGCGGCTGGCCGCTGAGGTATCGTTCATTGCTTCCAGCGAATTCATCAGCAGATTTAACAAGACCTGTTGTAGCTGCACGGGATCGGCGTCGACCGACGGGAGATTCGGGGCGAGTTCGGTTTCCACCGCCGTTCCTCGTCCAAGCAAATCGGAATGCAACAAACGCAGAACCTCCCGTACGATCTCATTCAAATTCACCCGGCACCGCGTCCCTTCGCCCTTGCGGACGAAATGGTGAATTCCATGAATGATATCGCCCGCTCGCCGCGCATCCGTCGCCACATCCGCGAGCAACTCTTTGAACATCTTGGGGTCGGGGGAACCTTGAGCGAGCAGACGTCTCCCAGCCGCGGCGTTGCTGGCAATGGCGGTAAGGGGTTGATTGAGTTCGTGCGCAAGCGAAGCGGTGAGCTCTCCCATGGACGATACCCTGCTCATGCGCGCCATCTCCTCACGTTGCAGTCCCAGCTGGAGGTCGGCTTCGACTTGCGCCGTGATGTCGATGGCCACACCAATCAGCTCGCGTATCCCGCCGCGATCGTTGCGCACGTAACGGCCGCGTGAGATGAGCCAGCGAATGTCCCCATCGGGTCGCAACAAACGATATTCAATTTCGAAGGTCTGGGATTCGGCGCGCGCATGCTCGATCGCTTCGTCAACGGCGTCTCGATCCTCCGGGTGCACACGCGAGAGAAACAGTTCGCGGGACAAAGGCTCGTCCGGCCCGAAGTTGAAAATGGCGCGACCTTTGTCGCTCATCCACGACTCCTTCCGTTCGAAATTGATGGACCAGAACACCAGATTGGCCGATTCGGCGGCGAGACTAATGCGATCTTCGCGTTCGCGCAGCGTCATCGCTCCTTTGCCGCGCTCTTCTATAACGGCGGCGAGAAGCAAGAGCGGGACCGACATCACAATCAAAAACATTTGAATCGAAAGCGCGTTTTCTTCTGCGGATCTTGTCGAAAATGGCCCATACCCGTGTCCAGCGCTCCATATTGCAAGAAACGTCAAGGTGCAGATGGCCGCACTCGCGCCGCGTGAGCCAAAGCGCACCGCGGCCCATATCAGAAATGGTACTGGCAAACAGAGCAGCGCCGAGTCTGCGCTTGATCCCAGTTTATAGAAAACGATGGTGTTAACCGAAAGCAGAGCAATGAGAAGAAGGGCGGCTTCGAGAAATCGCGCCTGACGAATTTTCCAAAGCCAGGCGATTCCATCCGCGACCCAAGTTACGATCAAGGGCACGAGGGTGAGCGCGGCCAAAATGTTGGAGGTAAATCGGATTCGCCAGACCCGCCAATAACTGTCTCCTCCGAAGTGATTAATCGCGACAAAGGCCGCATCTACAAAGGAAGAAAGGAAAGGCCCCAAGAACGCCGCGAAGAAAATGAAAATTCCGACGTTCCCCAGACGATCGAACCGCACCGGACGATCGATCAGAAACCGGACACAACCCGCGCCAATGAGTGCTTCACATGAGTTACTGATGAACCAGCATAAGATCATCGCTGGCGGAACGTTGCTTTGCAGTTGCGCCGCCAGGTGGGCCGGAAATGCGGCCAGCAAAATCACCCACCAAACACGTACCGGCGTGAGAAGGAGCGCGGCCAGCAAGATGGAATTGGGCGGCCAAAGAACCGAGACTGGATGGGGTCGGAGAGTTAACGCGAATCCAATTTTTGCTCCGAGATAATATCCAACAAATACGCACAGCGCGATGCCGACAACGCGCCATTCAAAAAATTGTGCGTCAGTTCGCTGTGTCTTTGAACGCGAATCGAGCCCTGTCAGCCCGAGTGCCGTGGCCAAGGTTTTCATCTCTCCAGCTCGCTGCTTGTCATGGGCTAAGTAGTACGCTCCTTCATGCTTATATCCTAAGGGGAGAGGAGATGGCTATCAAGGGGCGGAACAAAGGCAAGCTTGTTCATGTTACAATTAGGTAACGGCTGCGATGAATTAAACGTAATGACCGGAAATAGGGTCACGCAAGAAGCCTGCGTAAATGGCATTTCAACCGCCGTTAAGCACCAAGAGCGTACCACTGATTCCGCACTTGTTTTGCGCGCGCGTTGAATGCGTCACGCGTGAGGACAACCGCTTCGCGCGGATCATCGGTGAGCCGGCTGGCGAAACCGTAAACGGCCGGGTATTAGCGAGCAACTAAGCTATCGAAACGTGAGTTTTTCGTTTTCATCGGTTTTTTTGCGTTGCCGATTAGTCGAGAAAAGACTGATCTCCTTGCGGCTTTGTGGGATCCGCCCCATTTGACCCGGGGCAAATCCGCCGCCGAGTCCAGTCGGAGTCATGGCGTCGAACAATTTCGTCGGCGCCGATGGGCGTTGTTGCCAACACGAGTTGAAAACAGGCGCCGTTTCACGTTTGCGAAATCGGCTGCGAATCGGATGAACCGCTATTTGCAGACTTTATTAACTAAAAGTGAGAGCGAACTGAAACTTAGCCAGTGCAAGATCCAATAGGTCCAGTCCAAGCGGAGTCCGCCTGCCCAAAGAACGAGACAAACAAGCGCGCTCGCCGTCAGGGAAAAGCACCAGATGCAGTTCACCCATTCTCGAGCTGAACCGCGTCCACCGGGCAGCGCATCACGAAAACGCTCGAAAACGGCCAGCGGTCCGCGCTCTTTTGTGATGAGATGGCTTAAACGAAAAGTGGCTAACGATCCCAAGACTAGAACGAACCAGTGCACTTGGAATCAAGGTCCACCCGGACTAGGTGCAGCCGCGCAACAAAAAGATAATGAGCAGAATTGGAATCGGAATCCCGAGCAACCAAAGTAAAATATATCCGGTAGCACCGGCTTCTTTAATTTTGTCTCCTAAATGCATTTTCCCCCTCCTTGCCCTAAAACGCACGCCAGAGAAAAAGTGCGCTTAAGTTTTCCTTGGAATTTGCAAGGCTGCATTCGTTCGCGAGATCAAACGCGATTTATTGATGGCTGCCATCCATCTATGTCTCATACGACTCCAGGAAAATCTCTGCGCCATAAGAATGCAGATCTGCATGGAAGCGCCCCCGACAAATCGGAGATTGCCCTGATCATTGTGGACGTAATTAACGATCTCGATTTCCCCGAGGCGAAACAATTGGCTCGTTTCATCCCCGAGCTGGCTGACAAAATTGCACGACTGAAGAGGCGGGCCAAAGCGGCAAGAGTTCCGGTGATCTATGTGAATGACAACTTCGGACGCTGGCGCTCCGATTTTCGTGCTTTGATCGAGCATTGCCGCGAGGGGAAAGCCCGCTTGCTCATTGAAAAGCTTTATCCGGAGCAGGACGATTATTGTGTCCTGAAGCCAAAGCATTCCGGATTTTTCTCCAGCACGTTGGAAACATTATTGCGATACCTTGGCGTCCGGCGCCTTATCGTTACCGGCATTGCTGGCAATTTTTGCGTCCTTTTTACCGCGAACGATGCCTATATGCGCGATTACGAACTAGCGGTCCCCTCCGACTGCGTTGTTTCGAACACCGTGAAAGAGAACAAGGAGGCTTTGCAGTTGATGAAACGCTATCTCAAAGCCGATACCCGTCGTTCTCAGCGCATTTCTTTTGGGAAACGAGAGCGGATTTGATAATATCAGTCGAGCCCGGATTTTATCTTAGCGTCTGGCAACGCACCAGACCATCACAAATGGAAGTCGGTAAAAACGTTGTAAATCTGCCGCGCGATCTTGCCAGGAATAGCGAATTCGTAAGACGCAAATGAATTTGCTTAAAAGATTGCCGCCGTTCGATTCGAAGTCGGGCAATTTGAACGTTGTCATCGACACGCCGAAGGGGTGTCGAAGCAAATTTGCCTACGATATGAAGCGCAAAGCTTACGTGCTCAAGAGTGTCCTCCCTCAGGGCGCGCTTTTCCCGTTCGATTTCGGGTCGATCCCGGGAACCAAGGCCCAGGATGGCGATCCCCTCGACGCGCTCGTTTTGATGGATGAACCCGCTTTCTGTGGTTGTCTCATTGAATCACGCCTTGTTGGTGTGATCGAAGCCGAACAAAGCGAGGATGGTAAGACAGAACGCAACGATCGATTGATCGCAGTCGCGGCCAAATCATCGACTCATGCCGAAGTTAAATCCCTCTCCGATTTGAGCCCAACTTTAATCAAGGAAATCGAACACTTTTTCATCTCCTACAACCAGGAACGCGGGAAAAAATTCCGGCCGATCGGGCGATTCGGTCCGAAACGAGCGGAGCAGTTGGTGAAAAAACAAAAACGCCGAACCAAGCGCCGCAAATAAATGTCGAACGATGGCTTGTTCGACAAAGAGTAAATCCAGATCGTCGGCGAGATTCGAAATCCCCACGTTATGCAACTAGAAACACTGAAAGATCTCTACATTCACGAGCTGAAAGACCTTCACAGCGCCGAGAAGCAACTGACCAAGGCACTGCCGAAAATGGCGAAGGCTGCTAGCAATGAACGGCTTGCCAAAGGGTTTAAAGAGCATCTCGAACAAACCGAAGAGCATGTCAATCGACTCGAAAAAATCTTGGAAAGCCTCGATCAAAGCACCCGCGGCCAGAAGTGCAAAGGCATGGAAGGATTGATCGAGGAAGGTTCGGAAATGATTGAAGAAGATGCCGAGGATGAAGTGCGCGATGCCGGGCTTATCGCTGCTGCGCAGCGCGTCGAACATTACGAGATCGCCGGCTACGGCTGCGTCCGCACTTATGCCGAATTACTCGGTGACACTAAAGGCGCCGAACTTTTGCAACAAACGTTGGATGAAGAAGGCGCGACCGACAAGAAGCTGACAGAACTGGCGAAAACTTTAATTAACGTTAGAGCGCAATAATTGAGACTTTTCCGTACCGGACCTGGGGGTGGAAGGAGAAAAGCTGCGGTGGGCCAGCGTGGGTGGTCCATCGCAGCACTTTCCTCAGCTTGCTGATTGCACGCGCTCATCGATCTTCTGCCGACTAATGCCGAGATCGCCGAGCTACTTTCCCGCGAAGCGAGCGACTCTTCCTATGTTTTACAGCGCGCCTATCGCCGAGCCGCGCGAAGCGCGTTTCTCTGGGAAGTTGAGGCGCGCGATTTAGTCGCACAAAAGCGCCCGCTGACAGAGCTGGCGCATATTGGGCCGTTTCTTCAAAAACAGATTCGCCGATGGATTCGGCAGAAGCGCCATCCCCCGCGTCCGCCGCCGCTGCGGAAAGAATTTCGCACCCTGGCTGAAAGTCGCCTTCGGCTGGCTAGAGCGTCGTCGTGGGGCACGCGCCTTCGGGGCGATTTGCAAATGCATACAAATTGGAGCGATGGCTCCGGCGAGATTCGCGAGATGGCGGATGCTGCCGTCGCGCGCGGCTACGAATTCATTGCTATCACCGACCATTCCAAAGGCTTGTCGATCGCGAATGGAATTAATGAAGCAAAGCTGAAGAAACAGTCAGTTGAGATTGAAGCTGTCAATCGCGAGCTGCGCGCAAGCATCGGCAAACTGACCGTTTTGCATTCCATCGAAATGAATCTCAATCCCTTGGGCGAAGGAGATATGGACCCCGCGGCTTTGCGTTCGCTTGATATGGTTCTCGGCTCCTTCCATTCCGCGCTGCGGCGCAAAGAAGACCAGACCGAACGTTATCTCGCTGCTCTTCGCAATCCGCACATTCAGATTCTCGGCCACCCGCGCGGCCGGATTTACAATTATCGTCTCGGTTTGCGCGCGGACTGGAAAACGGTCTTTTACGAGGCGACCCGGCTCGATAAAGCGGTGGAGATCGACGCTTACCCCGATCGGCAAGACCTGAACGTAAGTCTGCTTAAAATCGCCAAGCGTTGCGGAACTCGAATTTCCATGGGTACAGACGCGCACCATCCATGGCAATTTGAATTCATCGACCTCGCCCTCGCTGCCGCGTTGGCAGCGAAAATTCCGCCGGAACGGATCGTGAACTTTATGCCGTTAAAGGAACTTAGCGCCTGGATCGAGAAGGTGCGGAACGCAGAAGCTCGCCGTACGCGCACGAAGACGAAACGATAAATGTTCGGCAAGGAATGCTGACTCTTGCCGCAATGTCGCAAAATTAACGCGCACACGCATTCCTTCGCATCTGCGGCAACGGCCCCCCGCGAATTAGCGACAAGGAGAAATCGTCATGTCTGGGAAACATGGATCATTTGTCGCCAATTCAATCAGCCTGCTGAAACAAACGTTTTCGGAATGGCTCGAAGACAAAGTACCTCAGCTGGGAGCTGCACTCGCCTACTACACTGTGTTCTCGCTCGCGCCGCTGGTTCTCTTGCTCCTGGCAATCGTTGGTTTCCTTTTCCGCAACGATCCCGCCGGGGCCTGGCAAAAAGTGACTGAACAAATGAGCTACTTTTTGGATAAGAGCGCCATCGATGTAGTCCAGGGTATCGCCCAGAAAGCGTCGCAACCGAACAAGGGTGTGGTGGCGACAAGCATTGGAATTTTGCTGGCCCTTTTCGGCGCCAGCGGCGTCTTTGGCCAGTTGCAAGATGCGCTCAACACCATTTGGGGCGTAAAGGCCAAGCCTGGCGTCGGCATCATGGGATTCATACGTTCGCGTTTTCTCTCCTTCGCCATGGTCGCCGGCGTTTGTTTTTTGCTGCTGGTTTCGCTCGTGCTCGAAAGCCTCCTCAAAAGCCTTAGTCACTACGTCCAGGCAATGCTTCCCGGCGGAATCGTGATCGCACTCGTCGTTTATTCAATCTTCGATCTCGGCGTCGTCGTTCTGCTTTTCGCCTCCATCTTCAAATTTCTGCCGGACGTGAAAATTCAATGGCGCGACGTCTGGATCGGCGCGCTCATGACTGCGATATTCTTCGCCGTCGGGAAATGGGCGCTCGGTCTTTATCTCGGCAGCGGGGCCGCGGCGTCGGCTTATGGAGCGGCGAGCTCGTTAATCACGCTCCTGCTTTGGATTTACTATTCATCGCAAATTCTGCTCTTCGGCGCCGAGTTCACCCAGGTTTACGCCGCCCGTGCCGGTCGTGCCCTCGTTCCGACTAAATACGCCGTGCGGGCGTAGCGACCTGTCGGTGGGAGGACACGCAATTTAATGCTGCACTGAGCGCGCCTTCTTCAGAGTCCTCTTCTGTCTAGGCGTCGCGCGCCCAGGACCCTCCGCACGCAAGATGACAAATCGGTACGGATCTAAGACGTGCTGATGATGCTGCAGTACTTCACTTAGTTTTTGCCCGTCTACTATTTCATCGCAGCCGGGACAGCGATAAAATCGCGAGCTTTGGGGACGTAACGATCTGGATATAACACGCGTGAGCATTAAGCGGCAGTCCTTGAACCAGGCCCAAATCGCTGAGATGCGCGTCGCCGGGAGTAAGGTTTTTCGCAAGCGATAAAGCTTTCTCCGCTCTTATCGATAACACGAAGAACACGTCGTCCCCAAGCGTCCGGCGGTTGCGCGATTTCATTTGGATAAACCCAATCGCGGACGGTAGCGGAACAATCGCTTGTCGGACAAACCAGGCGCAATGGTTTTCCGGGAGTCGAGCCTACTTCGATTTGGCGACCGTTGATGAATTTGTGACAGCAGCGGCAAAAGCGCTGATCGTCGAGCGACTCCCATTTTCGCAATGGATCTAATTCGCGCAATAGGATAAGGCGCTCGGTCAGGCTCAAGCGAAGGCCCGGCGGAGTTTTCATCGCCTAACTTTATGAAAATAAGAAGGCGATACAATCGGACGGGCTCCCGAAAGAACGCTAGGAAAAATCCTTATCGAGGAGCGCGCTCGAAGCAAACTGTTGTAGTGGCAGGCATATCGCCTGCGTCGTCGTTCTTAATCGGCAGCCGGAACGGCCGCCACTACGGCGGTTTCGCGGCTGTTCGCCGCGCGTTTGCTTGAGCGATAACGCCAGATCGCGAATGCGACAAAAAGCAGATCAGCGACGACGAAAGTTCCGACATAGGTTTCGCCGCCGATACCGAAGCCATAACTGTGCAATCCTTTTCCAAGAACAAAGTTGACGCCGTACCACGCCATCAGGACCGCGAGAAAGCAAACTACGCTGGCGACGACAAGACCGAATTCGGTCCACCAACCGGCGAGACGTCCGTGCAGCGTGGTGATGTAACAGAGAAGCGCGATCAGGGCCCAGGTCTCCTTCGGGTCCCAACCCCAGAACCTTCCCCAGGAATAATTCGCCCACACTCCGCCAAGAATGGTGCCGGCGGCAAGAAGGAGGACGCCCAGTTGCAGCACGCGATAGAGCCAGAAATGCATCGCCGCATCTGCCCGCGCACCGCGCGGATTGCGCGCATAACGGAAAAGTAAAATGTGACCGAAAGCGCAGGCCAGGAGAAAGGCCGCATAACTAAGCGTGATTGTCAGTACATGAATCGTTAGCCAAAAATTATCGCGTAAAACAGGAACCAGAGGATCGATGCTTGCCGGCATCGCGATCGGCATTTGATGAACGAGCAGAAGTGCGACAAGTGTGGCCGGCAAGGATGCCAGCAAATAAATCGGGGTGCGATATCGGGCAAAAAAGATCATCCCGAAAAATGATGCCGCGAAGGAGACCCAGATGATCGACTCATACATGTTCGTTACCGGCGGGCGGCCGCCGATCAGGCAGCGCAACACAATTCCAGTGCCGTGAAAGGCCAGGGCGACGAGCGCGATGACGACGCCAAAATTGCGCAAAGCGCGCCCGCGCTTCCGCAGATGCGCAATTAGCAAGGTAAGGAACGCGATTCCGTAAAACCAAATGGCCCGGTAAAAGCCTTCGAAATGGTTATAGAAATATTCGAGCCGCAGTTTCGATTCGGTGGGATAAATCGATGGCGATAGCGTCCGCAACTTTTCCCGCAGTTGATTGGCTGAGCGACTAAACTTGAATGAATCGGCCTCTTGATTGGCGGCGATCATTTCCTGCAATGGCGATCCTACGGCCTCCGACTGCGATTCATTATAGTAAGAGGCCATCGCCAACGGTTCGGGCGGCACCCACGGGTCTGTTTCCTTTTTTGGCGAGGGCACGATCAGCAACACGCTCCCGTCCATCACTCGCGCGAAAAGTGCCAGCCGGTCGCTCACACTCAAAGCTTCCTGCTGCAACCGATTGAGTGGTCTCTCGACCCGTTTGCGCTCACGCGCTTCGTTCGCAATTCGCGGCAACTCAACCGAGCCGCTCAATTGCGCAAAAGAAAAGCGGCGCTGTGTTTTTTCCAAACCAAGTTGCTCTTTTAGTTCGCCGAAAGAGACCAGCACCATCGGCTCCTCTTTCCAATCGCGTGTTTCCAGCACGGCTGAGAGAAGGAAATCATTCGGCGTCCACTCCCGACCGGCTTTGTCAGTATAACTCGAGCGTCCGGTCAGCTGAATCAGCGTCTGTCTCGCGAAAGTATCGATCGGTTTGCGACGGCCGTTATCCTGAATCGCGAGCAGGCCGAACTCCTTGAAATCGAGGCCGCGCGTATCGGGCGCGGCCGCCTGCTGACCGCGGCTCGTGCCGGCCAGGAGCAGCACCACCGCAAAAAAAGCTAGGGAGAAAAAGTTGGGCACTTGGCGGCAATCTAACTACGGTCGAGGAGCGCGACAAATCCGGCCTGCGAGGGGTCGAGCCGGTTCCTACAGCACGCCGACTGCGCGTGAGATGAGAAGGATGACGATAGTCAAGGAGATGCAGATTTGGACCATGGCCAGAATTTTGGCCCATCGCGCCAACAGCGGCGCATCAGTCGGACCAAAGGTCGAGCTTTGCGTAAGCGCAATAAAAAGGTAATCGATAAAATGCGGTCGCCATCCGCTGCATTCGAATCGACCGCGCTCGGTTTTCTCGATCTGCATCTGTGGAAAGACGAAACTGCGGCTGCCGAATTCGCGCATTTGCTGGCGCAGCGTTGGCCCGCCGCCGTCCAGCCGCCAGTACCAAAGCGCGAAGACGAGCACGTTGGTAAGCCAGAGCTCGGCCCCGGACGACAAGAGCTCAACCGGTGTTTCCTTGTGTGCGGGCACGGCCGCGACCAGCAAACCAACCGATGCGATCAGGGCCAGGGTGATGACACTGCTGATAATAATCCCGAGCGTGCGGTTCCAGGAAAGTTTGCCCGTGCGATGCGCGACCACGGTCGGCGTGAGCAAGACCACGATAAAAACGGGGAGTGCCCATTTCGGGCCCACAATTAAAGCCCTTGGCAACGCCACATAAATTCCACCAACGGCGAGCAACGCCAGCACCGCCTGCCAACGTGGCTCCGGTCTGTCGATCTTGCCAACTGGTTCGACCATGTCACCGGTATAGCATGCCTCGCTTAATATGGGAACCTTCGGTGCGGCCCGGCTCGTACCTTAAGGTTCGTGAGGAGAGAGAGGTCTCTCGGTGAATGACGAAGCACGAATGTTCCGAGCCGGACTGGGCTTGAAAATCTTAACTTAGCCGTTGATTGATGTTAGCGCCTCAAGTTGCGCAGCTCATTCAGGATAGCGTTGCCCATCCGACGGCCGCGGTTGCGAAAAAATCGCCAGGCCCCG
>Ga0209473_1001770_pt1 | contig 11986 bp, 7 predicted proteins | sample GraSoiAngelo_133_FD_185890 | JGI IMG/M metagenome (GOLD analysis project Ga0209473, IMG submission 185890) | Grasslands soil microbial communities from the Angelo Coastal Reserve, California, USA - 14_0929_05_20cm (SPAdes) (version 2) | ecosystem: Environmental > Terrestrial > Soil > Grasslands ...
CTCCTGTTATGGTGACCTGCGAAACCGTCACTTTCCCATTTCCAGTGTTGCTTAACGTTTCAGTGGCAGTCTTGCTGCTGCCCACTGGCACAGTCCCGAAGTTGTTGCTGGAGGGAATCGCCGCAAGGCTCGATTGCTGAGTTGCGCTGACCTTAACGCTGAAAGAAAACAACAGAAGAATGAAAGCCAGAAAAATGCGAACGGGTATCCTGGACAGATTGGGGGAGGTCATAAGTTTCAGTTTCCCGAGTTCCACGTTCGTCCGGGAAGGTCCCGAGAGGGCATCCAGAGACTCAAAGGTTTGCAAACCGTAAACTTCCGTTCACCTCTCAATGCCAAACCATTCCCCTTACGGGCTAGGAACAGTGGCCTGCACCTGGTTCGAGTACGCGCTTTCTGTGCCGCTCCCATTGAGAGCCGTGGTCACGTAAAAATAGGTTTTTCCCGCTTGCACACTGCTATCGCTATACGTGGTGCCCACAACCAGTGCCGAATTGATCTTGGTGTAAGGCCCACCCGAAACGCCGCCACGATAGACGTGGTAACCCGTGATCCCGCTGGAACTGCTGGCTCCCCAAGAGAGTTGCACTTGGTGTTGCGCGACACCTGTGCCGGTTAACGCTTCAACCAGCGGAGTTGTCGAAGCATTGCTGCTGAACGAGATAGTTCCCGAGGCGGTTCCACTGCTTTGCGGCGTGAATGTCACACTCACCGGTGCGCTCTGCCCAGCGGCAAGCGCCATCGGAAACGAAACTCCGTTCAAACTGAACTCTGGATTGCTGGTACTTGCCGATGAAACTGTGACGCTGGAGCCGCTTGCGCCCAGCGTAGCCGTCAAACTCTTGTTCTGGCCCACAGTGATGCTGCCGAAGTCCAGCGTGGTCGGCGATAGCAGCAACTGGCCGGAGGCAGTAGCTGTACCCGAGAGCGCAATCGTCAAACTGGAATTCGAAGCGTCAGACACAATGGCGATGCTGCCGCTCGCAGTGCCCGAGGATGTCGGCGCAAAGACCGTGCTGAAGGTGTAACTCTGCCCCGGCGTCAAGGTGATTGGCAGGTTCAATCCGCTGATGCTGAACCCGGAGCCAGAAACATTGGCTTGGCTGATGTTCACGTTCGATCCGCCTGAATTTGTCACGCTTTGGTATTGGCTTGCGCTGCTGCCGACCTGCACGCTGCCGAAGCTATTGCTCGTTGGGTTTGCGCTCAATATCCCTGCGCTTGCTCCGGCTCCGGTGAGTGGAATGGAAAGGGTCGAGTCGTAGGCATTACTGACAATCGAAACACTTCCACTGCTGGTGCTGCCTGCCGTCGGCGTGAACGAAATGCTGAAGGTCGCGCTCTGCCCGGATGCGAGCGTCCAGGGCAGCGCCGCGTGGCTTACGGCAAATCCGCTCCCGCTTGCTGAAATCTGCTGGACGGTCACGCTGGCCGTGCCGGTATTTGTTAGCGCCGCGAGTTGCGTCACGTTGTTGCCCGCCGTCCCGAAATTGATGCTGGAGGGGCTCGCGCTCAACACGCCCGTGCTGGCGCCTGTTCCATGTAGCGATACATAAAGTGTCGAGCTCGATGCGCTGCTAGTGAACCCTATGCTCCCATCCACGCGTCCTTGGACCAGCGGTGCGAATATCACCTGAAATTGTGCGGAGTTCCCGGGCCCCAATGTCATTGGGAAGCTCAGCCCACTTAAGCTGTACCCTGCGCCAGTAACACTCACGGACGAAATCGTGATATTTGACGTACCGGTATTCGACAGCCTGGCGGAGAGCACGTTCGAGCCGCCGACCATGACTTTGCCGAACCAAAGGTTCCCCGGTTTGCAACTCAAGGCACCGGTGTTCGTAAAAAAAAATAGCGGTAGAGTTACTATCCCTGTGCCCACTATCGCAGTGCCGGCGACAGGCAAAAGCATGAGGATTGCGAAACAGATGACAAAAGACCGAAGTGCGCGCTGAGAGATATGCATGGCACCTTCAGTTTTTTGCTTAATAGGGGTAGACGGGAAGGTATCGGCAGGCCAGATCAGTACCTTTGAGTCAAAGAGGATTCCTCTTTCGGGAGTGGTTCAGAAAACGGACGGCTGCTTCGAAGCCGAAAAATCGGGCCCGAAGATCCGGGCCCGCAAGAAACCTGGCTGATTCTGCCGCTACGGAGTCGGGATAATTGTTTTCACCTGGTTCGAATACCCGCTCTCGAGCCCCGTCCCATCGACCGCTGTTGTGACGTAATAGTACGTCTGGCCCGCTTGTACTGAGTTGTCGACAAATGCGGTGGTCGCATTCAGCGCGGTATTGATCTTTGTGAATGGTCCGCCCGAAACGGTCGCGCGGTACACGTTATAGCCCACCACGTCCGTCGAAGAGCTTGCAGCCCACGAGAGGTCGACATTGTGCGGTGGCGGCGCCGTTCCATTACCTGTTAACGATTCGCTCGTCGGCGAGTTCGAAGCACTACTCGCGAAAGAAATAGTCGCCGAAGCCGTCCCGCTCGACTGCGGCGTGAACGTCACCGTAACTGCCTTGCTCTGCCCAGCCGTAATCGTGAACGGGAATGACACGCCGCTCAGGGTGAATTCCGATGTGCTCGCTGAAGCTGACGATACCGTTACATTCGATCCTGTCGCGCTCAACGTAGCTGTCATGTTTTTGCTCTGCCCAATCACCACGCTGCTGAAATCCAAAGTGGAGGGGCTCACGCTCAGTTGACCAGGCACCGTTCCAGTTCCTGACAGCGAAATAGTCAGCGTGGAATTGGAGGCATCCGAGGTCAACGAAATTGTTCCGGTGACCGAACCCGCAGCTGTCGGCGCGAACGTTGTTCCAAAGGTAAAGCTTTGCCCCGCAATCAGAGTTAGAGGCAGGTTCAGCCCACTGATGCTGAATCCACTGCCGCCGCTCACGTTCGCCTGCGATACCGTGATCGTAGTCCCGCCGGTGTTCGTTAGAGTTTCCGATTGCGTCGCGCTGCCATTCACCTGAACGCTGCCAAAGCTTAGAGTCTGCGAACTGGCCGATAAGATCCCCGGTGTGGCCCCCGTTCCGGAGAGTGTGATTTTAAGGGTTGAATTCGAAGCGTTGCTCACAATCGACACACTGCCGGTCACAGCTCCGCTGGATTGTGGCGCGAACGTCACATTGAAATTTGCGCTTTGACCCGCGGCAAGTGTCGCTGGCACGCCACTGACGCTGAATCCGGAACCTGACACATTCGCTTGGGAGATTGTTAGACTCGATCCGCCAGTGTTGGTCAATGTTTCTTGCAGACTCGAATTATTGCCGACCAATACAGTTCCGAAACTTAAGCTCGAGGGGCTGGCACCCAGCGTGCCTGGAGTTACTCCTGATCCGCTCAACGGAACGTTAAGGGTTGGGTTCGAAGCGTCGCTGGTAATGGCAACGTTCCCGCTGACCGATCCGCTTGTCTGTGGCGCAAATTGCACACTGAACGTTTTTGACTGTCCCGCGGAGAGGGTCGTAGGCAAGCTCAAACCACTCAATGTATATCCACTGCCACTCGCGCTCGCCTGGCTGATAGTTACACTCGTTCCACCTGAGTTTGTTAGAGTCGCCGAAAGCGTTTGGCTGGTTCCTGTCTGGACATTGCCGAAGGAAAGGCTGGAGGGATTTGAGACCAGTGACCCGGGCGTTACCGCGGTTGCGGAAAGTAGAATACTCAGCGTCGGATTTGTAGCATCGCTGGCAAGACTGATGCTCCCGCTCACAGTACCCGCAACTTGCGGCGCGAAAGTAACGGTAAAGCTTTGGCTCTGTCCTGCCGCCAGGGCCAGCGGCAACGCCAGTCCACTTGCGCTGAATCCGGTTCCTATAGTGGTCGCCTGGCTGATTGTTACGATGGTGCCACCCGAGTTCGTAATTGTGACCTGCTGAGTCTGGTTCGTTCCTACCTGCACATTTCCTAAGCTGACACTCGCGGGAGTCGCCACGAGCTGTCCGGCGGTCATCCCTGTTCCGGACACCGGTACCATGACTGTTGAATTAGTACCTGCAAGTCCGCCGCCGTGTCCTTTTCCATTGTGCCCTTGCGTCGAAACCACAAAACCTAGCGCAATGCTGCCGCTGTCAGGGCCGCCCGCCGGTGGGGTAAAGCTCACACTGACAACGACGCTCTGGCCCGCCCCCAGTGTCAGCGGCATCGTCAGCCCGCTCAGCGTGAATCCATTTCCGTTTACTGTCGCCTGCGAAATGGTGAGGCTCGATCCCCCTGAGTTTGCCAGGGTCGCGGATTGAGTTTGCGTCGTTCCTACTGGCACGCTGCCAAACGTGATGCTGGAAGGCGTTACGGTGAGTTGGCCAGGGTTAACCGCGTTTCCGGATGCAGTAAAGGTCGTAGATGCGCTGGCAATAGTGGTTGATGTGGCGGTCGTGGTATCGAGCGCGACCGTCCCCGTGGACTTGCCGTGCGCACGCGGATTGTAGGCTACGCTGAACGGCACGCTGTCGCCCGGGGCGAGCGTCACGGGGAGCTTGTCTCCCGCAATGCTGAAATCTGATTTATCAACCGCCGCCCGCAGTACAGTGATTCGCGAGTCACTCGTATTTAGGAGAGTATTGGTAAGCACTTCACTGTGGCCGACCAACACAGTTCCGAAATTCAGGTTTGGAGCGGCGATGGACAGGTTGCCGCTTTGCGAAACAGTTGGCTGGGTGGCACTCAAACCCTGGCAGCCGAACGTGGCGGCGAGAGCGAGAAGAAGAGTTATCGTTTTGAAGCGACCGAGATCCTTCACTGAAGGCCTCTTTTAGCCGTACGCGCTCATACGGCGGGGGAATTCGCAACGGCCTCAGTGTGAATGGTTTGCGATGGACAGGGTAGGTATCCAAAGTTCACATCGGGAATAGCCAAAGGTCACCCAAAACGGGAACACTTGGTCGCCTGCAGGTAACACTTCAAGACTGTTGGAAGGTGTGACGCGGACTAGCTAAAAGTTCGCCAAACTGTGACGCGCTGCTTGCGGCTTGCAGCATTTCGGGTCGCGAATGGCGCAAGAGTAAAGCACGCGGCGGAACGCGTGAGCCGGGAACAGAAGCGACAAGCCGCAGCGGCGCGAAAGATGTGGAACGAGGTCTCCTGACTGTGATTCGAAGTAGTGGTAACTATCCGGCATCCCCAATCTTTATCCATGCACGAGCCTGAGTGGACTTCTCCACCGCATCCAATATTCGATGCACCGCGACACCGTCATCGAAATTTGGGCGGAATCGCTGGCCCCGCTCCAGGGATTGGAGAAAATCTCCAAGAGTTGCGATAAACGTGTGCTCATAACCAATCTCGTGGCCAGGCTTCCAGAAATTCCCGGAATAAGGATGATCCGGGCCAGTTACTAATAAGTTGCGGCTTGCTTGCAGGTTGGGTGCTTGCGTGGCATCAAAAAATTCCAGCCGATTCATATTCTCGAGGTCGAACCTAATCATGCCCTTGGAACCGTTAATCTCGAACGCATTTCGATTCCGGCAGCCCACGCCATAACGGCTTACTTCTAAAGTTCCCACGCTGCCGTTCGCAAAACGAACCATCAACATGGCTGCATCGTCTACGTCCCGCCCCGGCGCGAAAGTATGAGTCGTCGCGCACAGCTCCGAAATTTCTCCGTTGAGATGCAAAGCAAGATCCACCGCGTGCGACAACAAATCGCCAGTCGCCCCGGAGCCTGCTTCAGCGCGCGTATATCGCCACCCCGCGGCTTTTGACGGATCATTGCCTGATTGGTTCAGGTACCACGCGCGGTAGTGAAAAATATCTCCCAGCCGGCCTTCCTCAATCAGTTGCTTCGCAAATGCGACTGCCGGGACCCGACGGTAGTTGAACCAGACCAGATTTGGCACTTGCTTTACCGTCTCAGCCATTGCTTCGGCTTGCTCCAGAGACATCGCCAAAGGTTTTTCGCACCATATGATTTTTCCCGCCTGCGCTGCGGCCATCGCTATCGGCGCGTGCAGCACGTTAGGCACTGCGATGTCCAGGATCTGAATGTCGCTTCTGTCCACAACTTCTTGCCAATCGGTTGCAACCTCCTGCCAGCCCCATTGCGAGGCCATTGCGTCCAGCTTGGGGCGATTTCGTCCGCAAATCACGCTCAGATTCAAGTCATAAGCAATCGGAAAAAATCGCTGCACCTGATGAAAGGCGTTGGCGTGCGCTCGCGCGATGAAGCCGTGCCCAATCATCGCTACGTTTAATTTCTTCTTGCTGTCTGCCATTTTGGATTGGAAAACTCTATGCTTCAGGACTCCGCATCGGCGCCGTTGAAAAACCATCGCTCAGTTGGCTGCGGTGGGCCCTCAACGGCTAACGCTCCGATAAATCCTTCCCGCGGCTCTAGGTTGGCCAAACTCCATCGTGTAGCCGCTCTCGGGTCCATCCTCACCTCCTGCAATGTCGCTGGCGCGTCCGGATCAATTGAAACGGAAAACTCCGACAAGGGAAATGACAGCCCATCGCCACAGGCTTTGATAAACGCCTCCTTGCGCGTCCAGCAGGCAAAGAAAGCGCGCGCCAATTGGTTCGACGGCAGTGCCGATAATGCCTTGTATTCGTTTGTGGAAAAGAAACTCTCGGCCAGTTCGAGATATTCCACGTCTGGCCTGATTTTCTCGACATCCACTCCAATCGTCCTCCCGGAAGCAACCGCTATGACCGCCAACCCAGAAGAATGAGAAATATTGAACCTTAGTTGTTGTGGATTTTGATCCTCGACAACTTGCGGTTTGCCGTTCGCCTCGTAGCTAAAACGAATATCCTGCGCCGGAATTCCGAGATAGCGTCCGAGAATCTCTCTCACCGCGCTCCGGCATCGCACAAAATGTTGCCGATCACGCGTGAAGTGAAACCGTTCCGCCCGCCCAATCTCATCCCGTGCAAGCACTTCTTGTAAATCAACCGCCGACTCGGGAGCGTCCAGGCAAATTTGCCAAACGTCGATGCGGTCCACTGGAAACGGCGGCTGGACCGGCGCCGCCCGCCAAGGTTCGGCCTCATTGCTCATGCTTCCCGATTGTACCGTGGAGGAGTTTTCAAGCCTTTCTCTGCGTCCTAGGCGGTTTTTTCTGCGAACTCCGGGGTTAAAAGCATTCAAGCACGAATCGCTGAACCTCGTAGAGCCATTCAGCCGGGGCTTATTCACACCATTCCCTCAGCCAACGCGGAGGAAGGCACACTAATTTCCTGTCTAAACCTGCTTGACAGACGCGACCAGATGCCGGAGAATCGGACTAATCCAAAGGGCAAGCGCCAGCCAATCTCCCAGCCAAGCTGATGGTGTGAGCTAAACTCCCCCGGACCCATGGGCCGTACCGGCTACATTGGTTCGTAGTAAAGGCTAAATCATGAAAAGTATTTTGTGCAGTTTATGGAACGATGATCGCGGGCAGGACATCGCTGAATATGCCGTCATGCTGGCTGTGATTCTGGTCATCGTCGTCGGTACCATCCGGCTGGTTGGCAGCAATGCCAACAATGTTTTTTCTTCCGTAGCCAGTTCCGTCCAGTAGCAAGGATCAAGCTCGGGATGTCCGCAGCCGCTTGCGGCGTTGGCTGTGGACGAGCGAGTGCTGATGCGCGTCTTGAGCGCATGGCTCACGGCACAGTTGCAGTGAATGTTGCTGTCGCCGCTACTCCGCTGACACTTGCACTGATGTGATACACGCCGGAGGACGGCGGTGTGGTGTAGGCCACAGACGCGTTCCCCGATGTGTCGCTGGTGGCTGGCACTGCAGAGAAGCTGCCGCCCGCGCCCCCATCTGAGAAAACTACGGAAGCGTTAGGAACTGCGTTCCCGTATTGATCGGACACATGGACGACAAGATTTTGCGCTAACTGCGTTGATGCAGGCGCGGTTTGGCCGCCTCCCGAAACAGCCGCCAGGCTCGTCGCAGGGCCCGCGGTCGCGGTTTCGTGCATATGCAGTATCGCGAGTGAAAGGGCGCTGGCGTTGATGGTTACCAACGCCGCTTTGGTAGATGTAGTGTAAAGTGTCGTGGCTCGGCCAAGGCTATCGGTAATGGCCGAGGTGGGGAAGAGTTTCCCGCCGGCGCCTCCATCGTTGAAATTTACCGTAATGCCGGGGACCCCGTTGCTGTATTGGTCCGCCACCTTCACTACAAGAGCAGCGGGCAACTGAGTGGTGACGGGCGCGCTCTGATTATTTCCCTTCAATGGCACAATCCACTTCGGCGCCGCCGGTGTCCCAGTCTCAGTTAGGACTGCGCCAGCGAAACCGGCAACCGAAGCAGTTATCGTTACCGTACGCGCGATCTTCGATAGAGTGTAAGTTGTCGAAGCAAAGCCATTCGCGTCAGTTACGGGTGTTGTAGTGCTGAACGTACCACCCTTGCCCCCATCGCTAAAAGTTACCGTGACCCCGGAAAATGGCTGTCCTGAGTAAGGATCAACCGCCTTTATCTTCAGCGCCACCGGAAGCACAGTGTTTACAATAGCTGTTTGGTTGTTTCCCGCCACCGTCAGTAAGGCCGGGAATAATCCATAAACCACCAGATTCTGCCGGGTCGCCACATACACCTTTCCGTTGGCAACGGTTTGAGTGGCAAAATGCGCTGTGGTGGGCAACGTATCTCGCGTGCCCGCGTCCTTGGTCGTATAAAGGAGTTTGAGCGTGCCCGCGCCGTATGCTTGCATGTTCGTACCGTTGATGACCCACAAAATTCCATTGGTATTGCCGTTGGCCGAAATCGTCGCCACATGACCACCGCCAACTGAGGTTGTTGATTGAAGTACCGGACTAGTCGACAGCAGGCCGTTATTGAGCGAGAAAGCCTTTATCGGGGATACTCCGCCGAAAACGTACAATTTGCCGTTCCAGTACACTGGTACTCCATTTACCTCGCCGCCCGCGCCCGGGGAAACCTCCTGCACGATCTGTGTGTCCCCGGCTGGGTAATGTCCCATGTTGTCGCGGTCCAGCAGATAGAGAATTCCTTGCTTGCCCGTTGCCACGGCTAGATGTGGATGCGCTCCGCCGGGCTGATCTGGCAGGACCAACACTCCGGCCGAACTCAGGTCAAGATCCATCTGGGAAAGCGTAGCCTGGTTATACGGTGTGAAGTAGTCGGTCAAGGGCAATCCGTTCGGTGTCTGCGTCAGCTTCAGCACACTGGAACCGAAGTCCTGTCCTCCCATATCTGCATCGAACGGCCCTTCGCCCGTTTCCGCATAGATATTTCCAGCACTGTCTGCTGTCAGCCCAGCCCCACTCTGCCAGATGGACGACAGACCTTTGACCGGTGAAGTGTCGAACGCCCCGACCTGCTGGAGTGTGAGCGCGTCGTATGCCAGCACCCAGCCCTGATTACCGTAATTGCATCCGTTCGAACCGAAGCCGGCGTAGATGGTGCCATTCACGAGCAGCAGACCGGGGCGGTTCATTTGGTACAAATCCTTGAATGTCGCCACCGAGCCGGTGTTCGTTCTGAATGTGGCTTTTAACTTCACCGGGCCATTGAATTTCTCTTGCCCCGTTGCCACATCGAGCGCGTGCAGGCGATGAACAAAGGTTCCGTTCTCGTCTGTTTTGGCTATCACGTACAGAGTACCCGTATTGGGATCGATGACCGGAGTGGATACGATGCCGAGCTCCGTGAACGCGGTCACGCCGGTGCACCCTTGCACCGTCCCTGGCACTGTGGTGATTCCAGCCGCTGGATTGATAAAACTCACGTGCCAAAGTGGCTGCGCGTTGATGCCCACGTTGTTGTCCGCATCAAACGCATAAACGCTGTCATGCTGTGTCGCCACATAGACCACGTTATGTGTTTCGCTGCTGCCCGGTATGGAAATATTCGACAAGTACAAGGGCTGCCCCACCACGATCCCATCGACACCCTGCGTAAATAATTTCCCAAAATTATTCTTGTTAACATTGCTCGGTGTGAGCACAGTCTCGTTCGCATTGACTCCCGTCCGCGCGTTGTCATTGTGGTACGTCACCACGTTGACCTGAGCCTCAGCAGAGCCCGACAGGGGAAGAGCCGCCATGGCGATCACAGCGGCCACTCGTGCTAACTCGCGGAAGGAATTTCGAACGGACCGGTGCGCAATCAATTCGCAAACTGGGTACACACGCATACAGGTTCTCCACTTCGGAAATCGCACGAGTTTGGGAGCACAGCCTGGCCTGCCAGGAGGGAGAGGATGACAGTTTACATCAAGCAAGATGCCCTGGATGAAGCAATAAATATGGGGTTCCGAGGCGAAACCCGAAACGTTGTATGCAAAACATTTCAGCTTTGTTGAAAATCGTAGGCAGCAAAGATGACGCCGAAAGTATGTAAGCTAACGCCTGTGCAGTGGGCTCGATGCCGGTCTGGTAGCGCACTCTGCAGACCAGTGTTATTATCTAGCGAGTCTGCGATCCCCGGCAGCTTCAGATCGCATCGTAAGGTGAAGAATTATGGTTTGGACCACGCCAGTTTTCGAAGAAGTCTTGCTTTGCTGCGAAATTAATTCTTACGCGAGCGCAAAGCTATAAACGCTCCTCCATGTATGTGAAAATCCTCGGCTCCGCGGCCGGAGGAGGTTTTCCCCAATGGAATTGCGCATGCCCGAACTGCCAACTCGTCCGTAGAGGCAAATTCCCCGGCAAGGTTCGCTCCCAGGCGCAGGTCGCTGTCAGCGAAGATGGGAAGTCTTGGTTCTTGCTGGGGGCATCGCCTGATCTCCGCTCCCAAATTGAGGCTACTCCGGAATTACAGCCTCGGGACGGAACAAACAATTCTCCTTTGTCTGGCGTCGTATTGGCGAGTGCTGATCTCGACCATGTTCTCGGCTTGCTGCTTCTGCGAGAACTCCAACCACTGAATGTCTATGCTACTGGCTCTGTAACTCGCCTTCTGCGCGAGCAGAACAGCATGTTCGCAATGCTCAATCGCGCTCCAGACCAGGTTCGTTGGCGGGCAATGCGCGTCGAAGAGTCTTTCCAACTCTGTACTCTTTCCGGCCAGCACACCGGGATTACCTGCACATCCATTCCAATTTCGAATCGCTATCCCGTTTACGCGTCCAACTCCGATCCAGCTTTGAGTCCTGATGAGGCGCTCGTGGGATTGATCCTCACTTCGGATTCAGGGCGAAAGATGGTTTATGCGCCGGCCGTCGCTTCCATCACACAATCTCTTCGGGAGTGGCTGGAAAAGGCGGATCTGCTGCTCTTCGATGGAACGTTCTACAGCGACGACGAACTGACTACTGTCCGTGGATCTGGCGAGCTGGCGCGGGAGATGGGACATATCCCCGTCGGAGGCGAAGACGGGAGTTTGCGCCAGCTCGCTGGTCTCCGCATCCCGCGGAAGCTGTATATTCACATCAATAACACCAACCCCATGCTGAATGAAACCAGCCACGAATATCGAGCCGTGCGGGAAGCGGGATGGGAACTTGCGGAGGATGGATGGCAGGCCACTCTGTAGAAACCGCGCCCGCTCCCCTCTTGTCTTTTGGCGAGCTGCGCCACGCATTGCGCCAGATTGGTGAGCAGCGCTATCACCATCGCCATCCCTTTCATCTGTTAATGCATGACGGGAAACTCAGCCGGGGCCAGCTACAAGCTTGGGCTTTGAATCGCTACTACTATCAGAGTGTGATACCGATAAAGGATGCCATTATCATTTCCCGTAGCAACGATCTTCTGTTCCGACGCGCATGGCGAAAAAGAATAATCGATCATGACGGAGATGCGACCAGCGAAGGCGGGATCAAGCGTTGGCTCAAGCTGGCGGAGGCCACTGGCTTGGATCCCAACCGCGTCAGTAGCGCCCGCGAAATCTTGCCGGCCACTCGCTATGCGGTAGACGAATATCTCAGTATCGTGCGCACGCGGCCGCTTCTGGAGGCAGTGGCTTCCTCACTAACGGAATTATTCTCACGCGATCTGATCGCGCTGCGTATGGACAAACTTCGTGAGCACTATCCCTGGCTCGCTGGCGGCCTGGATTATTTCGAAGCGCGGCTGACCCAG
>Ga0209473_1001776_pt1 | contig 11976 bp, 9 predicted proteins | sample GraSoiAngelo_133_FD_185890 | JGI IMG/M metagenome (GOLD analysis project Ga0209473, IMG submission 185890) | Grasslands soil microbial communities from the Angelo Coastal Reserve, California, USA - 14_0929_05_20cm (SPAdes) (version 2) | ecosystem: Environmental > Terrestrial > Soil > Grasslands ...
AAAAGTGAGCCCGCTACAAAAAGCAAATCGTCTTTGCTTGTAAACGCCGCAATTGATTTTGCGCAGCCTGTTTCTTTGCGCGACATGAAACCGGGATATGGCAAACGGCGAAACGATCGAATCGTACGTTCCGGCGCGGCTGGACCGGATGCCGTGGAGCCGCTGGCACTGGTTGATTGTTGTCTCGCTCGGCGCGACGTGGATTCTTGATGGTCTTGAAGTCACGCTCGCCGGTTCGTTGGGTGGGATCTTGACACGTCGCGAGACTCTTGGGCTGACCGATACGCAGGTCGGCGCCAGCGCGACCTTCTATCTCGCCGGCGCGGTGCTCGGCGCGCTTCTTTTTGGATACGGGACGGATCGACTCGGCCGAAAAAAATTGTTCTTCGTCACAGTGGCGGTCTATCTCGTGGCGACGGGGTTAACGGCGTTTTCCTGGAACTTCGCGAGCTACGCTTTCTTTCGCGCGCTCACAGGAGCTGGGATCGGCGGAGAATATGCCGCGATCAATTCGGCAATTGATGAGCTGATTCCGGCGCGCGTACGCGGCCGCGTAGATTTGATGATCAACGGTTCCTACTGGCTCGGCGCAGCTCTCGGCTCGACTGCGACGATCGTGCTGCTTAATCCGCGTTGGCTTCCGCTCTGGCTAGGCTGGCGTTGCGCATTTGGGATCGGCGCGACGCTTGGTCTGGTTATAATTTTCTTTCGCCGATGGATTCCGGAAAGTCCGCGATGGTTAATGATCCACGGACGAAATGCCGAGGCGGAACAAATCGTTGGCGACGTCGAGCGGATGATCACGCTGCATCCGGAAGCGCTGCCCGCGCATGACTCTCCCCCGACGCGAATTCACACCCGCACCCATACGCCGTGGCGCGAAATTTGGAATGCAATCGTCCACGAACACCGGCGACGTTCGCTACTCGGTCTTGTCCTGATGCTGACCCAGGCATTTTTCTATAACGCGATCTTTTTCACTTACGCCTTGGTATTGATGCGCTTCTATGCGGTGCCGGCAAAAAATGTCGGCGGCTATTTGTTGCCGTTCGCGCTGGGAAACGTGCTCGGGCCGATCTTGCTCGGGCATCTTTTCGACACAATCGGCCGGAAACGGATGATCACCGCCACCTACGGATTGGCTGGGGTTTTGCTTGCCGTGACTGGATGGCTTTTTCACGCGGGAATGCTGACCGCAGAAACGCAAACGCTGGCGTGGACGCTGATATTTTTCGTGGCCTCCGCGGCGGCGAGTTCGGCTTATTTGACGGTGAGCGAAATTTTTCCGCTGGAGATTCGAGCGCTGGCAATCGCAATTTTTTATGCGATCGGGACGCTCGCGGGCGGGGTCGGCGCGCCGGTGTTGTTTGGATGGATCATAGGCACGGGCTCGATTACTGCTTTGTTCATCGGATATCTCGTCGCCGCGGCGCTGATGATCCTTGGCGCAGTGGTCGAGGCCTGGATTGGCGTGCCGGCCGAACGGCGATCACTCGAGCATATTGCCGCGCCACTCTCGAGCCGCGGATTGTGAACCTGTAGCCGTCGCCCTGTGGGCGACGCAAACGCGCGTATGTTTAAGGTCTCGGCGGTGCGCTTCGCACAGCGAAGCGGCTACAGCGCATTTATTCCCGGCAGCGCACAGTCAGCTCGCGCGTATGAATGGGACCAGCGGGCGTAAGTTTGCTAGAATAAAGATGGAATGAGTCGACGCGGATCATTCCCCCATCAAGATCGTCATTCGCTTTCAGAAATTTGCGCACGGATTGCGGCGAGATGCGCTGGCATCGCGCGAGCGTGACGTGTGGATGGAACGGGCGAAGCTCCGGCTCCAGCCCCGCGCCTAACGCAGCTTCCTGGACGCGTTTGTGCAATTGGAAAAGGTGCGGATGTCCGCGTCCAACGCCGATCCAAATAATTTTTGGCGGACCTTTCGGCGGAAATGTTCCGACGCTGACTATCGGCAGAAAAAAGGCGCCGAAAACAATTGCGCTGAGTTTTTCACGCAATTTTAGGTCGACATCTTCTGGAACAACGCCAAAGAAACCAAGCGTGAGATGCATCTGCGCAGCATCGAGCCAGCGCACACCATGAATCTGCGGATCGAGATCGACAAGGAGACGCTTGGTTGATTCCGGCAATTCAATCGCAACGAAGAGGCGTTTGCCTGCCATTTCGTTCGTTACCCGACGCGATTCTCATTATTCCGGGCCGTCGCACGATCTGCAAGACGCGTCAGCCAGCCTGGAACCAAGCGGCGCGTTTCAGAACCGGCGCGGGATTCCTTACCCTCGTCGTTCGCCGCTCCAGGCAGGAGGCGGTTTACGACCTTCATCGCATAGCCGGTGAAATTTGGAAACAGTGCGTTTCCGAGAATCGCTCCGCGCGCGGCAAAAGTCAGGGTAAGCGACGGCTGACCTCGCCGGCAGGCAGCGAGAATCTTTCGCGCGGCGCGATCGGCATTTATCGAGATGAGCGGCATGCCGTTTGCAGTCGCAAACCAGGCGAATTCCGCGTCGTGTTTCCCCTTGAAGTTAGCGTTCACGTGCGAGCCGATGCGCATCATTCCGGGCGCGACGGTTGTCACGTAAATCTTATCGCGCGCGAGTTCAGCTCGAAGCGCGTCGGAAAAACCGGTAAGCGCAAATTTGCTCGCGCAGTAAGGGGCCAAATGCGGCACTGCGATTTTGCCTCCAATGGAGGAGATATTAACGATACGACCACCCCCCCATGTCCGCATCTCGGGAACGACTTGCATGGTCAATTCGAACGGCGCCCAAAAATGCACTCCCATCGCCCGCTCGAAATCCTCTCGCGCCATGTGCTCGAGTGGGCCGACTTCGATGACGCCAGCATTATTGATCAAGATGTCGATCTTGCCGAAGCGGTCGATCGTTTGGCGGACGGCCAAGTGAATTTGCTCGGAACCGGGCAAGTCACACTGAATGGTAAGTACCCGGCCGCCGCGTCGCGTTAGATCAGTTTTTGCTCGGGTCAATTCATCATTATCCCTCGCCAGCAGTGCCACTTTGCCGCCTTGAGCACAAATTTGTCGCGCCAGCACCAGACCCAGCCCGCGCGAACCGCCGGTGATGAGCACGACTTTGTTCCTTAGGGAGAAACGCAGCGTTCGGATTACTCGAAGAGCTAGCCAAGCAGCGAAAAGGAGGGCGACTGCGAGTAGGAAGAAGCGGCTGTCCATGTTCGAGATCACAATTTAGTAGGGGACGGTTCGCGGCAAGGTGCCTGCCCCCAACTAGCCGTGTTTGCGATTGAAGCGCGCGACTTCGCGGGCCGTCTCGCGATCAATCGCCCGCTTTTTCAGGTCAGCGCGTTTGTCGCCCGCAACTTTACCATGCGCGACACCGAGCTCGGCTTTGAGTTTTCCGTTCTTCCAATAGAGCTTCAGGACTACGAGCGCGCGTCCCGCAACCTGCGTCTCGCCGTAGAGCTTGTCGATCTCCTGTCGATGTAACAACAATTTGCGGACCCGTTTCGCGGCTGGAATTTCGTGGCTCGCTTTTTCGTACGGCTGGATGTCGGCGTTGTATAGGAAAGCTTCACCATTTTCGATCCGGGCAAAAGCATCGCTAATATTGGCCTTACCAGCGCGGATCGATTTAACTTCGCTGCCCTTCAGCTCAATGCCGGCTTCATAGCGCTCGAGAACGTGAAAATCACGCAGCGCCTTGCGATTGATGATCGACTCAGCCGACATGTTAAACACAGGCAGGATGCCTGTGCCACGGACTAAGCGCCGTCCGCTGAACCCTCGAGCGATTCGTAAGTGAGCTTGCCCGCGATAATTTCCTGAAGCGCGATATCGGTAAGCGAAGCGCGCGGACTAACTTCCACCATTGGTCGATGCCCCAAACCGAGCTGACGCACACGCTTGGAGACAACGTTAATCAGAAGTTGCTGGTTCGGGATCACTTGAGCTGCTTCCTGGAGAAGTTGAGTCGTCATATGGCGCAAGGAACGGACGGGGCGGAATGCTTCCGTCGGGAATTGAAGAATGACCGGCGCACTGCCTCCGAGAGCGGATGGAAGAAGTTGCGGCGCGAGCATGGTAAAAATGAGTGCTGAGTTTCCAAGTGAAGGGACCCCTTGTCAATGGATTTATTGGGAACACCCCGCGGACATCCCGAATTTTTCAGCAATCGCGCCTTCGATTCGCGTTCATTTCCGCTGCCACTGTCCGGCCCAAGTACCCCATCCGTAATATCCGAATGGAAGCAGTCGTCCAGCGGATACGAACTCGTCAACCTGCGCCCGGAGCGGTCCTGTCTTCGGCTCGGGTCCGAAGTAATCATCGATCACAACCCAGCAATCATTGGACAGCAAATCGCCGTAGCAGTCCAGGTCTCGGCGCACGTTATTGTCCGCATCGAAAATGAACAGGCCGACATCACCGCGGCCCAACTTCTCCCGGACGGCCGACGTCGTCGCTGCATCGAAAGAGGAACCATTGATTAAAGTCACATCCTCGAGCACTCCGAATCGAGCGAGGTTTTTCTTCAAATCTTTGAAGATATTCCTGCTCGGTATTCGGACGTGCTTCAATCGACCACCGATTTCGATGCTGATGATTTTTTTGGCTTTGCCAGACTCACGTGCTCCGATAGCGGCGGCAATCGTAGAGCCGCCGATGTAGGGGCCGATCTCAAGAATATTTCCCGTACCGCATTTGGCGAAGTGATAGATAAGGAGCAACACATCGAGGTGCAACATCGATGCGACTTTTGCCAGGCGATGGCGTATTTCTTGATCTCGATACTCCATCAATCTGTACATCAGCTCAAGGATCTGGTTGGTGTGGGCGGAGTTGGCACGAGTAGAATCGGGCTGAGAGAGCACGGGCCGAGTTTACCGGTGCGCCATGAGGGCGCAAGCTGCTCGTTCCATTCAAAGTTCGAAGCGCTTGCCAGACGCCGCGAAATACGCGAAGTAAGGACGCGCGTCACAACTGGCGCGAGATATTGCGATCAGTTCGGGCTGTGGCTCAGCTTGGTAGAGCGCCTGGTTCGGGACCAGGAGGCCGTGGGTTCAAATCCCACCAGCCCGATAATCTTTGTGCGAAACAGCGACGCGCTTAGGCTCCTCCCACATTTCTTCCTAATGTGAACGAAGCGGTTTTCACTACCATCGCGTTCACGGGATTCACCGTGGCGTTTTTTCATGCGGCGATTCCGACGCATTGGCTTCCGTTCGTTCTGACAGCGCGAGCGCAACGGTGGAATCATCCGAAGGCGCTCGCTATCACCGCTCTCGCTGGAAGCGGGCATGTCTTTTTCACCGCCGTGTTGGGTTTGCTTCTGACTTTGTTCGGGTTCGCGTTACACGAAAGGATTGGAAACTGGTTTCCTCTAATCGCCGGCGGAGCGCTCCTGCTTTTCGGTCTGTTTTATTTGTATCGACAAATGATCGGCAAAGTTCACGGACACAGTCGCGCCATTGGCGAGAACCCGCAGGTCCACGCCGCGCATCATTCTTCGGACGATGATCACGGCAATGAATCGCACCCGACATCAATTCACATAGCAGAGCCGCGGCCGGTTTCCGATCGAATTGCAATCACGAGTTTGCTCGCCCTTCTGACTTTCTCGCCATGCGAAAGCTTTATCCCCTTTTATGTTTATGGAATTCGCTATGGCTGGATGGGGTTCGCCTTGCTGACTTCAATTCTTTCAGTCGCAACTGTGGCCGGGATGGTGGTGTTTACCTGGCTTACTCTCGCTGGAATGCGCCGGATCAATCTTGGCTTGCTCGAAAAATATGAACTCGGATTGATGGGCGTCTTGCTCTGCGCAGTTGGCGTCTTGATCATTCTATTCGAGACGTAACACTTATTGCCGGAAGGAGGAGACGACGTTCCAATCAAAAGCGAATCATGAATGACCAGCAGAAACCAGAGTCAGACACACATCTCACGCCCGCCCAAGAAACTCTGCAGCAACTCTGGGAGGAGCATATGCGCCACGAGTTCAACACTCGCAACCACGAGGAGACGCTTGCCACCATGGTCGAGGACGCCTATGTCAACCACATCCCAGTGCTGACCGGCGGCGTGGGCAAGGATGAGCTGCGCGAGTTTTATTCCAAGCGTTTCATTCCTCAGATGCCTCCCGATACCGAGATGGCCGCCATCTCGCGGACCATCGGCAACGATCAACTGGTAGATGAAATGGTATTTAAGTTCACGCATACCATCCGGATGGACTGGATGCTGCCAGGCATTGCTCCCACGGGAAAGCGGGTTGAAGTGCCACTGGTGGCGATCGTTCGGTTCAGAGAAGGCAAATTGGCCCACGAGCACATTTACTGGGATCAGGCTTCCGTCCTGGTTCAACTCGGGTTGCTCGATGCTGGCACCTTGCCGGTCGCCGGCGTTGACAGTGCGCGCAAGGCCCTCGATCCCAATCTGCCGTCGAATGCACTGATGGATCGTGCCGACCGAAGTAAGTGGCATTAGCCAACCCATGAAGCGGATTAGATCGAATTATTCCGCTTTTAAATGCCGAATAATCGGCACAATGTGATTAGACCTATATGACGCCTGAGGGAAAGGGATATCTCGGCACAATTGTAATCAGCGTGGTCTTGATTGTGGTAGGTGTTGGATTCATAAGGGAAGGGCCCAAGCATATTTCATCGTTCGCCGCTTACTCAGTTGGCGCTGTTTTGATTCTACTAGCGATTCTCCTAATCATCAGTTCGGACTCGAAGCGATCTGGCTGAGATCAAGAACAGGGATAACACGAAAGGTCTAACCAAAAGGCGACACTTAAAAAGAAATGTTCGGAATTGACGAACAAAGACTCCGCCAGAACTTGGAACCTTCGTCTAATTCTCGTTAGGCGGATACGCCCATGAATCGTATCGGTCCTGTCTTGCTTTTTGCTGTGGCGGTCCAGGTTTTCTGCCGTTTCCGTGGGAGTCTGCTATCGATGATGGCATCTGTGGAATTGTTCTTGCGATAGGCGGAGCCGCCATCGGTGGGCTCGCGATCGGCGGAGGCGCGGTTGGGGGCGCCGCAACAGCGCGCATATCATCTAACGAGACGCAAGCTCAGCCATGGCTCCGGGAAGCGCAAGTGACAGTCGGTTGAGTGTTCAAAACCACGTTCGATTTCGGCGCCGGCGGCAGCTGCCCTGTAGCCGCCGCCCTGCCTGTCACGTTGTAGCCTTGCGAAAGACGGATGGGCGGCCCGCACGCTTCGCGCAGCGAAGCGGCTACAACCAAAAAGAGAAAGCGCCGAGAGGATTTACCTCCCGGCGCTACCTTATGGCTGATACTTAACTTAACCGTCTGGAGGAAAACTAAGTCGGGTTATCACGGGCAAGTGACCTGATTTGCCCCGCGCGCCCAGCGTAATCGATCTTCGCGGGCAGTGACGTTTTGAAAATTCTTATCAGACGTTTCTATTAGGCGCGCCGAGTTTTGTAAATAGGGGGAAGCCCCTGATTTTTAGGAAAATAGTCCCCTAGGGGAGCGCATGTTTTCCTGTAGTCCGTCGCCCCTAGGGAGACGCATACGCGTTAAATCCGGCTTCTAGGATCCCAGCGCCGGACCTCGCAACGCGATGGAGGGATGCCCGCGGTGGCGTCCCTGTTTTTCATCCGGACGAGACGGCGCTCGTCCCTCCAGTCGGGCGATTGAGTCAACCGCCGCTACAACACACGCCTCTAACCGCCGCCCTGTGGGCGGCGCGCACGCTTCGCACAGCGAAGCGGCTACAACCAAAAAGAGAACACGAAGTGTGGGGACGCTGTCGAATAGAAGGGAAGCCCGAAGGGTGAGCGATCGGGAGATCGCGAATCAAAGCGCCGAGAGGATTCACCTCCCGGCGCCGACTTGACTTAACCCACTTAACCCACTCGGATAAAAACTACAATGAGAAGCTGACTTGTATAAATCTCTCAAATCACCGCACCTGGAGATTGCCTCCGCCGATTTTCTGCTGCACATAGGTCGTCCCGTTCCAGTTGCTGGTAAACCACACACCGCCGCTCTTGTTAAAGACAGTGATCGAGATTGTATCGTTGCTACCGGGCTCCCCGTTATCGGCCATGCTGACCTGAAGGGTGGCGTTACCATCAATACTGATCGGCGGAGCATTTGGATTCGTTATATCCTGGATGTTTGCTTTGCCATTGAACGTGGCCGTACCCGTCGTGCTCGTGATGGGGTTAGTAGTCAAAGACGTCATTGAATTGCCTTTGATCTGATACACGCGGCCGTTGTTCCGGATAATCGTATTAATGTTACCTTTGACGCCGCTCTTTGTGTTCTGGCAGTTGAACCCAAAGTTGTTCTTCGTGCCAACTCCTCCCGGATACAGACCAGCCGAGTTCGACATCACCAGATAACCGCCGCCCGTGATCGATCCAGCAGCTGGTGGCACCGAGACCGTCACTACGTCATCATCGAAGGAACTATTGCGCGTGTAGTAGTTGGTTACGATAATCCCGATCGTATATTGCTGTGAAACGTTCGGGCTGATGTTCACGGTCCAATTGTACGTGGCCGTGCCTACCGTCGAATCACCGGCGTTGACCAATCCGACCGGGACGTTCGAAGCGATAACTGTGTTGTTGTCTCGGTTAATAAACGTCACCTTCGCGTTTGTGATAACTCCCTGATAATTGTCTGGGTGCGGGTCGGATGCCGATGGATCAACCGGGGTGATATCCTTGATAGTTGCGCTTAGCGTCACAATGGCCATGGTGCTGGTCGGTCCGGACGTGTTAACGAACGTCGGGCCCGTGTAGTAGGGGCGCGCGTCTTCCTCGGTTACGGTCAACGTACCCTTGTTGAACGTGGTGAAGTCATAGTTGGTCGCGCTGAGAGTTCCCAACGACGGTATGATAACATTGGTGTACGTACCTGGCGCGTTGGAAACACCGCCGGTTCCACTGTAGAAAGTAATGGCGGCCGCAGTAGTAAAGCTGGCATTACCCGACAAATCTCCAGAGAAACGCAGACTAGCGTCGGTTTCACCGTTCACGAACCCGCTGAGAGTCGCCGTGAACGTTGGCAGCGGATCCGAATACTGCACCGACTTATTGTCTGCCGTCACCGTTAGGTGCACTTTGCCGATGGTCAGCGTGCCATTGATGAACATGGTGAAGTCGTAGTTGAGCGCGCTGAGGATACCTGCCGTTGGGGTGATGGTGTAGGTCCCGGCGTTAAAAGCGCCAACGGCGCTGCCTGTGAAGCCAGGACTTCCTGTAACTACACTGCTATTCTCGCCGTTAACGAACCCGCTCAGAGTGACGGTGAAGGGGCTGAACGGACTGCCATTGTAGGTCTTCGACTTGTTGTCGGCCGTCTCCGTGAGGTGGACTTTGTTAATGACGATCGATACGCTGCCGTTCTGATCGTTATAGTTAGTGCCGCCGGAGAAGGTCCAGTAGGCTACCCCCCCGGGATAATTCGTGAAGGAAGCGCCCGGGTTCAGAGTAGTGCCTATCGCCGCGCCTCCGGCATCAACGCCCGTGACCGAGCCGCTAGCTCCATGAGCGAAGCCGTCATAAGGCGCCGTGTAGCCGCTTACCGTGACCACTGCGTCAGCCTTTTTGATCTTGAGGGTGCCGTTAACGAATGTCGTGAAGTCGTAATTGGTCGCACTAAGAGTGCTTAGCGTCGGCGTTATGACATAAGTCCCGGCATTTATGGCGCCAACGGCGCTACCGGTGAAAGCAGGACTACCACTGACTACGCTGCTGTTCTCGCCGTTAACAAAACCGGTGATTGTAGCGGTGAAGGCAGTAAACGGTGCCGCATCGTACGTCTTGGTCTTGTAGTCGGCCGTCACCGTGAGGTGCGCTTTCTTAATCTCGAACTTCACTCCCGTGATCAAGGTGAGGTCGTAGTTGGAACTCAAGGAGAGCGTGCCTTGTGTGACGTTGTAAAGGCCCACCGTCTCGCCGGGGTCGCGGGTTAGAGTTCCGCTGAAGCTGTCCCCGGTCACCAAGGAGCCGCTGGTGATCGAGTAGGTCAGGGCTGGATCGGAGGCGCCATAGGTCTTGAACTGGCCCGAGTCCGGAGTTACAGTGACAGGCCGCTTCTTGATCTCGAATTTGATTCCAGAGGTAACAGTCAGGTCGTAGTTGGAACCAAGCGAGAGGGTGCCTTGTGTGATGTTGTAGAGGCCGACGTTGCTGCCAGGGTCGCGGCTCAGCGCTCCGCTGAAGCTGTCCCCGGTCACCAGCGAACCGTTGGTGATGGAGTAGGTCAGAGCTGGATCAGAATCACCGTAGATCTTAAACTGCGCAGCGTCAGGAGTGACGGTGACTGGCCGCTTCTTAATCTCAAATTTCACTCCCGCGGTAACGGTGAGGTCGTAGTTGGAGCCAAGGGAGAGGGTGCCTTGTGTAATGCTGTATAGAGCCACATTCTCGCCTGAGTCGCGGCTCAGCGCGCCACTAAAGCTATCCCCGAGGACCACAGAGCCGCTGGTGATTGAATACGTTAAAGCTGGATCGCTGTTACCATAAATCTTGAACTGGCCCGAGTCGGGAGTCACGGTAACAGGCCGTTTCTTGATCTCAAACTTAACCCCCGTGATGACAGTCAGGTCGTAGTTGGAACCAAGCGAAAGGGTGCCTTGCGTGATATCGTAGAGGCCCACGTTACTGCCTGGATCATGGCTTAGCGCTCCGCTGAAGCTGTCTCCGCCAACTACCGAGCCGCTGGTGACCTTATAGATGAGCACTGGATCAGGGTTGCCATAGATCTTGAACTGACCCGAGTCCGGAGTCACTGTGACGGGCCGCTTGTTGATGGTGATTGAGCCACTTCCGCTGGCGTCGCCATAATTCGGGTCACTACTCGTAAAGTCTGCCGTTACCGCATAAGGAGTTGCGCTGGCATTTTTCGGGGCCGTTGAGTCTCCAGGCGGTGTATATGTAAAGGCGAAGCTGCCGCTTACTGCGGTATGGCCGTCCGTTCCAACCGCTGTTGCAGTAGCTGCATGTTGGTTACCATCGTAGGGAAATGTTCCACCCGTGACTGTCACGTTTGGTGTAGCTTTGCCGATGGTCAGCGTGCCGTTCACGAAAGGTGTGAAGTCATAGTTGGCAGCACTAAGAGTGCCCACGTTGGGGGTAATGGTGTAGGTGCCATAATTAACAGCGCCTACGGCACTGCCGGTGAAACCAGGGCTACCGCTTACCACAGCTATCGTGTCGGGCGAGATGAAGCCAGTAATCGTGGCCGTAAACGCGGTGAAGGGATTACCATCAAAGGTCTTGGACTTGTTATCGGCTGTCACCTTCAGGTGCGCCTTCCCGATAGTTAGCGTGCCATTGACGAAAGGCGTGAAGTCATAGTTAGCTGCACTAAGAGTGCCGAGTGTCGGGGTAATCGTGTACGTTCCGTAGTTGACCGCGCTGACAGCACTGCCCGTGAAGTCAGGGCTACCGCTTACGACAGCGAGCGTATCGGTGCCGACAAAGCCAGTAATCTTTGCCGTAAAGCCGGTAAAAGGATTACCATCGAAGGTCTTGAACTGGTCATCAGCCGTCACGGTTAGATGCGCCTTAGTGACGGTCAGCGTGGCTGCGCTGGAGGTGGCCGTCGCGGGCGTACACGAGTTGGTGAATACCGCCCGATACTGGTTGCCACTCATGGTCACTGTCGGGTTGTTGATGGTCAGGGTGGTGCTGGTGGCGCCTCCGATATTGCTGAAGGTGCCTCCGCTGTTAGTGCTCACCTGCCATTGCACGGTCGGCACCGGACTGCCGCTGGCGGTCGCGCTAAAGGTGGCGCTGGCGTCTCCGTAGGCCGCCGTCTGATTGGCCGGGTCCAGGGTGACGCTGGGCGAGGTGCACGGCGCGTTGACGTCGAACGAGTTGCTAGTCCCGGTCGGTTTAGGGACGGCCCCAGGGCCTGTCGCTGTGATGTTGAAATTGCCGGCATTCGTAATGGTCACGCTCTGTGTAAGGACGCCTAGCGTGAACGCGTTGCTCGTGA
>Ga0209473_1001777_pt1 | contig 11975 bp, 11 predicted proteins | sample GraSoiAngelo_133_FD_185890 | JGI IMG/M metagenome (GOLD analysis project Ga0209473, IMG submission 185890) | Grasslands soil microbial communities from the Angelo Coastal Reserve, California, USA - 14_0929_05_20cm (SPAdes) (version 2) | ecosystem: Environmental > Terrestrial > Soil > Grasslands ...
GAGGCGATCGCCGCAGCGATTCGCGCTCGCTACGCCGCGTTTGCAAGCGGCGCCCGCCCCGGGCGACTGCGCTTACCCGAGCGCCTGAGCCGCCGGACACAGGCCCACCGGTTGTTCGACGAAATCGAGCGGCGGCTACCGGCGCCGCGTCACGAGTCCCCGCGATAGATCTGTTCGTACTCGCGCACGAGGGCACCGATGTCGAACGCCCCTGCGACGCGTGCTCGCGCTGCGGCGCCGTCGCTGGCCCGCCGGTGCGGCTCAAGGAGGGCGTCGCGCCATGCGGCCGCCAGGGCCGTCGCGTCCCCGGGCGGCACCAGGCGGTGCTGCAAGCGGTCACCCAGCGCGGCGGGTGACCCCCCGACGGCGGTCACCACGGGGCAGACGGCACAGCTCATGGCCTCCAGCAGCCCCAACGACGTTCCCTCGCTCCACGACGACAGCGTGAACACGTCGAATACAGGGTAGACGTTCTCGACGTCCCTGCGCCACCCCACGAGTCGGGCGGCGTTGCGCAACCCCAGCCGCTCGATCAGCGCGGCCAGGTGGGCGCGCTCGGGACCGTCGCCCACCAGCAGCAGCATGGGGGGCGCCCCTTGGTCGTCTTTCCAGCCCACGCGCAGCAACGCGAACGCCTGCAGCATCACGTCGTAGCCCTTGATCGGATCGAACCGGCCGATACTCCCGATGATGGGGGCGTGCGGCGGGACGCCGAGCTCCCGGCGCAGCGACCCGTTGACCGACTGCGGGCGGAAGCGACGCGTGTCGATCCCGTTAACCACGACCCGGATACGCGACGGGCGCGGGATGAGCGTCTGAGTCATCTGGCGTCGCAGCGCCTCCGAGACCGCCACCACCACGTCCGTCCGTCGGGCAGCGAGGCCGTCGAGCAACCGGCCCGTGAGCGAGTCGGGGTATGGTCGGCCGTGATCGGTGTGGACGAGCCGGGGGACGCCGGCGCGCCGCGCCGCCAGGGACGCCTTGTACCACACGCCGCTGTGCGTGTGCACTACGTCCGGAGCCACGGCGCCGATCGTGCGTGTCAAGCCGCGCGGCCAGATCATGGAGAGACTCCGCACGGATCGCTCCTGGTGGAGCTGGGCGTGCGGCACGAGGCCCTCGGCGAAGCGGCCGAAGTCGCTCAGCGTCAGAATGTGACTCTCGAACCGATCGGCGGGGAGGAGCTGAACGATGGCGGCGACCAGTCGCTCCAGGCCGCCGTAGTCCAGCTTGTGTACGACATGGAGAATCTTGAGACGTCGCGTCACAGGCCGGAGGAGCGAATGACGAACCCGTTCTCCGACAATCCGGCGGGAATACTCTCCCGCGGCACCGCCCACGGGTTCACGCGGGCGGGCGCGAACCACCCTCCCCCCAGAGCGACCGCCGCCGCGTAGCCCGCCTCGCGCGCGGCGGCCTCGACGGCCGGCTCGGTGAGCCCGTAGGGATAGCTGAGCCACGGGACCGCGCTCGGCGCACGCTCCCGCAGCCACGCGAGCGGGCGCCGCAGCTCCTCCTGCCGCTCTGATGGCGTCAACCGGGCGAGATTCACATGACTCCACGTGTGAGAGCCGAGCGAGATGCCGGGATGACGGGCGGCGCCGCGCAGCTCCGCTTCCGAAGCGGCCCGCGCCCATTCCGGAACCGGGCGAACCGCGATCCCCTGCCTCGTCGCCCAGCCGCGGACCCGATCGTCCTTGCCGCGCAGCTCCTCGAGGGCGTGGCGCCTGAGCGCGGGGTCCAGACCGCCCTCCGCTGACAGAGCATCCCACCAGAAGTCCTTCCCGACCAGGCCGGGCACAACGAACAGCGTGGCGGGAAGGCCGCGCTTGGCCAGCTCCTCCACGCCGATCAGGACCGCCCCCCGATAGCCGTCGTCGAACGTGATCGCCACCCGCGGGCGCCGCCCCGTGGGAGGAGCCGGGGTGAGCAGCTGGTCCAGGCCCACGACCGTGTGGGTGGTCAGCAAGCACTGGACCTGCCGCACGAACTGGCTGCGTGGGAGGTGCAGGGAGCGGTCGCCGAACGGCGGGCAGGAGTCCGGCACGACGTTGTGGTAAGCGAGCACGAGCGCTCGCGAGGCCCGCGTCACGCGGTGCAGGGCGGGCACTCCGCTGCGCACCAATCCGGCTTCGAAGCACGCCTTGAGCGCAGCGCGCACGCTCATCGGAAGGCCGGAGCGACCATCGCACCCGGCGGCGCGCGCGGCGTCGCCAGCCACACGATTCTCGCGAGCCCCAGGATCATCCCTAAGAGCGTATACAGGTAGGCCGAGTATGCCTGGGACAGGAAGCAGGCCGTCACGACGAAGGCAACGAGACTGGCCGTGAAGATCTGAGCGATAACGCCGATCTCGGGCGCCTGCGCCCGCCGCAGTCGCCCCAAGGTTCGGAAGGCTGCCGCCAGGAGCGCGACGAACAAGACGAGGCCGCCGACGCCGAGCTCCGCACCGATCTGGACAAACGAGTTATGAGCGGCGGACCACTTGAATCCCCGGCCGTAACGCCGCTGCTCCTGCGCCTCGGGCGCGAGCGTACCCTCCGCCACCGGGAACGCCGCCGCCCCGACCCCGAGGAAAGGATGATCGATCATGTAGCCGAGGCCGCGCCGCCAGATTGCGAGGCGACCGGTCTCCGACTTCCCGCTCCAGTTGTAGTCTTGAGACAGGTGGAGCATCGTTCCCATCCGCTCGAAGTACTTGTCGCTCGCCAGGGTGCTGAGCAGGATCGCCAACAACGCGACCGTGGCGACCCGTTGCAGCGTGGAGACGCCGCGCAGGCGCAGCAAGAGGTAGCCTCCCACGGTGACCAATCCGAGGAATCCGCCGCGCGAACCCGTCTTTCCCAGCGCGACCATGAGGAACACGGTGGCGGCCGCCAGCAGCGCGCGGGACCATGGTCCTGCCGGCTTCCGCCACAGATACAGCACCAACGGCAGGGTGCACACGATCAACAGCGCGAGATCGTTGACGTCGTAGTACGCCACGTCACGCAGACGCCCGTCGGCACCCATCTGGGCGCGAGCGACGACGACCGCGGAAAGCAGCGTGACACCGGCAAGCTGCAGCCACGCAAAACGACGCACGTCGCTCAGTCCGCGGATGCTGGCGGCAACCAGCACCATCAAGATCACGCTGCGCAGGTAGTCTTTGAGCAGGAAGCTCGCGCTAGCGCCGGGGTACAAGCTTCCCGGAACCGACAACGCCACGAGGAGGACTATCCCGAGCGCCGCCCGGACAATCGGATGGTTGAGACTGCTCACACGGCGCCACACGTCGTTGCTCAACGCGAAGAGCGCGACCGCCGTCACCGTGGCCAGAATCGGCACGCCATGGACGGCAAGCACCGGGAACAGATCGTGAATCCGCCACACCTGCAGCAGCACGACAATGGCCAGGGCGATCTGAAGCGCGCCCCAGCGTAGGGCGCGCGGCTCGGTGGCGGCGCGCCCGGCGGAGTGAACGGGCTGCCCGGCAGGCATATTGAGGAAAGCTCGGTCAAACACCGTCAGTGGGGAAGGCAAGGTTCGGGCTGGGTGGCACGTGACCCTCCGTTCTTGCAGTCGATGTGCGGAGCGCGGGCCAGTCGGGCCATGATCGCCGGTTCGAGCAATTGCTCCAGCAGCTCGTGCCCCTCGGGACTCAAGTGCGGGTCCACCGTTCCGTAGAGGCGCCTGCCGTCGTGCTCCCCCTGACGGAACTCCGGTAGCACGTCGATCACGTCGAGCCCGTAGGCCCGCATGGCGTCGCTCAAGAGACGTTCGGGCTGATCGAGGTCCACCGCCGTGGGGTCGATGTTGTACCCGCGCAGGGCCCGGTGGAAAGCGGCGGTGTCCACTTGGAACGCCGCGGGAATGAGCGCGAACAGAGTGGGCATGTGGTGCGCCTGGGCGAGGTCGCGGATGTCGCGGAGCATCTGTGCCGTCACCGTCCAGCGGGGAGAGCTCGCCTCCCGACGCAGCAGGTCGTCGGGGAAGTAGTCGGCGGAGAGCCCCGCGCGCATGCGTAAGGCGGCGGCTCGCGTCTTCAAGAAGACGAACAGATGTGACCGGGCCTTCAGGAAGTCGTTGATCGGATAGAGCACGGCGCTCACGAATTCGCGATAGGTGAGATGCCGTGGCAGCCGGAGCGGCTGGAACGGCAGGTCCACCGGTGGGCCCGGGGGGTAGCGCTCCACGCGCTGCGCCACCACGTCGTTTCCCATGAACACCGACACGAGGACCAGGCCGTACGACTCGCGCCCGATCTGGCGCCGCGCCTGGAGCAGATACTGCGGAGGGTCCCAGCCCCCCACCGCCGTGTTGCGAACGGCCACCGGTTCGCCCAGGCGCGCCGTTAACCGCGCTTCCAGCAGTCCCGCCACGCTCTGCTCGTACTCCACCTGGAGCGCCTCCATGAACGAGTCGCCGAGCAACAGAATTCGCCTGCTTGCCTCGACGCGTCCGGCACGACCGACGCGCCAGCCATCACGGTCGGTGAAGACGTGTACCGGCCGCTCTCCGGTGTTGACGGTCGTGTTGACGTCCGGCCGGTGCGTCCACCCCAGGGTGTCGACCGCCTCCCAGACATCGGGCCGCCTCACGATGAGCTGCTGCGGTGCGACCAGACGCACCAGCACCTCAGCCATTCCAAGCGCTGCGGCAAACGCGACGCAGACAAGCGCGCTGTTCAAGGCCACCCCGCGGAGCCAGGCGTGCCGTCGGGAGGGGGAAGCCGTGAACGGGGCAATCGTGTCGCCCGTCATGCCGAGGGGGTCTACGGTCACGGGCGCGACGATCCGCAACCAGCGTGCCTGTGGGTGGCCTTAGCGGCAAGTGTCGCGTGCACGCCACACACGAGGCGGCCGCCGGCGTCGAGTCGGTCGTCGCGGAGCGTGGCACCCGCCGTGCGGTATACCCCGGCATGCACGGTCACGTCGCTACCCCGTCCAGCGCCGCCGAAGGCAGGCACTTCGGCTTCGTGGTGGGCGGCGCCTTCCTCGGGCTCGCGGGCTTGACCGCGTGGCGCGGGCACTCAACCGAGCCGTGGGTGCTCGGCGCGATCGGGGGCGCTCTGATCGCGGGAGCGCTGGTCGCGCCAGCGCGCCTGGAGCCCGTGCGCCGGGCGTGGCTCGCGCTCGCGGCGGCCATCTCCAGGGTCACGACGCCGGTCGTCATGGGAGTCATCTACTTCGCGATCCTCACACCGACCGGCTGGGTACGCCGTCTCATGGCCGGCAACCGGCTCACCCGCCGGCGCGGTAGCGACAGCTTCTGGGTAGCGCGCCAGCCCGATCCGGGGCGCCGCGCGGACATGGAACACCAGTTCTAAAGGAGTTCAGATGAGTCACACGAGTCTCACGCGCGAGCTATGGGCCTTCATGCGGGTCCGCAAGAAGTGGTGGCTGGTGCCGATCATCGTCGTCATGGTGGCCGTCGGTGCGTTGCTCGTCTTCGCGCAGGGTTCCGTGCTGGCCCCGTTCATTTACACCCTGTTTTAGTCTCGGCCCGAGCCCGGCGCCCATGACCCCTCGATACGTCCTTGGCATCTCCGCGTTCTATCACGACAGCGCCGCCTGCCTGCTGCGCGACGGCGAGATCGTGGCGGCGGCCCAGGAGGAGCGGTTTACGCGGAAAAAGGGGGATGCGGCGTTTCCGATCCATGCAGTCCGCTACTGCCTCACGGCGGGCGCCATCACGGTCCGCGATCTCGCGTACGTCGGCTTCTACGACAAGCCGCTGCTCAAGTTCGAGCGGATCCTCGAGACGTACCTCGGTGTGGCGCCGCGAGGCTTCGCCCAATTCCGCATGGCGGGCCCGCTCTGGATCAAGGAAAAGCTGTTCCTCGATCGCGAGATCCGGCGCGCCTTGGAGTACGACGGTGAACTGCTGTACGCCGAGCACCACGAATCCCATGCCGCGAGCGCGTTCTTCCCCTCCCCGTTCGAGAACGCCGCCATCCTGACCATCGACGGCGTAGGAGAATGGGCCACGGCCGCGATCGGCAGCGGCCGCGGCAACGATTTCCAGCTGGTACAGGAGCTGCACTGGCCCGACTCACTCGGTCTGCTGTATTCGGCGTTCACCTACTTCACCGGCTTCAAGGTCAATTCGGGCGAGTACAAGGTGATGGGTCTCGCGCCCTACGGCGAGCCCAAGTACGTCGATGCGATCTATCGGGAGATCGTCTCCCTGCGGGAGGACGGCTCGTTCACCCTCGACCAAAAGTTCTTCAACTACCTCACCGGTCTCACGATGACGAACGGGGCGTTCGCCAAGCTGTTCGACGGTCCTCCGCGCGTCCCGGAATCGAAGCTCACACAGCGGGAGATGGACCTCGCCCGCTCGATACAAGTCGTCTGCGAAGAGATCGTGCTCCGCATGGCCCGCACGGCGCACCGCGCGACCGGGTCGGAAAACCTCTGTCTCGCGGGGGGAGTCGCCCTCAACTGCGTCGCCAACGGCCGGCTGCTGCGCGAAGGCCCGTTCCAACGCATCTGGATTCAGCCGGCTGCCGGCGACGCCGGTGGCGCCCTCGGCGTCGCTCAACTGATCTGGCATCGCTACTTGCAGCAGCCCCGCCGAGTCGATCCCTCGGCCGACGCGATGCACGGGGCCTATCTCGGACCCGCATACGCTCCCGATGAGATCGAGGCCTTCCTCGCGTCGCGGGGAGCATCCTACACCCGGATGGGACGCGACGACCTGCTCGACCGCGTCGCCGGGCTGCTCGCCCAGGAGAACGTCGTCGGGTGGTTCGACGGCCGGATGGAGTTCGGGCCCCGAGCGCTCGGGGCGCGCAGTATCCTGGGGGACCCCCGCAGTCCCCGTATGCAGGCGCAGATGAACCTGAAAATCAAGTTTCGGGAGGGTTTTCGGCCGTTCGCGCCGAGCGTGTTGCGTGAGCGCGTGAGCGAGTACTTCGAGCTGGACTGCGACTCACCCTACATGCTGCTCGTCGCCCCCATAAAGCAGGAGCGCCGGATTCCAATGACGGCCGAGCAGCACGGCTTGTGGGGCATCGACCAGCTCAACGTCAAGCGCTCCGATATCCCGGCCGTGACCCACATCGACTACTCCGCCCGCGTTCAGACGGTCAGTCGTGATACGAATCCCAACTACTACGACTTGATCAGGCAGTTCGAGCACTTGACGGGCTGCGCCGTGCTGGTCAACACGTCGTTCAACGTGCGCGGGGAACCGATCGTGTGCACGCCGGCGGATGCCTATCAGTGCTTCATGCGGACGCACATCGACTACCTCGTGCTGGGCCCGTTCTTGCTAGACAAGAAGCGGCAGCCGGCGTGGCGCGAGTCGTCCGAATGGCAGCGCGAGTTTCAACTGGACTGAAGACGGGGACGCGCGGGAGCCCGCGTGTGATCCGCTACGCGGAGCGCGCCTGCTCCGCCTCGCCTCCCCGCGCGTGGACGAGGACCGCCGTCTGATCCTCGGATCGGGCCACGTCGCGCACTCCCGACCAACCTGCCCGCGCGAAGGCCTGCCGCACTTCCAGGCCGGTGGAGGCGGAGTGGAGCAGATAGAGGTCCCCGTCCCGGCGGAGCACTCGGCGCAGGTCACACACCAGCGTCGCAGGCGGGGACGGTGGAGCGGCGAGGAACGCTATCACACGGTCGAACGCTCCTGCGGACACGGGTAGCGAACGGCCGTCCCACGTCGCGAACTCGACCTTGCCGGCTACTTCTCGCAATTGTTTGGCGAGCGCCACATCCGCACCTGACGTGTCGAGGCCGCAGACGTAGGCACGCACGGCGCGGCGCCACGCTTCCTCCACGATCCAGCCGTCACCGCATTGTACGAACAGAATACGGTCCCACGCCTGAATCTTCACGTGGTCCAGGACGAACAGTTCCAGCGGGCGGCGGGCGTCTAGATCGGTCTGGACAACGCTGAGGTGGTCGTGGCTCATGCCCCACGGTGTCGCAATGCCCATGCCCGTGGGGACCGTCCGGTACGAACGGTCATTGTGTTGCGCCTAGTCTACAGACCGGATCTCCTTTCTCGCCCCTGCTCCGGCTCCCGCCACCAGCCCGAGCCAGGTCGCCGCGTCGCGCCCCCAGTGGTACTTCGACTGGACGGCTTCCCGGCCCCGCATCCCGAGGACTCGGCACTGCTCGGGATCCCCCAGCAGGCGCGCCAGCTGCGTGGCGAGTGCCGCTCCGTTTCCGGCCGGATACAGCACTCCCGCCTCGGTCTCTTCCAGGATGCGGCGCATCGGCGGCAGGTCTGCGGCAAGGACGGCGAGTGACGCTCCCATGTAGTCAAACAGCTTGTTTGCGAGCGTCAGCCGTACGTGCGGCGTGTCGAGGAAGGGCAGCAGGCCCACCTGGCAATGCTGGTAGAACTCGGTGAGCCGCTCATGGTCGCGCCAACCGACCAGAGCGACGTGTTCGCCCAAGCCATGCCGTTCCACTGTGAGCGCGATGCGTGGTCGGTCGGGCCCGTCGCCGACGACGATGAGGACGACATCGGGAATCTCGCGGACCACCAGCGGCAACGCGTCCACGACCTCCTTGACCCCACGGTCCGCGATCAACGTTCCCACGAACAGGGCGCGCGGGCGTTTGGCCCAGGGACGAAGCTCCGCGGGAAAGGGGCGCGGGCAGGTGAGCTCCGCCACGTTGTCCGGTGTGTTGCCGACCAGGGCGACCCGATCAGCTGATGCTCCCAGGCGCAAGCTCCGCAACCGGGACTCTTCCGAGACGACGGAGATCGAGCCGGCGCGCTTGAGGGCCCATCGCTCCACCACGGCCGCCGCCCTGGGGCTGCGGATCACGTGATCCCACAGGGGGCGCTCGGCTACGGCGTGCAAGGTCTTGAGGAACTCCGGATACACTTCTGCCATGTCGTAAAGCACCGGAATCCGGAGGACGCGGCCGAGCCAGATCGCGGTCGGGGCTAGGGGCAGATCAGCCACCACGATGCGATCCGCCCTCGTGCGCCGGGCCAGCCGCCACATCGCCCACACCCAGACCGGGTTAAAGAAGAAGGGAAAATTGAGAACGCGATTCAGCCGGCGAGCGCGCACGGAGGGAAGCCGATGCACCTGTACACGCTCCCATGGCTCCAGCCGCGGCTGCCCCTGGTAGTTCCGGGCCAGGAGGTGCACGCGGTGGCCAGCCCCTGCCAGGCTGCGGACCTGCTTCACGACACGTGTCGCCGCGCGCGGCCACTCGCCCTGGTAGATGTAGAGGATGTTCACACCCGAGCCCCAGCGGCCTCCCCCTATCGCCCACCGTTGCGAGCAGCAACCACGAAGAGCTTACCGTATTGCCTGTCCGCTTCCTGATAGCCGGCACCCCGACTCAGGCGTTCATGCTCGATATTCCGGAAACCCGCCGCCGAGAGGGCGCGGACAACGCCCCGCAACGTCTGCACGGATTCCATCCTGCGGCGATTGAGCGGGAACCGGAACAGCCGTCCCCCGCGGTGCAGCGCGAGGCCGTTGAGGATCGCATAGGTCTGGTACAGGGCATCCTTGAGCCGTAGCGGCTTCAAGTCAGACAGAATCCGCATCACCGCCATCCGCACCGGGTGCAGGGTCATCCACACCTCACCGTCAGATCGAAGCACGCGCCCCACCTCCCGCAGCGCGATCGGGATGTTCATGTAGGGCAACGCCACCCTGGTAATTACGAGCCCGAAGCAGCCCGCGCGAAACGGCAGTGCCTCGCCGTCGGCTACGACTCGATGGACGTGTTGGTCCGGGCTGCGGGGCAACGCCGCCAGCGCCGCTCGATCCAGGTCCACGGCGACTCGCACCCCGCCGTCCGACAGGCCCAGCGGATCGATGGCGGAGTCGTTTCCGCAACCCACGTCCAGAACGTCCCGACACGCGTGCCGGAGGATCGGGACGCCCGACTCGCCCGTGAGCCTCGTGAGCCTCGGCGCCTGGGCTTGCTCGCTTCCACGCCCAGTCAATAGTCGCACGACGCGCCGTGCGTCGAACAGCGATCTCATGGCGAGCGGACTGCGCAAGGGCGGTGCCACTTGCTACACGATGGAGGGACGGTGCCCACGTGAGGCCCGGCTCAGCGACCCTGGAGTGTCGCGTGGGCGCGACGGTCCAGGAGAGGGCGTGCCCACGCCTGTCCTTAAGACCCAATGCGCGTGGTCCGGCTCACACCCTACGGGTGTCTCGTCGCGACCGTAAGGTTATCGACCCACATGGTTTGATCCACCGGCGAGCCACTGCCGATGTAGGGACCGATGATGAACTGGGCGAACGCCAGATTCGCGCGCGCGCCGGTCCGGAACAGCACATCGTGCCGGTCGATCACCGGCGTCCCGTTGAACCAGTACTGGACGATCCCATCGGGGCGTCCCACACCGTTCACGATGCTGTTCATCTGCAGGTACACCTCGACGTGGTTCCAATTCCCCTTATAGCCCGTGCCGGGCTGCGCCTGGAACACCGCGGGCCCCACGCGGTTGAACTGTTTGTCGTTGTACGTCCCACTGCCATAGCACTCGGAGAACAGATTCCTCTCCACGACCCCGTTGCAGCCGCTCACGGAGCGTTGCTCGGTAACGCCGACGAGGTCCATAGGCGGCGTTCCCATGTTCCGGTTGATTGCGAGGTTGTCCTGCAGCGTCACCCGGGGCGTCCCCGCCCCGCGCACGAAGTTCGTCTCGATGTAGGCCGTGAGCCAATCGTTGGCCAAGGGCGCGTACTGGCCGTCCTGGTTCGAGAGCAGGTAAAACTCGTGGGGATGGTCCAAGCCCCCCGAGCCGACCCAGGTGGCGCCGTACTTCACCCAGTAACTGACGTACACGGTTGGCGTGGCCTTGAACGCATGCCGCGTCGCGCCTCCCCAGGTAGGATTGTGCGCTCCCACCCTGAAATGGACTTCCAAGGCGCTCTTTGCGCCCGCCATGTGCTCCGCGCTGGTGACCGTCATACTCGTTACATCGTACCAGCCCCGGGACGCGAACGCCGTGTCGTCGAATGTTTCCTCGAAGAGCACTCCCGGCGGCGGCGGGGGTGGGGGCGGCGGTGGGGGCGGCGGCTGACTCGGTGCCACGGGCTCGGCCAAGCAGCCGCACAACACGGCGATCAAGACCCTCGCGAGGACGGCGCTCATGTGCGCCGCACGATCCCTAACATCGGGCATGAACGGCATCGATACGCCCCTCCCCCGTCGATTTACCGACGGTCTGGCGGGAACCGGCCCGAGCTCCGTGACTGCGCGCGACGTGCGTGATCCTCCCGATGCAGGTCACGCCACGGCGCCGCCATCTTAGCAAGCGGGACCCGGAGCGCGCAAGAGGCGACCCGCGAGTCCCGTTGACCTTTGCAAGGTGTGACACTAATCACCCGTTCAATAGTCAACCTCACGAAATATCAACACCGCTGATGCGCGGTAGGTCCCGCCGGACAAGACGCACAAAGGGAGGCCGCCCTGTGGGCCGGCCTCCCCCTGTTTCAACGCGGAAACGCTCCGCCGTGACTCAAGGCCGACTGGTCGCGAGCGTGAGGTTATCGACCCACATGGTTTGATCGACCGACGAGCCGCCACCCCCGATGTAGGGCCCGATGATGAACTGGGCGAACGCCAGATTCGCGCGCGCGCCGGTCCGGAACAGCACATCGTGCCGGTCGATCACCGGCGTCCCGTTGAACCAGTACTGGACGATCCCATCCGGGACCCCCACGCCGCCCACGATGCTGTTCATCTGCAGGTACACCTCGACGTGGTTCCAATTCCCCTTATAGCCGGTGCCCGACTGCGCCTGGAACACCGCGGGTCCCACGCGGTTGAACTGCTTGTCGTTGTACGTCCCACTGCCATAGCACTCGGAGAACAGACTCGTCTCCACCACCCCGTTGCAGCCGCCCACCGACCGATTCTCCGTGACGCCGATCAAGTTCAACGGCGTCGTGCCCATGTTCCGGTTGATCGCCAGGTTGTCCTGCAGCGTCACCCGGGGCGTGCCCGCCCCGCCCACGAAGTTGGTCTCGATGTAGGTCGTGAGCCAAT
>Ga0209473_1001784_pt1 | contig 11963 bp, 10 predicted proteins | sample GraSoiAngelo_133_FD_185890 | JGI IMG/M metagenome (GOLD analysis project Ga0209473, IMG submission 185890) | Grasslands soil microbial communities from the Angelo Coastal Reserve, California, USA - 14_0929_05_20cm (SPAdes) (version 2) | ecosystem: Environmental > Terrestrial > Soil > Grasslands ...
TTCAATCCAATGGCCGAGCGCATGTTCGGCACAGATGCATTGCAAATGCCGTCGAACGAATGGTCGCGTCGCTACGGGCTCTACTTGCCGGATAAGGCTAGTCTGTTTCCGCACGATCAATTGCCCCTGACCAGATCGATTCGCGGTGAAGAGGTAAACGATGTTGAAATATTCGTTCGGCACGAGAAAGCGCCCAAGGGACTTTGGACCCGGGTTAATGGTCGACCCTTGCGAGATCTCAACGGCGAGTTGCTGGGTGGCGTAATCGTTTGCCGCGACATCACGCCAATCAAAGAGGAAGAATTCTTTCGCGCTGGACAAAGCCGCGTGCTGGAAATGATCGCGTCCGACGCGCCGCTGGCGGACGTACTCACCAGCCTTGTTCTTCTCATGGAAGGCCAGGCGGAAGGACTGCGCTGTTCCATTCTTCTTCTAAACCGCGATGGAAAACATGTGCGCCACGGCGCGGCACCAAATCTACCAGAAGTTTACGTGAAAGCGGTGGATGGAGCGCCGATCGGACCGCGCAACGGTTCCTGCGGCACGGCCATGTACACGCGCAAGCCGGTGGTGGTGACCGACGTGATGACGGACCCGCTCTGGGCCGATTACCGCGATCTTGCGCGGATCTCCGGGCTGAATGCCTGCTGGTCGACCCCAATTCTTTCGCCCCAAGGCGAGGTGTTGGGTTCGTTCGCGATGTATCGCGAGGAAAAACGCGGACCGCGGCCGGAGGAGGCACGATTGACTGAAATCGCCACCCACATTGCCGGAATCGCAATCGATCGCCTGCGGCAGCAGGAGACGTTGCGCGAGCGGGATGCGCGCATCAGTTTCGCCGCGGAATCGGCCGACCTCGCATTTTGGGTCATCTATCCGGAGCAAAATACTGCCTGGATGAGCGATAAGGGGCGCGTTATCTATGGATTTGATTCCAAACTGCCGTTGACTCGCGAATTGCTCGTCTCACGCGTGCATCCGGATGAAAGAGCCGCGGTCCGCGCCGCTTTTGATCGCGCGTGCGCCTCGCACGGAATCTTTGAGTCGGAGCATCGACTCGTTCTGCCTTACGGCAAAACCCGCTGGGTCATCGTTCGCGGACGGTGTTTAGAGGACGAGCACGGAAGTCTTTTGGAACTTATCGGTGTAACGATTGATGTCAGCGCGCAAAAGGAGTCCGACCTCCAGTTGCAAATACAGCGCGAAGAGTTGGCACATTTGAATCGCGTGGCGTTGATGGGCGAAATGACCGCTTCGGTTGCGCACGAATTGAACCAGCCGCTCACCGCCATCGCCAATAACGCCTCCGCCGCGCGCCGTTTTCTCGAACGCGGAAATGTCGATCCCTTATTGTTGCCACAATTGCTCCAGGACATGGTGGCTGACAGTCACCGCGCGGGCGAAGTCATTCGCGGCATTCGTGCGCTGGTGCGGAAAGATAAAAGCGTTGTTCGCAGCGTGCTCAATCTCAACGCCGTTATCGCGGATACCTTGCGGCTGGTAAGTTCGGACGTTCTGCTGTGCGAAAGCGTGGTTACCACCGAGATGGATCACAACCTGCCACAGGTGGAAGCGGCGCCGGTTCAGATTCAACAGGTCTTGCTCAACCTGATCATGAATTCACTCGACGCCGTCGAAGCGCTCCCGCCGGCCGAGCGCCGCATCATTATTAGTACACGCTCACTGAACGGCGAGAGCGCGGAAGTCAGTGTGCGTGATTTCGGCACCGGCCTGCCCAAGGATCGACCGGACAAAGTGTTCGATCATTTCTTTTCCACCAAGCAAACCGGAATGGGCATGGGATTGACCATCGTCCGCTCCATCATTGAAACGCACGGGGGTAAGATCAGCGCGGAAAACGCGCCCGACCGCGGCGCGCGTTTCTTCTTCCACCTGCCGGCGGCGCGGGGCGACTCGAAAAGCCAGGCCGCATGAATACTTCCGGCGATGCTGAAGTCTGTTTGGTAGATGACGATTCGTCTGTCCTTCGCTCGATGCAGTATCTGCTCGCCTCGGACGGCATAACGGTGCGCGCCTTTAATAAACCGGAAGAGTTTCTGGCCCACGCCGCCGCTTATCCGGTGCGGGTCGTGGTAACCGACATCTGGATGGATGGCGTGACCGGCCTCGAAATCCTCGCGCGGATGTGCGCGTTTTCGCCGCGCCCGCGGGTCATCGTCATTACCGCCCGCGATGATCTGGCGGCGCGCGCTACCGCCATGGCGATCGGTCCGATCGCCTTTTTCATGAAGCCGTTCAACGACGAGAAATTTCTCGCCGCAGTGCGCGACGCACTGGCGCAGGCAAAGAGTACCCCTTGAGATCTACTCTGAATACGACCCTGTACGACTTTGGTGCAATATTCTGGCCGGATCATTCGCCGCCAAACTCTTTGCCCTTTATCAATCGCAACAAACCAGTCGGAGAAACTAATCGCTATGAAATCAGAGATGTTAAAGATGAACGCAACTTTGCTGCTCGGATTGGCAGGCGTATTGAGCTCGTTGCCGCTATCGTTGGCAGCGCAGCAGATCAATCGGACTGTGCTGCCGATCCCGGAGCCTCAAGCGCCAATTATTACGGAACTGGATGCGCGGAACGCGAAAGCGCCGCCACGTTTTGAGGTCAAAGCGCCCAAGGGAGCGCCAAACGTCGTCGTCGTTTTACTGGACGACATCGGTTTCGGGCAATCGAGCGCATTCGGTGGACCCTGCAAAATGCAGACAGCGGAAAAGCTCGCGGCCGCCGGCCTGCGTTACAACGATTTTCATACTACTGCGCTTTGTTCGCCGACTCGCACTGCGCTGCTGACGGGTCGCAACCATCACGTGAACAATGCCGGCGCGATCATGGAACTCGCCACTGCGTTTCCAGGTAATACCGGCATTCGCCCGCAGAGCGTCGCGCCTGTGGCAGAGATGTTGCGATTGAATGGATATAGCACCGCCGCCTTCGGCAAGTATCACGAAACGCCGCCGTGGGAAGTCTCGGTCTCGGGCCCGTACGATCGGTGGCCGACGCATTCCGGTTTCGACAAGTTCTACGGTTTCATCGGTGGCGAGACCAATCAGTGGGCGCCGGCTCTTTTTGATGGAACCATCCGCGTGGAGCCGCCCCACGATCCTAATTACCACTTTACGGTCGACATGACCAGCCAGGCGATCGCTTGGATGCAGGCGCAACACTCGTTAACACCCGACAAGCCTTTCCTCGTCTACTATGCCACCGGGGCGCTGCACGCTCCGCACCATGTGCCGAAGGAATACATCGATCGCTACAAGGGCAAGTTCGATCAGGGTTGGGATGCGCTACGCGAAGAGACATTTGCGAGGCAAAAACAGATGGGTGTTATTCCAGCGAACGCGGAGCTAACCAAGCGGCCAAAGGAAATTCCTTCCTGGGATTCCCAAACTCCGGATCAGAAAAAATTGGAAGCTCGGCAAATGGAGACCTTCGCCGGTTTTTCGGAGCATACCGATGAACAGGTAGGGCGTTTGGTGGATGCGCTGCAAGGGATGGGCGTGTTAGACAATACCTTGTTCATTTACATCCTCGGAGATAACGGAGCGAGCGCCGAGGGCGGGCCGGAAGGCGCTTATAACGAAATGATGGCGTTGAACGGCATCATCAGCACTGCCGAGATCAACATGTCTCATTTGGATAATTGGGGCGATCCGAGTACCTTTCCGCATTATGCCATCGGCTGGGCTTGGGCGGGCGATACGCCATTTCAATGGACCAAGCAGATCGCATCGCATTATGGCGGAACAACGAATGGTGTCGTGATTCAATGGCCTGCACGAATCAAGGCCAGGGGAGAGTTCCGTTCGCAGTTCACCCATTGCACGGACATTGCCCCTACAGTTTTGGAAGCGGCCGGGTTGCTTTTTCCGAAGAGCGTCAACGGGACGGTGCAAAGGCCTTTTGATGGAACCTCGATGGTTTACAGCTTCGACAACGCGAAGGCCAAGGAGACGCATACCACTCAGTACTTCGAGATGTTCGGCAATCGCGGGATCTATCACGATGGGTGGGTCGCGTGTACGCGTCACTCCATTCCCTGGCTGATGGTGGCGAATCCACCGCTCTCGAAAGACGTGTGGGAACTCTACCACGTGGCGGAAGATTTCAGCCAGGCCAATGATCTCGCGGCTAAGAACCCGGCGAAACTAAAAGAGCTTCAGGCTCTCTTCATGAAAGAGGCGGCGAAGAATCATGTGCTCCCGATCGACGACCGCCGGTCGGAACGCTTTGATGCCACGATCGCGGGCCGACCCGACCTGATGGGCCCGCGCACATCGCTAACGGTCTATCCAGGCATGGTTGGCATGACGGAAAACGCGTTCATCAATATTAAGAACCGCTCCTATACCATTACGGCGCCCGTGGAATTGAAGGACGCCAACACGAACGGCGTGATCATCGCGCAGGCCGGCGCCTTTGGTGGCTGGGTAATATATATGAAGGATGGGAAACTCCACCATGAGTATAACTACTTTGGCGTAGAGAGGACCAACATCGGCGGACCGAACGCCGTCCCCGCCGGCAAACACGAAATAAAGTACGAATTCGTGAGCGATGGCCCCAAGCCCGGAGCAGGCGGTAAGAGCGTCCTCTATGTCGATGGTCAACAGGTGGCAGAAGGACAAATTCCAAAAACACAACCCTTCATGTTTTCTGGAGATGAAGGCACCGATGTCGGCGTGGATGCCGAAACCGCGGTATCAAACGACTACAAACAAGGCGACAACAAGTTCACCGGGAAGATCGACAAGGTGACTATCGACACCAAGCCTTCTAACCTGAGCGCTGCTGACAAAAAAGCGGTGGAAGATGCAGAAGAAGTAGCGGCAGCAATCGAAGACTAATTTTCCCGGCGGGATCTATTGAGATGAAGGATTGCGGTTCTATGGTTACATTTGCCATGACATGATGAACCCGGAGCCGATTGAATACACTCTTAGGAATTATCCGCGCTTTCCGCGCAATTGGGATTACCCGAAATTTCGGCTAGCTACCTTGCATCCTGTGGGCATTCTCACTGATGCGCTCGCCGACCAAATTATTGAGTTCATCGAAATGCAAGAGCACGACCAGGATGAGCTTTTTGATCGGTACACCGATTTTGCCGGTCTGACACAGGTTCGGCCAAAAGTTGACCATATGTTCGAAATCGCTCGCCGGCGTTGGAGCGCGAGGGAGCCAGTGAATTCGGCCTTCTTCGCGGACCAGCCGGTCACTTTGAGCATCGCCAAGATGTATGAAGGATTGATGGAGCGAGCGATGATCACCGTCCGCGTTTTCGAAAAACGCGAGGCGGCAGCCGAGTGGCTTGGTGTGCCGCTGCAGATTCTATATCCGCCCGGGAAGAAAAAATGAAAAACAGTCATTTAGTATTAACTGGTCTGGCCTTGATCACCTTTCTTGCCGGTTCGGCCCACTCGCAGCAGGCAAATGAAAGCTCCTCCTCCGAATTTGGTGCGACAATTACGAACAACTCGGCTGCGCCCAAATCCGCGCCCGAAGGAATGGTTTGGATTCCGGGCGGCGAGTTTTCGATGGGCGCCGCCGTGAATGGTCATGGAAGTTGCGAGATGCCGATGGCGTCCAACGATAGCGAGCCAATTCACCGCGTGCGCGTCGACGGCTTCTGGATGGATAAGACTGCGGTGACTAACAAGCAGTTTACAAAGTTTGTTGAAGCAACCGGCTACGTCACGATCGCGGAACGCGCGCCGACGAAGGAAGAATTCCCAACCGCACCCGAAGAAAACCTCGTCGCCGGCGCAGTCGTTTTTGCGCCGACTGATCACGAAGTGCCGCTGAACAATTATCTTCAATGGTGGAACTATGTAAAAGGAGCGAACTGGCGGCACCCATCCGGACCTGAGAGCGATATCAAAGGCAAAGAGAAGTATCCGGTAGTGCAGATCGCATATCCCGACGCGGAAGCCTATGCGAAGTGGGCGGGTAAACGTCTGCCAACGGAAGCGGAATACGAATGGGCTGAACGTGGCGGCCTTTCAGGTAAAACCTATGCCTGGGGCGATGAGTTCCGACCTAACGGGAAATGGATGGCCAATACCTGGCAGGGAAAATTCCCGGTCAAGGATACCGGTGAGGATGGTTACGCCGGACTCGCGCCGGTCGCTCGCTTTCCACCGAACGGCTACGGCCTCTACGACATGGCGGGCAACGTTTGGGAATGGTGCAGCGATTGGTACCGGCCTGATTACTACGCGCAGCTGGCCAAAGCAGGCGGCGTGGCAGTGAATCCACAAGGGCCTGCTTCGCCGCTCGACCCATCCGAGCCTAACGAGAAAAAGCGCGTCCACCGCGGCGGCTCGTTTCTTTGCAACGACCAATACTGTTCGCGTTACATAGTGGGCACACGCGGCAAAGGCGAAGTTAACACCGGCACTAACCATCTCGGCTTTCGTTGCGTGAAAGAAGCGAGCACGAAAACCGCAGGCCGATAGGACTAAAGTCCAATAGACGAACTGCCTCGTTTGTTTCAGATCGTGAGCGACGCGATTTCAACCAATCGCATCCTGACGATCATGAAAACAAAACTCATTTTTGCGGCATTCAGTCTCGCGCTGATGTGTGTCTTCAGCGCATCCGTCAGCGCGCAATCACCTGCGCCTTCTTCCGGAAAAAAGCCAAACATCCTAGTCATTTGGGGGGACGACATCGGTTGGAACAATCCGAGCATGGGCATTTTTGCATGGGACGAAAGTCCCATAGGCAACGCAGTTTTGTTTTCTCCAAGCTCTTTCCAGGGCAGCATGGGAACAATGTAGAAACAAGAAAGTAAGCTATGGATATTACGAGCTTAATTGTGGAAGCAGTCGGCGGCGCAGTCGGCGGAAATGTCGCCGGAGCCGCCATGAAAGAGAAGAGTCTGGGGCGGTGGGGAACTCGATTGCCGGAATATTCGGTGGCGGACTCGGCGGCACGATTCTGCAAACCGTAATGGGTTCCGCAGCCGCGGGGGGCGGCGGTATGGATATGCAAAGTATTCTCGCCAATGTCGGTGGCGGCGGTGTTGGCGGCGCGATCCTAATGGCCATCATCGGCATCATCAAAAACCAGATGGCAAAGAAGTAGCGCGACGGGATCGCTGCAGATTGCGTAGAAAATTCTGGCAAACCTCGCTTAGCGAGTTGTAGAGGCGCTTGTGACGAGCGCTTGAGCTTGGTCTACAACGGTCTCTACAACGCTCTCCTATGGGACCAAAGTCCCATAGCCAGAGTGTTGGGCGGGAATCATCTTCCTGCTTCACCCAACGAAGCAAAGAAAGGAAAAGCAATGAAACTCTCATCCAAGCAATTCAGAATCGCTGGCGCGATCGCCCTGCTGGCCCTGGCTACGGGCTGCGCCACCAACTCAACAACACAGACGACAGATTTACTTACCGCGGCCGGCTTCAAGCTGGTTCCCGCGGATACGCCGAAGAAGCAGGAGCTGCTCAACACCCTGCCGAAAGGTCAGCTCTCGGTGATCACATGGAAGGGCAAGATCTTTTATGTGCAGCCGGCTGCTGCTCCCAACCAAGCGTATGTGGGGACACCGGCGGAATACCAAACCTATCAGCAACTCCGGCTGGCCAAGCAATTGTCCAACGATAACCTCATGGCCGCGCAAATGAATCAGGACGCCATGGATCGCTGGGGCGCCTGGGGACCCGGTCTTTACGGTGGCTTTTATGGAGGTCGTTTCCGATAAATGACTCTGGAAAGACTTGCCGGCGGAAGGAGGCCGTCGGGTTTTACCCTCTTAATATAACGGACGCGTGTAGACAAAGAACGAACGGCCGACGGCAAAGCGACATGAAACTACCTCCGGACGTCGAGTGCATCGAAGACGCAAGCCTTTTGATCTGGCGGCCGCGCGGCGTACTAAATGAGGCGATTGTGAACAGAATAATAGCGTTCGTGGTAGATCGCGAAGGAAAGTTCGGCAGGCCCTTTAATCGATTCACGGACATGTCTGCGCTTAATGCGGTCGATCTTACTTTTAACTATGTTTTTCATGTCGCCTTGTTTCGACGTCTATCCCGAGTCGGCCGCGAAGTAGTGAAATCCGCGTTTCTAGTCACCGACCCGGAACGGGCTCGCTATGTCAAACTACATGCGATCATGACGGACCATTCACCGCTGAAGGTGGCGATATTTAAAGAACGCGCAGCCGCCGCGAAGTGGCTCGGTGTTCCAGTTGAATTACTGATGTCGCAGGAGTAGCGAAGCGGAAGTTTAACCGGGGGGTGTGAAAGAAGCGAAACCACCTCGCTACGAATTTGCACTTGGTTTCGTTTTTCTCATTATTCTGCTAATTTAAGACTTATGCGGCGTCTGTTCGGGCCGGCGGGATTGCTTGTCGTTCTGCTTTGTTCGGAAGCAGTTTCAGAGGCTGCATTAAAGACCGAGCTCATGCTCTACGGTGAGCGAATGGATCTGCCCGTAATTCGCGCGATCTATTTTTCCGTCCGGTGCCGATGAGCTGGATCACAATGCTATGGTCGATGGACGCCGCGTTCTGTTTCACGCTGGCGGGGATGTATCTGCTGGTCTGGTGGAAGCAGCGCAAGGGATGGGTGCATTTGCTGTTTTCGTGCAGTGCTCTGGCGGCCGGTGCAATCGCAGGGTTTGAGTTGATGTCGATGCGCGCGGAGACGACCGCACAATACGGCGCGCTACTGCGGTGGGCGCATCTGCCGGTGTGGATATTGATCGTGTCGGTCGTGTGGTTCGTGCGGTTTTATCTCCGTGCAGGACGAATGTGGCTGGCGTGGAGTATCTGCGGCCTGCGGACGCTGGCGCTGGTCCTCAATTTCCTTTTCACACCGAATCTTAACTTCCGGAAAATCACGAGTCTGCGGCATCTCCAGTGGTGGGGAGGAGAGACGGTCTCAGCGCCGGTCGGCGTGCCGAACCCGTGGACTTTGGTCGGCCAACTAAGTTTGCTGTTGCTCCTTATCTTTTTCGTGGATGCCACGATCACCGTCTGGCGGCGTGGTGACCGCCGGCGTGCGCTCATTGTGGGCGGGAGCGCAATTTTTTTCATCACGTTGGCGTTCGGGCAGTCGGCGCTGGTGATTTGGGGAGTTATCGAATCGCCATTCTTCGTCAGCTTCCCATACCTCGGCATCATCGCGGCAATGGGCTATGAGTTGAGCTACGACCTGCTGCGCGCAGTACAACTTGCCCAGCGGTTCCAAGCTAGCGAGGCTGCCCTGCGCGAGAGCGAAGCGCGCATTAACCTCGCGGCCAACGCGGCGAACTTCGGTCTGTGGCTTTGGAACATCCGGGATGACAAACTTTCTGTAACCGAGAAATGGAGAAAGTTGTTCGGCTTTTCGGAATCGGAGCCAGTGACCTTTGGCCGATTGCTCCAGGTCGTGCACCCCGAGGATCGCGAACGCATGAAGCAACTTGTGCAGCAAATGTTCGAGCATGGTGGCGGCGAGTATGAGAACGAATATCGCATCAGACGGCCGGACGGAAGCACACGCTGGATCGCGGGTTATGGCAGCGCCGAGTTAGACGAACGCGGCAAACCGGCCTTCGCGCGTGGGGTGTCGCGTGACATCACCGAGCGCAAAATAGCGGAGGAAGAGTCGCGTGAGAGTGAAGCGCGTTTTCGCACGGTCGCCGACGCCGCGCCCGTGCTCATCTGGATGTCCGGCCCGGACAAACTCTGCACCTTCTTCAACAAAGGCTGGCTCGACTTTACCGGCCGAAAACTGGAGCAGGAGCTTGGAAATGGATGGACAGAAGGCGTTCATGCGGACGACTTCGCGCACTGCGTCGACATTTACAAAAATTCCTTCGATGCGCGCCAATCGTTTACAATGGAGTATCGCTTGCGACGAAATGACGGTGAATATCGCTGGGTTCTGGATAGTGGAACGCCGCGCTTCGCCTCCGATGGCGCGTTCCTCGGTTACATTGGCTCATGCATTGACATCACCGAGCGGAAGCGCACAGAAGAACAATTCCGACTCGTGCTCGATGCCGTCCCGAACGCAATGATCATGGTCGACTCAGCGGGCATAATCAATTTCGCCAGTGCGTCGACCGCAACCGTTTTCGGCTATTCTCTCAGTGAGTTGATCGGCTCCAATATCGAAACGTTGATTCCGGAACGTTTCCGCGATCGACATGGCGGTTATCGTAAAGGCTTCCATTCCCAACCCAGCAGCCGTGCCATGGGAACTGGCCGCGATCTTTTTGGCCGTCGAAAAGACGGCAGCGAATTTCCGGTCGAAGTGGGACTCAATCCGATCCGCACTGAGCAAGGTCTGTTTGTTCTGGCATCGGTGATCGACATTACCGCGCGCAAGCAGGCGGAGTTGGAGCACCTCCGCCAAAACATGGAACTGGCCCGCGTGGGACGCGTTGCGGTCATGGGCGAACTGGCCGCCTCGCTCGCGCATGAAGTCAACAATCCGATTGGGGCCATGGTAGCGAACGCCAGCGCCGGGCAACGCTTAATCACAGCCGGCAAAGTCGAAATCGGGGAGTTAAACGATTTGCTCACCGACATCGCGGCTGACGGCCGCCGGGCCGGTGAGATTGTTCAGGGTATTCGCAATATGGTCCGCAAAGGCAAGGTTCGCCGCTCCTTAACGGAGATCAATGACACAATTCGCGATCTCCTCCGGATTGTTCACGCCGAGGCTGTGGAAAGGGACGTGACAGTAACAGCCGAAGTTGATTCGGACGGCTGCCGAGTGTTGGCAGACCGCGTGCAGTTGCTGCAAGTGTTTCTCAATCTCACGCTCAACGCCTTTGAAGCAATGTCGGCTATGCGTCCCGATGCGCGACGCCTTGTTATTCATGTTGGCAGTAACGGAAACGGAGAAATTGTTGTCAGCGTACGCGATTCGGGTCCCGGCTTTCCCGGGGGGATGGTCGAAAGACTTTTCGAGCCATTCTTTTCAACAAAAGCGGAAGGCACCGGAATGGGGCTCGCGATTTCCCGCAGCATCATCGAAGCGCACGGCGGCACACTCTCGGGAGAAAATTGCGACAACGGCGGCGCGTGTTTTACAGTTCGCCTTCCTGAGGCAAAAGAGGACAAATGAAACGCGGCTTGGTTCTGTTCTCGGCGGACACGCTGAGTCGAAACAAAATTTAAACATCCGCTCGCCCTCATCCTGCGAATTAGAAGCGTGGAAGCATCGGCGCCGGGCGAAGGCTGTCGTTTTGGGGATGAGACTAAGGTCCCATGGTGTTCCATCGGCGAAGATGGCACACTAATCATCGCTTCCAGGACGACGGATTACTTATGACTGATGCAAACTTTATAGAGTTTCCGAAAAACTGGATGCGAAAGGCTACCCTTTGAGCGCTTCCTCCCGCGATGGTATCTGGCTACTTGACGATGACGCTTCCATGCTGAAGGCGCTTGGCCGGCTGCTGAATTCGGCTGGTTTTACCGTGGAGAAATTTAGCAACCCGGCCGACTTTCTTTCAGAGCTCGAACAACAAGAGTGTCGCGTAGCGGTTCTCGACGTGTGGATGCCAGACATGAATGGCTTGGAAGTGCAGGCCCGTCTCCGGCGTGATTCACCGAAGACGCGTATTATTTTCATTACCGGGCGGGAGGATCCATCAGTTCGCCAGACTGCGCTCGACGCGGGAGCTTTCGGCTTCCTTGCAAAACCGTTCGAGGACGAAGTTTTACTACAGCTAATTCATAAGGCTGTTACAAGGTAAAAGTTGGGCACCCCCCTCGTCTCTCCCTCCATATCCTGTATCTGTATATATGCACGGCGCCAAGATGCCAAGACCCTCGCGTCTCGGACCGCCGCAAGCCTTTCTAAGAGGCTGGCAAGTACCAATGCGTATAGGACTAAGGTCCCATAGGCAAGAGCGCTCGAAGCCCTTAAATCCACCTTCATGAACCGATTTACCTTCATCATTATCGCAACTGGCACTGTTCTAAGCAGCTCTCTT
>Ga0209473_1001785_pt1 | contig 11954 bp, 10 predicted proteins | sample GraSoiAngelo_133_FD_185890 | JGI IMG/M metagenome (GOLD analysis project Ga0209473, IMG submission 185890) | Grasslands soil microbial communities from the Angelo Coastal Reserve, California, USA - 14_0929_05_20cm (SPAdes) (version 2) | ecosystem: Environmental > Terrestrial > Soil > Grasslands ...
CATTCCCTCGTCATGCTATGCCAGTCCGGCTCGGACCATTCGTGCTTCGTCATTATTTTTAATGAAACTGATCAATCGAGTGACTTTGCGATTTTCGCTTCCCTGTCATTCTCGCGTGATGAAACAGGTATTGCTGCGCGTAGCCACCATGTGCGCCGAAATAATTTGCAGCGAAATCCGCCAGCATTTGTCCAGTCACTTTGCGTCGCCTGGCAAAATATTTTTCGCGCAAGACTCGTTCGATCCAAACGTCAATGGGGAATGCTGCGATTCGCTCGTAGGCGAACAGCATGACGCAATTCGCCACTTTCATCCCCACGCCCGGGGACTCGCACAGTTGCTCCCGCAGTTGTCGGTCAGAGAGCGCGCTCCACGAATCCAGATCCGCTTCCCCGGACGCGACAAGCTTCGCCGTTTCCAGCAGGTTTCTCGCGCGATACCCGAGCCCGCATTTTCGTAATTCGCTCTCGCTCGTTCGCGCCAGGCGCCCGGATGACGGAAATGAAAAGATTTCGTTTCCGCCGATTTGTTTCTTTTCCCCAAATCGCTGACGCAACGCCCGCGAAATTTGCCGAATGTGCTTCACCTGTTTCATCGAAGAGCAGATAAACGTCGCCAGGCATTCCCATTTTGGCTGGCGAATAATCCGAAGTCCGCGACAAAAATCGCGCGCTGCGTTCATGGCCTGATCGCGAGGGAACGATGCGCAAATTTCTTCGAGTGGATGATCGAGCGCGAAGTAATGCGCGACGACTCTTGCGGCTGATGGAGGGGCGAGCTCCCGCGAGCCCGCTGTAGCCGCCGTCGTTGGCCGCGGCACGTTCTGCAGGATCTGATGCTGACCATGGCGTCGCAGAACTCCGCCCTCCATCTTTATTTGCAAGACCTCCCCACGCTTCTCCACATAAACCGCGTGCTCGCCAATCGTCCCGCAAAAACCGGCGCCATATTTTTCCCAATGAAAGACCTGGCCGGAATTTAAGGTCATGGCCAGGTCGAAGTCTGGCGCTTCGATTCTCATCAGGTCCATTGTGGATCGAGCGGTCGAGCCAGTCCGGCTCGGACCTCGATGCTATTCTTTAACATCGCGCGACGGAGCGCGCGATCCACCTTGCGCGATTGCGAAATTCTGTCACGTAAGAACGCGTGGACGCTCGGCTCGGGATCGATTGCCTCGTTCTTTTCCTCTATTTCTTCATCATCATCGCCATCGGCCTGCGCATGGGCCGGAAGGAGCGCGATTTGGAAGACTTCGCGCTCGGTCGCCGCCAGATTCCATGGTGGGCGGTGCTCGCTTCCCTCATCGCCGCCGAAACCAGCGCTGGGACATTTTTCGGCACACCGGGCGAAGGTTACACCCAGCGGAACTACACTTATTTACAGCTTGCCCTTGGCACCATCATTGCCCGCATTCTCGTTAGCTTCATTTTCATTAAACCCTACTACGATTACAAAGTCTTCTCGATCTACGAATATCTAACCGCACGATTCGGCGTCGGAACAAAGAACGCCGCTTCTGCCGTATTTCTTTTCACCCGATTGCTCGCTTCTGGTGCCCGTTTGTATGTCGCGGCGATCGCGTTGGCGCTTGCTTATGAAATGATTCGCGGGGTGCGTCCGAGCCAGGCGGAAACGCTGTGGATTTACATCGGCGCGACGATTGCAATCGTTATTCTGACCGCGATTTATACAACGCTCGGCGGCATTAAGGCCGTCATCTGGACCGACGTGATCCAGGCTTCAATTATGATCGGGAGCGCGCTGGTCGCGCTCGGGTTGCTTTATGCCGCTATTCCCGGGGGGTGCCATGAAATCGTGCAGCGTCGCGGCCCGTTCCACCTTTCCGATCTGATCACTACCGGTCTTGACCCAGCGAAACATGGTTGGCAAAAAATCGCGGGCATGTTTGCCATCGAATACACCATTTTCGCCGGTCTCATTGGTTCAACCTTCATGACTATGTCCACCCACGGAACCGATCAGGACATGGTGCAACGAATGTTAACTGCGGTCGATATTCGCCGCAGCCGCCGCTCGCTTATTCTCTCCGGACTCGCTGATATTCCGATTGCGTTCACCTTTGTCAGCATCGGTGTGTTGCTTTGGGTATTTTATCAGACGCATCAAGATCTCGTCGTTCCCAAAACACCGAACGAAATTTTTTGTCATTACATTCTTTACGAAATGCCTATAGGCCTGCGCGGATTACTGCTCGCGGGAATTTTCGCGACCGCGATGGGTTCGCTCAGCACTGCCCTCAACGCGCTGGCCACAAGTTTCACCCGCGATTGGTACGTCACCTACATTCGCCCTGGTGCGGACGGCGAAGAAAGCCTGCGCGCGGTGCGCTGGGCTACTGTCGGGTTTTCAATTCTCATGATCCTTGTCGCATCGACCACTTCTTATTTTGTGATTGTACGGCCCAATGTGCGCATCATCCCGATCGTCCTCGGCATTTACGGTTACACTTACGGCTCCGTCCTCGGAATCTTTCTCGCCGGCATGCTGACAAAGGCGCGCGGAAACGATCGCGGCAATTTCATTGCTATGATCGCCGGCTTTATCGTTGTCACAATTCTAAGCGGATTGCCGAACAACATCGCGGGCATCTTCGGCACGAAAATCTATCATCAACCGGACTGGCTGCCGGTGATGGAATTCCCGTGGTGGATCTGCTTCGGGAGTATCGTTACCTTTTCCGTGGCTGTTTTGTTCCGGACCGGCCGCGAACATCAGCCGCCACGGGCTTAGTCTGATATTGAGACAAGAATTGACCAAGCGGGCACCCTTGATTTAGCCGAGGGTTAGGAGCAGTCTCTTCACGCAACCTCAACGACACTATCCCATGCCTCACATCGTGACCGACAAATGTAGCGGATGCAAGTTCACCGACTGTGTGGAGGTGTGCCCCGTTGCCTGCTTCTATGAACTGGAGAGCCAGGTGGTCATTCACCCGGAGGATTGCATTGATTGCATGGCATGCGTGGACGTATGCCCCGTGCACGCTATCTATGCGGAGGCGGACCTTCCGCCGGAATTCACGAAAGATGTGGAGTTCAACGCGATTCAGTCCAGGCAGCTGAAGGACTCGGGCACGGAAGCAATCACAATCCGCAAGGATCCTCTCCCCGGCGCAGCAGAGCGAAAAAAGGCCCTGGGATATTGAAATTGTAGGGCGGCGATCTTCGCCGCCGTTTCTTTTGGTTGGCGGCCAAGATGACCGCCCCTAGAATTTTTCCTTTGCGAGCGTGATGCCCAAATCCCGCAACTGCTTCGGATCAACTTCGGCCGGCGACTGCGTCATCAATTCCTGGCCGCGGTTATTTTTTGGGAATGCCATCACATCGCGGATGGATTGCTCGCCGCAGATCACCATGACCAGGCGGTCGAGTCCGAGCGCAATCCCCCCATGCGGCGGCGCACCGAGGCGAAAGGCGCGCAGCAAATGGCCGAACTTCGCCTGCTGCTCTTCCGCGCTCACGCCGAGAGCTTCGAACATTTTCGCCTGCAACTCCGGCTCATGAATGCGGACGCTGCCGCCGCCGATTTCGACGCCGTTTAAGACGATATCGTAAGCATCAGCGCGCATTTCGCCGAATTTTTTTTGCTCAAGCAGCGGAAGATCTTCGGCTTTCGGTCGGGTGAAGGGATGATGAACCGCGTTCCATTTATTTTCCTCGGCGCTCCATTGCATAAGCGGAAAATCTGTGACCCAGAGAAAATCCAAGTCCGAGCCGGATTGGCGGTTGTCTGAGCCGACGGTCAGTTTTTGGATTTCCGCTATGCGCAATCGGATTCGTCCGAGTACTTCACAAGCTATCTCCCACTTTCCGGCGGCGAAGAAAAGACAATCGCCTTCCTCGACTTGTAATTTCGTGCGCAGCGATTCCTTCTCCGCGTCAGAAAAGAATTTCACAATGGGCGATTTCCATTCCCCATTCTCCACTTTGATGAAGGCGAGCCCTTTCGCGCCAAAAGTCTTCGCGATCGCGGTCAGTTCATCGACCTGACCAATGGTGATGCCGGCGAAGTTCTTTGCGTTGACGGCCTTAACTACGCCGCCCGCAGCCAGCGCGGCCTGAAAAACTTTGAACTGACTACTGCGAAAGACGTCGCCGAGATCGACCAGTTTCATGTCGAAACGCCGATCCGGTTTGTCGCTGCCAAAAGTGTCGATCGCCTCGCGATAGGTCAGCCGCGGAAAAGGAGTGGCTATGTCGATCCCGCGCGCAGCCTTGAAAATTGCCGCCAGCATCCCCTCAGTTAATGTATAAATGTCGTTAGGTGTGGCGAAGGATGTCTCGATATCGATCTGGGTAAACTCCGGCTGGCGATCGGCCCGCAAATCTTCATCGCGAAATGCTTTCGCGATCTGAAAGTATTTTTCCATTCCGGCGACCATCAGCAATTGTTTGTATTGCTGCGGCGCCTGCGGCAACGCGTAAAATTTTCCCGGCAGCAACCGGCTTGGGACGAGAAAATCGCGCGCCCCTTCCGGGGTGCTTTTACTCAAGATCGGCGTCTCGATTTCAATGAACCCCTGTGAATCCAGGTACTGCCGTGTTGCCTGAGTGACGCGGTGCCGGGTTTGCAAATTGCGCGAGAGGCGCGGCCGGCGCAGATCGAAATAACGATAGGTCAGCTCGAGGTCTTCGTTGCTTAATTCGGCGTCGATTTGAAATGGCAGATTCTCGGCGCGGTTCAAAATCGTGAGCAATTGTGGGAGCACTTCGATGTCGCCGGTCGGGAGCTTCGGATTCTCGGTTCCAGCCAGACGCGGCGCGACCTTGCCGCAAACCTGAATGACATCTTCGGTGCGCAAGCTGTGGGATTGCTTCGCCACTTCGGCGTTTTCCTCCGGGCGAAAAACGACCTGAGTCAATCCCTCGCGATCGCGTAGATCGATGAAAATCACACCGCCGTGATCGCGCCGCACCGCCACCCAGCCGGCCAGTTTCACCTCGCGGCCGATATCGGTTTTGCGCAATTCGTTGCAGTGATGGGTGCGGTACATCTGTTCAGTCATTCCGAGCGAAGTCGAGGGATCCCGGTATGCAATCTTAAAGCTATCGCAACGGGATCCCTCGACTTACGCTCGGGATGGCGCTTCCGCAACGTGCCTGAGCACATCATCGTGAGCGACCAGAACTTGCTGGCCCGTTTCCAGGTCCTTCACTCCCACTTGCGGCCATTCGTCGCCGAAGACGACGGCAAAGCGTGCCCGGCTTTGTTCAGCTAACCGAAATTGCCGCGCCACTTTTGCCGCCGCCAACGAGTAATCGACTCGATATCCGCAATCGCGCAGTTGCTGCATCATGGCAACGGCATTTCCACGCTGTTCTTCCTTTGCGATGACCACGTAAATCTCGACCGCGCGTTCGGCCCCGATCGTCTTTTCCATTTGCGCGCGGGCAGCCGCGTGGCCGCGAATCATTTCCCCGAGGACGACGTCACCGATGGCGAAGCCTAGCGCGGGCATTGAAACCGCGTTGTCACTCAATTGCGCAACCAGTTGATCGTAGCGCCCGCCGCCGGCAATCGCGCGAAACTTGCCTGCGCGATCAAAAACTTCGAAAACAATTCCAGTGTAATAGGCAAGGCCGCGCACGATGCGGACATCGACTTTGGCGAAATCGGCGAGACCACGCAGCCGCAAGTTTTCGATTATGTTGGTGAGCTTCGCGCTTTCGCCGCCTTTCTCGAAAATCTCGAAGACCGGTTTGGCCAATTTCCCGAGGCGCTCCTGCGTTTTCTCGCGCGGCTCGCGTTCCGATTTATCGATCGTTTGCAACATTTCTTCCCAGCGATTAGACGGCACTTTCTCGAGCTTAAGTAATTCCATCCAAAACTCGCGGTCGCTGATGCGCACGACAAAATCCTTCGAAGTAAAACCGAACGCGCGCACGACATCGATGACGAGTGCGATCAGCTCGGCGTCCGCTTCCGGGGATTCTTCGCCGATGATGTCGCAGTTGAGTTGGAAATGCTCGCGCAAACGTCCCCGTTGCGGACGCTCGTAACGAAACACCTGCGGAATCGAGAACCACTTTAGCGGCTTGCGGAATTGTCGATGCTCCGCTGCGACGATCCGCGCCAGGGTCGGCGTCATTTCCGGCCGCAGCGCCACCGCGCGCTCCCCTTTATCAACGAACTCGTACAATTGCCGCACGATTTCGTCGCCTGATTTCTTTTTGTAGAGATCGAGCTCTTCCAGCACTGGTCCGTCGAATTCCACGAATCCGTAACGTCCCGCGATCTCGCGCCATTTTGCAAAAATATAATTTCGTTCCGCGCAGGAAGCGGGAAGAAAATCGCGGAACCCGATAAGCGGTTGCATACGGATTCAAAAACGAAGGGAAATCATTGGGGCGTAGCGCGCGGAGAGACGTCCGCTGACACCGGACTCTACGAACCATTTTTGCGGTTGAATAAGACCCGTCTGGGACCAGTCAAAATTAGTCACGACGGAGAGCATCCGTTTAACAAAGCAAAGGACAAACATGAAAGACAACAGATTAAGCAAAATGTTGGCGATCGGAGCAATCAGCGCGTTGGCTTTGACCACGGCGGTGGCACAAGAAACCACCACCATAACAAAATCGACCGACCCGGTGACCGGCACGACGACGACTGAATCGACCACGACAACGAGCGTTGGAACAATCGCGGCCGCACCGGCTTCCGATTACATCAGTTTCCGCACCTCCACGATCGCGGAGCCGGTGAAATATTATTACACCAAGAGCACCACCATCGTGGACCCGACGGGCAGAACCGTGGAATGGTCGGCAGTTCGTCCGGACATGCCCGCAACCGTCTATTACGTGAAGGAAGGCGATCGCATGGTCGTTCGCAAGGTCGTGCTGACGAGGCCGGTCAGCGAGGTGATTGAGAAAAAAGAAACCACGACGACGACTACAACAAGGCCTTAATCACCGACGAAATATATTAGGAATGTGCGCCCGCTGGTTCGCCAGCGGGCGTTTTCTTTATTGTAGTCGGCATCGGTGATGCCGGGCCGGGGTCAGCGACCCCGGCTACAGAATTTAAAGGGCAAAACGCAACGTTAATCTTCGTAGCCGCGCGGAAATTTTTGATGCCATTTCCATGCACTATCGACAATGGCATCGAGAGTTTGGAATTGCGGGCGCCATCCGAGTTCGCGTTTGATTTTTTCGGATGAGGCGATTAGCCGCGGCGGATCGCCGGGCCGAGGCGGTTTTTCCAAAACTGGAATGGGCTGTCCTGTGATTTTGCGACAACTCTCGATCACTTCGCGCACACTCGAACCGCCGCCAGTGCCGAGATTGTAAAAAGCGCTGGCCGGAGCCTCGAGCGCGAGGATGTGAGCGTGGGCCAGATCGATAATGTGAATGTAATCGCGAATGCAGGTGCCATCCGGCGTTTCGTAATCGGTCCCGAAAATCTCGACATGCTTTTTTTGTCCCAATGCGACCTTGAGCACGTTTGGAATCAAGTGCGTTTCGCAGCGGTGATCTTCGCCGAATTTTTCCGATGCGCCGGCAGCATTGAAATAACGGAGCGAAACAGATTGGAGCCCGTGAATGGCATCGTACCAGCGGAGAATTTTCTCGAAGGCCAGCTTTGATTCGCCATAGGGATTGATCGGTCGTTGCGGCGTTTCCTCATCGATCGGCACACGTTCCGGCGGACCGAAGGTGGCGCAAGTGGAGGAGAAAACGAGCCGTCTCACTTCCGCTGCAAGCATGGCATCGAGCAGGTTGAGGCCGCTTGCAATGTTGTTGCGAAAATACTTCGATGGATTCTGCATCGACTCGCCCACCAGTGCGTTGGCGGCGAAATGCATCACTGCCTCCGGCCGCAATCGGGCCAGAGTCTCGGTTGTCATTCTCCCATCGGCCAGATCGCCCTCGATAAATTCCGCTCGGGGATCAACCGCGCGACGATGTCCTTCACTCAGGTTGTCGAAAATGGCGACCTTGTGCTTTTGATCGAGCAACACCTCCGCGCAAATGCTGCCAATGTAACCGGCGCCGCCAACAACGAGAATTTTCATCGCGGCGCGATTCTGCCAGTCTCGCCGGCAGAATTAAAGTTCGCGATCTGCCACCTGCGACGATTTTTTCTTGCTTGCCAGCGCGATCAGCATCCGGCGCGGGGTTCGATGTTTCGCCCGTGGGGTCAGCACCTTGATGCTCTGCTCATCCGAGCCCCAGTACAAAATATCGACATCGACATTGCGCACGCCCCAGCGCTTCATTTCCAATCGGGTGGGCTTGTAAAGATCAATGGTGCTGGTCCCGACCAAAGCAGTACCGTAATCGTCGATCACATACTCCTCGTCTGTCTCCACGATTTTGAACCGGGTTCCGAGCGGGAATCGCGACCAATCGGAAGCGGCGCTGCGCACAATTCGCCCGGAAAGATATTCGCCGACGGCGTTGCGTCGTCCGCCGCCGCCCCGCTCGTGGACACAATACGCCGTCGTGCGCACATTCATGCGATGCGATTTCGCGCTGTTGCGGTTCGCCGTTGGGGGTTGGGTTGCGCAACTCGCGAGAAATGCACCGAGGAGACATGCGAGAGCAAGTCGCGACGATGTCGCTTGTAATTGGATCCGGGCTGAATAGCCATTGAAGCTCCTACTGGCAAACCATAATTTCCGCCCCTGCTCCCATGCGGTCGTTTTCACAAGCACGGACTTTAATAGCAGAAAGCGTGCTCTTGGATTCACGTCTGGCCCTTTTTCATGAGCGAGAAAACTGGTTGGCCGTGGCCGATTTGCACTTCGGCTTCGAGCTAAGCCAGCGCGTTGCCGGGCGGCTCGTTCCTTTTTGGGGAATGGAATCGATCGAGACCCGATTGCGCCAATTGTTGTGCGATTACCACCCCGCGACTCTGATTCTGCTGGGCGATCTTGTTCACGATAAAGCCGCCGCCGACGAATTCTTCTCGTTAGTCACGCGTCTCCGAGAACAGTGCAATTTAATTCTCATTGCCGGCAATCACGACGCTCAAATCAAACATACCGACCTGCGCGATTCCTTTGCCACGGACCGGTTCGAATTCCATCACGGCGATTGCGAACGGGAACAAAATGGTCGCATCCAGATCATCGGGCATTTTCACCCAGCGGCGACATTGCACGATGGTGCGGGACTGCGATTAAAATTTCCTGCGCTGGTGCAGGAATCGGGCTGCTGGATTTTGCCGGCCTTTTCGCCATGGGCGGCGGGAACCGAGTGGATCGAGCGGGAGCAGAGTCACATTTGGCTCTGTACGCCCCATCGAATCTTGTTGGTCGATCGAGAGTGATTAGAGGTGGAGCGGCCGATCCACCTACGCGCGCACTCCGCCCAGCTCACTCGTGCAATGCGGACAGCGGGTCGCCTTAATTGGGATCGACATAGCGCAGGCGGGACAATCTTTTGCTACCGGTGCAGCCGTCGGCGAAGGGCGCTTCAATCTGTTGATCGCTTTCACCACCAGAAAAATGCAGAAGGCGACGATCAGGAAATTGATCAGGACAGTGATGAAATTTCCGTAGGCAACCACGGGCAAGCCGGCTTTCTTCGTCGCATCCAGCGACATCCCGGGTGTGATCTTGTCCGAGAGCGGGATGTAGTAATCGGCAAAGTTAAGGTTACCGAGAACTCTGCCCAATGGGGGCATGAGAAGATCGTCCACGATGGAGGTGACAATCTTTCCAAACGCTGCGCCGATAATAACACCGACCGCCAGGTCGATGGCGTTGCCTTTGACTGCAAATTCTTTGAATTCTTTCCACATGGAATATTCAGTAGCTAATTGGTGGCGATATTGACAAGCTTGTTCGGAACAATCACTACCTTCCGGATTCCTTTCCCGGCGATTGACTCTGCGATTTTTGGCAAGGCGAGGGCGGCTTTTTTTAGCGTTTCCTCATTTGCATTCGTCGGAACTTTGAGGCGAGCGCGCATTTTCCCATTTATCTGAACAACAATTTCGACTTCGTCCTCGATCAGCAGCGCCTCGTCATAGTCCGGCCAGGTCTGCCGTGCGATGTCAGCAGGCTCGACTGGGAATTTGGTCCCCAATTTTTCCCACAGCTCAGAAGTCAGATGCGGTGCGAATGGATTGAGCAAAACCAGCAGCGTGCGCATGGCCGTTGCCGGAATTTTTTCCACATTGGTAAAGGAATTCACGAAAACCATCATCTGGGAAATGGCGGTATTGAATGAAAGCGACTCGATGTCTTCAGTCACTTTTTTGACGGTGGCGTGAACCAGTTTGAGCTGCGATTTGTCGAGCGCGATATCCTGAATGCGAGGAGACAATCCCCATTCTCCGGACTGGCTCTCGTCCATCATTAAGCGCCAGACCCGGGCGAGGAAGCGTGAAACGCCTTCCACGCCGCGCATGCTCCACGGCTTCATCTGCTCGAGCGGGCCCATAAACATTTCGTAGCAACGAAACGCGTCCGCGCCGTATTCGTCGATCACCTCGTCGGGATTAACGATGTTGCCGCGCGACTTCGACATCTTCTGATTGTCTTCGCCGAGGATAATTCCCTGATTGACCAGCCGTTGAAACGGTTCCGGTTTTGATAAGTACTCGAGATCGAAGAGCACCTTGTGCCAGAAACGCGCGTAAAGGAGATGCAACACCGCGTGTTCCGTTCCGCCCACATATAAGTCGACTCCGCCCGGTTTCGTCACGGTTTCAGGTTTCAGGTTTCGGGTTTCAGTGGCAGTCCCTGAACCCTGAACCCTGAAGTCTGGACCCTTGCTTCCCATCCAGTAGCGCTCTGCCTCTTCTCCAACGAAGCGCTGGTCGTTCTTCGGACCGCAAAATCTGATGTAATACCAGCACGATCCGGCCCATTGCGGCATCACGTTCGTTTCCCGTATGGCTTTGTCGGAATAGCGAGCCCATTCTTTCGCTTTGGCCAATGGTGGCTCGCCCGTTCCGGTTGGTTTGTAGTCTTCCAGCGGCGGCGGCATTACCGGCAACTCTGCTTCAGCTAACGATCGATGCTTGCCACTTTCCCACACGATAGGGAACGGCTCACCCCAGTAACGCTGCCGCGAAAAGAGCCAGTCCCGCAGTTTGTAATTGATTGAGCGCTTGCCAAGCCCGCGCTCCTCCAGCCACGCGGTAATCTTGCGAGTTGCCTCCCGCGAGGGCAGTCCATCAATTACTGGTGAATTGATTGCCACGCCATCACCGGTAAAGCCAATTGCCTCTTCACCTCCTAAAGGCCGAACGACCTGGCGAATCGGCAAATCAAACTTGCGCGCGAATTCCAAATCTCGTTCGTCGTGCGCGGGCACCCCCATGATCGCGCCGGTGCCGTAACCGAGCAGAACATAATCTGCGATCCAGATCGGAATCTTTTCATCGTTCACCGGATTGATCGCGAATGCGCCAGTGAAGACGCCGGTCTTTTCCTTAGCCAGGTCAGTCCGTTCCAGCTCGCTCTTGCGCGCGGTACGCTCGCGATAATCGCGCACCGCCGGCCATTGCTCTTCCGTGACGATGAGATCTACGAGTGAATGTTCCGGCGCCAGAACCATGTACGTTGCGCCGTAGAGCGTGTCGGGTCGCGTGGTGAAGACGGTGATGTTGTAGCCGCGATCGCTGGTCGCAGCGCCGGGGTCAACGACCCCGGCTACAGGAAAGCGGATTTCCGCCCCTTCGCTGCGGCCAATCCAATTGCGCTGAAGCAATTTGATTCCTTCCGGCCAATCCAGGCCTTCGAGCTCGTCGATCAAGCGTTCGGCATACGCGGTAATCCGCAGCATCCATTGCCGCATCGGCCGGCGCACCACCGGAAAGCCGCCGATCTCACTTTTGCCGTCGATTACTTCCTCATTTGCCAGCACCGTGCCAAGCTCGGGACACCAATTCACCGGCACCTCGGCGACGTATGCGAGTCGACTACGTTCGATAAAGCGCGCACGATCTTCTGCCGACATTCCAGCAGAGGCATC
>Ga0209473_1001787_pt1 | contig 11952 bp, 11 predicted proteins | sample GraSoiAngelo_133_FD_185890 | JGI IMG/M metagenome (GOLD analysis project Ga0209473, IMG submission 185890) | Grasslands soil microbial communities from the Angelo Coastal Reserve, California, USA - 14_0929_05_20cm (SPAdes) (version 2) | ecosystem: Environmental > Terrestrial > Soil > Grasslands ...
CCATCACTGCGATGACAATATTCGTGCTGTGGCACGCGCTACAGGACGTTCATTACAACGAAGTAACTGCAGCTATCGGACGCACAAGCCGCTATCTCGTCGGCCTGGCGGCGGGACTAGTTGCAGTTTCTTACGGCAGTTTGACGCTCTACGACCTGTTGGCGCTTCGCAGGATTGGTCGCGACGATGTTCCGTATCAGATCGCGGCGCTCGCAAGCTTCACGAGTTACCCGATTGCGCATGGCTTCGGAGCCGTTGCTTTTATAGCGCCGATCATTCGCTATCGGATTTATTCTCCCAGGGGCCTCAGTGTTTTCGACGTGGCGAATATCAGTTTTTTGACCGGCCTGACGTTCTGGCTTGGCAATCTGACGGCGCTTGGTGTCAGTCTGTTTTGTGAGCCAAGCGCGATCGGCCTTATCAACTATCTGCCGCCTCAGCTTAACCGGATGGTGGCGACGGCACTGCTGCTGGGAGTGTTGGCTTTTCTGATCTGGACCTGGGTATTGCCGAGAAGCTTTGGGACCCGGCGGTGGCCAGTCCGGCTTCCTTCAGGACCTGTCGTCCTGCTGCAAATTACGGTCGGGGTGTTTGACCTCGGCGCCGCGGCGCTGGCGATGTACGTGCTGCTCCCATCCGACATGAATGTCGGGCTATTTCGCTTGATCGCCGTTTTTATCGCCGCGACGTTGCTGGGCTTCGTAAGCCATTCGCCCGCGGGACTGGGCGTATTCGATGCGGCGATATTGATCGGACTTGACGGGGAAGACAGAGAAGGCCTTGTCGCGGCCTTACTCATGTTCCGCTTCCTGTATCACTTGCTTCCCTTTGTGTTGGCGCTTGGTCTGTTCGGCGGGGTGGAGGCTTGGCGGAGTGCGCGCTCGACGCACCACAAGTAAATCGATTGGGCAGTCACGCTGGTCAATAGAGCTTGCCCGCACCTCTGCTCACGCGTTGTTTGGTTTCGGAGAAGTCAGCACGGCGTACTGGACATAGCCGCGGAACGGACGTTCAAACCTGATAGCGCTGTGGGCCGCGTTAGCCATCAGCGTCAGCACCTCTTCAAGATCAGCGCGCGGGGTGACCTCGAACACTGCAAGCCATCGTAACAGCAGCGCGCGAGCGAAGTCGGGCAATCTCTCCTGATTACCGAAATCAACAATGTGTAAACGGCCGCCCGGGGTGAGAAGATTGATGGCCACCTCGAGGACGCGGCGCCAATCGGGGATCATGGACAGGCTGTACGAAATGATCACACGGTCGAAGGAGTCCGTCCCGAGCAGGAATTGCGGGTCGAACATCGTTGCGTCACCGTGTGCGACGAGAATGCGCCTGCTCAAGCCGTGCCGCGAAATAGCCGAGATCGCGGACGTCAGCATTTCCGTTGAGACATCGATCCCGAAAAATCGCGCATCCGGATAAAACGTGCCTGCTCGGACGAGATTTCTCCCGGTTCCACAACCGATTTCCAGAACGGTCGACCCGGCGACGGCGTCCAGATCAGATATCAGCCGGTCCCTGCCGAGCAAATAATATCGCCGTGTGCCGTCATAGATGTGCCGTTGCCGGCGATACATCTGGTTCATGCGACGGGTAGCTTCAATCGGCCAGCAGGATTCTGCGCCGACCTCTTCGGGGTATATGGACATCCGTGGCCCTTTGTCGCCGTTACTCGCTAGCTTCTTCTGATGTTCGCACGACAGCCGTGTGACAGGCGGCCTTGCGCAGACGGATCGCGGATAGCCGCTGCGGCGACGCGAATTTCGGCGCGATTCGCCGCGTTTGCCAGTTGTCGCAAAACTTTAGCGAGCCCGCGATACCCTTGGTGGAGTGACTGATTCGGGGGATGAATGCATACGCAGCTCATTGCGGACGCGGTTCGCAACACCAGAGACCGAAAAGAATCGACCGTTTGGGACAGGCTCTTTGCGTTGTGGTTTCGCCGCTTGGTCTACACCCAGATATGGGAGGATCCGGAAGCCGACCTCTCAGCACTACAGTTGCCGCTGGGTTCGACCATCGTCACCATTTCATCAGGCGGATGCAACGCGCTTTCGTATCTTAAGGCGCGGCCCGCGCAAATCTACGCTGTCGATCTAAACAAAGCTCATCTTTCGCTGCTCAAGCTCAAGGTTGCGGGGCTTCGGGCCTTTTCCAGCTACGCCGAGTTTTGGCAGTTCTTCGGCGAGGGCGCCTCGGTCGCCAACGCCGAACTGTATCGCGACCGGTTGTGGCCGATGCTAGACGCCGATTCGCGCGCCTACTGGGATCAACGCGATCTCTTCGGTCGTCCACGACATACTTATTTCACCAACGGATTTTATCGACACGGCATGCTCGGCCGCTTCATAGGGTTAGCGCACCTGTTAGCGAAGTTCGCCCGGATCGATCTCTCCGCGTTGCTGAACGGTAAGACAGACGCCCCCGAACGCATTCGATCGTTGGATCGTCTGGAGAGAGTTTTTCATTCGCCGCTAGCGCGTTTCATCACCGCAACTCCCGCCTTGCTGTTCAGCCTGGGCATTCCGCCGCAACAGCGCGCTCTCTTGAAGGCGGACGCGCCGCTGAACCAGGTGCTATACGAACGGCTGTTGCGCTTGATCAATGCCCACCCCAACGAAATAAACTATTTTGCGTGGCAGGCGCTGAGCCGCAGTTACCCCGGACCCGGCGATCGCTGCCTGCCACCTTATTTGCAGCGCTGCCAATTTGCTCGCATGCGCGACGGTGCCGGACTGATCATTCCCGTGCAAGCTAACCTCCGGCTGTTTCTGGAAAGCCTTCCGGCGCGGGAGATTGATGCTGTCATTCTCCTGGACTCGCAAGATTGGATGGCGACCGAGGAAATCCGCGCGCTTTGGAACGCCATCGATCGAACCGGCAGCAGCAGAATCCGGGTCATCTTTCGCACTGCCGGCGCGGCGTCTCCGCTGGAGCAGACGGAGCTCGCGTCTTTGCGGCACGTTTGGCGGCGCGACGATGAAAGAAGTGAAATCGGTTTCGAACTGGATCGATCGGGAATTTACGGCGGATTCCACTGCTACGAACGGCGCCGAACATAAATGTACGTTTTTTTGCACGGGGACTTCGCTATGAGTGAACAGTGTCTGGAACGGCGCTTTCGCACTTTGTTTATCTCCGACGTCCACCTCGGAGCCCGGGGTTCACAAGCCGAACGATTATTGGATTTCCTGCGCGGCCATGACGCCGATACAATCTATCTAGTTGGCGACATTGTAGATGGCTGGGCCCTGCAGTCGAGCTGGTACTGGCCGCAATCGCACAACGATCTGGTGCAGAAGATGCTGCGCAAAGCGCGCAAGGGCGCCAGGATAATCTACATTCCCGGCAATCACGACGAGTTCTTGAGGAACTATTACGGCACCCATTTCGGTGGCATCGACGTGGTGCAAAACACGATACACGTTGGCGTCGATGGGCGGCGTTATCTGGTTATCCACGGCGATATGTTCGATCTCGTGGTGCAGAATGCGCGCTGGCTCGCTCATCTTGGCGATAAAGCCTACGACTTCGCCATCAAGGCTAACCGCTTCGTCAATATGTTCAGGCGGTGGTTTGGCGTGCCCTACTGGTCGCTATCGCAATGGGCCAAGCTGAAAGTAAAGAACGCCGTAAAGTATATTGGCGCGTTCGAACAGGCGTTGGCTGCCGAGGCGCGCCGTCACGGCGCCGATGGGGTGATCTGTGGACACATCCATTATGCCACCATCAGCGATGAGCATGGCATTTGCTACATGAATTGCGGCGATTGGGTCGAGAGCTGCACTGCGCTGGTTGAGCACGACGACGGGCGCTTTGAAATCGTTCTCTGGACCGATCCGCTGCGCTACGCTGTTCAAAACGCAGCACTTGCGGCGCGTGCCGCCTGATGCGGATCTTGATCGCGACCGATGCGTGGCATCCCCAAGTCAACGGAGTGGTGCGCACGTTGTCTATGATGGCGGATGCGGCGAAGAATCTTGGGGTGGAGATCAGCTTTCTCACTCCGCAGTCGTTCCTTTGCGATGCCGAGCTATCCGGATCTGCGCCTGGCATTGCCGTATCAGGCCAAAATCGCGCGTCTGATTGCCCATGCGCGACCTAATAGCATTCATATCGCCACCGAAGGTCCGATCGGAGTTCTTGTGCGGCGCTATTGTCGCAATCAGCGGCTGCCGTTCACAACGAGCTTCCATACCCGCTTTGCCGAATACGTCTCCGCTCGTGCGCCGGTTCCTGAATCCTGGATCTGGGCAGCGCTGCGCGCCTTTCACGCGCCGAGCCAGGCCGTGATGGCCGCCACGCCTGCACTCGCGACCGAATTACGCAGCCGCGGTTTCCGCAACGTGGTGCTTTGGCCGCGAGGCGTTGACATGTCGCTGTTTCATCCCCGAACCGTCAACTTAGGCTTGCCACGTCCGGTGTTTTTGTGCGTCGGCCGCGTAGCCGTCGAAAAGAATCTCGAGGCGTTTCTTGACCTCGATTTGCCAGGCACCAAGCTCGTTGTCGGCGAGGGACCGGCGCGAGCTTCCCTGGCGCGGAAATATCCGGACGCGCTGTTTCTAGGCGCACGCCAAGGCGAGGAGTTGGCGGAGATCTATGCCGCCGCCGACGTTTTTGTGTTTCCGAGCAAGACCGACACCTTTGGTTTGGTACTGCTGGAGGCGCTTGCCAGCGGTCTGCCGGTCGCCGCCTTTCCGGTGGCGGGACCTCGCGACGTTATAGGCACTGCTCCAGTGGGCGTGTTGAATGACGATTTGCGCGCAGCTTGCCTAAGCGCTTTGACCATCTTGCCGCAAGCCTGCCTCGAGTTCGCCGGCAAACACACATGGGTGGCTTCGGCCTACTCTTTTGTCGAGAACATCACTAACATCCGCGGCATCGCCCAAAATGGCGACTTGGAACACGCCATCACGCGCAGGTCGGTCCTGGAATCAGTTCGCGAGAAGGCCACAATGCCTTCTTAACGAGCGACTGCCAACCTCTCGGCGGAGCTCAAGGCGAGCTTTTGGCCGCCGTTGGATCCTTTTGGCTGCTGGCGCAATGAAGGTCCAAAATCGTGCGAACTTTATCCCCATCAAGCAGATCCGGCGCACGCCGATGCCCTTGTTCGACAAGGCTATCCCGAATGTGCCCTTCCAGTTCTTGAATTTGCCCGACCCCGCCATTTTCAAAGCGAGCTGACAAACCGTTCCGCAACTGATGGGATGTCTTTGATGCCACCGGCGCTCTGACCCGCCGTGAGCAGTGTCGCATGCGGCTGGCCGGTCTGGGTCGTCGAGACGATTTGTCGTCGCAGGCGATCGCAGTTGCGGCGGGCCTCATCGCGCTTGGCGCTCCACTCATCCAGGAACGGCGTATGCAGAGACCGAAGCACGGTGCCAAACCCGGCTGTGCCCGGCAGCGGGCTGATGTCGTTAAGAACATCGACCTTGATCGCTTCGTCCGATCTGGCTTGCGCGATGGCTTGCTTCCACTCCTCGGGGGCCGGCGCTTCCTGGGTCGCGATGAAGCGTGTGCCGAGATTGACCCGGCCGCACCGAGCATCAATGCCGCGGCGATGCCGCGCCCGTCAAAGATGCCGCCGGCAGCGACCACTGGAATCGGGGATACTGCATCGACAACCTGAGGCACCAGCGTGATGGTGCTGATCTCGCCACAATAGCCTCCCGCCTCGCCGCAGGGCCGATGCGAAGCCCCGATGCGCAATTGCACATCGGGGAATGACGATGGTGGGAGCTGAAAGCGTGGCCTTCGGGTCAAAAAGCCGGTCCCGCCCCGTTCCTGCCGTAAGTGATGCGTGGGGTTTGCAAGCTACCGTCCGGCTGCTTCTTCGCAGCGGAGACGAAAATCTTCGTGCCCGGCTTCAGGTCGTCCTTGCTACCCATCACATAGGTGACAACGACCGTCTCGGGGCCCACAACCAGTTTCTTCTCGCCATCCTTGTATTTGACGGACAGCGTCGGCCCATCGACCCCGGCAACCGTCTGTTCGACGTTGCCGTTGGTCATTTTGCTTTGTGGCTTCAGATCCCAGTCATAATGGCCCTCGCCGGTGCCGCGCATCGATTCCGGGAAGATATGCACCTCGATTGCTTTTTGGGTGCCATCGGCCTGCATCATTCCGGCCGAACCAACGAACATCCCGGGTTTGACGTCGGCCATGGTGGCGGGGACGATGGCAACATAGAGCGGATTATCGGTGACGGTGAGCTTAAGCTCGGCGCCATCGCGGCTCTTGACCACGTAAACCGGCCCTTCGATGCGTTCGATGGTGCCGCGGATGCGGACGGTTTCCTGCGCCGACACAGGCAGCGCGAGACAAGTCGTGAAGCTCACTACGGCGAGCGCACGCATTAAGATGCCGGACATTGTATTTCCCCTCTGGCTTTTGTTTTTAAAAGCTACTTCTACAAGCTACGCACCGCGTGCGCCCTTCTGCAACCCCACCGCTTAGCGAATATTCCTCTACCCGGCAACGATGCGCCGCAGCAAATAAGACATCGCTATTCGATCACCTCGTCCGCGCGGGAGAGCAGCGTCGGCGGCAGAGTGAGCCCGAGCGCCTTGGCGGTTTTGAGGTTCACCACCAGCTCGAACTTGATTGGCTGCTCGACCGGCAGGTCGGCTGGTTTTGCGCCTTTAAATATCTTGTCGACGAAAACGGCGGACCGGCGAAATAGATCTGCAAGTTCGGGTCCATAGGTCAGAAGCAAGCCCGCCTCAGCGTATTCTCTGACGGCAGAGATTGCCGGCAGTCGATCTCTGATGGCCATGGCTCCAATCTGGCCGCGATTGTTGAACAGTACACCATCACTCAGTACGACCAGCACCTGCGCGCGCTGCCTTATCATCGTCGCGAACGCTTGTTCAAGCGCGTCCGGCCCGCGTGCTTCGGCCGGGACAAGCGTCAACTCCAGCGCGTTGGTAGCTTCCCCCATCGAGGTCAGCCGGCTCTGATTGCGCGCGAAGTCCGGATTCCAAAGAATGCCCAGACGCGAGAGGTTCGGCACAGTTTCCTTGAGCAACTCAAGCCGCTTGCCGTTGATCTCGTCGCCAGTGTCCGAGCTAAATCCGGTGACGTTCCCGCCGGGATGCGCAAGACTAGCGACGAGACCAGCATCGACCGGATCGGAACTATTCGTCATGACGATCGGGATGGTCGTGGTCACCTTGATGGCCGCAGCGGTATTGGAAGGGTTCCCGGAAACGATGACGTCCACACCGAGCCGGACCAAATCTGCAGCAAGCGCTGGCAGCCGTTCCAATTGGCCGTTGCCGTAGCGGTACTCGATCAAGACGTTCTGGCCAACCCGGTAACCAAGGCTCCGCAAGCCCTCCTCGAACGCTTTACTGAGATGGGCTTGGTGCTCCCGCGACGCGAACGCAAGATACCCCACTCGGTAGACTCGCCCTGTGGGTTGCTGAGCATCCGCCGCGAGCGGCCACGCCATCGCACTGCCGCCGAGCATCGTGATGAAATCGCGGCGCTGCATGTATCCCCAAGAAAACGTTTCTTCCTGTGCCTAAGCCTAACACTTTGCGACGGGATGGCGAGTGAGAAACGGCGGCTAATCGAGCCGGCAGGCGGCACTGAGGTCGAAGCTATTGATGGGACGGCGTACGCCGCTGCAATATTGTCGCAAGCATCGGGGTGTTCGAGGTCGCAAACCAAGTGCCACGCTCGGAAATCGCGAGTTTTATTCGATCACCTGCTCGGCGCTTGCCAACACATTGACCGGAATCGTGATGCCCAGAGAGTTCGCGGTCTTCAGGTTGATGACCAGTTCGAATTTGGTGGACTGTTCCACCGACTAAAGCTTAGCACTTTGGGAGCGGGCGGGGAGCGGAAACGGCAAGAAGTTAGTGCCGCTAGCGCCGGACGAGCTCCGGAAAAGGGTCGGCGATCTCTGCATTATTCCGGCATGGAATCCGCTTGTTGAAGTGGTCGTGCCTCACTTGAAGCATGAACGGGCTCACCAGTTCGGCCAAAACGGCAGGCGATCGCGTGAGCGCGCGTAGCCAAACTCGCCGGCAGGAGCGCGTCGGCGCATCTTGATGCCTCCTTGCGGCTCGCCGCTCAGGAGCACCACGAAATCCGTGCCGTTTCCGGTTTCGGAACTCAACGCCTCGTCGGTGATGATAAGGGAAGATCGCGGGGACGTCGCGGAGATACGATCCAATGCCTCCGGTGGAATGACAATGCGGTCGAGCGCGGATTTTGCACTGCTTGCGTCCACCGGCGAGGCTTCGACGTCGCGACCTTGCCCGCGTGGACGTCCACCGTCCAACGAGACGACGCTCCATCGCATGTTGGTGTCGTCCGTCCGCTCCATGACGGTGAAGACGTGCGTGCCAATCGGACGATCGACATCCTGGATCGTGACCGGACTCTCCATGATAGGCTCAAAGGCTTGCCGGACGTAAAGGCGCTGGGTCTTGCGGCTGATTAGCACCGATACCGGCTCGAGCTCGCGTGCAGCCTGGCGCGCCGCCTCGACTGCCGCGACCCGCGCAGTCTCTGCCAGGACGGATGCTTCGCGCGCACGCGTGAGGCGATCGAGCTTCGGCTGCAGCTCCGCTTTCGCTGCCGCCAATTGCGCGTCCAACTCGGCCACGCTGGCGACTGCCTGCGCCTTGGTGCGCTCAGCCTGCTCCTTTGCCTCCCCTGGGATCGCGGCGCCAAGCGCAGTCTCCGCGGCCGCCAATTGCGCCTCAGCTCTGCGCTTCAGGTTTTCCGGAACGCGCACCGGCACCATTGCTTGTGAGGCCTCCCGGAGGGCCGTTCCCACCGCGAGTCTCGCCTGATCCGCCTTTCTGGCTGCCTCATCCGCTTCTGCACGACGGGCAGCGGCGAAGGCGCGGACACCCGGTTTCGACAGAAACAGAACTGGATGGGCTATCTCGACGGGTGCCACATCGGTTGGTGCCACGATTACCCGCAACCCCAGCCGGGTCGCCTCGAACAGGCGTGCCGCGAAATCGAACGGCATCCGCACGCACCCATGGGAGGCCGGATATCCCGGCAGCGGACCGCCGTGGAGCGCAATGCCCGACCAGGTGATGCGCTGCATGTGGGGCATGTAGGCATCGTCATAGAGGTTCGAGTAGTGGTCAGCTTCTTTTTGGATGATGCTGAATATCCCCGCGGGCGTCTCGCGTCCCTTCTGCCCGCTCGACACCGGCGCCCGAACGATCCAGCTGTTGGCGTCATAGACGGTGATCCGCTGCTTGCGGAGCGAAATGATCGCCATGATCGGCTCGCCGGCAGTGCGCGAGTCGATGGACTCGACCGAGCGTTCGCTCCGGCGTTCCAGGGCACCCGCATGATCTGCGGGAGCCGCAATCAGCGCGGCCAGACCCGCGGCAATGACAAGATGCGCGGGCCACCGCCGTCTCTGGTTGCGCTGCGGGTTCACAGAACGAGACCTCATGCACGTCCCATCTGATTGGGGCTACGCCCTGCTTGCAATCACGGGAATCATAACGCCGTTTGGTCAAACGCGCCAACTCGGTCTTTCGACTGCGCCAGATCGTGTCGGTCACAATATTTTTTGACAAATCGTCCAGACATGAAAATCCGGACCGAATGCAGCCGCCATCTGCATAGGGTCCGGCCTGAATGTTTGTTGTATGTATTCTGTAATCGAAAGACGGACCTCAGACACGATCCTGATGCGCCATGAGGTCTGTCGAACGGCTACTTCTTTTTCTTCTTTCCCGTCTTCTTGGCCTTCTTTGCCTTCTTCGCTTTCTTCGCCATGTTACCCTCCGTCCATCCCAAAAGTTGGCTCGATGCAAGTCGACATCGACGTGCATAGATGCAGAGTACACCACATTTGCAAAATTTATAGTTCGAGCTTCAAAGAAGGTAAACGACCGCGCCCACCGCGACGAAGGCGGGGGGTCAATCAACATTCTTCGTCGCGCGCTTGCTCCGCCCCTTACCTTCGCTCTCCAGCGCCTTGCGCACCTGCTTGAATTCCTCCAACGATGCCTTCTCGACTCGCGGAAACTGCAAGCCCAGCGTTTCCAGCTTGCTGACGATCGCCGAACCGATCACCACACGCGCAAACCATTTGTGATCGGCCGGAACGACGTACCATGGCGCCGCCGCCGTCGAGGTGTGCCGCACGATGTCCTGATACACCGCCATATATCTCGGCCATAACGCGCGCTCGGCGATGTCGTTCATGGAAAATTTCCAGTTCTTCGAGGGATCATCAAGCCTATCCAGAAACCGCTCACGCTGCTCCTGTTTTGAAACGTTGAGAAAGAATTTCAGGATCACCGTGCCGTTGCGCGTGAGATAGCGCTCGATCGCTGAAATGTCCTCAAACCGCTCGCGCCAGAGGTTTTTGGTGATCAAACGCTGCGGCGTCTTTTCCTTGGCGAGGATTTCCGGATGCACTCGCGTCACCAGACATTCCTCGTAATACGAACGATTGAAGATGCCGATCCGGCCACGTTGTGGCAGCGCGATCATGCTGCGCCACATGAAATCGTGATCGAGCTCCTGGGGTGTCGGCTGCTTGAAGGAATAGACCTCGCAGCCCTGCGGATTGACGCCAGCGAATATGCTTTTGATGGCGCTGTCCTTGCCCGAGGCATCCATGCCCTGAAGGATCACAAGCAGCGACCACCGATCTTCCGCGTAAAGCCGTTCCTGAAAATCGGTCAGCCGCTTGCGGTTGGCTTCGACAATCTTTTCAGCCGTTTCCTTGTCGAGGCCGCCCTTCTCGTTGGTCTTGTGAGATTTGAGGTGGAACGTGCCTGATCCGTCAAAACGGAACGGCGCAGTAAAGGATTTCAGCTCGGCGCCAAGCGATTGCGAGGATTTCTTGCTCATGAGATGAGACCCTTTCTTTCCGCTCCAAAGCCTATGCACTCATCTGTGTTTCCAGGAACGCAATCACAAAACCCGGCATCGCAACCGTGACATCGCCCTTCTCGCGCACCAAATGGATCGCGGAAAGCTCGGGTTGGGCTTGCCGCGCAAGGTTGGCTTCGACCCGCGCGCGCAGCGCTTCCCCGGTAAGATTGACATCCAGGATCCTGATGATCGCAATAGCCGCCCCGGAGACCACGCAGTACCAATGCCCGCCGGCCCGATAGTCCGCCGCAGTCAGACCGGTTTCCTCCTCGACCTCGCGAGCGACACTGCCGGCGATGTCGACCGCGCCGCCGCTGATGTCGTCGAGGTCGGGCGTTCCCGATGGGAAATAGACGCGGCCGGCATTCGAGGTATGCTGGCCCATTTCGCCAAGGAGAAAAACGCCATCGGCGCAACGCAGCGCCCCCATGCCGAAGCCGTTGAATACCGCTGGGTCCGGAAAGCCCCAGTCGCGCCATGCCAGGAAGCTCGCGAAATCGGCATCGAAATAGCTGGCGCTGAAGCGCTCTGCGGTGAATATGGGATTGCGCCCGAGCAGGATGCGGCCGTTCCAAATCGGCTTCTCGCGCTGTTTGCCGGCAAAATGCGCTGCGATCTCGGCGCGCCGCTCGTCAGCGAACGGCCATCGCCAGGGCTTAAAAGCCAGATCGAGCGTCCTGACGCGATGAATGACCGGAGGCGTCATGCCGCCCGATTGTATTTATTTCGCATTCATGCCGGTCGTCTTGTTGGCCTGCTCGACATATTTGTTGGTGAAGGTCTTGCTCACGTCGATGTTGGCCTTGGCGACTTCGGGCGAACCCTCGCTGAACACCGCCAATACCGCGTCCGCGCCGTTGGGGTCCATCTTGCCGGTTTCCGAATACATCGGCATCGTGTTCTTCAGTGCGGCGAGATAAAGCTCCTTGTTCTTCCCGACCAGCTCGGGTGGCATCTTGGCCATGATCTCCTCCGGCGAGTGCGAATGAATCCAGGCCAGCGTGTTCACGATTGCATTGGTCAGCGCCTGCACTTCCTTATCATGCGAAGCAACCCACGCTGTGGTGCTGTACAGCGAAC
>Ga0209473_1001789_pt1 | contig 11942 bp, 12 predicted proteins | sample GraSoiAngelo_133_FD_185890 | JGI IMG/M metagenome (GOLD analysis project Ga0209473, IMG submission 185890) | Grasslands soil microbial communities from the Angelo Coastal Reserve, California, USA - 14_0929_05_20cm (SPAdes) (version 2) | ecosystem: Environmental > Terrestrial > Soil > Grasslands ...
TTAGGCAAGGTCGCCGGGCCGTAGACGGGTTTTTCTTTACAAATCGATTCGGATTTTGCAGGCTGGAACGATGCGACCCAGCTTGCTCGTCCTGGCTTTTCTTGCTTTGGCAACGGTGAGTTATGCCCAGGAGCAGGAACGCAAACTGGTTGACCGCCTCTTGAGCCCAAACACGAAGCTGGCGAATTCCGACCAAAACAAAAAGTTCACAGGTGGATTGGAGGCCCCCACCCGATCCGCCGCGACTAAGTCCTTTTACGTTTCGGAAAAAAACCTCAGCAAGACTTTCGTGGCCAGTCGGAGCGCGCCGACGGCTTCATTTCGCACGCGTAACTATTCGACCCAAGCCGCGACGGTGCGGACTTTGCCGCCGACGCGAAACTATCAGACCAAACAGGCCCGCGATATTTCCGCCAGCGCTTACTCGACGAAAAAATACGCCGCGCGCGATTTTGCCGGCAACCGGCCGTTCCTCGGACAGGGCAAAAGTCAGAAAGCGTTGCGCGCGCAGGACCGGGCACTCACGATCGATGAAGTGCGCGAGTTGCTGAACAAAAACAAGTAGGTTGTTTCCGCACGCGCGCTGTTTTTAGTGCGCATGATATGCGCGATCAGCTTGCACGACTCACCCGCGGCGCCGCGCAAATCATCAGCGAAGTGGAACTGGCGGAGAAATTGCGCGCAAATCGCCCGCTGCGGGTAAAGCTCGGCGTCGATCCCACCAGCGCGGATATCCATCTTGGGCACACCGTTGTCCTACGTAAGCTACGCGATTTTCAGGAACTCGGACATCAAGCGATCCTGATCATCGGCGATTTCACTGCGTTGATCGGAGATCCGAGCGGGCGTTCAGTCACACGACCGACAATTACGCGCGAAGAAGTTGAGCGGAATGCGAAAACATATCGCGAACAGGCCTTCAAGATTCTCGACCAGAACCGGACCGAAATTGTGTACAACGGCTCCTGGCTTGGGAAACTATCGTTCGAAGATGTAATCCGGCTCAACAGCGATGTGACTTTGCAGCAGTTGCTGCAACGCGAAGACTTTCGCGTGCGGATAAAAAGTGAGCAGCCAATTCACGCGCACGAAATTCAATACCCGATCATGCAAGCCTACGATTCGGTGATGGTGAAGGCCGACGTGGAATTGGGCGGCACTGATCAACTATTCAATATTTTACTCGGGCGCGATCTGCAAAAACAAAACGGGCAGCCACAGCAGATCGTCTTGCTCACGCCCATTCTGGAGGGACTCGATGGGAAACAAAAAATGAGCAAAAGCCTTGGCAACTATGTCGCGTTGAATGATCCGCCGGCCGAGATTTTCGGAAAATTGATGAGCATTTCCGATGAATTGATGGCGCGATATTATTTGTTGCTCCTCTCACGCGAGCTTTCGAAGAATCAGCATCCGCTCGAAGCAAAGAAAGAGCTCGCTGCGGAAATTGTTGCCACCTATCACTCCCGCGATGCGGCTAACAAGGCACAGGAGGAATGGACAAGGCGTTTCAGCGAAAAACGGTTGTCCGAGACCGAGCTTCCGATTCTGCCATCTCAGTCCGATGACCTGGTTACAATTGTCGTTAAAGGTTTCGCGGCATACGGAATTAACAAGTCGCGGGCCGAAGCTAGTCGCTTAATCAAACAAGGCAGCGTCCAATTAGATGGCGCCAAGCTGCGCGACCCAACCGAGCAAATCAGTTTGTCGGTTAATCAGATCTTGCGCCTCGATAAAACGCACGCGGTACGGATCGCGTGAGCAAAAATCCCTAATCATTCTTCGAGAAATAATTGCAAATCGTTAGAGATCCTTCGACTTCGCTGTGCGTCGCTCAGAATGACAGAGCCTTTCTCGCCGGGATCGGTGATCCTGGGGCTTTGTAACGAAAAAAAGTACATGCAATACGCCTGGCACCACGGATCAAGGTGACTGGCGGCATCAGTACAGGAAAAAGGCGCGGCGTCCCGACCGCGCCCTTTCCGCCTGCCCTACGCAGTTGCCGTTTCGAACATGGGCAAGATACTTGCCGGCTCGGAATACGGCGCTGCGATTCCCTCAAAGTGTGCTCGGACGCTGCGCAGCTCGGAGTTCACAAATGCATCCACGAAATGCAATCGACGATCCAGCCACGCGAAAAGTTTGTTCTTAATCTCGTAATGCACCGCGAGCGTAATTTCAGTGCAATTCGGACGTACCTCGGTAAAATCGACAATTCCCATCAGGTCGAGATTGCCGCCGACGGATTCGAAAGCAACTTCATCCGGCGAATCACTTTCAAGCGCGAGTAAAATGGTGTGCCCTTCAAAGCCAAGCGGACCGCGGAACGAAAAATCGACTGTCTTGGATGAGGTAACGATCGCCCTGGTCACCATCACGAACTGGCGCCGGTAGGAATGGATATTGGCCAGCCGGTTCTTGCAGTCCGGCAACGACTGGCCCATGTGAAGCGTTTTTTGCAGCAACATAGTGAGGTTGGTTGTGCTGGTTTTCCCAGCAATGCAGGTGCCACCCTTTTTTACGAGGGAAGAGTCAGCCGGCACGTCTGAAGAGCGTCAGAATTTTTACGTTTGTGTTAATTTTCTGAACACATCGGGTCGCTCGGTTTTGGCAAAGATTTCCGCCAAATTCGGCTCCACTTTTTCATCCATGACGACCAGATTTATGCCTGATAACAGGCGACGAAGTTCCGTTTCGTTTGTGCTTTGCGCCAGATCCGTCGGTCCATTCGCATGATTCAAAATCACACCCGCGCAAACAAGTCCGCGCCGTTGCACACTTTCAAGCGTGAGCAGGACATGATTCAAACATCCGAGCCGGTTCTCCGCCACAATCGCCACCGGCAGATCGAGCTGTTTTGCGAAATCGCTGACAAAAAGATCCGCGGTGATCGGCACCAGCCATCCGCCAACGCCTTCCACGATTACGGTATCGAATCGCTTCGACAAATTGCGAAAACAGTTCAGAATTTTCCTCAAATCAATTTCGGCTTGCTCGATTTGAGCTGCGACGGACGGCGCGACCGGTGATTGCAGCCAGACTGGATTCAATTCCTCGATCGAAATTCCTTCCGCGCTCGCGGCAAGCAATCGACGCGCATCTTCGCGATCGCCGCAGCAGATTGGCTTCATTCCGGCGGCACGAATCCCGTGCGAGCGCAACCAGTGCAATAGCTCAACGGCGACGAAGGTTTTGCCGACGCCGGTACCAGTTCCCGTTAGGAACAGACTCACGCCGCGGCTTTTGAGCGCCCGGCCAGAATGGCCTCAGCCATGGAAAGGAAAATCCTGGCACCATCCGCGCTGCCGAGGCGGGTATCACAAGCGCGGTCAGGATGCGGCATCAAACCAAAAACGTTTCCTTCGCTATTACAAATGCCGGCAATGTTTTCAATCGACCCGTTCGGATTCGATTCCGGACTGGTCGCACCAGTCACATCGCAATAACGCAACACCACCTGTCCGTTCGCATTCAATTCGCGCAATGTGTTGGCGTCGGCAAAATAACAGCCTTCGCCGTGGGCAATCGGCATTCGCAGGATCGTTCCCTGCGCGCAACCGCGCGTAAAAGCGGAGTCAGGCACTTCGATCCGCAGCCGCACCATGTCGCAAACGAACCGCAATCCGCGGTTGCGCACGAGCGCTCCCGGCAACAATTCCGCTTCGCATAACACTTGAAATCCGTTGCAGGTACCGAGCACGAGACGGCCTTCCTTCGCCGCGCGCACGACCTCGTTCATAATCGGGGAAAAACGCGCGATGGCACCGCAACGCAAATAATCGCCGTAGGCAAAACCGCCCGGCAAGACGATGGCATCAAAAGCAGCCAGCGAAGTCGCTTTGTGCCAGACATATTCTGCGCTCAACCCCTCGAGCCCATTGATGGCACGAAGGCAATCCTGATCGCAATTAGAGCCGGGAAACTGGATGACGGCGAATTTCATCTAAGCATGAGCAAGGCGGGTGGCTCGTTGTTCTTCGTGATAATCATTTACGACCAGACAGGCGTGAATCACTCCCGGAATCCATCCGAGCAAGGTCAGCAGCAAGCTGAGGAAGAAACTGGCAATCCGCCCGGTTAGCAACACCGCCAGCGGCGGGAAAATCACGCAGAAAAAATAACGCAGTGCTTTCATTCTTTCACCAACTGATAGTCTTCGATGACCGGATTCGAAAGCAAATCGCGACAGAGTTTGTGCAAACGCGCCTCCACGTCGGCGCCATCGCGCTCAAGGTCAATCTCCAGGTATTTGCCAATCCGGACATTTTTCACCTCGCGCATCCCGAGATGCTGCATTGCTTCCCGCACGGCCGCGCCCTGTGGATCGAGAACGGCGGCTTTCGGCATCACTACCACTTTGGCTTTCATCTTTTCAATCTACGGGCGCAAGGCCGACGCGACAATGCTCTTCTCAGGCAAGAAATTTCTTTCAAAGCTCTTATTGCCGCGCTAGTTGTCGCCGCCAATGGAAGCACCTCCTATCATGCAAACGCCACCACCCGCGCCACGCGGGATGGGTTGTTTCGCTAAAGGCTGCCTGACTCTGATCGTCGTTGGCCTAGTTCTGGTGGCCGTTCTTGTCGGTGGCAGCCTTTTTGTGCTGAACCGCGCCATCCACGTTTTCACATCAACTGAGCCAGTCCAAGTCCAGGTACGACCGGCAACGCCGGCGGAACTACAAGTGGCGAAAGCCAAATTGGACACGCTTCGCAGCGCGGCGAGGAACCATCAGGAAGCTACAATTGAGTTCAATGCCAATGAGGTCAACACTCTGATTGCAAATGAACCAGAGTTCCGCGGAGCGGCCGGCCACGCGCGGGTAGCCATTGCCAACTCCATTGCTTCGCTCGATGTGAGCGCACCACTCGATTCGATGCGTTGGAAACGACTTAAGGGCCGCTGGTTCAACGGAAATATTCAGTTCGGTTTCAGCTATGTGGACGAGAATTTTAGCTTCGACATCCGTTCAGTCGAAGCCAATGGCCACCAATTTCCAAGGGCGATCCTGACCAGCGACTTTATGCGATCGTTCAATCGCAGTTTCAACGAAAGTTTCCACCGGGAATCGGGCAAGCACGCCGACGCTAACAATCTTTGGAAGCACATCAAAATGGCGTCATTGCAAAATGATAAGCTGGTCGTGACCACACGGGCGATGTAAGCCGGCGGAGCGCTGGAGTAGTGGAGTAATGTTGCACGGCTGGCAGCGCTTGTAGCACAGCCATCCTAGCTATGGGGCCAACGGGCATCTTGCCGGTTGTAGAGGGACACGCGCCGTCGTGCCCCAAAATTTAGGCTCCTCCCGCCGCCGCTCGGCTGGGGCGTCGCAAGCAGCGCCGACGCCCCTGCAAATTTACGTCTTCGCGATTACCGTTTTGTCGTCGATAAACTTGACGGCTTTAAGCCGTCAAGTTGTGGGCGTTCTCAACAGGGTGCGGTGTCTAGGAAAGGGCGTCCTTAGTTTGCGAGCCATCGTGCGTAGTTTTTTGTCGTGAGATAACTTCCAAACAATAGGATTCGCCGTAGATGAACTCGACGGCTTTAAGCCGTCAAGTTTTCGGGCTTGAAATCGCGTTCAGTATTGGCGAGAAGGATTTGCGGTTACTTCTCCCGAATCACTTCGCGCGGATCTTTGTCCTGACGCAATCCCAGAAAAACCGGCTGGCGCAATTTTCCATCACGTGTCCATTCGGCGAATTTGACCTGGCAAACAAACTTCGGGTTTACCCACGTGTACTTTCGCATTTCGCCAGGCGTGATTCCCTGCACCCATTCGCCGTTTTGTTTCGAGGGGAGATCAGCAAAAGGACAAGTCCTCCGTTCTTCCGCACGCATTTGTTTGTGCAAAGTGCTGAGCAATTTGGAGTCGAAACCGGTACCGACTTTGCCGGCAAAAAGCAATCGCCCCTTATCGTAATAACCGACCAGCAACGCGCCGAAATGCTTGCGCGCGCCTGCCGGCGGTGTGTAGCCACCGATGACGAATTCCTGCTCGTTCACGCATTTCAATTTGATCCAAGCCCCGCTCCGGCGGCCGGGTTCGTAAACGGAATCGCGTTGCTTGCCGATGAGGCCTTCCAGACCGCGTCGCTTAATTTCCGGCAACAATGCTTCTGCGTCAGTGCCAAGCGCTCCCGAGAAGCGAATGATATCGGCCGAAGGCGGGAGTAACCGTGCCAGTACTTCTTTCCGCAGAGTCAGCGGCAGACCTGTCAAACTGCGGCCATTCAACTGCAAGAGATCGAACACGTAAAATGCCAGCGGCGCGTCTTTGCCGTCCAGCTCTGCCCGCTGCAAAAGTTGAAACGACGAACGACCTTCTTCATCCATCGCGACGACTTCCCCATCGACCACGCATTCATCGGCCTCAAAATCCGCAACAGCACGGGCGATCTCAGGGAAACGATCGTTCAGCTTCTTTTCGTTCCGCGAAATCAATTGCATCGCGCGTCCGTTTTTGATCGCCAGCGCACGAATGCCATCGAATTTCAATTCGTAAATCCAATCGCCCGTGGTGGGTGGGTCTTCCACCAACTTGGGCTTCATCGGCTCGATGAAGCGCGGTTTTGCTTTCGGAAGATCTTGCAGATTCCCGAGCGGGTCAGAGTGAGAACCTGCCGAATCGCCGCCTCGGCTGCCGATTCTTGATTTCGGCAAGCGACGCGCTTGCCCTACAATTTTACTTTCGTCTTTTTTTTTAAGCGATGTGTTTCTCGCCGCTTTTGCAATACGTGCTTTGAACGAATCTTTTTTATCGACGCGATTGGATTGCCATTCCGCATCTCGCGCCGAGGCGATTTGTTTCATTGTCCGACCAGTCTTAACCGATTGATCGTCGCGCTTCTTTGAAATGGGTTTGATGCCGCCAGCGGTCTTCATCAAAAGCCATTGGTTCTTACCCTCGTCCGAGCGGATGCGAATAAGCGCCCATTCCCCCTTCGCTTTTTCGCCGCGTAAAATGACGTGCAGTTTACCTTTACCCACTGCCTCCACCGGATCGCCCGGCGGCGTTAGTTCATAGGTGCCGCGGTCCCAAACCATTACCGTGCCGCCGCCATATTGGCCTTGGGGAATGACGCCCTCAAAATCGGCGTAATCGATCGGATGATCTTCCACTTCAACCGCGAGATGTCTTTCTGCCTGTGCCCACGGTAACCCTTTGGGCACCGCCCATGATTTTAAAACGCCGTCCATTTCCAGCCGGAAATCGTAGTGCAAACGGCTGGCATCATGTTTTTGAATGATGAATCGATTGGCGCGTGATTTCCGAGCGCGCGCTTCGGCCGCACCCGCCGGCTCCGCCGTTTTCTTGAAATCACGCTTCCGCTTGTACTCGCCGAGTCCCATCACAGATTAATTTAACCAGGGATGACGCGGATGAAACGAATTTCGATGCCGGCGCGCGGCCCTCGGAACATAGGCATCCTGCCTGTGCACCGAGCGGATTTTTAATCCGCTGTTAGGGAGTTCCCTGATCGCTCGCTGGCGCTACCGCGGCATCGTGTGCCAGTGCTTCGCCGACGAGGTAACGAGTGAAACGGCGAATAACAATGTTCTCCCCTAGTTCCGCGATCTTGGCGCTGAGCAATTCCCTGATCGTCTGATCTGGATTCTTGATGAATCCCTGCTCCAGCAAACAAACCGTGCTGTAAAATTTCTCCAGTTTGCCGTCGACGATTTTGTTCATCACCGCTTCCGGTTTGCCTTTGACCTGGGCCTTATAAATTTCGCGCTCGGCTTCGATCAACGCGCCAGGCACATCATCACGACTGACGTAGAGCGGATGCGCCGCGGCGATGTGCAAGGTGATGTCCTTCACGAAGGCACGGAAATTCTCGTTCTTGGCCACGAAATCGGTTTCGCAATTTACTTCCACCAATACCCCAACCTTCCCCTGCAAGTGAATGTAGGATGCAACAATTCCTTCCTTGGTTACCCGCGACGCTTTCTTGCTCGCGCTCGCGATGCCTTTCGTCCGCAAAATGACTTCCGCTTTCGCCAGGTCGCCGCTCGCTTCGGTCAAGGCGCGCTTGCAATCCATCATCCCCGCATTGGTTCGGTCGCGAAGTTCCTTAACGGTTTTTGGATCGATTTGCATGATTGACACGTTAAATGGTTAAAACGTTAAGTCGTTAAATTGACAGAGCAGTTACGAATTACGTTCACGGAACTTCGCTTCGATTCACGTCCGCCTCAGGCGGAAACCCCCGCCATCTCGGCCTGGGCCGCGACCGGCGAGTCGCCGCTGGCTGACACGATTGCATCAACCAGTTTTTGCAAAATCACGCGGATGGCGCGAATGGCATCGTCATTGCCCGCGATGGGATAATCGATGATTTCCGGATCGGCGTTAGTATCGACGATCGCGACTGTCGGAATATTGAGCCGGCGCGCTTCATTGACCGCGTTCTGCTCCCGGGTGGTATCAACCACGACGAGCGCATCTGGCAGTTGCACCATTTCCAGAATGCCGTCGAGGTTTCGGCGCAGTTTGGCACCTTCGCGATTGAGCGCCGCAATCTCCTGTTTCCCCATCTTTTTGAACGCGGGCGATTGCTCGATCTCCTCGATATATTTCAAGCGCCCGATGCTTTTGCGAATGGTCGCCAGATTGGTCAACGTTCCGCCCAGCCAGCGCTGGTTGACATAAAATTGCCCGCAGGCCAGGGCGGCTTCTTTCACCGCCTGTTGCGCTTGTTTCTTGCAGCCCACAAACAAGATTTTCCCGCCGCGCCGCGTCACTTCTTGCAGAAACTGCGTCGCACGCTGCAATTGTTTTACCGTTTCATCAAGATTGATGATGTAAATCTGGTTTTTCTGCTCGAAAATGTAGGGCCGCATTTTCGGATTCCAGCGCTTGGTCTGGTGCCCAAAATGCACGCCGGCCTCCAAAAGTTCCGGCACAAGTTCAGTCGTATCTGCCATAGGGAAAATTAACACGCCCGCCGACGGGCGAGCGGACGTGGAAGATGCCGTAAGGCTGCCTCGAAGGCAAACAGATATTCGCTTTATTCAACGCCATTCGCCTGCTCAATTTTTCGGGCCAGCAACCAGCAGAGATCGGACAAGCGGTTGAGATAGCGGAGAATTTCGATATTGAAATCCTTGTCGTCGTTTACTAGGGCGGCGACGCGACGCTCGGCGCGGCGGCAAGTGGTGCGCGCGTTATCCAGCGCGGCCGAAGCGGCCGAGGCACCTGGGATAACCCAGTCTTTTGGATAAAGTGATTTGTCCTTCTCCAGCTCGTCGATGAAGGCAGTTACGCGATCGACCATGGTGCCTTTGGTGACTTCGAATCCGTCTTTGCGGTAGCGTTCCAAATCTTCCGGGGCAGTCGCGAGTTCGCCCATGACTGTGATTAGTTCCTTTTGCGCTCGAAGGATTTCTTTTTTAATGAATGCGTCGTCGGTTGCGGCGCGGGCTAATCCGAGCGCGCTATTCAATTCATCAACGCAACCATAGGCATCGACGCGATGGTCCGTTTTCGGCACGCGTCGCCCATACATGAGCGAGGTCTCGCCTTTGTCGCCGGTCTTGGTCGCGATGGACATCAACGGAAGATGGAGAAATGGAGTGTTGGAGTAATGGAGTGACGGGCCCCGCGAAGAAAACCCATTACTCCAGCACTCCTCTACTCCATGACTCCGGCGATTACCCGATCGCTGGCTGCGGTTCGGATTCCTCCATCACCGGCGCGCCCACCGGTTCGCCTTTTTCGATCAGCCGAATCTCGCGATGCTTCGCGAACCCGGTGCCGGCCGGAATCAGGTGACCCATGATCACGTTTTCCTTGAACCCGCGCAGACGATCGACCTTCCCGAGCGTTGCTGCTTCGGTCAGGACCCGCGTTGTATCCTGGAAGGATGCCGCCGAGATGAAGCTGTCGGTTTCGAGTGAAGCCTTGGTGATTCCAAGTAAGACGGGCACGGCCTCCGCCGGTTTGCCACCCTGCTCGACCACCCGTTTGTTCTCGTCCTCGAATTCGAGCTTATCGACCTGATCGCCCCAGAGCAAAGTGGTGTCCCCCGGATCGGTAATTTTCACCTTGCGCAACATCTGGCGCACGATGATCTCGATGTGTTTGTCGTTAATCTCCACACCTTGCAGCCGATAAACTTCCTGCACTTCGTTCACGAGGTGTTCCTGTAAATCCTGCGGCCCGCACACTTCCAGAATTTCGTGCGGCACGACCGGCCCTTCAGTCATTTGCTGACCTTTCTTCACGAAATCGCCCTTAAAAACGATGATGTGTTTGGTTAGCGGAATCAGATGCTCCTCCTCTGCACCGCTTTCAACATCCTTCAAAATGAGACGGCGCTTCCCGCGGACGGTCCCGCCCATTTCGACAACGCCATCAATCTTCGCGATCTCAGCCGCATCTTTGGGGCGGCGGGCTTCGAAAAGTTCCGCGACTCGCGGGAGACCGCCGGTGATGTCTTTCGTCTTCGCTACTTTACGCGGAGTTTTCGCGAGCAACGCGCCCGCGCGAATCTTCTGCCCTTCCTCGACAATCACGTGCGCTCCCGCCGGAATCGAGTAACTGGCGAGCACTTCCTTCTTCTCGCCCACAATCACGATCTGCGGATGCAAATCTTCCTTGTGTTCGATAATGACCGTGCCCATGAGACCAGTCGCTTCATCGACGTCGCGTTTAATTGTGACGCCAGCAATCATGTCTCGAAACTCAATTTTGCCGCCTTTATCGGTAAGAATCGGGACGTTGTAGGGATCCCATTGCACGAAGGTCTCACCTTTTTTCACTTCGGCGCCGTCTGGTTTGGAAATAACCGAGCCAATCACGACGTTGTAACGTTCGAGCTCGCGTCCTTCGGCATTGTGCACGCCGATGCTGCCGTTTTTATTCAGCACGATCCAACTGCCGTCCAGCGCCTGCACCGTGCGTAGATCGTTGAACTGAAGGTGACCATCATTCTTCGCCTTAATGATCGGTTGCTTGAAGGTTTGGCTCGCCGTTCCACCGATATGGAACGTCCGCATCGTTAATTGCGTGCCAGGCTCGCCAATCGATTGCGCCGCGATAATACCAACCGCTTCACCCAATTTCACGAACTGACCAGTGGCCAGATTGCGCCCGTAGCACATCGCACAAACCCCGCGCCCACACTCGCAGGTCAGGACCGAACGAATTTTCAATTCTTCCACGCCGGCGCGCTGCAAACTCGCCGCGATCTGTTCGTCGATAAGCTGATTCGCTTTCACCAGCTTCTTCTTTTTATCGACGGGATCGACAATGGTCTGGCAACTGACCCGTCCAATGATGCGCTGGGCCAGATCGACTACTTCTTCATCGCCCTCGTAAATGGAACGAACGGTGATCCCGTTCACTGTGCCGCAATCATCTTCATTAATGATGACGTCCTGCGCGGCATCGACCAGTTTGCGGGTCAAGTAGCCGGAGTCGGCTGTTTTCAGCGCGGTATCGGCCAGACCTTTTCGCGCGCCGTGGGTCGAGATGAAGTATTCGAGCACAGTTAAACCCTCGCGGAAATTGGAAGTGATCGGGCGCTCGATAATTTCGCCGCTCGGCTTCGCCATCAAACCACGCATCCCGGCGAGCTGACGCACCTGCTGGCGATTGCCGCGCGCCCCGGAATCAACCATCAGGTAAACCGGGTTCAATTCCTTCCGTCCATCGTTGTGTTCGAGGGTGCGGAACATGACGTTTGAAATTTCATCACCGGCGTGCGTCCAGATGTCGATGATCTTATTATAACGCTCGCCGTCAGTGATAATGCCTTTGCGATACTGTTGCTCGACCGTTTTGATTTGTTTGTACGCGTTATCGAGTTCGATTTGCTTTTCTTTCGGAATGATCATGTCCGAAATTCCAATCGAGACACCAGCTTTGGTCGCCTCGCGGAAGCCGAGTTCCTTGAGTTTATCAAGGGTCTCAACCGTTCCTTCCTGACCCGCCACCTGGT
>Ga0209473_1001790_pt1 | contig 11937 bp, 11 predicted proteins | sample GraSoiAngelo_133_FD_185890 | JGI IMG/M metagenome (GOLD analysis project Ga0209473, IMG submission 185890) | Grasslands soil microbial communities from the Angelo Coastal Reserve, California, USA - 14_0929_05_20cm (SPAdes) (version 2) | ecosystem: Environmental > Terrestrial > Soil > Grasslands ...
ACCGCCCCGTGTCCTCGCGAAAGAACGACGCGAGCACGGTCGAGGCCGCGCCGTCGACGGCCGCGCCTGCGGAGGCGGCGGGACCCGCGCGGGCGACCGCCCGCTGCATCGCGACGCTGAGACTTGCAAGAACACGTGAGGCGTGCGGTGGATCGACGCGCTGAGCGGCGATCTCGTCAAGCGCGACGGCGATCCACCGGCCGACACCCCGCTCGGGCGACGCCGAGCCTGCATGTGCAGAGGGCGCCCAGAATGCGGTGGCCGCGACGACCAATGCTGCCAACCGTGCAAGCGTCATCGAAAGACTCCCCTCCTCCGGAACCCGGCGATGCCCAAACTAGAGCTACGGCTGCATGATGAAGATGTTGTCGCCCGTGATGTGCCTGTGGAAGTTGACTCCGCGCGCGTTCACCTTGACTCCCTCGCTGGTCCCCGGCGGCGCCTGTCCGCCCGGGTCGTGGATTTGGCAGTTCACCTCGTACAGCCCGTCTGACTGTTCGCCGGTCACCGAGGTCGCGTGGACGACGAAGAGCACTCGGCCGCCGCACAAGTTCGGCGGAAGCGTGATCCGCCCGTCCGGCGTGGTCACCTCCCCGCACCCGTAGAACTGGAATGCAACGAGCCTAGTGAGCGCGAACTTCCCGTTGTCGACCACTGTCGTGCCGGCCATGAGCGAGTAGGAGCCGCCGCCGCTCGCCGTCTTGTTGGCGACGTTGAACGTGCCCTCGAGGTCGGTCTCCAGCGTCAAACCGTTGCTCGCCGCCGAGATTGTCGGCTCGACCGAAACCGCGAACGCCGACTTGGATGTTCGCGATCCGGCGCTGCCGGCAGTGACCGCAGCAACGGCGAGCAGGAGCGCGAGCGCCACCGCAAAGCGTCTCATCTTCCTCCTCTCGTGCCAGAAGAAGGGAGCCTATCCCTTAGCCACGATCGCTACAAGCTGCCCGCGTCCGCCCTGCAGAGTCGCGGTGGCCGGGCGCACGTCCTAGGCCGCCACGACGGCGAACTGCGGAAGGATCCGCTCGCCGTAGGCGGCCAGCGTCTCTTCCTGGCCCTTCGTCATCAGGTAGATGTTGAACTGATCGACGCCGATTGACTCCAGCTCGCGCAGCTTCTCGGTCGCCTGCTCGGCGTTGCCGAGGACGCAGAAGCGGTCGCAGATCTCGTCGGTGACGAACTCGCCGTGCTTGGCGCCCACGCGGCTGTGCTCCTTGTAGTCGTAGAACTTGCGCGCCTTGACGAAATCGGTCAGCGCAGCCGGAATCTCGTCTGAGTCGGCGCCGTAGCGCTCGATCAGGTCCATGACGTGGTTCGAGACCATCGCCGGGAACCAGCGCACCTGCTCGCGAGCGTCGACCAGGTCGTCGGAGATGTGACTCGGCGCGCAGACGATGCACTGCAGCGCGTCCGGGTCGCGGCCGTCCTCCTCGGCGGCCGTGCGCGCCGTCTCCATGATCCACTGGATGATCTGTGGGTCTGCCAGTTGGATGATGACGCCGTCGCCGACGCGCCCCGCGACACCGAGCGCCCGCGGCCCGTAACCGGCGACGTGCATCGGAATCTCGGGCAGCTCGTCCCGCACCCACTCGAGCTGCAGCTCCTTCTCGTTCCACTCGACCTTCCGGCCGTTCATCAGGTCCTTGATCATCCGCAGCCGCGCTTCGAACTCGGCCACCCGGACCGGCTTGAGGCCGACGACCCGGCGCGACGAGTCGCCTCGCCCGATGCCCATCACCATCCGGCCGTTCGAGAGGTCCTGCATCGTCGCGTACCAACTCGCGGTGATCGTCGGGTCGCGGATCCCGGGGTTCGTGACGCAGTGGCCGAGCTTGAGCTTCTCCGTCGCCGCGGCGACGAGCGGCAGCGTTGCGTACGACTCCTGCCAGAGGATGTGGGAGTCGTACGTCCAGCCGTACTCGAAGCCGTGCTCCTCGGCTTTCTGCATCAGCTCGACCAGCCGCGTGTAGGGCGGATCCGGCAGGACGGTGACGCCGAAGCTAAGAGCCATCCGCGAGCAATGAAATCACTTTGTCTGTCAGCCGATCAAGCGCACGGACGGAGAGCTCCAAATGCTCTTCCTTCGTGTCCTCGAGCTTCGTGTGGGAGAGGCCGCGGAGGCTCTGCACGAACAGCATCACCGTCGGAATGCCGGCGCGGGCAACCTCGGCGGCGTCATGGAGCGGCCCGCTGGGAAGCCGGTGCGAGGTGCCGGCGACTTCCCTGATCGATTCGTCGGCGAGCTCGATCAACCGCTCGTCGAAGAGGATCGGCTCGATGTTCCAGATCCGCTCCCACTCGACCTCGAGCTCCTCCTCCTGTGCGAAACGTCGGGAGGCGGCTTTCGCGTTGTCCAGCATCTCGGCCAGTTGCACCGCGTCGAGATGCCGCTGGTCGACCAGGCATTCCGCGGTCTCGACGACCGACGTGACGATCCCCGGTTTCGTGACGACGCCGCCCATCGTGCAGACGGCGCCCTCGCCGATCCGCGCGGCAATTTCCCTGAGCTCGAGCTCGAGCTTGGCGCCACCCGCGAGCGCGTCGCGGCGCTTGTCCATCGGCGTCGAGCCTGCGTGCGCAGCTTGTCCACGGAAGGTCACCTGGTGGCGCTCGACCCCGAAGGTGCCGAGCACGACGCCGAGCGGAAGGTCGAGCGACTCGAGCACAGGGCCCTGCTCGATGTGGAGCTCGAGGTAGGCGGCGGCGTGCTCGAGCTCACTCCGGGCGCCAAGCGCCGCGTCGAGATCGACGGCGAAGCGCGCGATCGCATCGGGCAGCGCGACGCCGTCGGCGTCATGGCGCTGCCGCAACTCGTCCTGATCGGCCATCGACCCGGCGGCCGCCGAGGACCCGAAGAGCGAGCGGCCGAAGCGCGCGCCCTCCTCGTCCGCCCAGTTGACGAGCCGCACCGTCACCGGCGGCGTTCCTTCCTCGACGATCCTCCGCAGCACCTCGACCCCGGCCAGCACGTTCAGCGCCCCGTCGAGCCAGCCGCCGTTCGGAACCGAGTCGATGTGACCGCCGATCAGCAGCGCGCGCTCGGAGTCGCCCGGCAGTGTGAACCACTGGTTGGCGGCCGCGTCGCAGGTCTTCTCGACGGGAAGGTCGGAAATCTTCTTGTCGAGCCACTTCCGCGCCGTAGCCCAGGTCTCTGTCCAGGCGACCCGCTGCGCTCCGTTCTCGTCGCCCGTCAGCTCCTGTAACTCGCGCAGCTCGGCAACCGTGCGGGCGGGCTCGAGCATGGCCGCGATCGTAAACAAGTGTGGTAAGAGATACGCGATGGCGACGATCGCCGCTGAGCCCCGTGCCGACCGTCGCCGCGCCGCGTTTGTCAGGAGCGCGGCGGCGCGGATCGGCATGCTCGTGCTCGTCCTCGCCGTTCTCTGGGGTTTCTGGGAGGGGTATCGCTGGCTCTGGATCCGCGAGGGCTGGACGTGGCCGTTCGTCGTCGACTCGACGACGATGCCGCACATCCACGACATCCTGGCGGCGCTATTCCGCAAGCCGACTTCGGGAACCGGCGACATCCTGCTCGTCCAGCTTCTGCATGCGACCTGGTTCACCGCCAAGGAGGCGCTGGTCGGCTTCGCGCTCGGTGCCACGTTCGGCTTCCTGCTGGGAGTGGCGCTCTCGGAGTGGCGCCTCCTCCAGCGCGGCCTGCTCCCGTACGTCGTCTCATCGCAGACCGTGCCGATCCTCGCCGTGGCGCCGATCGTCGTCGTCTACCTCGGCAGCCTCCACGTCGCGCCCTGGTTCTCGGTAGCCGTGATCGCGAGCTACCTGACCTTCTTCCCCGTCACGATCAACACCCTGCGCGGCCTTCAGTCGACCGATCGCCGCGCGCTCGAGCTGATGCGCTCGTACGCGGCGGGCCGCGTGAGCGTGCTTTGGAAGCTGAGGATCCCCGCCGCTCTGCCCTACATCTTCTCGGCGCTGAAGGTCTCGGCGACGGCGAGCATCGTCGGCGCGATCATCGGCGAGGCGCCGTCCTCGATCCAGGAAGGGCTCGGCGGCTTCATCGTCAACTTCAACCAGTACTACTCGCTGAATCCCGAGAACCTCTGGGCGACGAACCTGATGGCGGCGCTGCTAGGGATCGCGTTCTTCGTCGCGGTCGTGATCGTCGAAACGATCGTCGTTCGGCGAGCTCCCGAGAACGTCGCATGAGGCGTCGCTTGCAATGCCGATTTGGAGGCTGTGGCGGCTTCGCCGCCGCAGCCGTCCAAGCCCGGTCGGGCGAACGGGCTTCGTCGCGTAGTCCGGAGGCGAGGGCATGAGCGTGGTCGAGATCAAGGACGTGGGCAAGACGTTCGAGGGCGGCACGACCGCCCTCGAAGGAATCGAGCTCGCGATCGGGGAGCGGGAGTTCGTCTCGCTGATCGGGCCGTCGGGCTGCGGCAAGTCGACACTGCTGCGGATCGTCGGCGACCTGATCCGGCCGACCGCCGGCACCGTGCGCGTGAACGGGAAGCCGGCGCCGCAGGCGCGGGCCGACCGCGACTACGGCATCGTCTTCCAGGACGCCGTGCTCTACGACTGGCGGACGGTCGCCCGCAACATCTCGCTGCCGCTCGAGCTCGCGCGCTGGAACCGCCGGCGCCGAACCGAGCGCGTGCAGGAGATGCTCCGGCTCGTCGAGCTGGGCGGATTCGAGAGCCACTACCCGTGGCAGCTCTCGGGCGGCATGCAGCAGCGCGTCTCGATCGCCCGCGCCCTCTCGTTCGACCCCGCGCTCCTGCTGATGGACGAACCGTTCGGCGCTCTCGACGAGATGACACGGGAGCGAATGAACCTGGAGCTGCTCCGCATCTGGGAAGCGAGCGGATCGACGATCGTCTTCGTTACGCACTCGATCGCCGAGGCGGTCTTCCTCTCGACTCGCGTGGTCGTCATGTCGCCGCGCCCGGGGCGGATCTCGGACGTGATCGAGATCGACCTGCAGCAGCCGCGGACTGCGGCGACCCGGGAAGAGCCGCGGTTCTTCGAGCTCGTCACGCGCGTGCGCGAGGCACTCCACCTCGGCAGCGACCTCGACCGCAAGCTTGCTGCTCCCGCCGCCGAGGCCCAACCGTGACCACGGCCCCGGTCGCCGTCCAGCCGATCCCTCGCGGGACGCTCGCGGGCCGCGTCGGCCGCCGCGCTCTCGACTGGGTGCCGGCTCTCGTCGTGCTCGTGCTCGTATTCCTGATCTGGCAGGAGTCGATCGCGGTCTTCCACATCAAGAAGTTCCTGGCACCGCAGCCGACCGCGATCGCAAGCACGTTCTGGACGAACCGGCACGAGCTGATCAGCGCCGGCTGGTTCACCTTTCAAGAGGCGCTCGGCGGCTTCGCGATCGGGTGCGGACTCGCGCTGGTCGTGGCGCTCGTGCTCGCGCGCTGGCGCGGCGTCGGGCGCGCGCTGATGCCGTACATGATCGCGGCGAACGCGATCCCGATCATCGCCTTCGCGCCGATCATGAACGCGTGGTTCGACCCGTTCTCGAAGGGTTCGAAGATGGCGATCGCCGCCGTCCTCTGCTTCTTTCCGGTGCTCGTGAACACGCTCCGCGGCCTGACCTCGGTCCGCCCGCAGTCGATCGAATTGATGAGGTCGTACGCAGCCGGCGAGCTCGAGACGTTCCGCCGCGTCCGCATCCCGACAGCGCTGCCGTTCATCTTCACCTCGCTCAAGATCGCGACGGTGCTGGCGATGATCGGGGCGATCGTCGGCGAGTACTTCGGCGGCGCGTTCACGGCACTCGGCGTGCTGATCGACAGCCGGAGCACGACCTTCCAGTTCAAGGAGGCGTGGGCGGGCATCGGCGTCGCCTGCGCTTACGGGATCGCGTTCTATCTCGCCGTCGCGTTGCTGGAGCGGCTGACCCTGCGCGGCGTGCCATCGACAGACGAGTGAGAGAGGTTCAGAATGGCGCCAGCCATTCTGAGACGAAAGGGGACCGGATGAAGGGGAGGTACTGGGTCGTCGCGAGCCTCGCGCTGATGGCGGCTCTCGCGGCCGTGGTCGTCGGGGCAGCGACGTCGGCTGGAGCGTCGACGAAAGCTCACAAGCTGACGAAGGTCACCCTCCAGCTCAAGTGGGTGACGCAGGCGCAATTCGCCGGCTATTACGCGGCGAAGGCGAAGGGCTACTACAAGGCTCAGGGCATGGACGTGACGATCAAGCCCGGCGGCCCGAGCATCATCCCGGAGCAGGTCGTGGCCGGCGGACAGGCACAGTTCGGGATCGACTGGCTCTCGAGCCTGATGACGAGCCGCGACCAAGGCGTCGACATCGTCAACATCGCGCAGGTGTTCAACAAGAGTGGACTGACGCTCATCTCCTGGAAGAACACAGGGCTCGACCGGGTGAGCAAGCTCAGGAACAAGAAGGTCGCGAACTGGCTCGGCGGCAACGAGTTCGAGGTCTTCGCCGCGCTGGCGAAGTTCGGGATGGACCCCTTGCACAACAAGGGCGTCAAGATCGTCAAGGAGCCCTTCTCGATGGACTTCTTCCTCAAGCGCCAGGTCGACGCGGCGTCGGCGATGACCTACAACGAGCTCGCGCAGGTGCTGGAGGCGAAGAACCCGAAAACGGGGAAGCTCTACACGCTGAAGAACCTGAACGTGATCCCGATGCAGAAGGTCGGCACCTCGATGCTCGAAGACGGGATCTTCACGCAGGGGAGCTGGATCAAGGACAAGTCGCATCAAGCGCTCGCCAAGAAGTTCGTCGCGGCGTCGCTCAAGGGCTGGATCTACTGCCGAGACCATCAAAGCGCCTGCGTCAAGATGGTGCTCGCGAACGGCCCGGCGCTGCCTCGCGGCCACCAGAGGTGGATGATGAACGAGATCAACGCGCTGATTTGGCCTGCGAAGCTCGGGGTCGGCGTCATGGATCCCACGGCATACGCGCGTTCGGCCAAGATCGTGAAGACCTACGGGAAGCTGAAGAAGCTGCCCGGGCACGAGGCATACCGGACCGACATCGCCAGGGCGGCACAGGCGATCCTGAAGAAGCAGCAACTCGACATCACCGGCAAGAACTGGCACAAGGCCAGTGTCAAGCTCACGCCGGGAGGGAAGTAAGCCGATTCGTCGCAGCGGGGACGCCGACGGCGTCCCCGCTGCCCTGAAAGGAGGGTCATGTCGATCCTGATCAAGGGCGGCCGAGTGATCACCGCCGCGGACGACTACGTCGCGGACGTCTACGTGGAGGACGAGCGGATCTCGCTGATCGGCGAGTCGCTCGACCAGCCGGCCGACAAGGTGATCGACGCTTCCGGCAAGTACGTCCTCCCGGGCGGCGTCGACCCACATACACATCTCGACATGCCCTTCGGCGGCACGGTCACGATCGACGACGTCGAGTCCGGCCAGACCTCGGCCGCCTTCGGCGGCACCACGACGCACGTCGATTTCATCATCCAGCCGGCCGGCGCGACCTTCGGCGAAGCGCTCGAGGAGTGGCGCGCCAAGGCGAACGGCAAGCAGGTGATCGACATGGGCTACCACATGGCCGTCACCGACCTGAAGGAGGGCGGCACGCTCGAGGAGCTGGCGACACTGCCCGACCAGGGCATCACCTCCTACAAGCTCTTCATGGCCTACAAGGGCGCGCTGATGGTGGACGACGAGACGCTCTTCCGGACGATGGAGGTTGCCGCCGAGACCGGCGCGCTCGTGATGGTGCACGCCGAGAACGGCGACGCGATCGACGTGCTCGTCAAACAGGCACTCGCCGAGGGAAAGACCGAGCCGAAGTACCACGCGCTGACCCGCCCGCCCGAGACCGAGGGCGAGGCGACCAACCGCGCGATCCAGCTCTCGCGCGTGGCGGGGTCACCGTTGTACGTCGTCCACGTCTCCTGCGCCGAGGCGGTGGAGCCGATCCAGCTCGCCCGCGAGAAGGGCTGGGACGTCTGGGGCGAGACCTGCACGCAGTACTTCTTCGTCGACTACACGTTCCTCGAGCGCCCGGATTTCGAAGGAGCGAAGTACGTCTACACGCCGCCGCCGCGGGACAAGGCGAACCAGGACGTGCTCTGGAACGCGGTCCGCACCGACGTGCTGAGCGCGATCTCGACCGACCACTGCGCCTTCCTCTGGGACGGCCAGAAGACGCTGGGCCGCGACGACTTCTCGAAGATCCCAAACGGCGGGCCGGGCCTCGAGAACCGGCTGCAGATGATTCACGAGTTCGGCGTCCGCGCCGGCCGGATCTCGCTGAACCGGATGGTCGAGCTGCTGTCGACGAACCCGGCGAAGCTGTTCGGGCTCTACCCGCGCAAGGGCACGATCGCCGTCGGCTCCGACGCCGACCTCGTCGTCTTCGATCCCGAGCAGCGCGTGACGATCTCCGCGGCGACGCACCACTCGAAGACCGACTACAACCTCTTCGAAGGCACGGAGGTGACCGGGACGCCGGAGCTCGTGCTGCTGCGCGGCAACGTCCTGGTCGAGGGCGACGAGCTCGTCGCTTCCCCCGGCATCGGCCAGTTCGTCGCGCGGGCCAAGTTCGGGCAAGAACTCCGGGCGGCCCAGCCGGTCGCGTAACACGAAGCAGCGGCACCGGCGCGGCTGCGGCCAGTCCTAACCGCAGCTCGATTGCTGTGAGGGGATGAAGCGAGCAAGCTTTCCCAGCGCGCGCATGACCCGGAGCCGCGCCGCGGTCTCGGTGCAGCCCAGAATCGAGGCCACCTCCGCGTACGGGCGCTCCTCGATCACGCGCAGCTGGAGCGCTGCGCGTTGCTCACGAGGAAGCGAGTCGAGCCCCGAGGCGAGGCCGGGCCTCAACTCGGCAGCCACGAGCCGGTCTTCGATCGTCTCGACCTCGAGGTCGTAGGTCTGGATCGGCATTCCGAGCCGCCGACGCGCGGCTTCCTCGACGCGTCCTTTCTCGTAGTAGCGTCGGAGCAGGTTCTTGCCGATCCCGTAGAGCCACGGCCCGGCGGAGCCGCCGGCTTCGTCGCGGAACCGCCCCAGGCTCAGCGCGACCTGAGCAAAGAGCTCGGCGGTCAGCTCCGACGCGGCCGCTTCCGGCACGCGCGACCGAAACCAGGCGTAGAGCTCGTCCCGATAGCGAAGATAGAGCTCTGCGAGCGCCTCGGCATCCCAGCGGGCTCGCCGGATCAGCTCCGCGTCGGTCGCCGCCACTACTGGGATATACACCGGCGTCGGCCGGCCGTTTCCGTCTGCTTGAAACACGCTGCCGCCGTCGGCGCATAGAGACGGTAGAAGAGAGGAGCACGATGGCCACGACCGATGCGCTGCAGCATGACCTCCGTGCCGCCTATTCACGCTTGCTCGTTCGCCGCGCCCGCCGCCGGCGCGTGGCGACGGTTTCAGCCCTCGCGGGCGCGGGTGCGCTCCTGCTCGGCGCCGCCGCATTGGGTGCCGCCACCCTGCTCGGTTGGCCTGCTCCTCGGCATGTTCAGGACGAGATTGCCGCCGTCGACCGAGGGCTGCCGGCCGACCTACGGCTGAATCCGGACGCCGAGCATGCGCGCGCGGTCGCCTCGACCGCGAGCGCCACCCTCTACGCGGCCTCGCTGCGCGACGGTGGGAGCTGCACGGAGATCGTCACCGCGGGGGATCGAGGCCGCGGAGCAACCTGCTCCAGCGCGGCAGACCGAGCGCGCCGGGCGATCGACCTGGTGGCGCCGTTCGACGACGGCGCCGGCCCCGACGCACCGATCGTGCTCGGCGGCCGCGTCAACGACGCGCGCGGCTCGAATCTCGAAGCCGTGTACGCCGACGGCGCGCACGACGAGGTCGAGCTCGGCGAGGACCGGTATTTCCTGCTCGAGGTGCCGTCAGAGCACCGGGGGTCCGTCCACGCCTCCGGACTGGAGCTGATTGCACGCAACGGCGACGGCGCGATCGTTGGCCGCGCCACGTTGCCCGCGGATTGGGACGATCCGGCCGTCTCCGACGACCAGGCACCGCTCTTCGTCAGCACTCGCTCGGACGAGTCCGACCTGACGAAGGTGTACGGCCTCGAGGGCCACGTCAGCGCAGCCGGCGCCGTCAGGCTCGAGCTCGACTACGGCGACGGCACCAACGCGACGATTCCGATCGGCGCCGACGGGAGCTACGGGTACACGGTTCCGCCCGACCGAATCGACGACTTCATGAAGCCGCTCACGCTCGCCGCGGTGGACGAGAGCGGCAACGTCGTCGCCTCGACGACCGTGGCCGCGGTCGCGTACTGGCGCGGCCGGGAGCGGGGTGCGCCGTGAGTTCGTAGGGACTGTCCCCGAACGGGGACTGTCCCTGAAACGGTTCTAGGGTCGTCAGCGCTATGGGGACAGTCCCATGAAGGGACAGTCCCTCTCTTGGCCTAGCGCGTCTGCGGAAAGCCGAGGTCGACCTTCGACGTCGCCGGATCGGGCCAGCGTGAGGTCACGACCTTGCCGCGCGTGTAGAACTGGATCCCCTCGGGCCCGTAGACGTGCAGGTCGCCGAAGAGCGAGTTCTTCCAGCCGCCGAACGAGTAGTACGCCACCGGCACCGGAATCGGCACGTTGATGCCGACCATGCCGACGTTGACGTCGAACTGGAACTGCCGCGCGACTCCCCCGTCCCGCGTGAAGATCGCGACGCCGTTGCCGTACGGGTTCTCGTTCACGAGCCGCACCGCCTCGTCGTACGTGTTCACGCGCGTGACGCCGAGCACCGGCCCGAAGATCTCGTCCTTGTAAACGTCCATCTCCGGTCTGACGTCGTCGAGGAGCGTCACGCCGAGGAAGAAGCCGTCGCCGTCGGGCGCCGACTCGCGGCCGTCGGTGACGACCGTCGCGCCCTCGGCGTGGCCTCGGTCGATATAGGAGGCGACCTTGTCGCGGTGCTCGCGCGTGACCAACGGCCCCATCTCGGCGTCCGGATCCATGCCGTCGCCGACCTTGACCTTCGGCAGCCGCTGCTTGATCGCGCCCACGAGCTCGTCGCCCGCGTCGCCGACCGCGACCAGCATCGAGACCGCCATGCAGCGCTCGCCCGCCGAGCCGTAGCCCGCCGAGACCGCCGCATCCGCAGCCATCTCGATGTCTGCGTCGGGCAGCACGATCATGTGGTTCTTCGCACCCCCGAGCGCCTGGACGCGCTTGCCGTGGGAGGTGCCGGTCTCGTAGACGTAGCGTGCGATCGGGGTCGAGCCGACGAACGAGACCGAGTCGATGCCCGGGTGCTCGAGGATCGAGTCCACGGCGACCTTGTCGCCGTGGATGACGTTGAAGACGCCGTCGGGGACGCCCGCCTCCTTCAGCAGCTCGGCCGTGTACACCGATGCGGAGGGGTCCTTCTCGGAGGGCTTCAGCACGAACGTGTTGCCGCAGGCGAGGGCCGGCGCCCACATCCACATCGGGACCATCGCCGGGAAGTTGAACGGCGTGATTCCGGCGCAGACGCCGAGCGGCTGCCGGATCGAATAGACGTCGATGCCTGTCGAGGCCTGCTCGGTGAAGGCGCCTTTCAGGAGCTCCGGGATCCCGCAGCAGTACTCGATCACCTCGAGGCCGCGCGCGACCTCGCCCTTCGCGTCCGAGAGCACCTTGCCGTGCTCGGCTGTGAGGATCTTGGCGATCTCCTCGCGGTGCTCATCGACGAGCTTGCGGATGCGGAAGAAGATCTCGGTCTTGCGCGACAGCGACATCGCGCGCCACGTTGAGAACGCGTCCTTGGCGACCTGGACGGCGCGGTCGACCTCCTCCGCCGACGCGAAGTCGACCTCGCCGGTCTGGATCCCCGCCGCCGGGTTGTAGACGGGGCCGCTGCGCCCGGATTGCCCCGCGACGGGGGCTCCGTTGATCCAGTGGTTGATCCGCTTCAGCTCTTCTGCGCGCTGCGTACCTGGCGCTTCCGCAACCTCGGTCATCGCGATCCTCCTTCGTCGATCGCCACCCTAGCGCGGGGCGACCGGGTCCGTGGACCTGTCCCGGGACCCGGTCGCCCGACATGTCCC
>Ga0209473_1001794_pt1 | contig 11932 bp, 10 predicted proteins | sample GraSoiAngelo_133_FD_185890 | JGI IMG/M metagenome (GOLD analysis project Ga0209473, IMG submission 185890) | Grasslands soil microbial communities from the Angelo Coastal Reserve, California, USA - 14_0929_05_20cm (SPAdes) (version 2) | ecosystem: Environmental > Terrestrial > Soil > Grasslands ...
ATCGCGCGGCTACTGTTTTTGGACGGCGCCCGCATGACGATGATTGGTTTGGCGATCGGTTTTCCGCTCGCCGTGATGCTCGGTAGGCTGCTGAGCGCGGAGTTCTTCGACACCGATTCGTTCGATCCGATCGTGCTGACGCTGGCGCCGCTGGTGCTCGCCGCCGCCGCGGCGCTTGCGACCTACCTGCCGGCCAGGCATGGCATGCGGATCTCGCCGCTGGACGCGCTGCGAACGGAGTGACATCGGAAGTCGGAAGTCGGAGAATCTCGTCATAGCGGTCCGCATAATCAAGAATCGGACCATCTCATTCGTACTTCGCTACTTTCGTACTTCGCTACTTCGGAACTTTCCTACTTCGGACTTCCGACTTCGGACTTCCTACTTGCTGTTTCTGCATCCACGCGCGCAGGTTCGCGACGTCCTTCGCGACGGTGCGCGATGCGGCGAACAGCACGACGGCGAGAATCGCGGCCAGGATCGGGACGACGAACATCGCGGTGTGGAGCCCCTCCGCGCGGAACGGCTCCAGCGCGCGCACGTCGAAGCCTTTCGACTCGCCGACGAGGCTGCGCAGCTCCGCGGCGATGAGGGCGCCGAAGCCGTGCGGCTGCACCGTGCCGGCGACCGTCGCTCTCTGGAACGTGAAATAGTCGCTGACCAGCCCGGTGCCGACCGGTCCGAGCGAGGCGCCGAGCAGATACATCGCGCAGAAGTACAACGCCATCGCCGTGCCCCGCAGCGCCGGCTCGACGACGTCGTGGATCGTCGAATAGACAACCGAGTAATACGCATACATCACGCCGCAGCTCGGACGCGTGAGGCCGAGGTACATCAGCGGCGCGCACAGCACGATCGACCCGCAGCCGACGATCAGACGGCCATCGACGCGATAGCGATAAAGGCGATCGGCGAGCGCGCCGCCGACGACGAGCCCGATCGTCCCCGAGAAGCCGTAGACGGCCGCGGCCACCCAGCCGGCGTCGAGAAAATTGATTTTGTGGAAGCGGACGAGGAACGGCGCCACGAACGATCCGAGCGCATACATGTTGAAGTTGTGCAGCGCCCCCGACGCGATGATCCACCACATCGTCGGAATCGACAGCACGAGCAGGAACGGATTGCCCTCGCGGCGGCGATCGCCGACCTCGTGTTCTTCCTTCGTGCCGCGCCTCGGCTCGCGAACCAGGAGCGCCGCGGCGGCGCAGAGGAGTCCCGGCACCGCGGCCACGTAAAAGGCCTTGCGCCATCCCCAGTTCTGCAGAATCCAGCCGCCGGCGCCGTTGGCCAGACCGAGGCCGAGCGGCAGACCGAGCATCCAGATCGCGGTGGCGCGCGCGCGCGAGGTCGTCGGGAAGAGATCGCCGATGAGCGACGTCGAGGCGGGCGAGCAGGTCGCTTCGCCGACGCCGACGCCGAGGCGCGCGGCGATGAGCTGACCGAAATTGCGCGCGAGGCCCGACGCTGCCGTCAGCGCGCTCCAGACGAACACGCCCGCCGACAGGATGACCCGACGCGGCTTGCTGTCCGACAGCCGGCCGAGCGGAAGGCCGAACACGGCATACAGCAACGTGAAGACCGTGCCGAGCAGTCCGAGGGCGGTGTCGCTGAGCCCCCATTCGCGCCTGATGCCTTCACCGACGCCGCCGATGATCTGGCGGTCGAAGAAGTTCATGAGGTTGATGGCGAAGAGAACCATCAGCGCGTAGAGGGCGGATGGAGTCATCAGAACGGATGCTTCCCGGTCTCGATGACCGCATCGGCGATCCGACGGCGCAGCATGATCGCGTCGACCCCGCAGTGAATCGCGAGGCGCTGGACGCTAGGGCCGTAGGCGGAATCGACACCGCGCGCTGTCAGCGCGGTCGCGACCTGCCTCACCGCGGCGGCGATCCGGCTCGCCGCTTCGTCGGCGTAGACGCGCGCGGCGTCGGCGGCGAGGCTGGCGCGACCGTCGCCGCGCGTGGTCATCTTCTCCGCCCGCGCGATCGCGCTTTCGATGGCGTACACCTCGGTGACGACGTCGGCGATCTGCGCCTGCACTTCCTGCGCCTCCTTCCAGTCGTCGCCGTAGCTGTCCGTCGCCTGGCCGAGCAGCGCGACGGCGACGCGCTTCGCACGAACGACGAAGTCGCGCTCGGCCGCCAGCGGTCCGCGCGGCAAGGGTGACGGCCGGTCGGCCAGCGCATCGCGCGCCGCCTCCGCATTGAACAGCGCCGGCGACTGCTTCTGCAGGCGCGCGGGGATCAGCAGGCGATTGATCTCGTTGGTTCCCTCGTAGATGCGCGTGATGCGCGCGTCGCGGTACATCCGCTCGACAGGAAATTCGCGCGAGTAGCCGTTGCCGCCGAACAGCTGCACCGCCTGATCGACGGCCCATCCGAGCGCCTCGCTCGTCCAGATCTTGTTGATCGAACACTCGACGGCGAACCCTTCGATGGTCCTCATCACACGGGCGCCGTCGTTGCGGCCGGCCGATTCGACCGCGCGATCGACGTCGCCGAGCGCGCGATACGACATCGCGTCGCCGACGAAGGCGCGTACGGCCATGCCGGCGAGCTTCTCTTTGATCAGACCGAACTCCGCGATCGGCCTCCCGAACTGGCGCCGCTCCTTCGCATATTTCACCGACCGATCGAGCGCGAGCTTCACGCCCGACATATTGCGCGCGCCGAGCTTCACGCGGCCGAAGTTCAGGACGTTGAACGCGACCTTGTGCCCCTGTCCGATCGCGCCGAGCAGGTTCTCGACCGGCACCTTCACGTCGTCCAGCATCAGCGCAGTAGTCGACGAGCCGTCGAGGCCCAGCTTGATCTCGTCCCGGCCGCTGACGACGCCCATGGTGCGCTCGACGAGGAACGCGGTGAACTGCTCGCCGTCAACCTTCGCGAAAATCGTGAAGAGATCGGCGAACTGCCCGTTGGTGATCCACATCTTCTGCCCGTTCAGCGCGTAATGACGGCCGTCGGCGCTCAACGTGGCGGTCGTCCGCGCGGCGAGCGCGTCCGATCCCGACTGCGGCTCGGTGAGCGCGTAGGCGCCAATCAACTCGCCGCTCGCCAGCCGCGGAAGGTAGCGCTGCTTCTGCTCCTGAGTCCCGAAATACACGAGCGGCAGCGTCCCTATCGACGTATGCGCGCCGAGCGATCCGCCGAACGACGGATCGATGGCGATCTGCTCGCCGACGTACGCCGCGCTGATCAAATCGAGGCCGAGGCCGCCGTACGCGGGCGGAATCTCGAGCCGCAGCAGATCCAGCTCGCTCGCCTTCTTCATCAGCCGGCGCGTGAGCTCCCAATCGTGCTTGTACAGCTGATCGACGACCGGAAGCACCTCTCTCTGCATGAACTCCGCGGCGGTCCGGCCGAACAGCCGCTGTTCTTCGGAGAGCTCTTCGCGGATGAACACGTCGTCTGCTTCAAGCGTCGTCGTGAGGAACCGGCCGCCGGTGATCGGTGTTTGTGTTTGCGTCATCGGTTTCCTGGCTCGCCTGAAAGGCTCGCGCTACACATGGCGTCGCACATATGGCGTTGTACGTAGCGCGATCCTTTCAGCGGGCGCGTCATCGTCGTACGTAGCGCGAACCTTACAGGCGAGCGGTTGACACTGCAGCGGCCCGGAAGTATAAGCCTGACATCGTGCCCACCATCAACGAATTATTCTCGCTCGCGGGGCGTGTCGCGATCGTCACCGGCGGATCGCGCGGGCTCGGACAGGAGATGGCCGAAGGCCTCGGCGAAGCGGGCTGCGCGCTGATGCTGTGCGCGCGGCGCAACGAATGGCTGCGGCCGACCGTCGACGCGATGCGCGCGCGCGGGTTTCGCGTGGAAGGCATGCCGTGCGACGTCGCGAAACCGCCGGACGTGCAGGCGGTGGTCGACAAGACCGTCGCGGTTTACGGGAAGGTCGACATCCTGATCAACAACGCGGGCGTGACGTGGGCCGCCGAGCCCGAGGATCTGCCGTTCGACAAATGGCAGAAGGTGGTCGACATCAACCTCACCGGCGCGTTCCTGTTCTCTCAAGCGGCGGGGCGGGACATGCTGACGCGCCAGTGGGGACGCATCATCAACATCGCGTCGATCGCCGGCCTGCATGCCTCGGTCAGCGGACCGCACTACGCGCCGTACGCGGCGACCAAGGCGGGGCTGATGGGGCTCACGCGCGAGCTCGCCGCGTCGTGGGGACGCAAAGGCATCCGCGTCAACGCGATCGCACCCGGCTTCTTCCACTCGCGGCTCGCCGACGCCGCGATCGAGATGACCGAGCCGGCGATCAAGGCGACGAGTCCGATTCCACGCGTCGGCGACGCGGGCGAACTGAAAGGCGTCGCGGTGTTCCTCGCGGCCGATGCGTCGAACTACATCACCGGTCAGACGATCGTCGTCGACGGAGGACGGACAATCGCGTGACTCCGGAGTCGCCCTACGCCGCGCGGCCGTGGCAGAAGCACTACGACTACTGGGTGCGGTCCAACTTGTCGTACCCGGGGCGTCCGCTCGCCGACATCCTCAGCATCACGGCGGTCGAGCGGCCGGATCGTCCCGCGACACAGTTCCTCGGCGCGCAGCTGACGTACCTCGACCTGAAGCGCCGGGCCGACGCGCTCGCCGCGTCGCTCGCGCGAATCGGCATCGTCAAGGGCGATCGCGTCGCCGTCATGCTGCCCAACTGCCCGCAGTACATCTTCTCGGCGTTCGCGGTGCTGCGCCTCGGCGCGATCGTCGTCAACATCAACCCGAGCTACACGGCGCGCGAGCTGCTGACGGTGGCGAAAGATTCGGGCGCGCGCCTCATCATCACGCTCGACGCGCTGGCGCCGCTCGTGGAGGCCGTCCGCGCGCAGACATCGATCGAGCAGCTCATCGTCACGTCGCTCGCCGAGTACTCCGCGGCGGCGGCCGCGCCGCCGGTCCTCGCAGGCTCGCTGACGCTGGCGGACCTGCTCGCGCCGGCGAAGCCCTCCGACATCCCGCGCGTCGCAATCGATCCCGAGGACCTCGCCGTGCTGCAGTACACGGGCGGAACGACCGGAACGCCGAAAGGGGCGATGCTGACGCACAGGAACATCTGGGCCAACGTCGTCCAGACCGAGTCGTGGACGAACCCGTCGTACGCGATCAACGGCAACGAGCGTTACCTCGTCGTCATTCCGTACTTCCACATCTACGCGTTCTCCGTCTGCATGATGGTTGGTCTGCGGATTGGCGCCCTCCAGATCATCCATCCGAAATACGATCCCGATCAGGTGCTGGCGTCGATTCGCGATTTCCGCCCGACCTACTTCCCGGCGGTGCCGACCGTGTTCGTGTCGCTCCTGACCCATCCCAACGTCGGGGAGTACGGGCTCGAGCGCGTGCGCCTGTTCAACAGCGGCGGCGCGCCGTGTCCGATCGAAGTGATGGAAGAATTCGAGCGGCGCACCGGCCGCCCGCTCAACGAGGGATACGGCCTGTCGGAAACGTCGCCCGTGACCCATTCGACGCCTCAGCTCGCGCGACGCAAGATGGGCACGATCGGTCTGCCGTTTCCCGACACCGATGTGAAGATCGTCGACGTCGAAACGGGCGCGCGCGAGCTTCCGGTGGGCGAAGCCGGCGAGCTGTGCGTGTGCGGACCGCAGGTGATGAAAGGCTACTGGAACAAACCCGACGAAACCGCCGACGCGCTGCGCAAGCACGCCGACGGCCGCATCTGGTTCCACACGGGCGACGTCGCGCGCATGGACGACGAGGGGTTCACGTCGATCGTCCAGCGGAAGAAAGACATGATCATCGTCGACGGCTACAACGTGTACCCGTCGGAAGTGGAATCGGTCCTCTACACGCATCAGGCCGTGCGGCTCGCCGCCGTCATCGGCATCCCCGATGCGTATCACGGCGAAGTCGTCAAGGCGTGCATCGCCCTGAAACCAGACACGACCGCGTCGGCCGACGAGCTGCTCGCGCACTGCCGCGAGAGCCTGACGGAGTACAAATTGCCGCACACGATCGAGATCCGCGAAACGCTCCCGATGAGCGCCGTCGGCAAGATCCTGTACCGCGTGCTGCGCGAAGAACACGCCGCCGCCACCGCTGCAACGCACTCATGACGCTCATCGGAACCCGACGCGGCCTCAGCGGCCTCGAATACTTTCAGCGCGTGCTCGCCGGCGAATTCCCGGCGCCGCCGATGCTGCAGCTCATGGGCATCCGGCTCGTCGAAGTCGACAAGGGACGCGTCGTCTTCGCGGCGACGGCCGAGGAGCGCTTCTACAACGGCACCGGCGTCGCGCACGGCGGCTTCGCCGCGACGCTGCTCGACACGGCGCTCGGCTGCGCGATCAACACGACGACGCCGCCCGGCAAGCGCTTCACGACGCTCGAACTGACGGTGAACCTGACGCGTGCGCTGACGATTGCGGCGGGCGAGGTGCGCTGCGAAGGCGTCGCCGTCCACGTCGGTGGCCGCACCGCGACCGCCGAAGCGCGCATCGTCGATCGCAACGGCAAACTCTACGCTCACGGCTCGACGACCTGCATCGTCGTCGAGTCAGCCGAGGTTCCCAATGGCTGATCTCGTTCGCTACGAAATCGTCGACCGCGTCGCCATCGTCACCATCGACAATCCTCCCGTCAACGCGCTGAGCCCCGCCGTGTGGGACGGCATCGACGTCGCTGTCGCGCGCGCGGCGGCGGATCCGAACGCCGACGCCATCGTTCTCATCGGCGCCGGCACGACCTTCATCGCCGGCGCGGACATCAAGGTGTTCGACACGCTGAAGACGGCCGCGGACTCGCTCGCCCGCTCCGCCAACACGCATGCGCTGCTGCGCCGCATGGAAGATGCGAGCAAGCCGGTCGTCGCGGCGATTCACGGCAACGCGCTCGGTGGGGGGCTCGAGATGGCGCAGGCCTGTCACTTCCGCATCGCCACAGCGGATGCGAAGGTCGGCCAGCCCGAAGTGCTGCTCGGCATCATTCCGGGCGCGGGCGGCACGCAGCGGCTGCCGCGGCTGTGCGGCGCGCAGCTGGCGCTCGAGATGTGCACCGACGGCAAGCCTGTACCGGCGTCGAAGGCCAAAGCGGCCGGCATCCTCGACGAAGTCCTGCCGGGGCGCGACCCTTCGACCGGCTCCGCGTCGTCCCGAGCGTCGTCGAGGGACGAGGGCGTCAACCGAGCGGAACTGCTGACCGCGGCCGTCGCGTTCGCCAAGTCGAAGGCGCAGGCGCGCACGATGCGGAAGACGCGCGACATCGCGCTGTCCCCGGAGCAGATCAAGAACGGAATCGAAGCCTGTCGGGCGATGCGCCAGACGCTCGCGAAGACCGCGAAAGGCGCGCGCGCGCCGCTGGCCGCCGTGGACGCGGTTGAAGAGGGTCTGCGCCTCGGCTTCGCCGACGGATCGATCCGCGAGCGCGAGATCTTCGCGCAGTCGGTCGTGTCGACCGAATCGAAAGCGCTGCGCCATCTGTTCTTCGCTGAACGCGAGGTCGCCAAGGTACCGGACATTCCGAAGGAGACGCCGGCGCGCGACATCAAACGGGCTGCGGTCATCGGCGCCGGCACGATGGGCGGCGGCATCACGATGACGTACGCGAACGCCGGCATTCCGGTGCTGCTGAAGGACGTCGACGATGCGGCGCTGCAGCGCGGGCTGGCGACGATTCGGAAGAACTACGAGATCACGATGTCGAAAGGCAAGATGACCGCCGATCAGCTCGAGAAGACGCTCGCGCTCATCACGCCGACGACGTCGTACGACGGCTTCGACCGGGTCGACATCGTCGTCGAAGCCGTGTTCGAGAACATGGATCTGAAGAAGCAGACGTTCGCCGAGCTCGGCTCGGTGACGCGGGCGGACTGCATTCTCGCGTCGAATTCGTCGACGCTCGACATCGACGAGTTCGCGCGCGCGAGCGGCCGGCCGCCGCAGGTCCTCGGACACCACTTCTTCAGCCCGGCCAACGTGATGAAGCTCCTCGAAATCGTCCGCGGACGCGAAACGAGCAGGGAGGCGATCGCGACGTCGCTGAAGCTGGCGAAAAAGCTCGGCAAGGTCGGCGTCGTCGTCGGCAACTGCTTCGGCTTCGTCGCCAACCGCATGCTCGCCTACTACATGCGCGAGGCATACCTCCTGCTCGAAGAGGGCGCGAGCGTGCCGCAGATCGATCGAGTGCTGACCGACTTCGGGCTGCCGGTCGGTCCGTTCGGCATGCAGGACATCGCCGGCATCGACGTCGGCGCGCGCATTCGGCAGTATCTGAAATCGATCGGCAAGACGCGCGCCGAGGGACCGCAGTCGGCGATACCAGACATCCTCTTCGAGATGGGCCGCTACGGACAGAAAACCGGCGCCGGCTGGTACAAGTACGACGCGCCCGGCGGCAGGAACCGCACGCCGGATCCGCTCATCGAGGAGCTCGCCGACGAGGTGGCGTTCAAGCGCGGCATCACACGGCGGCCGATCGCCGACGAGGAAATCGTTGCGCGGATCATGACGGCGCTCGCGAACGAAGGGGCGCGCGTGCTCGAGGACGGTTTCGCGACTCGGGCGAGCGACATCGACGTCGTTTACGTATACGGGTTCGGCTTCCCGCGTTACCGCGGCGGACCGATGTTCTACGCGGAAACGGTCGGCTTGCCCACGGTGCTCGCGCGAGTCCGGGAATATCGCGCGCGCTTCGGCGACTATTGGGAGCCGGCGCCGCTGCTCGAGCGGCTCATCGCCGACGGCCGCGGTTTCTACAGCGAAGCCGTCGCACAGCCGCTCGCCTGAAAGGCATGACACGCCTCGACGTCTCTACTCTGCGTGATCAGGTTGGACAGGAAGTCGCGGTCAGCGGCTGGTTGGAGGTAACCCAGGAGCGTATCAACCAGTTTGCCGACGCGACCGGCGATCGCCAGTGGATTCACGTCGACACCGAGCGGGCCGCAGCCGAATCGCCGTTCAAGATCACCATCGCTCACGGATTCCTTACGCTGTCGCTGGTAAGCGCGCTGCTCCGCGACGCCGTCGAGTTCACCGGCCTGCGGATGGCAATCAACTACGGCATGAACCGCCTGCGCTTCGTCGCGCCCGTTCCGGCCGGCTCCCGCGTGCGGGCGCGCTTCACCCCGGCGAGCGTCGACGACGAAAAAGGAAGCATCCAGGTGACCTGGCGGGTGACGGTCGAGCGGGAGCGCTCGGACAAGCCGGTCCTGGTGGCCGAATGGCTCGTTCGGTATTATCCGCGCTAAAATGAAGTCGCCAGCCTGCCATGCCTGACACGAGTCCGCCATGACCTGTTCGAAGTTCATCCCAGTTGCGATCGCGGCTGTCGTGTGCGTGTCGTTGCCGGCAACGGCGAGCGCGCAGCGCCGCGGCGGCGGTGCGCGCGGTGGCGTTGTCCACGGCGGCGTTGTCCGCGGCGGAGGCGGACACGTTGTCGCCAGCGGCCGCGCGATCGGTCGTCCGATCGGCGGACGCGCCGGCTTCGTCGCGCCGCGAATCATTTCGCCGCGCATCATCGGCTTCGCTCCGTATCGTCCGTACTACTACGGTTATCGTCCGGGTCTCACGATTGGGTTCTTCGCCGGGTTCGGATACCGGTATCCGTACTACGCGCCGTATTACGGCTATCCGTATCCTTATTACTACGGTGGTTATCCAGGGTACGGTTACGGCTACTCCGGTTACGGTTACTCCGGCTATCCGCCGGCGTCGTACGTCAGCGCACAGCCCGGTTACACCTATGGCGGGCTTCACATCGAAGGCGCGCCGCAGGATGCGCAGGTGTTCGCGGACGGTTACTACGTCGGCGTCGTGGACGACTTCGACGGTCCGTTCCAGCATCTGAATCTGACGGCCGGACCGCACCGCATCGAGATCCGCGTGGCCGACGATCCCCAGCCGATCGCGTTCGACGTGAACGTGCCGCCGGGACAGACCATCACTCTTCGCGTGCAGTAATCGTCAGGCGGCAGGTCGACCGCGGTCACGCTTCGCGCGGATTGCGGTCGACGCCGATATCTTCGTTCCACAGCTCCGGGTGCGCGGCGATGAAGTCCGACATCATCCGGATGCACCGTTCGTCCTGCACGACCTCGACGCGCACGCCGCGCGATCGCAGCAGATCTTCTTCACCCATGAACGTGCGGTTCTCGCCGACGATGACGCGGCGGATGCCGTACAAGAGAATCGCGCCCGAGCACATCGCGCACGGCGACAGCGTGGTGTACATGACCGACTCGCGGTAGACCGACGCCGGCTGTCGGCCCGCGCGCTCGAGCGCATCCATCTCGCCATGCAGCACCGCGCTGCTCTGCTGCACGCGGCGGTTGTGACCCCGACCGAGGATGACGCCGCGGTGCACGAGCGCCGCGCCAATCGGGATGCCCCCTTCGGCGAGGCCGCACTCAGCTTCTTCGATGGCGGCGGCGAGAAAGCTGTCCATGACGCGGTCATTGTTCACCACATCCGTATGCGGCGGCACGCGTTTCGCACACTCAGGATCGCGGAGGGTGAAGTCATGCTTCACATGGCGCTGGTGTTCTTGGTTGTCGGCATCATCGCGGCCCTGCTCGGGTTCACGACGATTGCCGGCGCGTCGTTCGCGATCGCCAAGTTCCTGGCGGGCCTGTTCCTGATCCTGTTCCTCGTGTTCCTGATCATCGGACTGTCCGCCGCACGACGGATCATCGACTAGCTTCAGCTGTCAGCTGTCAGCTGTCAGCTGTCAGCTGATAGCTGATAGCTGATAGCTGATAGATCCGCAATGTAGAATGGAGGCCCGAGATCCTCCATTGAAGGCCCGTTCGCTTCCACTTTTCTCCGCCGTCATTTCCGTCATCGTGCTTCTCGGGCTCGGCGCCGCACTGTCGAGTCAGCCCGCGCCGCCGCCGTCGCTGACGATGCTCACAAAAGACGGCCGCCGCTCGATGACGATCGCCTTGTTGGGCGATCAGGAATTCGTGGCGCTCGACGATCTCGCGTCGACCTTCGGTCTCGCGGTCCAGGAGTCGCTCGGCGCCATCACGGTGTCGTACAAAGGACGGACCATCGTCCTCACGCCGGACCAATCGCTCGCGTCCGTGTCGGGCCGGTTGATCTCGCTGCCGGCGCCGCTGTCGCGCAACGGACGGCGGTGGCTCGTGCCGGTAGAATTCATCAGCCGCGCCCTCGGACCCATCTACGACGCCCGGCTCGAGCTGCGCAAGCCGTCGCACCTGCTCCTCATCGGCGACGTGCGCGTGCCGCGCATCATGGTTCGCTACGACGCGCTCAGCGCCTCGTCGGCGCGTCTGACAGTCGACGCGACGCCGGCCGCCAACAGCACCGTCACGCAGGACAATCAGCGGCTGACGATCAAATTCGACGTCGACGCCCTCGACCTTCCGAATCCCCCGCTCGCGCCACAAGGCGCCCAGAGTCTGGTGCAGGACGTCCGCGCGCTCGATCAGACCTCGCTCTCGGTCGATCTGGGTCCGCGCTTTGCCGGTTTCAGGAGCGCCACGCAGCCGGTCGATACGACGATGCGGTTGACGATCGACGTTTTGTCCGCACAGCCGACCGAGACGACGCCGTCGACGCCCGCGGCACCGCAGCCCCCGTCGCCTCCGGAGCTGCCGCCGGCGTTCGGCATGCCGGTCTCGCCGATCCGCACGATCGCGATCGATGCCGGCCACGGCGGCGACGATGAAGGGGCACGGGGCGCACAGGGCACGAAGGAAAAGGATCTGACGCTCGCCGTCGCGCGCCGCGCGAAAGGGATCATCGAGGCACGGCTCGGCATCCGCGTCCTGCTCACGCGAGACGATGACCGCAACGTCCCGCTCGACGAGCGCACGGCGATCGCGAACAACAACAAGGCGGATCTGTTCCTGAGCCTGCACGTCAACGCGTCGCTGCGGAAGTCGGCGACCGGCGCGTCGATTTTCTATGCGGCGTTCGACAGGGGCTCTCCGCCGGCCG
>Ga0209473_1001799_pt1 | contig 11911 bp, 7 predicted proteins | sample GraSoiAngelo_133_FD_185890 | JGI IMG/M metagenome (GOLD analysis project Ga0209473, IMG submission 185890) | Grasslands soil microbial communities from the Angelo Coastal Reserve, California, USA - 14_0929_05_20cm (SPAdes) (version 2) | ecosystem: Environmental > Terrestrial > Soil > Grasslands ...
GTAGGCATGAGCGGAGTTCCAAAGCGCGCAACTTTTGTCATTGATCGCGCTGGCGTGATCCAATACGTCGATTGCAACGACGACGCCCGCGTCGTGCCCGATTTTAACAAAGTGAAAGCAAAGTTGGAGGAGCTTAAATGACGACCCGAACGTTGCCATCCCGAGCGAGAGTCGAGGGATCCCGCGGCGGAAACTTTAAGGTAACGCAACGGGATTCCTCGACTCCGCTTCGCTCCGCTCTGAATGACGACCAATGATGAATGACGAATTCAAAACCCTGCAGAGGTTCGACGCTGGTAATGGGCGTGAAGTATTTTTCCATTCGCTGCCAGAATTAGAAACGCAAGGCGTCGGGAAAATTTCTCGCCTCCCCATCAGCATCCGCATCGTGCTCGAGTCAGTCTTGCGGAATTGCGATGGCAAAAAGGTGCGAGGCAAAGATGTGGAGGCTTTGGCGAGCTGGGACGCGAAAAAGCCCGCCAACGAAGAAATCCCGTTCGTCGTCGCGCGAATCGTTCTACAGGATTTCACCGGCGTGCCGCTGGTGGTCGATTTGGCCGCGATGCGCAGTGCGGTGAAACGCCTTGGCGGCGATCCCAAAATCATCGAGCCGTTGGTATCGGTCGATCTGGTAGTCGATCACAGCGTCCAGGTTGATTTTTTTGGCTCAGCCGAAGCGTTACGACTGAATCTGGAGATGGAGTTCAAACGCAATCGCGAGCGCTACCAATTTTTGAAATGGGGCCAGCAAGCCTTTAAAACTTTCCAACTGATTCCCCCCGGCATTGGCATCGTACATCAAGTTAACCTCGAATATCTCGCGAAGGGCGTTCTAAGCCAGAAAGCAGAGGTCGGGGGTCAGAGGTCAGAAATCTTCTATCCTGACACGCTGGTCGGGACTGATTCCCACACCACCATGATTAATGGCCTCGGCGTTGTCGGCTGGGGCGTGGGCGGAATTGAAGCCGAAGCGGGCATGCTAGGGCAGCCAGTTTATTTTTTGACGCCGGAAGTCGTGGGTGTGCATTTGAGCGGGCGCTTAAAGGAAGGCGTCACTGCAACGGATCTCGTCCTGCACATCACCCAGATGCTGCGGGCGCAAAAAGTAGTCGGGAAGTTCGTGGAGTTTTATGGCGAAGGCGCCGCGTCCCTGCCCGTGCCGGATCGCGCCACCATCGGCAACATGTCGCCGGAGTACGGCGCAACCATCGGTTATTTTCCGGTCGATCAGGAATCGGTCAATTATTTGCGCGCCACCGGTCGCAGCGATGAGCAATGCGCCGCGTTCGAAAATTATTTTCGCGCGCAAAAGATGTTCGGCATGCCGCGCCAGGGCGAAATCGATTACAGCGTCGATCTGGGATTGGATCTTGGCCAGGTCCAGCCAGGCGTAGCCGGACCGAAGCGCCCGCAGGATCGAATCAATCTGCCGGAGCTTGCCCAAACTTTTCGCTCGCTCTTGCAAAAACCAGTTAAGGACGGCGGTTACGGAAAAGAAAATGTCGATCCAGCGTTGAAGCATCTCGTCCAATTAAATGGGAGCGCGCCGCGAGATAGCGACATGCCTGGGATCGACCCCGGTGAAGAACTTAACAAGGCCGAAATGGTGACGAATCGGCCAACCCCCGATCCCGCGAAAGATTTGAAAGGGGCCGATCCGTTTCATCATGGCGAAAGCAAGATCGGACACGGTAGCGTTTTGATTGCGGCCATCACCAGTTGCACCAACACCAGCAATCCGAGCGTGATGCTGGCGGCCGGTTTACTGGCGAAGAAGGCAGTCGAGCGCGGAATGCGGGTCGATCCCGCAGTTAAGACTTCGCTCGCTCCAGGCTCGCGCGTGGTTTCCGATTACCTAACGAAAACTGGACTGCAATCATACCTTGATCAGCTTGGATTCAATCTTGTCGGATATGGTTGTACCACCTGCATCGGTAATTCCGGCCCGCTTCATCCCAAGATCGAGAAAGCGATTCATGATTATGATCTGGTCGCGGCCTCAGTCCTTTCGGGAAACCGCAATTTCGAGGCGCGCGTTCATCAGAACATCAAAGCAAATTTCTTGATGTCGCCCCCGCTGGTAGTTGCATTCGCGCTCGCCGGCCGCGTCGACCTCGATCTGACGAAAGAGCCGATCGGCAAGGACAAAAGCGGAAAAGACACTTTTCTGCGCGATCTCTGGCCAACCTTAAAGGAAGTGCGCGACGCCATGCAGTCCGCGCTTACACCGGAAGTTTTCCGCAAACTTTATCGCGATTTCGCCGATCAAAATCCGAAGTGGAACGAAATTCCATCCAGCACAGGCGACATTTACCAATGGGACGAGAAGAGCGACTACATTCATGAACCGCCCTTTTTCAAAGATTTCTCGATGGAGGTCGGGAAAATCCAAAACATTGTTGGCGCACGCGCCCTTGGAATTTTCGGCGACTCAGTTACGACCGATCACATTTCGCCGGCGGGCGCGATCAAGGCGAGTTCTCCAGCGGGTCAGTATTTAATCTCTCGCGGAATCAAGCCGGAGGATTTCAACAGTTATGGCAGCCGGCGCGGCAATGATCTGGTAATGACGCGTGGGACCTTCGCTAATGTGCGAATCAAGAACCTGATGGTGCCGGGCACCGAAGGTGGCGTAACCAAATATTATGGTCCTGCTGCTGGGACAGCGGCAGCTACCGGCGGCGAGCAAATGTCGATCTATGACGCAGCGATGAAGTATCAAAAAGAGAACGTGCCCCTGGTCATTTTAGCTGGGCACGAATATGGAACTGGTTCATCGCGCGATTGGGCGGCGAAAGGAACACGATTGCTCGGGGTCAAAGCGGTAATTGCGGCGAGCTTCGAGCGCATTCATCGATCGAATCTTGTCGGAATGGGCGTGCTGCCGTTGCAATTTCCCGAAGGCACGAATGCGCCAACGCTGAATCTGGATGGCTCGGAAGTATTTTCGATCACTGGTTTATCGGATTCAATTGAGCCCGGGAAAACGGTGACGCTTCAGATTCAACGGAGAAACAGCGAGCGCGATTCAGTTCCCGTTAGGTTGCGAATCGATACCCCGATCGAAATCGATTACTACCGGCACGGCGGGATTCTGCAGTTCGTTCTGCGCCAACTACTCGCCAGCAAGTAAGAACCGGTCCGGGTGCATCATGTAATGATACGGGCCCTACTCTTACTCTTATCCTACTCGTCTGGCTGTACCCGATAGCGCACCGCAATTTTTTCGGGTTCAGGCACCGGACGAAGATCCGCGCGTTCCGTGGCCGTTATCCAGTCCGACCATGCTTGGTCTTCCTTGCGTGGTGTCGCCCGCAGCTTGAGCTTGATAAACTGGCCTGCGCCGCCCTCGCCCTCGATGGAAACGAAAAGATCGCGATTGAAAGTTTGCGAGAGCAACGACGCTTTGCCAGGAACAAAAATGGAGCCATCGCGAGCCACAATCTTGTCATAATCAAGGAGCGCGTAACGATTATCGCGGTTGTTAGCGTACAGACTTGCGCGCAACGTTTGCTCGCTTGGTTGGGGCGGCAACTTTAGCGCCGGCGGAATTTTAAGTTCAAACTCGATCGCGAGCGGTTTACCATCAAGCTTGGGTGGATGATCGGCCGCAAGATAAAGAATACCGGAAACAACTGCAGCAACTCCGATCGCAATTCCAGATGCAATCCCCTGCGCTTTGGCAAATCCGCCGAATCCCGTTCCACGACTCCGCAGAGCGACGATCAATCCGATGACGAAGCCAACAATGAAACCGAGCGGCGCCAGCGCAAAAACGATCAGCATCGCGCGCCCGCCCTCGAAATTGGAAACGTGATAGAGTTCGGTCAGATGCAAGGAAGCCACGACCGAAAGGACTCCGCCGGCGACCGCAGTAAGCAACGCGATCGCGATGACGCGCAACGCTCTCATTTTAGACGGGGCTCAGGATCATAATTACGAAGACTGGGTTTGACCGGTTGAGTGATGTTGGGCGGTCGCTTCGGATCCTGCTGGAGCTATCGGGCGGTTGTAGTATTCGGAATATTGGTAGTAGTAATACTCCGGCAGCGAGGTATCGACAAAGTTTAGGATTACTCCGGGCACGTTGACCTGGCGGCTGTAAAGTAGTTCCAAGGCCTTCTTCGCCAGCCGGGCCGAAGTATGAGAGAGGCGGACTACGAGTAGGGTAGCATCAATTTTGGGGGCGAGGCTGGTAGTATCATCGGCAGCAAGCACGGGCGAACTGTCGATGATGATGTAGTCGTATTGATGATAGATCTCCTTTAAAAATTGATCGGTAGATTCGCGCAGCAGGTGTTCACTCGGTTGGGGCAGGGTTTTGCCACGCGTCAGCAGAAACAGGCTAGGATAAGTCGTGGGCATGACAACCTCCTGCCACGGTACTTCCTGCTGTAATACCTCCGAAAAACCAAGCCGCGAATCACTGCCGAATTGTTCGCGCAAGCCGCCGCGGCGCAAATCGCCATCGATCAAAAGAGTTCGCGCCCTGGAAAGGGCCAGGGCGATGGCAAGGTTGGCTGAGACCGTCGACTTACCTTCATTTGGGACTGCGCTAGTGACGAGGATGGTTTTCGGCCGTGGTCCTTCGTACGGCATAAAAAGAAGCGAAGAGCGAATATTGCGATAGGATTCGGCAAAGATGTGCCGGGGATCATCGGGTTGCAGCAACGCCATTTTGCCTTTGACCTTCTCTTTCGGAATCTGGCCAACCACATTCTCCGAGAAATGACGCTGAAACTCGCCATAGGAAGCCATCCGATCGTCGATGCGATCGAGGACAAGGAGGATCATGATCCCGACCAAAGCACCGCTGCCAAAACCGAGAAGTAAACTCTTTAGTAATCCCGGACGAACGGAAACGGGGGGTGTCGCCGGCTCCATGATCGAGATTTGATCGCCGGTATCGATTACCTGTGATACATCAACTGACTTCAGATCGTTCGTTAGCCGGTCGTAGAGTAGTTTGGTGCGATCGACTTTGCCTTTGATGCGGTTGAATTGCGCGAGTCTCTGGCTGAGGTCCAGCGCTTTCACCTCCCATTCCTTGATATTCCCTTGCAGGTTTTCCATCTGTTTGCCAATGGATTTGCGCCGGGTTTCGAGCTTCTCGAACGCGTCGGATCGGAAAAGCTCGATCAATTTCTCCTGCTTAGAGATTTCATCGTTCAGCTTGATGATCTTGGGATGCCCTGGCCGCAGATCCTGCGAAAGAGTGTCGCGTTCTGCTTTGAGCAACTGGACCTGTTGCTTGGCCTTGAGATAGTCGCCTTCCGGACCAACATCGGAAAACGGCATCCCTGCCTGGTCGTTGTTTGAAGGGCGGGGCGAAGCCTCCGTCTGTGTCTTCTCTCCACGATCGAGGTTCTGATCAAGGTCGAGTTTCTCGAGTAGCTCGTATTCAGTCTTCAGCCGTGCGTAATCTTGATTCAGTTTCACCAGATACTGCGCTGCGCTGTTTCCTTCTTCCTGAATAAATCCGATATTGTTCTGTTTTTGGAAATCAAGCATTTCGTCCTCGGCCGCGCGTAGATCTTTCTCAACTTGAATCAACTGCTCGGTAATACCGGTCGTAAAGGTATGAGTCTGGCCCTCCCGCATTCCTCGTTTGAAATCGAGATACTTCTGCATCACCGCGTTGAGGTAAGCCTGAGTGTAGTCCGGCGAGCTACCAATTGCCTGAAGCTCGAAAATTGAAGTGCGAGGGCGTTGCGCCACACTTAGCTCGACCGGCACGGGCTGAAGTTCTGGGTTAGTGGAACGGACCAGGCCGGCCGCGCCGCGGCGCACTTCCGCACTTTGCATGAGCTGGATTTGGGTGCCGTAGAAGTTAACGTTATCTTCGCTGTAGACCGGACCCTGGTTGATGTTGAGCTTCCCTGCCATCATCATCTTGCTGGTAGATTGGAATGAGGGCGGGGTTTGAAAAATGAGCCAGGCCTCCGCGAAAAGACCGCAACAAATGGTAAGAAGGAGAATCCACCAGCGCCGAAGCAGGAGCGATTTGTAGCGATACATCCGCGTGATAAACGCGGTCGACCAAGGCGCCGCGGCGGGTCGCTCAAGAGGCGCGGTCATGTTATAAGCCAATCGGAACACAGGCATTTCTGCCTGGCGCCCAGCGGGCTTTTAGCCCACTGAAACCAAACAGGCTACAAGTCCGTTTGGCACACAGACTCGAAAGTGTATGTTCCTTCAGCCGAAGTAGAATTAAGGAGCGGCGTGCATCGGCATTAAATAAGGAACGCATCGCAGTTATAAGGACGCCTTCTACATGTTGATCAGCCGTTGCGGGACGTAGATCTGATCGTCCGGCTGCAAGACCATGTCTTCATCGGTACGGCCCTCTTCGATTACCCGCTTCAAATCGATAGTAAAATCCTGCCCGTTCTTCCGTGTGACTTTCACTTTGCGCTTGTTGGCGAAATCTCCGAAGCCGCCGGCCCGAATAATTGCCTTACTCACAGTGTAATTTTCATCGGCGGGAATTTCCTGCGGGCCCTGACCTTTGACCGAGCCGTAGACATAAATCCGACCGCGCGATTTCTCGCTCACTCTTTCGATCGCAAGAATGACAGTGGCATGATAGTAATACTCCTTTTCGAGCGCAGCTTTTATGGCGTACTTTGCCGGTACCAATCCAATGTAGGGGACTTCCAATTCGCCATTGTCGTTCACGCGAAGATGCTGTGACTCCTCATCGCGATCTTCGACTACGCGAAAGCTAACGTAATCATTCGATCCCAGCCTTTTCTTATCGTCGAGGACAGTCATTGAATTGGTCCGCATGACGGTGCTCGTAACCGGCAAATCGGGGGGCAGCGCTTTAACCGCCGTCGGAGAGGGACTGGTTTCCTGCGCGACTAACGAGAAATGGGATAGCGCGAGGATGATGATTATAAACACAGTGGCCTTCATCCTCTACCCCTAGTTTCAAAAGCTGTATGTGCCGTCGAAGGAGATGCGATTCTGGGTGTAGTCGCGGAACGGAACATTGGAATCCTTTTCCGTAAATTGATAGCGCAATCCGAGGGTCACGTGCGGCGTCAATTGATAGCCGATGGTAATGGCGCCGCCGTAACGGTGGAGGTGTTCGTCGATAAATCCGCCGGAGTCATTGGCATCTTCAAAAAACACTTCGGTCGAAAGCAAGGTATTACGAATGATATTCCACGTCACGGTATGCCGGACATAATTCAGGGTAATAAAGTTTGAGTTCACTCCGAGCTGACTTTCATGACCAGCAGAGAGGGTTTGCGTAATATAGGCGTTGAGCCGGTGGGAAATGAGGATGTTAGCGTAGTAATCGTGGACATCCTTCGAATCAAAAACCGAGCCGGTATTGTCAAAGTCGATCGCCTGATAGCCCCCGGCGACGCGTATTTTCATGTAATTGGTCAGCTGTGTTTCGAGGAACGCACCAGCGGTGACAGCATTTGAATTATTGAGCACGTTCTGGTCATAATATGTGTGGACGAAACTCGATTCCAAGCCGAGCCCGGTCGTGTTCGTTAAAGTAAACGCGAGCGACCCGACGAGAGCTTCCGCGTTGCGATTGAGGTAATCGAAGTCGGAGTTGGTTGAAATGTAAAGGTAGTGATCGTAGCCGAGAGTCGCCACTGCTTTGTTTAAATCCCACAGGACGGAAACACCGGCGCTATTTTCGAAACGGCCATAGTCAATCACATTACTGACCTGCAACTCGCTGATCGGATCTTGCTGCAGAGAAAAGCGATCGTGAAAGTTGATCCGGAAATCGCCGACGAAGACGTCCAGGGCGAGTTGTGAGCCGGGGGCGAGAAGCACGCCCTTGGTGTCCTGACCGGAGTGATCAAGATAGAAAGCATAACCGAGGCCGATATCCAATCGCAAGGTGTTGAGCTGGGTCACTGGCCAGAGAGCATTGATCGTTACTTGCGGGTGAATGATGAAATCGCTCTCCGGCCTGTTTTCAGAAAGATTGACGTTATCGTTGTACTCGAAGCCGAGAGTTGCGCTGATGCGATATCTGATCGCGCCAGTCACCAAATTATAAGGAATGTGCTCGATGTCCTGGCGGCGGGCTTCGGCCGCTTCTTCGCCGGCAAGGGAGGGTCGAACGGCGTCCTGCGCCGAGGCGCGAAGTGCTCCGAATAATGTGCAGACAAGCAAAGCGAAACCCAATCGTTTGCACCGAGGGCAGACAGAACGGGCTATCCGACTCATTAAAATAACCTGCCCGAGCCTATAAGATCGACCGGCAAAAGGCGGCGCGGCCGCCTTGCCCTCTCGCCCTCAAATCGACGCAAATCTCGCACTTGGTTAAGGTTTCGAATCCGCCGCCATTGACATTCCAGCTTCAACGTGGCCGCCTTGCCGATGGTTACTCAGAGATACGATGTAATTCAAGGGAAAAGACGGGTTACGCTCGGGGAAGTTTTCGCGGAAAGCCTCGCTAAAAAAAGAAAAAGCGTGGCGCAGTCTAAGCTTCGAACAATAACCTATGTTGAAGTCTTGGCGTGTAATCGTTCTGATTCTCGCCGCTACAAGTTCAGGAATGTGCGGGGCGCCGACAATCAGCGCAACGTCTGATGACACCCCAAAAATTCCTCAGATAAGCGCGGTCGGGCCCGTCATGTCTGACGGCCAGTACGCGCCGGTAGCATTGAAAAGCCAAGCGGAAGAGAACATTCTTACTTTGGACAACGACACCGTTAGTTGTTCGCTGCCGGAAGGCGACACCACCTTTATCATTTCGCTGGTGCGGAGTTCCCCGCTCGATCGCTTCACCTTGATAAACGAAAACCTGACAGCTCAGGGCGAGCTCAGAATCGCAGTTTCGACTGAGAAACTTTCGGCTGACAGCGACAAATGGACGCCGGTGGACGGCGCGGTTTCATTCAAGCGCAAACGTCTCTTCAATGTCTCGATGCTTGGGGTGGAAGCGAAATATGTTCGGCTCACATTTCACGTTGAGCATGAGAACGACATGACTGCTCTCGGACGCCAGGACATCCGCACGGTTAGTCGTTGATCAGAAAGTCATCGATTTCGTGATTTAGTTCATCCGATCGCCGGGCGCAAGGCTTCTCGGGATCTCTCCTCTTGAAATTTCGCTTTGATAAAACCTGCCCTCTGATTTGAGAGGAGAAACACAGGCCGCCGTCATGTTTTCCATAAATTTCGACTACAGCCGCATTTTCCATTTTCAACCGTATGGGCCGTTCCCCAAATCACGCTCGCTTGAATTAGCGGCACAGAATTAGCTTTTTCTGGGGACGGACGTTCACCCCGCGGCGAATGCGAGCAACCACGGCAACTCACATCCAGACGCGGCGGCAACAAAAGGCGGCCAGAAAAAATTCGCATCTGTGTAAGAGCAATGAGAACAAACGGCAGACTTCGCGGAAGACCGCTGCGACGAAAAGTGCGGATCATTATCAGCTGGTTGCCCGGGCTACAAGGGATGCAATTCGGGATTGGGATTTAACCAGCAGCGCTCTCATCTGGCCGCAAGGCCTCGATTCCCTCCTCGGTTATTCCCCCGGCGCATCACATCACACGATCGCCTTCTGGCAACAGCAGATTCACCGCGAGGATCGCTCCCGAATAGCCGCCTCCATCCGCGAGGCCATCAAATCCAAAGCGGAGCATTGGTCGGGCGAATATCGGTTTCGACACGCTAAAGGCCATTACCTTCAGTTATTGGAGCGCGCCCTGCTTGTGCGCGACAAAAATGGACGCGCCGTTCGGTTCGTTGGCACACTCATGGATGTGACCGCACGCAAACAGCTACGAGACCAGCTCTCACATTCCCAAAAAATGGAAGCGTTCGGTCAACTGGCGGGCGGTGTCGCCCACGACTTCAACAATTTCTTGACCGCAATTCTCGGGTACAGCGACCTGCTGGTGGCGGAAATTCCTGGCCGCGGCACCGGCGCAAAATATCTCAGCGAAATTCGCAGTGCGGCCGGGAGAGCAGCCTCACTGACCAGACAGCTTCTCACGTTCAGCCGTCGCCAACCGCTGGAACCGCGCGTTCTGGAAGTAAACACGCTCATCCATAATCTCGAGCGCTCAATCCTGCGACTGCTCGGCGAAAACATCTCCGTTCTTTGCGAGCTGATGCCGGAAAAAAGACACATCAAAGTCGATCCGGATCAATTCACCCAAATTATTATTAACCTCGCAGTTAACGCACGCGATGCGATGCCGGCTGGAGGCACACTGGTGTTGAAGACAGAGACGATTTCGACAAATGGGAAATCACCGCCGGAACTGCCGTCGGGCAAATATGTCCGCATTAGCGTGATTGATAACGGCATGGGGATGACCCAGGAAGTGAAAGAGCATCTTTTCGAACCGTTCTTTACCACGAAAGATGATCGTCACGGCAGCGGGCTTGGCCTCGCTACCTGCTATGGAATTGTTGGGCAGAGCGGCGGTCACATCACCATTGAGAGTGAGCTCGCCAAAGGCACCGCCGTGCGCATCTACCTCCCTGAGGTTGCCGCGCCTCCTGCGGCGGACTACAGAAAACGACCGAAATTGCCAAGCGGCACCGAAACCATTCTGGTGGTGGAAGACGACATTAGCGTGCGGCATGTCGCGGTTCGGACATTGCGCATGCTTGGCTATAATGTCCTCGAGGCGTTCCGCGCAGACGAAGCCAAGCGCCTGATTGAGAACACCGCGATCAATCTTGTCGTTAGTGACATCGTGCTCCCTGACATGAGCGGGTGCGACTTTGCTGATTGGATGCGGATCAACAGCCCTTCGACGCAAATTCTGCTAACCTCCGGTTATTTGCCCGAAATGACGACCATCGGCACTCCATCTAGTGACCTGCCCTTTCTATCGAAGCCGTTCGATCCACAGCAGTTGGCTGAAACAGTCCGGGCGTCGCTTGATGCGGTTGTTTTGACCTAAGCCAACGGAACACGGCCTGTGGCCTGTGCGCCCAGGGGGGATTCCCCCCCGCTGTTCGTTCAATCAAGTGTGCGCGGAGTAGAACTCCGCTGGGCGCACAGACTTGGCTTCCGGCTCGTAGAGCCATACAGCTCGGAGAGAAGTCTGTGTTCCTTCGTTAGCTCATAGCGAAATCGTTGCCGCATCTTTCGGTGCGGTGTATGCAAACCGCGTGGTCAGTTTCGCGGACATCGAAGCAGCACGCGAGCGAAGCAAAGGTGCGGTGTATTATTCACCCTGCCTGCCTTCGATTCCCTTGAGCGAGCTCACTGGGATGGAAATTTTCTGTAAGCTCGACAACTTGCAGCGCACGGGAAGTTTCAAGGAACGCGGCGCGCGCAACGTTCTTTCGCAATTACCCGCCGAGCAGAAAAAGCGCGGAGTCATAGCAGCCTCCGCTGGAAATCACGGCCAGGCCCTCGCCTACCAGGGCAAATTGCTGGGTGTGCCCGCGACGGTCGTGATGCCAAAGCATGCGCCGCTGATCAAAGTAAGCAATTGCCAGAAACTTGGCGCTCGAGTCGTTTTGCACGGCAAAGATTTTGCGGAAGCGAAAACACGCGCGCACGAAATCGCGACGAAGGACAAGCTAGCCTACATCGATGGCTACGATGATCCGGCGATCATTGCCGGCCAGGGCACGATGGGCCTGGAAATTCTCGAGCAGGTTCCAAACGTCGATGCGGTGATTGTGCCGGTAGGCGGGGCCGGGTTAATCGCGGGCGTTTCACTGGCAGTGAAAACCAAGCGACCGAAAGTGAAAATCATCGCGGTAGAAGCGGAAAACGTCGCAAGTTTCTCAGCCGCATTGAAAGCGGGCAAGCCGACGCGGATCGAAATGGAACCAACGCTGGCAGATGGTTTGGCTATTCCGCAAGTCGGCAAAAATGCATTCGAGATCGCGAAGTCGCGCGTGGATCGAGCTGTTATCGTCAGCGAGGAACAAATCGCGCTTTCTATTTTG
>Ga0209473_1001802_pt1 | contig 11900 bp, 14 predicted proteins | sample GraSoiAngelo_133_FD_185890 | JGI IMG/M metagenome (GOLD analysis project Ga0209473, IMG submission 185890) | Grasslands soil microbial communities from the Angelo Coastal Reserve, California, USA - 14_0929_05_20cm (SPAdes) (version 2) | ecosystem: Environmental > Terrestrial > Soil > Grasslands ...
AATGCGCGATGCAGGGTTCGAACCTGCGACTTCTTGCGTGTGAAGCAAGCGCTCTACCACTGAGCTAATCGCGCCAATTTCCAGTCAGAGATTAGCATAAAATTGGATCGTCAAAGACCGAAACTTCATAGGGCGGCAGGCAGGACTGCCTCCCCTACGATCTCAGAAACTTGCCGAATGAAACAGCCACCGGCCGGTTTGGCGCACAGGCTTAAAGCCTATGTTACTGACGGAGTGCGGGGCGATGCAGAAATGTGAGCAGCCGATAGGCAAGATCAGAAGGCCCGTCACATTAAAAATTCGCGCAGGTAGTTTGTCTGGTCGCATTGAATTCAACTTCTCCAAGCTATATTATCCCCGGTGTTTCGGCGAAGCGTGATCATAGCCACTTGTTTGCTTCTCGTAGCCTTCATTGGCTGGCTTGACTACCTTTCGGGTTTCGAAAACTCGCTTCTCATCTTTTACCTGGCACCCATCGCTATTGGAACGTGGTTTCTCGGTATTTGGTTCGGCATAGCCATTGCCATCTTCTGCGTCATTGCGACTGTACTGGCAGACCTCGCTGCTGGCGTTCCCCGCGTCCCCGTTTGGAACTGTGGGACCGCTTTCGTGGCCTACCTTGTTTTTATTTTTCTTCTCCGCCGATGGCATTCGTTGCTCAATGAAATGCATCTGCGGGTAAAAGAACGTACTGCCGATTTGCAACGCGAGCTCGCTCGAAGACAGCAATTAGAGAAGGAGATTTCAGTGGTAGCCGAAGAGGAGCGCAGTCGGGTAGGACGTGAACTACACGACAGCCTCGGACAACATCTTGCGGGGACAGGATTACTGGCGGAGACTATCGCGAACCAGCTGAAGAAGGAGAATAGTTCTATCCAACCTACTGCCAGAAAGGTGGTAAGACTGATCGACCAGGGGATTGACCTTACCCGAAAAATTGCCCGTGGCCTGTATTCCTCGGAGTTAGATGGCGATGGCCTCTTTTCTGCGCTGGAATCGCTCTCCCGGTCAGTCGCGAGTAATCAAGTAAAGTGCGAGTTCGAGCACAGCGGTAAGCCGCCTCGTTCCAAGGAGCTGGCGACACAAGTTTATTGGGTGGCGCGCGAAGCCGTAACCAATGCGCTCAAGCATGGCCAGCCGCAGCATGTCCGAATCCACCTCCAGACTACTGAAGATTATCTCCGGCTAAAGGTCGAAGATGATGGTCGTGGTTTATCTCAAAGTACGATGAAGGACGGCATCGGTTTAAGAGTGATGGCTCAGCGGGCGGAACTTGCGGGCGGAACATTGCGAGTAGAAAATGCAGCGCACGGAACCGTCGTGCATTGCGAGATACCGCTTACGGAAAACTAATCTGAGAGCGGCTGAAGGAAGTCTGTCAGCGGAGCCAAGCTGAACGCCGAATTTCCGTAGCATTGCCCGACGGCTTCCGGCGCGGGAGCCAGGAGCGGATCCCCTATGTCGGACGATGCCTCACAAAAGGACCACGGAAGTAGATATCGTCTATTGCAAGTATTCGACTTCTGCTTCATAACTACTTAAGTGGAAAAGAAAAATCGGTCCCGCGTCTTTATTGTGGACGATCATCCAGTCGTACGCGACGGGCTTAAAAATTTGATCGAGCAGGAAGAAGACCTGATGGTTTGCGGGGAAGCGGCGGATGCAGCGACTGCCCTTAAGACAATTCCCCAAACATCTCCTGACGTTGCTTTGGTCGACCTCTCCTTAGAACATAGCTCCGGGCTAGAGCTGGTAAAGGACATCAGGGATCAGTATCAAGAACTGCCGGTCATTGTCCTTTCAATGCACGATGAGCTGGTTTATGGCGAACGAGCGGTTCGTTCCGGAGCGCGCGGTTATTTAATGAAAGGCGAAAGTTCGCAGAGGGTAGTCTCAGCCATTCGCTGTGTGCTTCAGGGTGAAGTATTCCTAAGCGAGCGCTTAATGGCGCAGATCGCGTCGCGACTGAGCCATGCAAAAACAACGCGGCCACCGATTGAACGGCTGAGTGATCGCGAGCTGGAGGTATTTCAAATGCTTGGGCAAGGAACGAGCACTACAGCCATTGCGGAGAAGCTCAATCTTTCGGTTAAAACCGTGCAAATGTATGTTGCCCGAGCGAAGGAGAAATTTGGAGTAACAAGTGCGCGCGAACTCATGCGCGAAGCTGTTCGCTGGGATGAAGCTCAGGTGAGGTGATGGGTAGGCATGGCCGCGCTAAAAGCGGCAGAAGACTGGGCGCAATCCAAAAGCTGGTGCCCGCTCGCGGTGCCTTCGAAATTCGCGGAGCGTCTTGGAGCGCGCCGGCCCTGTAGCGCTTTTGCTCTCGATTGTGTGCGCCGAGCTTCAATTGTCGCGTCGCTTTAAATAAGAGGAACAAAGTCTTGGCAAAAAATCGGGTCGCGCTCTCTTTCAAAAGAGCGCGACCCGGGGGAATGAAAGCTACGACTAGTTAGTCGTTCGTCTTGGAGGCGCGGTCGCCTTCTTTAATTGCATCCGCTTCGCTCATATATTTACCCTGCTTGGTTTTGCCGTAGAAGCGTGAGCCTTCTTTATGATAGATGTGGCTTTCGGTATTCACCCATACCATTCCGTGACCACCGCCTGGCGCCGGTGTAGCATTAGCCTCGGCGGAACCTGTGGTGGTAGCTGCTGCCGGACTAGCTGTTGGTTTCGGCTTGAATAGTGAGCCGATCTTCGAAAACGGCTTGGCTGGAGACGCTGACGCTGCCGGCGTAGCTGTGGGTGACGCGCCTGCTTTTTTGCCGCGAGCGTGACGTTCCGCTGGCGAGGCTGAAACCGCGGGGCTTGCGCTTGGTGCCGGCGACGCCTCAGCTTTCTTGCGTCCGCGCGTTTTGGCCGGCGATGCCGATGCCTCGGGACTTCCAGCTGGCGCAGCCGCGGTCTCGGCTTTCTTGCGTCCGCGTGTCTTCGCCGGAGAAGCCGAAGCTTCGGGGCTGGTAGCTGTCGCCGGCGAAGTCTCAGCCTTTTTGTGACCGCGCTTCTTCGCGGGTGAAGCGGATGCTTCGGGGCTGGCGCTGGGCGGTGAAGTCGGGCTTTGTGCTCCGACCAGGGAAACGCCCGCAAAGATAATTATCGATACAAGCAGAGCACGTTTCGTAGTCATGAAAGGAGGCTAGAGGCGCGGCCGGACTTTCGTCAACGCTAATGTGACGAATCAGCGTAATGAAGTTGCCGATGCCGGCGATCTGCTTTTTAGCAACAAAGCGGCGACAAGGCCGACCCAGAGAAAGCCGATAATTTCAATAGACATGTAGGCAGCGGTATAATTGGAAGGGAAGCCATACCAGTTCCAGTAGGGAATGTTCGTGGTGATTGCCGCAAGAATTCCGGCGACGAGGACGAACCCGACCCGGCCGCCGAAACTTTCGATCCTGGTTTGAGTAAGAAGGAAAACAACAAGGATGGCTTCGAGAAGTTCGGTGGCAAACTCGATGCCCAACAACCTGCCGAATGAAAACTCTCGGGCTGGATGATAAAGCAACATTCCTGACGGACCGCTGGCGGCTTTTTCCATGGCGCGTTTCATCGCGTCGGTCTTCTCCTGCCGCGTTGCGTTCGGCCCCGCCCTGTGTCCCGGGAAGTGGTAAAGGCCGCCAGCGTGACCAAGGTTAGTTTTTAAAGCATCGAGCATCGGCGCTTCATCGCTGAACTCATGCATGCCCGTTTCGCCGAGCGGTAGCAAATCATGTGCGACAAAGCTCCAGATGAACATTGCAATTCCACCAAGAATAGCTGCGAAAAAAGCACGCGTCGTCATAATAACTGTGCGGATTGCCAGTTTCTCAAATCAATTGCAAGTCCAATTTACCACTCAAACGCGGATTACGCCAACAGCTCGAAGTCCTCAAACCGGATTTTGACCGAGGGGATATAAGGCTCGGACCGTGGGTTTGGGACTAACGAGAAATTGGACAGGTCAAAGTGTGGTTGGGTACGTTTCGGGCAGCTCACCGCGGTCCCATTGAGAGCTTCGTTCCAGGGGCTCTAGCGCCTTGGTTTCATCGATGTGGATCATGATATCGAATTGCGCGGGCAATCGTACTTCGAAGTAATGACTGAGACGCTCGGTCTGTGGTCGGTAAATCACGCCGATGGCGCGTTGCAACCGCTCCCTTTGCAACAAGTCGTTAGCCCTGTTGCGCTCGCGAAGGTCAAGCCAGAAACTCGGCTGATCCGTAGCGTGAAATAGTTCCTCGTAACTGCCGGCCAGGGCTGGCCGAACACGTTTGCGCTCAGCAAGCGCGCCCCAGTCCGAAGCCGCCGTAACCGTTCCATGATATGTGCTGAAGCCAATGGCGAAGGCGCGCTCGCCCAAGCGTTCCCGGAGGAGCTGGCCGATGTTAAGCTCGCCACGCGCGTGCATTTCTGTGGCCCGAGCATCGCCCAGATGAGAGTTGTGCGCCCAGACCGCAACTTTCGCTTGGCCGCTATCGAGGTAACTAAATAGCTCACTTAACGTTTCGAACATGTGTTGGTCACGCAAGTTCCATGAACTGGCGCGGCCGTGAAACATCGCGCGATAATAGCGTTCCGCGTTCATGACCAGCCGCGCATTCTGCTCCGCGGAAAAGAATTCTTCCTCGCCGATGTGTCCGTCGCGCCGGATGAACTCGGCATGTTTTCGTCGTAATTCCGTTAGCTCTGCCACGACATCGTCTTCGCATGGCTCCGCTCCGCCGGCGACAGTGGCGAGGCCATAGTGCTGCGGATCTTCGCCAAAGTGATCGAAACAAGCGTAGCGCTGACGCGCACGGCGGGCCGCAGCCGGATCGACCTTGTCGAGATAATTGAGCACCGCTTCGATGGAAGTATGCATGCTGTAGAGATCGAGTCCGTAAAAGCCGGCGAGATTGTCTTTATTGTGCGCATTCCATTGCCGCAGCCATTCGACAAAATCCACGACTACAATGTTACGCCACATCCATGAAGGAAAACGGCGAAAATCGTTGAGAGCCTCAGTGGCCCGCTTGTCATCACTGCGTTCGGTGACAAAGCGGTGAACACGAAAACTGTCCGGCCAATCCGCTTCCAACGCGACGGCGCGAAATCCTTTTTCTTCAATTAATCGGCGGGTTAAGGCAGCGCGGATCGCGTAAAACTCATGCGTTCCATGTGAAGCTTCGCCGATGAGGACGCATTGTGCCTCTCCAGCCATTCCTACCAGCGAGCCGTAGTCCGCATTGGTGGTAAGAGCGCGTGCGGCGTCGGCAATTACGGCGGCCTCGTTATCGAGCGATCTTTTCATGTGAAACGAACCTATACTTGCTTTGCGCTTACGAGAAAGGTCGCGCGCATGTCGTCCGAGGGAAACATAGGCTTGGAGCCTGTATGCCCAACGAACTTTGACCCTGTTGTGCGTTTCCGAGGAAAACAGGCAGAAAACAGGCAGGAATGCCTGTTTGGCGCACAGACTTGGAAATCTGTATTCCTTCGCAAGCGGTCCGGGTAATGCGCGGTTTAGAATCTTGCTTCGTTTTTGCCGTCATGGGTCCGACTTAGCTCGCCACAGGTTTCGCGTATTTGACGGACCTTATGTTGGGCTCGCAGGAGCTCGCCCCTACACTTCAGAAAAAGAGACCCGGGCTGGGCCGTCGCGGTGAAACGCTTCGACGTTGTCGGGATAACGAATTGGCCTACGCTAACGATATGCGGCTCTCTTTAAGTATTAATTCACTCCGGCTCATTGCCTGGATCGCCGTCCTTCCTGTGGCTTCGGCAGCGCAGACGCCAATGAAGGCGATCGTGATTCATTCTTCCGGGGGACCGGAAGTATTGAAGTATGAAGATGTGCCGCGGCCACAGGCGAAAGATGACGACATTCTTATTCGGGTGATGGCTGCGGCGGTTAATCCGGTTGACGTCTTCATTCGGGAAGGTCGGATTACCCATTTTCCTCTTATTCCCGGCATGGATGTAGCGGGCGTAGTAGAGGAAACTGGAAACAAGGTCACGAAGTTTAAGCGAGGTGACGCCATCTACGCCTATCTCAGTTTTGAAGAGCAGGGAGGTTATGCCGAGTTTGCGGTGACGAAACAAGATCATGCTGCGCTCAAGCCCAAATCGGTCGATTTCGAACACGCGGCAGCCGTTCCACTCGCGGCAACGACGGCGTGGCAGGCGCTGATCGAGAAGGCCGGACTGAGCGCGGGACAAACGGTTCTGATTCACGGCGGCTCCGGCGGGGTAGGGACGTTTGCTGTGCAAATCGCCAAAGCGCGCGGCGCCAAAGTTATCGCTACAGCGTCTACCGCAAACCAGGACCTCCTTAAGAAGCTTGGGGTAGACCAACCGATCGATTACACCACCACGAAGTTTGAGGACGTAGTTAAGAATGTCGATTTTGTTCTCAACGCTGTGCGCGGCGATACTCTGGCGCGATCTTATGGTGTAGTGAAAAAAGGTGGCATCATAGTCTCAATTACCGGGGAGCCCGATCCTGCCGAGCTCGAGAAACATGGCATCAGGGGCACAGGGCTTGGTGCACATCCAGACGCAAAGGTGTTGGAAGAGCTGGCCAAGTTAATCGATACTGGGAAGATTACGCCAATCGTTTCCGCGGTCATGCCCCTGGTCGATGTGGCTAAGGCACATCAGCAAATCGCATCGCGCCATACTCGTGGCAAAGTGGTGCTAAAAGTTGCTGAGCCGCCAGGGCAGTCCCCCCGAGATTAGGGCGACATTCGCTGTAGGGGCCGGGCTCGGCCGGCTTTCGATCATGCGCGACGTTTGTATGGTTCGGCGCCCCTTCCCAGAGCTTTGCCCTCCAGGTGGAAGCGCTTCCCCGTGGGCTAATAGTTGAACGCCGCTCTCTCCTCAATACGTTCATTCATCGATGAGCTGGGAAGCGATCAATGCTACCGCGCAACTGATTAGTTCCTTCGCGGTCGTTGCGTCGTTTTGGTATCTCGCCATTCAGGTGCACCGGAGCACGCGCGTCGCCAAGCTCACTGCGCAGGATGCCGCCGCCAGTGCTCTGCGTGATGTCACTAAACAATTTAGCGAAAATGCCGAGCTCGGCCGGATTTGGCGGATCGGTTTGGAAGACATCAACGCGCTTTCACCCGATGATCGTGCCCGTTTCTACCATGTTACCTACCAGTTCTTAAAGGCGATGGAAACAATCCACCTCTATTTCATTTATGGCTTGATGGATGAACAAATCTACCGTGGCTGGTGGAATCTTTACCGGCATTATCTTGCTTCTCCCGGCCTGGAACATTATTGGACCTTGCGGCACGATCTTTTTTCCGAACGTTTCCAGCGTTTCGTTAACCAGATGGCGAAGCCGGATGATCCGATGACGGTAGCAAATCTACTCGGCACCGAAGTCAAGTCCTAGGGGCAATCATGAAGCGAGTTAACAGCTAGATGACACGTATGCAGCAATTCTAGGGCGGCCATTCTGGCCGCCCTAGAATTTTTATGCGTGGCAGGTTGTCAGGTGAGTCCTGCTACAGGCGTGTCATGCCTAGCGGCGCTGCTCGAAGCACTTCGCCGGGCACAATTCGCGGCACCGTTATTAAAGCGAATGCCAAAACCTAATCAGGTGTTGCGAATACAGCGTAACAACGTACGCGATGGAGAGAAGCAGCGCGACGGTGAGAAGGGCGCTGAGACGACGTGAACTCCAGAATGAACCAATCAGGGAGAAAGGCAACTGAATCATCCAGAAGGGAAGGAAAAGAAGCGAGTAAATTCCGATGCTGATCGCCTGCGCGCTGCGTTCCACAGTCGATCCCTCTCGCAAATGTTTCTTCGTATCGAGGATGAGTCCTCGAAAAACTCCAGCGGCTTGGGTAGCGACGCCAATGGTGACGAAAAGGACGGCAAAAAGAGCGAGGACCGACGTTAATACCGCGAGTTGGATCAGCTGTGGCAGGTAGGGGAACGGAAATGGCACCGCTTTCATTTGGCGGACGATGTTTTTAATCGGACGCAAGTACGGATTTGGCGGAATCCGAGGGACGGTAAGGGGTGCTGCGCAATGGGGACAATTCGTATCGACGCCGCCGTCTTGCGCCCGCGCTTCCATCGGCCGGCCGCAATCGATGCATTTAAAACGAACTGTGTTCTTAGGGAGAGGGCGCCCGACGGAATAAAGACGCGGACTTTGTTGTTCTTGCCAGGGGAGGCGATCGGGTGGCTGATGAATAGGGATATCATGTGAGAGTGTAGGAGAAGCGCTCATAAAAGACGGCTGCAGCATCTCGCGAGCCACAGTGTTCCTTTGCCGAGATTTTTCTTGCTCGCCTGCAGGTGAATCCGAAACTCCATTACATGTCCGCGATCTTGGAACCGGTCCGTCCGATTGAACTGAAGGAAATACGTGAAGCGCGGAAGCGAATTGCGAACATCATTCTCCGAACGCCCCTGGTTCGTCTCGAACTGGGGCCGGATTTTCCAGTTATCCACCTCAAATTGGAGAACTTGCAGCCGATTAACGCTTATAAGCTGCGCGGTGCGGCCAATGCCGTGGCGATGCTATCGGAATCGGAGCGCCGCAGCGGAGTCTGGACGATTAGCGCCGGGAACGCCGGGCAAGGTGTGGCCTACGCGGCGCGTAAGGCGGGCGTGCCATGTTCGGTCGTCGTGATAGAGACGGCACCGGCGTCGAAGGTTGAGCGAATGCGCGCACTTGGTGCCAAACTCATTCCGGTGCCGTTCGATGATGCTTGGAAGGCGATGGAAGACCGTGCCTTCGCAGGGATAGAAGGAACTTTCGTCCATCCATTCGACGATCAGAATTTCGTCACCGGTAATGCAACGCTAGGTTTGGAGATTCTGGAGGACGCGCCTGATGTCGTCGCGGTGATTGCGGCGATTGGAGGAGGGGGATTGATTACCGGTTTGGGTAGCGCAGTTAAAGCGCTGAAGCCGGAGGTGAAAGTTTGGGGCGCGGAGCCGGAAACCGCGGCGCCGGGGGCGTTGTCATTCGCGAAACAATCGCCGCAAGCCTTCACCGGGTGGAAGCAATCGTTTGTCGATGGTGCGGGTGGCAAATGCATTTTCCCACGAATGTGGCAACGGATGCTGCCGGTCGCGGACGGTTCAATTGTCGTTAGCTTGGAAGAAACCAGGCGAGCAATGCGATTATTGGCCGAAAAGACGCGCGTGATCGCGGAAGGCGCCGGCGCCTTATCGGTAGCAGCCGCATTAAGTGGTAAAGCCGGTAAAGGACCAATCGTTGCGGTAGTATCGGGAGGTAACGTCGATCTCGATAAATTCTACGAGTTAATCAGCACCGTGTCGTCCTGAATCGCTCCGACGAGCGTCCGGTTATAGCACAGTCATCGTTGCTGTGGGGCCAGCCCCGAAAGCTTTCGGGGCTAATTTTCGACGTTTAAGGACGGCGTTACCGGTAGCACATTCGCCTTAACCTTGTCTCAGCCGTTCGCGAATTTCTCGCTCGTATTGCGGAAAATACTTTCCAATCAACGGCAGCTCGAAACTACTTAGGATGCTGGTGTTGGGTTCTCGCTCCAGCAGAAACCGAAAACTCTCCTCAATCAACTGTTCGGCCGTAACATCTTTCCCGCCCAGTCGCTGACGGTCAGCATCTCGTAATGTGACGCGATGAGTCGTCTGCGTAATGCCGCCAACCTTTACTTCATATTCGTCGCCTGAAAGGTGATGGACGTTGATCATATGCCAGCATTTCGCTTTTCGTTGCGCGGCGGGATCCCTCGACTACGCTTGAGATGACAGGGGGAAGAATGAAAGCGAAAGTATTCGGCCAGCACGATGAGGCGACCCTGCGCCAGATTCAGACTTGTATCGATGCCGGAGGCGAGCGTGGAGTGCTTTGTGCCGATGGGCACAAAGGTTATGCGCAACCCATCGGTGGAGTCATTGCTTACAAAGACAAGATTTCGTTGTCCGGCGTTGGCTTCGATATTGCCTGCGGTAACCTTGCCATTTTAAGTGACGCCAAAGGGAGCGAAGTCGGCCCAAGGATCAAATCCATCATGGACGATGTCGTACGCGATATTTCGTTCGGGATCGGGCGAAAAGCCAAAACGCGGGTGGATCATGAGTTATTCGAAGACGAGGCCTGGACGATCGCGCCCATCGGAGGATTAAAAGAAATGGCGCGGGATCAGCTCGGCACGGTCGGCGGAGGAAATCATTATGTCGATGTTTTTGCGGATGAGCAGGACCGCATCTGGGTAGGTGTGCATTTCGGGTCGCGCGGGCTTGGACACAAGACGGCGACGCATTTCTTGAAAGCGGCCGGCGGAAAAGATGGCATGGAAGTGCCTCCGACCGTAGTTCCACTGAACTCTCAGATCGGCTCCGATTATCTAACGGGAATGAGACTCGCCGGGAGGTATGCCTATGCCGGCCGCGAAGCAGTGGCGAGGCATGTTGTCCGTGAAATTCTTGGTGCGAAGATTGTGGAGGAGGTGCATAACCATCATAATTTCGCCTGGCAGGAAAAGCATGACGGCGAGGAACTTTGGGTCGTGCGCAAAGGCGCGACGCCGGCGTTTCCCGGCCAACGCGGTTTTGTCGGCGGCAGCATGGGCGATGATGCGGTCATCATTGAAGGAGTCGACTCCGGTGAATCACGTGAGGCGCTTTACTCAACTGTCCACGGGGCCGGTCGGATCATGTCGCGCACGGCGGCCAAAGGTAGATTCGAGAGGGTGGGGAGGAAGCGGATTCGCCGCGACGGTTTGGTGCGTCATGATGAGATGATGAAGTGGGTGACAAACCGCGGAGTAGAATTGCGCGGCGGAGATGTCGATGAGGCGCCGCAAGCATATCGGCGTCTCCCAGAAGTTTTGGCCGCGCACGCTGGAACAATTCGCGTTCTCCACACGTTGCGTCCGCTCGGCGTAGCGATGGCTGGACGCGATATCGTCGATCCGTTTAAGGATTAGTAATTAAGTCGGCGGATAATTTAGAACGGCGAGCGAGCAGGCGTAGCACAGCCATCTTGTCCGCAACCGCACGGACTCGCTGCGGCGATGCTGCGGGGCCAACGTCGAGAGCTTGCGGGTTTGATCCGCCGTTGTGGTTTGACCTTGTCGTATCCAATTCCGAAGGACCACAATACGCATTATGGACTATGGCGTGATGGATTATGGCGATATGAACTGACGGGCGATTGTCTGCGCGGGACTGGCCTACTGGCTTCTGGGCGCACGATGGTATTCGGCGCTATTTAGTAAGGCATGGCGGTCCGCCGTCGAGCAACACGGCGTTAAACTAGGTCAGCCGAACCAAAGCGGGATGGGAGCAAAGTTGATCGTGACCTTGGTCTGCAATTTAATCGCAGCTATCGTCTTAGCCCGCGTCATACATCAACTGCACGGGGTTGATCTGTTACGCGGCCTAAAAATCGGTGCGGGTGTTGGCGTGGGGTTTTGTGCAATCGCATTGACCATGACTTACCTCTGGCAATCGCCGCCACGGAGCCTCTGGGCGATCGATACAGGTTATCACATTGTCGGCTGCATTATTATGGGCGCCATTTTGTCGGTGTGGCGCTAGTCTTCTGACGGTGATTGGCGTCGGCGGTCACAATCCTGTGTGCTGACTGCGCAACAATTTTTCCCCCGCGTTGTTATATCGAGGAGAATTGCTAAAGTTTCAATATTGAAAGAGTTCTTCCTTGCATTGTCATTTTTGGCGGTCGGGTCGATTGCCGTTGCCCAACAAAGTCAGCCTCTGATAATGCCGCCGGTCGATCGGGCAAAACTTCCGCCCAATCTGCGCAATCTTCCACTCCACCGCTTGTCCTCCGGTGGGCTGATGTTGCTCAACCGTGATAACAATCTCGTCCTTCCGCCGCGTTCGATCACAACTGCGAAAGGCGGAACCACCGCGGAGGAGGCGGCGAGTGCGCCGGTCGCGCTGGATTTGCGCATCGG